>Ga0075520_1001208_pt1 | contig 12254 bp, 10 predicted proteins | sample NGEPerB_FD_75100 | JGI IMG/M metagenome (GOLD analysis project Ga0075520, IMG submission 75100) | Arctic peat soil microbial communities from the Barrow Environmental Observatory site, Barrow, Alaska, USA - NGEE PermafrostAB12-B | ecosystem: Environmental > Terrestrial > Soil > Wetlands > Peat ... | reverse complement strand
ATCCACTTCCGCAGTGGCAGTCTTGCATACAAATCGCGATGTTTTCGGATGAATCGCAGATCCCGTTGCCGCAATAAGTCACCTTGCAGTCCTGAGGACAATTCTGCAGCGTCTCCTGAGGCTCGCAGATGCCATTGCCGCACTTGTCCTTGGGACAGTCGTTGGGACAAGTCGCTGCCGACTCCAGTGCCCCGCACACACCGTCCCCACACTTGTTTGTAGTACTAGTGCCGCCCTGTTCTAGTTCCGCTCTCCCACAAGCAAAACTCGCCAAGGTACACAGAAGAAGCGCGCGCCTCACCCAACAACTAACGACGTTGTCCTGAGCCATAATCTCTCCACAAGAAGCAATGAATACACCACCGGCTACGACGAGCGCGGTTCGCATTATTCTGAATGATATTTGGATCATTGTGCCAACTTCATTGTTGTTTTCATCTGGCACACCCTGACATTATTGCCTTTATCGCAATTAATCACTGAACGGCCGCTCAGCCTTTTGCGTCGCGCGACACGCGATTACTAACACGTACATGTACGTCGTCTCCCAAGCCTGCCGGTGACAGCACGCGCAGTTCCGAGCAGACCTAGTACATTGATGCCACCGAATCGATGTACTACAAATACGCGAAGCGCCAACTTGGGTTTAGGCGAAGCCCAATAAAATTGGGTGACTTCCCCTTAGGATTTTCGCGAATAGTTCGTGTTTTCTAGCAAGATAACGTTCGTCCTTGAACGCGACTCCCCTGCGCTTGTGACGTATACGGCAGGTTTGTCGACAATCGGGCAAGCTTTCTCGCAGGCGCCACAACCAATGCACAATGATGGATCCACGTGTGGCCGCTGCAGCTTTACCGTCGTCATGGCGGCTTGCTCCCCCTTACCCTGGTATCGATCATCACGCTTGGGCACGGTAACTTCTTCGACCCAAATTGCCTTGGGCGACGTCGGACAGAACTCTTCACACACGATACAAGGTGTAGCCATCGCCCAAGGTAAGCATCGACCTTGGTCGTACATAGCCGTGCCAATTGAAATTGGCTTTTGGCCAATCCCCAGTTTCTCCTTTTCGGTTATTTTTTGTATAGCTCCAGTCGGACAAACTTGGCCGCACAATACACAAGAGTATTCGCAATACCCAATGCGCGGAATTAGAATCGGTGTCCACATTCCCTCAATGCCGGCCTCAAAAAATGCGGGGTGCAGTGCGTTATTGGGGCACACCTTCATGCACTCTGCGCAGCGAATGCACCGATTCAAAAAATCTCGCTCTTCGACGGCGCCCGGTGGGCGTATTACTTTCTCGTTGTATGCCTTATCGGGCCAGTTGGCAATTCGCATGCCGGGCAGGGCCACCGCACCGGCAGCGGCGGAAGCAATTAGGGTGCGTCGTTCCCAATTTGGCGCCTGAGTCGACGATTTTCGATTAGGGAGGAAGCCCCAACGGATTACGTCTTCTGGACAAGCAGCTTCGCAATTCAAGCACACGTGACACTCGTCCTGGCGATGCTTCACGCCGCCTTGCGGACTATCGGCAGCTTGGCAATGCACCAAACACAAGTTGCAGTCGGTACACTTCTCGTGGTCCTTTTTCATTCCGAAAAGTGCAAATCGAGACACTACGCCTAGCAAGGCGCCCAGGGGACAGAGTGCGCGGCACCAAAAGCGCGGAATGATGCGGTTCATGAACAGAATCGCAATTAGCGAAAACACAATCAGCCAAGTTTGATGGTAATAGACTTGGTTGCTTGTCCATACGTTGCGTGCAAGTTCTGCCTGAATCGAATCGCTCAGAGCCTGAACGGCGTGGACCCGGGTACCGGCCACGATATCGGTAGTACGAATCCCGATATATTGTAGGACTGGAAATACTCCGAGCCCAATCGCCCGCACGGAAATGCAGATTGGATCGAGCAGACCGCCAATCGCACTTCCAAAAAGTGCCGCTCCCAAAAAGGCCACGAGCAAATAGTACTTGGTGATCTGCCAGGCGTGAGTTTTGTTTGCGTTTACGCGCTTATTGCCGCGCAAGTACCGACTGGGAAAAATCCACCCGAAAAAATGATGGAGTGTGCCGAATGGGCAAATCCAACCACAGAATACGCGCCCAAACACAATCGTGATGACCGTTACAATCCCCGCCACCTCAAGACCACGATACAACGTGTGCGTGCTCAGCAAGGTCATGATGGCCACGTATGGGTCCGCCAGAAGAAACACTTCTACCGGCCATGGCAAGCGCACTGGTTCAGAAGCCTTAGCGCTGAAAGTGCCCCGAAATGCCGTGTTAGCCAATAACCACAAAAACAGCGCAATAAAGATGGTTTGTGATGCCCGCCGTACCCAGACCAAAACACGAATGACAAGTCTGGCAGGAATGCCACTGCCCGCTCGCTTTGATAACTTTCGCTGAAACATGCGGCCAAAGACCGACGCAATGGTATCTGCAATGCCTCTCAGGACCTTGGATGAAGTACGCACTTCAGGTGCATTTACCTCGGCCACAGTTGTCGGGATTTTTGAGATTGACTCGCCCGACGCGGCCACAATCTTGCGTTGGTAAGAAGCGCTGTTACTGATGGGCGCAATAACATTGCCGGCTCGGTCAAAATTGTCCAGAGCAGCTACCGGACCCAGTTGACCTCGCCATGGAATTGGCTGGGGCCACGGTTCTGTCCCCGCCAACGAAGTCGCGCTTACGGACAGCGCCGAGTTCCCTGCGCCGGTCACCTAAACCTCCACGTGATTCACTTTTTCCCAATTGGAATTGCCGAGACCACGTTGCATACCTATCTGCAAATATTCGACGGCGGCCGGCTCAACGCCAATCAACGTGGCACCATAAGCGTCGGCTGCAACCGGGTCGAGACTTGCGATGACCTGAAAAACATCTTTTGCGTCATCGATATTTCCTCCTTGCGGACCGTTGCGGAGCAGCACTCGCGTTGCATCAAGAATCGTCAAAGTTGGGCGCATGAACGTCGCTAAGTCCGCAATCGACACATTGATATTCTGGTGCAATCGGTTTCTGCGCCCCCCGAGCAAGCCGTACCAGTTCTTCATCCCCCCGGTGAATTTGGACAGATTGTGGTGCTTGGCGATTGGAACATTTATGACTTTGTCCGCATTGACCAACGGTGTGTACACCGGCCAAATATCCAAGACGTCGCCCCGTAAGCGCAAATCACGAAATAGGTGCGCCGCAGGTAATATCACTGTGGCTCCAACTGCATGAGTCGCGCGCCATATTCCCGAGCGTTGAAAGCAACGGTTGGGCTCGTTACAGGACGCGTCGGTAACGATGACTTGTTTGGCCCCAGCATCCAAGACAAGACGCACGACTTCGGCAACCACCAGGGGATTTGTATTTGCCGCGTGTATAGGCAAGCGATCCCACCCAATATTTGGTTTGATTGCAACGATATCGCCGCGACTTACGAATTTTTTCATTCCACCGAGGGCATCGACGGCTCGCCGGACTAGGACTTCGGCCTCATGGCTGCTCTTCGCTATGGCCATTTTCAAATCGGACGAGGGACTTGCCGTAGTGAAATCACGAACTTGGCGTTCGCCACGGGCGTGGCTTACGTCGTAACCGCCCCGATCATAAGCCGCGCGGCCAATCGCACCCGCCGTTGCAAGCGCCGCGGCGGCGGCGCCCAGCCGCGCAATCAGCTCACGACGATTCACCCTTTCTGACATGTCAAGAATGATCTGCCCGAAAAGCATCAATCCGTCAACTTTGCCTGGAGGCCCCAATTTGTTGCTAAATATGCTCCAACCCCCAGTTCGGGGTACGTTGGCACCACCCGAATATTGCAGGGTTGGGTTGCCGGCTCCTTGCTGTGCTGCGAGTCGAGCGCTAAAGTCCGCCTCCTTCGGCTCAGCGCACGGGGGGCAAAAAGGCGCCATGAAGGAAGGCATTCACCCGCAATACCAGGTTGTCACGGTTCTATGTGCCTGCGGCAACACGTTTCAGACGCGTTCCACTCGCAAAGAGATGCTCGTGGATATCTGCAATCAGTGTCATCCCTTTTACACAGGCAAGCAGCGCCTCGTGGACACGGCTGGCCGCATCGACCGCTTCCGCAGGAAGTACGGTCAGACCACGAAGACGGCGTGAATCCGGCGTGGCCGTCGAAAATCCCAATTGCGGCACGGGTCGAACTGCGCTTGCTGACAGGCATCGAGCCACTAAATAGCGTGCTTGTGCGGCCAGTGTTGGCAGGCCCTGGAAGTTAACAACGGGTAAGGCAGCAGGCGCCCGCAGTTGGGGTGCTGAGGCAACGAATGGTTCCCGTTGAAAAGTTACAGAATCTTGCCCGCAGGCTTGAGGAGGTCGAGGCCCTCCTGTGTGACATGTCGGTGGTGTCAGACCCCACACGACTCAGGAAATTGGGTCAGGAACGAAGCTCCCTACAGGGGGTGGTGGATGCGTTTCGGCATTGGCAGGACGTGACCAAACGCATTGAAGAAGATCGGGCGGCAATGGATGATCCCGATTTGTGTTCATTGGTGCGCGAGGAGCTGCCTGAGCTCGAAGGGAAGCTGTCGACAATTGAAAAAGACATTGCGTTGCTCCTGTTGCCTAAGGACCCCAACGACGACCGTAACACATTGCTTGAAGTGCGAGCGGGGACCGGTGGCGAGGAGGCCGCTCTATTTGCAGCGGACCTTCTGAGAATGTATAGCCGCTACGCGGAGCATCGCGGGTGGCGGGTCGAAATCTTGAGTTCAAGTGCAGCTAGCGCTGGAGGCTTGAAGGAAGCAATTGCCCTGGTTTCCGGGGATCGGGTATTTTCATCACTTAAGCACGAGGCCGGGGTGCACCGCGTGCAGAGAGTTCCAACGACAGAAGCTCAGGGCCGGATTCACACCTCAACAGCAACCATCGCGGTATTGCCTGAGGCTGACGATGTTGAGGTGCAAATTGACGAGAAGGACCTAAGGTTCGACATTGCCGCCGCAGGTGGGCCTGGCGGGCAGGGCGTCAACACGACCAACAGCGCCGTGCAGGTGACTCACCTGCCGACAGGCCTCATTGTCAAGTGTCAAGATGAGCGAAGTCAGCTGAAGAACAAGTCTCGAGCACTCAAGATCTTGCGCAGTAGACTGCTTGATCTTGAGCAGCAACGACAAGCGGATTCGGTTCGCGACGAGCGACGCACGATGGTCGGCTCCGCCGAGCGTTCGGAAAAGATTCGTACCTACAATTTTCCACAGAATCGAATATCCGATCATCGAATTGGCCTTACGCTTTACGAGCTGGATCGAATCATGGAAGGAGACCTCGACAGTATCGTCAACGCGTTAGTTGCCTGGCATCAAGCGCGCCTGTTGGAGGCCACGCGCGAGCCTGACGGCAGGTCTTCTCCGTGATGGACACACCCTCGTTTTCCGTGGACGGCCTGTTGTGCGCTTTGGTGATCGCGCCCCAAGTATACGCCAGAAATCGCTTTTTTGACTGGTTCGAGCAACCAGCCTTGCGCAAAGCGCGGCGCCGCGCATCAATCGTACGCGGAATTGTGCGACAATTAATCGGCATTCCGGGTCGGCGTGGGCAAATCGTTGGTGAACAGGTTTTGGCCGACGGGCGAGTGCTTCTGCGCTACATCGTCCCGGAATTGAATTTCACGCGCACGACGGCGCTGTCCGGTCTGGAGGCGGCAGTCATCCGTTACGTTATTGCTCGAGCGCGACACGTCCCGTCTGACCCCGACGACAGATATCGGATAGAGCAAGCCGTTGCAGGCCTTGCGCCAGGTTTGCCGCGACCTAAACTCGACGCCGACCCAAGTTCGGATAAATCTCCGGGAACATAGGGGTCGTTCATTGATGACCTTGGCATGAGACCGTACTACTATCGATCGCGAAATGCTGTACTCGCTCTTGCGCCAGATATCTGCTTTGCTTATTGTGGGCACTACTTTATTAGCCTGTGGTGGCTCAGAACCGGCGACCCCAAAGTCCCCTCGAACACATAGGGTCAAGCCGATGTTAGTCGAAGACGATGGCAATAAAGCTGAAGTTGCAAGCCCGGACTGTCACGATGGCTCGTGCTTCGCTTGCGGACCTGGCTTTTGCATCCCCGGGTTTTTCTGCGATGAATCTTCAAGTCAACCCAGCTGCCAATGGTTGTCCAAGTGTGGACGAGCCACTAGCTGCGAATGCCTGACGGAATCCTTGGGCAACGGCTGTTCCTGCGCGGAACGCAACGGCGGCATCTTCGTAAAATGCCAAACTTAGTGCAGCCTTAATCGAGCTCGTCGCAAACAAGTCGCGAAGTCAGATATGTCTATTGCGACGTGACTACTACGGAGTTTGCATTGTTGACGCTGACTCCACCTTGCGGCACTGCCACTCCGTGGGCGACCAATATGAAATTCAGTATCGCCCAGTACTCTTCCGGCTTTAGACTGCCGGCAGCCTTCATCGGCATTTGATGACTAATATAGTTAAATACGTCTTGTGCTGTATTGAACGGATCGCGCTTGGGAGCGCCTGCAGGTCGCGAGGCTTCGCGTAATTTCAGTTCCGAAGGATCGCTGAATGCTGGGTTCATCGACATGCCGGAATCCTTTGGATATACCGGCAAACCTCCTGGTCCCATAATCGATGGGCCCGTCGCGCCTTCTCCACGTTGCCCATGACAGTTCGCGCATTTTTGTCCAAACAATTTCGCGCCTTCCCCGGCCTTAGCCGTGGCATCCGCCACGCTGGCATCGGATGCTCCGCGCTGAGTGGAGGCACAAGCTACTAATGCCGTAATCGCAATTGAGACTGTGAGAACGCTTAAGCGAATTATGCGAACGGGTCGGGCGAACATATCACTTCAGATCCTTTCTCTTGGTTCCATCTGCTCAATAACCGGCCACCTGGCCCGCGCACTTCCTTATGGTATCATTTGGAAGAGTCCATTGAAGGTAACTCAAAATCTAGTCCATCGGGCCAATAATCTTGCGCCTCGTATCCCAAAATTCGGCGCGCGGGACCCATGTCAAAATGCGTCTCCGCGCCCTTACTTGCCGCATACACGACTGCAAACTCGATTCCCTTAGCTTCAATCGCAAGAGCAAAGAAGCGCCCCGCATCACGCGAGCTCAAGTAAAGATGGGGGCGTGGTCGTCGAAGCATCGACATTGCCTCATCTTGATTGCGCACGAGCCACGCAATTCGAACCGCCAGTACACTCAGTCCGTAGCGACGCGCATACATCTCCCCCATGGTTTCGGCCCACAATTTCGTGAGCCCATAATGATTTCCGGGTGATGATTCAGACACACTGGCTGGAAGACTCCCCTCGGAACGACGGGCTATAACTTGTATTGAGCTTGCCAGCACGACGCGATTTGCGTTCTCTTGCCTGGCCGCGTCCAATACGTTGAATAGCCCAACAATATTGGGTCCGACTAAAAGCGGAAAATCTGCGTCGTGTGGCTGAGCCGCCAGGTGCACGACGGTGTCAATTCCACGCATCGCTTCCCGTACGGATGTGCGATTTTCCACGTTGTCTACGACCATATCTATTAATCCGGGCGTCAACCTCTGGTCAAAACCTCGAAGCTGGTGACCACGGGCAAGGAGTTCGCGGCATACCGCCCGGGCAACAGCACCTGACGAGCCGGTAATGAGTATTTGGGCCACAGGTTATCTAGCTGCCCGTTCTTTGGGCACGGCAATTCGGAATCGACAAGTCTTTCGCATAATCCTGGGAATTTCCACCGTATACAGGCTACCAAGAACGATATCAACTAATCTCACCCCGGTAGCGATTTTTCGTGAGTCGACCTGACGCGCCTGAATTCCTTCTCAGGGGAGTCTGCTGTCGCCGTAGTAACTCATCGGATGGCTTGTGGGCCTCAAATGACGCGAAACGATTGCGTGACAACTCGCGAAATAGGCGGATTTATGGGCCCCTTTGTCAACTCGGGGCCCAAATGCTGTCTCTAGCCGTCTTGCATTCACAGCGCCCCGAACGTAAGTTCCGCGCCGTCGTGGCGACGTGTAAGCGCAACGCGCGGCATTCGGTTAGCGGCTGCGAGTTGAAATCAAGGATCCAAAATGTCAAAGGTTCTAATCGTCGGGGCGGGTGGAGTCGGAAACGTTGTAGCTCATAAATGCGCTCAGCTTCCTGAAGTCTTCGAGCATATTGTTTTGGCAAGCCGCACCTTGTCGCGTTGCCAGAAGATCGCCCTGGACGTCGCTGCGCTGCAAGGTCGCCAGATTGATATTGCTCAGGTTGACGCAGACGATCTGGCTCAGATGCAGGGGCTTCTCGCGCAACATCGACCCGACGTCGTCATTAACGTTGCGTTGCCCTATCAGGACTTGCACATCATGGACGCCTGTTTGGCAACCAACATTGCTTATCTCGATACAGCCAACTATGAGCCCAAAGATGTCGCCAAATTTGAATACAAATGGCAGTGGGCCTATCAATCGCGCTATCATGACGCAAATTTGATGGCGTTACTTGGTTCGGGGTTTGATCCGGGCGTAACCAACGTATATTGCGCCTACGCTCAAAAGCACCTATTTGATGAAATCGAAACGATAGATATCCTGGATTGTAACGGGGGCGACCACGGCTATGCGTTTGCAACAAATTTCAATCCGGAAATCAACATACGTGAGATAACGCAACGCGGTCGCTACTGGGAAGATGGAGAGTGGAAGGAAACGGACTCGCTTTCCGTAAAGCAGGACTACGATTTCCCCGCAGTCGGCGTCCGCAAAGCCTACCTTCTGTACCATGAAGAGCTTGAAAGCTTGGTCAAGAATATTAAAGGCCTCAGGCGAATACGATTCTGGATGACATTCGGCGAACAGTACCTGACTCATTTGAGCGTTCTGCAAAACGTGGGTATGACGCGCATCGACCCAATCGATTTCCAAGGTCACAAAATAATCCCGATTGAATTTCTAAAAGCTCTTCTGCCGGATCCAGCCAGTCTCGGCGCTGGGTATCAAGGGAAAACGAGCATTGGCTGCGAAATCGTGGGAACGAAAGACGGAAAGCCCCGCAAGGTCTTTATCTACAATGTTTGTGACCACGCTGACTGTTGGAAGGAAGTGCGCGCCCAGGCTGTCTCGTATACAACCGGAGTGCCAGCAATGATCGGTGCCTTGTTGATGGTAACAGGCAAATGGAGTGGGCATGGCGTATTCAATATGGAACAGTTTGACCCAGATCCCTTCATGGATGCGCTGAATCGCTACGGTCTTCCCTGGGACATTCGCGAGGACTGACCACAGCATGCTCCCATTCAACCCAGCCGATATCGAAACTCCGGCCTACGTAATCGATTTAGGTCGCCTGCGCGCAAATCTGGCTGTGCTGGGACACGTTCAGCGGGAAGCCAACTGCAAGATCCTCTTGGCACTCAAGGGATTTGCAGCGTTCAGTACCTTTCCTTGGGTCAAGGCAATGCTCAGTGGGGCGGCGGCAAGCTCAGTTGCGGAGGCCCGCCTGGCTCGAGAATACATCGATAAGGAAGTTCATGCCTACGCCCCGGCTTATTCGAATGCTGATATTGAAGACCTTGTAACTTTGGCGGATCATATTGTCTTCAATTCCGTATCGCAACTCGAGCGCTATCTGCCTGAACTACGCAATGCGGCTCGCAGAATTGAAGTTGGGCTTCGCATTAATCCTGAGCATCGCGAGACTGAAGTCGCCTTGTACGACCCTTGTGCGCCCGGGTCACGTTTGGGGGTGCCGCGCCGCGCAATGGTCGGCCAAGTGCTTGATCAGTTGGACGGTCTTCATTTTCACAACTTATGTGAAAAAGATAGCGATGCCCTGGTTCGAACGCTTGGCTCCGTAGAGGAGAACTTCGCACCCTTCATCGAGCGTGCAAAATGGGTCAATTTCGGGGGTGGTCACCTCATAACCCGGCCGGGCTATGACGTAGACCGGCTGGTGCACGTGATCCGTAGATTCCGGGAACGCTGGGGTACGGAAGTCTATCTTGAACCGGGCGAAGCTATTGGCCTAAATACGGGTTGGCTTGTTGCCAGCGTCCTGGACGTCATCGACTACGGAAAGCCCATTGCGATTTTGGATACGTCAGCCACCGCACATATGCCCGACATCCTTGAAATGCCATATCGACCGCGAATCGTGGGTGGCGCGGAACCCGGCCAGAAGCCATTTGCCATTCGACTTGGCGGCCTCACTTGCCTCGCCGGTGATGTCATAGGGGACTATGCCTTCGACTCACCGCTTCAAGTCGGTGATCGCCTGGTATTCGAGGATATGGCCCACTACACAATGGTCAAATCCACAACTTTCAACGGTGTTAGATTACCTTCCATCGTGTTGCTAGAACCTGAAACGAAGATTCTAACCGTCGTTCGCCGCTTTGGTTATGATGACTACAGGAGCAGACTGTCTTAGCTATTCGCGTAACTGTCCTTGCGGGGTGACAAACCTCAAATCTCAGGGCAAACGCACCGATTTGACGCCCGGCTAACATGGCAAGAAACGCGGACAAATTTTGGGTTGCAGCAAGGAAATCAGCAGCCAAAGAGTCCCAAAGTGCAGCCCGGGCCAAAGATTTGTTCCGGGGCACGGCGAAGTATGAAAAAGCCTTGATTGAAGGGGTACGGGTGTTTCGTTTGACCGTGCTGCCCGGTGGCGCCACTTGGCCCCAAAGCTATGCAATCGACGAGGCATACCATTTGCGGTGGACGCAACTAAAATCCAGGCCACCAACGTTTGTTGTGGATTGGCGCCAAGAAGCGCAAAGCCGCTGGCGGCTTAGCTGGCAGCTTGAACAATCAGAGCAAATTTTGGGGCTCGGTGAAAGATATGGCGGACTCAACTTACGTGGACGAGTACATACTCTTATCGCAACTGATGACGACCAGCACCTCGAATCAACGGACTCTCTTTACAAATGTATTCCTTTTCTCACTGTTCTCAAAGACGGTACCGCGTACGGCGTGTTTCTTGACAGTCCCGCGCCTCAACGCTGGGATCTTGATTCCGATCGAAACGGCAAAGTGCAGGTTCGATTATTGTCTCGGCGCCCGTGGCAGTTATACTGGTTTGAACGACAGTCCCTGCCGCATATTGTGGCAGCTTACAGTCGCCTAACGGGTCGAAGCAACTTACCACCGCAGTGGAGTCTCGGTCATCAGCAGAGTCGGTGGAGCTACCCAACCGAACGCAAGGTTCGAGAGATAGCTCGCGAATTTCGAACACGAAAGATACCTTGCGACACGATCGTGCTCGATATCGACTATATGGACGATTATCGGGCTTTTACGGTGAGCCGAGAGCGGTTCCCTCAATTCGAAAAAATGGTCACCGATCTACTGCGCGTAGGATTTCGCGTCGTAACGATCGTTAACCCCGCCGTCAAGAAATCCGTGAGAGATGCGACCTATCGTGACGGGATCAAACGGGACGCTTTCTGCAAGAATGCCGACGGCAAACCGTTCGTCGGCCAGGTCTGGCCGGGACTTTGTTGCTTGCCGGATTTCATGCGGGACACCGTTCGTGCTTGGTGGGGCCACCGCTTGAATTTCCTACTTTCGCGTGGCGTCGCGGGCATTTGGAATGACATGAACGAGCCGGCGCTTTTCGGAAACCAGCGACCGCTGAGTGCCGATGCGCAGGAGCTTCCCAAAGACGACCAGCAGCTGTTTTTGCAGAGCGCAGGCCAGGGCGCCATCGGGCACTTCGAAGTTCGCAATCTCTACGGACAACAGATGGCCCGATCTACGTGCGACGCTTTGCAGAAGGCACGTCCCAACGAACGTCCCTTCGTGTTGACGCGCTCAGGCTACGCGGGAATTCAGCGTTTTAGCGCCGTATGGTTGGGAGACAATAGGTCTTGGTTCGAACACCTGCGACTCAGTATTCCGATGCTGCTCAATATGGGCCTTTCAGGCGTTCCATTTTGCGGGGTTGACATTGGCGGATTTGGCGGAAGCAGTGACGCAGAACTTCTGCTCCGTTGGTATCAATTGGGTATTTTTTACCCGTTCTGTCGCAATCACTGTGCGCTTGACGGTCGCTCTCAGGAACCCTGGTCATTCGGCTCGCGCGTCGAAAATACGATTCATCGTTTGATCGGAGTCCGGTACCAGCTGATACCATATTTTGAGCAGCTTTTCGTTGAGCATCGGAAAACAGGGGCGCCATTAATGCGACCTTTGTGCTGGCACTACCCCAGCGATCGCACCGCACGACAGGTGGATGATCAATTCTTGCTCGGTTCAGATTTGCTGGTCGCACCCATCGT
>Ga0075520_1001207_pt1 | contig 12255 bp, 8 predicted proteins | sample NGEPerB_FD_75100 | JGI IMG/M metagenome (GOLD analysis project Ga0075520, IMG submission 75100) | Arctic peat soil microbial communities from the Barrow Environmental Observatory site, Barrow, Alaska, USA - NGEE PermafrostAB12-B | ecosystem: Environmental > Terrestrial > Soil > Wetlands > Peat ... | reverse complement strand
CTCCTGGCGGCGGCGATGGCCGCCGGCAGCAACGGCCATGTGACGGAAGGCTCACCCGAGGACGGTCTCGACGTGCCGACCCGGGTCCTAGACTTCGCCACCGAACTGGTCACCAATCCCGGGTCGGCCCCGCTCGCGGCGGCCACACTGGTGGAGGCGGACCACTTCGAGGTCACCGACGCGGGCCAGGGCCAGGACGACGACGCCGACGTCCTGCGGCTGCAGTGGACCGCCGACCAGCACGTGGTGCTGCAACGGGGGTGGGCGCCGTTTGCCCGGGCTGAGACTACTCGGGCCTCGGCGCTGCTGCGCTGGCGGCTGCCGTATCCCGTATTGCGGGGGACGCTGAAACACCCGGCTGGATTGCGGGGGACGCTGAGACACCCGGCTGGGTCGGCTCGACGTACAGAAATGGGCGAGCTGATGGGCCCCGACGATGCACCGGCCCTGGAGCCGGAGCAGCTGCATCCGCTCCACCTGTGTTGCGGGCCGGGGGAGCGGGTATGTGGTTCGTGGTTGGGGGTATAGTTTTTGGTATTTCCTAGACAAACCTGATGCAACGCAGTGTTGGCGTTCCCAGTCGAGGAAGGTGTGAGGGTGGACCCGAAGAAGATGCTCCTGTCCTGGCCCGTCGTCCGGCAGTTCCGCACCGGCGACTTCCTCGGGCGTGGCCCCTCGGTGACGTCGGCGCACACCCGTGACCTCGCGCCACGCACGTCGACAGCAGACAAGATCGTCCAGAGCGTTTGCCCCTACTGCGCGGTCGGCTGCGGCCAGCGGGTCTTCGTCAAGGACGGGCGCGTCGTGCAGATCGAGGGTGACCCTGACTCACCTGTCTCGCGGGGCCGACTGTGCCCTAAGGGATCCGCCAGTGAGCAGCTTGTCAACAACCCGGGGCGTCAGCGCAAGGCGCTCTACCGTCGTCCGGGAGGCGCCGACTGGGAGCCGATCGAGCTGTCGACGGCCGTCGAGATGATCGCGCAGCGGTTCGTCGAGACGCGGCGTCGCACCTGGCAGGACCACGACGAGCACGGGCGCCCGCTGCGGCGCACGATGGGCATCGCGTCCCTCGGCGGCGCGACGCTTGACAATGAGGAGAACTACCTCATCAAGAAGCTCTTCACCGCCGCCGGCGCCATCCAGATCGAGAACCAAGCGCGTATTTGACACTCCTCCACGGTCCCCGGTCTGGGGTCCTCGTTCGGGCGCGGCGGCGCCACGCAGTACGTGCAGGACCTGTCCAATGCCGATTGCATCGTCATCCAGGGATCGAACATGGCCGAGTGCCATCCGGTCGCCTACCAATGGGTGATGGAGGCGCGCCTCAAGGGCGCCAAGGTCATCCACATCGACCCGCGCTTCACGCGAACGTCGGCCACGTCCGACAAGCACATCCCGATCCGCGCCGGCAGCGACGTCGTGCTGCTCGGCGCGCTCATCAACCACATCCTCAGCAACGAGCTCTACTTCAAGGAGTACGTCGTCGGCTACACGAACGCCGCGACGCTCGTGAACGAGGACTTCCAGGACACCGAGGACCTCGACGGGCTCTTCTCCGGCTACGACGACGAGAAGGGCAGCTACAAGCAGGACACGTGGGCCTACGCGAGTGACGACGGCGCCGGCGACGAGTCGCCGGGGACGATCGGCGGCCCGGACGCGGGTCACGAGCACGGCGACAGCCAGTCCGAGCGGTCTACCGGTGAGCAGTACGGATCAGGCGGTCCGGCTCTCGAGCACGCCCGGGTGCTGCGTGACGAGTCACTCGCGGACCCGCGCACGGTCTTCCAGATCCTCAAGCGGCACTACGCGCGCTACACCCCCGAGATGGTGGCTGACACGTGCGGGATCAGCGTCGACGACTTCCACTACCTCGCCCGTGCCGTCACCGAGAACAGCGGCCGCGAGCGCACCACCGCCTTCGTCTACGCGGTGGGCTGGACGCAGCACACGCTGGGGGCGCAGTTCATCCGCACCGCCGCGATCGTGCAGCTGTTGCTCGGCAACATGGGCCGACCGGGCGGTGGAATCATGGCCCTGCGCGGGCACGCGAGCATCCAGGGGTCGACCGACATCCCGACGCTCTACAACCTGCTGCCCGGCTACCTGGCTATGCCGGTGGCCGGCCTGCACGACACGTGGGACGACTACCTGTCGGCGCTCGCCAACAAGGAGCAGAAAGGCTTCTGGGCCAACGCCGACACGTATGCCGTGAGCCTTATGAAGGCGTGGTGGGGCAAGGCCGCCACGGCCGAGAACGACTGGTGTTTCGACAACCTGCCGCGGCTCACCGGGGCACACGGCACCTACCAGACAACGATGGCGATGCTGGATGACCAGGTCGAGGGTTACTTCCTCCTCGGCCAGAACCCCGCGGTGGGGTCGGCCCACGGGCGCATGCAACGCCAGGCCATGTCCCACCTCAAGTGGCTCGTCGTCCGTGACTTCAACATGATCGAGTCCGCCACTTTCTGGAGGGACGGACCCGAGATCGCGTCCGGTGAGCTCGTCACCGAGGACATCCAGACCGAGGTCTTCTTCCTTCCGGCAGCGGCCCACACGGAGAAGAGCGGCTCGTTCACCCAGACCCAGCGGATGCTGCAGTGGCGCCACCAAGCGGTGCAGCCACCGGGCGACTGCCAGAGTGAGCTTCAGTTCTTCTTTGAGCTCGGCCGCCGGGTCCGTGAGCTCCTCGCCGACTCATCCGACGAACGCGACCGGCCCCTGCTGGACCTGACGTGGGACTACCCCACTGACGAGCACGGCGATCCGGACGCTGAGGCGGTGCTCGCGGAGATCAACGGTCGTCACCTCGCGGGCGACAAGGAGGGCCAGCCGCTGTCCGCCTACACCGAGATGAAGGCCGACGGGTCCACGTCCGGGGGTTGCTGGATCTACACCGGGGTGTATGCCGACGGCGTCAACCACGCCGCCGACCGCAAGCCCGGCCGTGAGCAGGACCTCACCGCCCTCGACTGGGGCTGGGCGTGGCCGGCGAACCGCCGCATCCTCTACAACCGCGCCTCGGCCGATCCCGAGGGCAAGCCGTGGAGCGAGCGCAAGAAGTACATCTGGTGGGATGCCGAGAACGGCAGGTGGACCGGTCACGACGTGCCCGACTTCGTACCCGACAAGGCGCCGACCTTCCGGCCTGAGCCGGGCACCGGGGGCCCCGCGGGGCTCGCGGGCGACGACCCGTTCGTCATGCAGGCCGACGGCAAGGGATGGCTGTTCGCGCCGATGGGCATGCTCGACGGGCCGCTTCCGACGCACTACGAGCCTCAGGAGTCGCCGGTCCGCAACGCGCTCTACGCGCAACAGTCGAACCCGGCGCGCAAGGTCTTCCCACGCAACGACAACCTGTGGAGCCCGTCCGGTGACGCGCCGGGTGCCGACGTCTACCCATTCGTCTTCACGACCTACCGCCTCACCGAGCACCACACGGCGGGTGGCATGAGCCGCTGGCTGCCCTATCTGTCGGAGCTCCAGCCGGAATTCTTCTGTGAGGTCTCACCCGAGCTCGCCGCGGAGCGAGGACTCGAGAACGGCGGCTGGGCAACGATCGTCTCGGCCCGCGCGGCCATCGAGGCCCGCGTCATGGTCACCGAGCGGATGACACCACTGCTCATCAGTGGTCGCACGATCCACCAGATCGGTCTGCCCTACCACTGGGGCGTCGGTCGCGACGCGGTCGTGAGCGGGGACGCCGCGAACGACCTGCTCGGCGTCGCCCTCGACCCCAACGTGCAGATCCAGGAGAGCAAGGCCGGCTCGTGCGACATCGTGCCCGGTCGACGCCCCGGGGGCGACGAGCTGCTTCGGCTCGTCGCCGAGTACCAGTCGCGCGCTGGCAGCACCGTCTTGACGGGCAACGAGCTGCGCACCGGTCACCCGGAGTCAAGCCCGGCCACGAGAGAGGACTGAGTCGATGGGCTTCTGGCGCAACCAGCTCTCAGGACCGACCAACCCCGCGGCCGACGCCGCGTGGGACCGGCACGAGGCACGCAAGGGGTTCTTCACCGACACCTCCATCTGCATCGGCTGCAAGGCCTGCGAGGTGGCCTGCAAGGAGTGGAACGGCGTGCCCGAGGATGGGCTCGACCTGCTCAACCAGTCGTACGACAACACGGGCGCGCTGGGAGCGAGCACCTGGCGGCACGTCGCCTTCGTCGAGCAGACGAGCGACCGCATCGAGCAGGCCCGTGAGTCAGGCCGCCGACTCGTCGCGCTCGGGATGCCGACCGTCCGCGGCGCCGACCAGCTGACACCGGCAGAGACGCCGCCGGCCGCCGCCGCTCCCGGCCCAACAGACCCCGCGATACCCGACATGCGCTGGCTGATGGCCTCCGACGTGTGCAAGCACTGCACCCACGCCGCCTGTCTCGACGTGTGCCCCACGGGCGCGCTGTTCCGCACCGAGTTCGGCACGGTCGTCGTGCAGGACGACGTGTGCAATGGCTGCGGCTACTGCGTCGCCGCCTGCCCGTTCGGGGTCATCGAACGCCGCCGCGGCGACGAGGGCCACGAGTCGACTGGCCAGTCGCACGGCATCAGCATCAAGGGCGCGCCCAGCGGCGGGTCGCACCAGAACCCACCGTCGTATGCCGCGTCGAACGGCGAGGTCAAAAACGTCGGCATCGCCCAGAAGTGCACGCTGTGCTACGACCGCCTCGGTGCCGGCCAGACGCCCGCGTGCGCTCAGGCCTGCCCCACGACCTCGATCAAGGTCGGTGACCTCGACGAGATGCGCGCAACGGCTCGCGCCCGGGTTGCCGAGCTGCACGACCTCGGCTTCAGCGAGGCACGTCTCTACGGCGTCGACGACAACGACGGCGTCGGGGGCACCGGCTCGACGTTCCTCCTGCTCGACGAGCCGGAGATCTACGGCCTGCCACCCGACCCGCGCGTCACGACGGCCGACCTGCCCGACATGTTCCGCAAGGCTGGCTACGCGGGGCTCGCCATGCTCGGCCTCGCCGCGGCCTCGTTCGTCGGGAGGCGCCGTTGACGACCAACACCTTCGACGCCGACCGTCCGCCGGAGCGCACCCGTCGCGGCAAGGGCCAGCGGCGCAGCGACCAGAACGGCGGGGGCCGCCGCCGAGACGAGTCCCTCATGGTGCCCGACGTGTCGTTCGACAGCTACTACGGTCGGCACATCGTCAAGCCCGCCCCGTGGGGAAAGGAGATCGCGGCGTACCTCTTCCTCGGCGGCGTCGCCGCAGGGTCGGCACTGCTCGCCGCCGGTGGCCGGGCTCTCGGCTACCCCGCGCTGCGGCGGGTCGGGCGGGTGGCCGCCATCGGAGCTGCAGCCCTCGGCGGCGGCGCGCTCGCAAAGGATCTCGGCAAGCCCAGCCGTGCGCTCAACATGATGCGAACCGTGAAGCTCACCTCGCCGATGTCCGTCGGCTCGTGGATCCTCACCGCTTTCAGCGGCTTCTCGAGCCTGGCGCTCGCATCCGAGGTGACCCAGGCAGTCACCGAGCGGAGTCACGGCGGTGCGACCCGCTCCGGGGGGTCCGCCCTGGCCCGGGTGGTCCGCATCCTCGAGGTGGTGGACGGGCCCGCGACGGCAGGGGCGGCGCTTTTCGCGCCGCCGCTCGCGGCATACACCGCGGTGCTGCTCGCCGACACCGCCACTCCGACCTGGCACGAGTCCTACCGCGAGCTGCCCTTCGTCTTCGTCAGCTCGGCCAACCTCGCGGCCGCCGGTCTCGCGCTCGTCGCGGTGCCCACGGCGCAGAACGGGCCCGCTCGCAAGCTCGCCGCCGTTAGCGCACTGACCGAAACTCTGGCCTTCGAGCGCATGCAGGAAAAGCTCGGCCCGGTCCTCTCCGAGCCGCTCCGCACGGGCAAGTCCGGTCGGCTGCTACGGGCCAGCAAGGCCCTGACGATCGCAGGCGCCGTCGGCTCCGTCGCGCTCGGCCGCAGTCGCGTGGGGGCCGCTGTCAGCGGGATCGCCCTGATGGCAGGGTCCGTCTGCCTCCGGTTCGGCGTCTTCGAGGCCGGCATGGTCTCCGCGATCGACCCGAAGTACACCGTCGAGCCCCAGCGTCAGCGGCTGGCGGCACGACGCGCCGCCGGCGTCGTCGACGACTCGATCACGACGGCGCGATAACGCGTCGTCATCGCACGGCGGCGCGATGACGTGCGCGCCTGACAGTAAGGGGACGCCGTGAGCAGCAGGGTCACGGCACCGCAGACCACCAGCCGGGCGACGAACCGCTGGCTGATCCTCGTCGCAGGGGTGCTGGTCCAGCTCGCCATCGGTGCCGTCTACGCGTGGAGCGTCTTTGCGAAGGCGATGCAGAACGACCAGGCCTTCGGGTGGTCGAAGGCTCAGGCGGCGGTGCCGTTCGAGGTCGCCATCGGCATGATCTTCGTGGGCAGCTACATCGGCGGACGCATCCAGGACCGGCGAGGACCGAGGGTCGTCGCGCTGACCGGCGGCATCATCTACAGCATCGGCGTCATGCTCGCGTCGTTCGCCGACAAGGACCGCTTCTGGATCCTCCTGCTCGGCTACGGAGTGCTCGGCGGCTTCGGCCTGGGCATGGCCTACATCGTGCCGATCGCCATGCTGCAGAAGTGGTTTCCCGACAAGCCGGGACTCATCACTGGCCTCGCCGTGGCCGGGTTCGGCTTCGGCGCGGTCATCACCGCGCCACTCGGCCAGCGGCTGATCGCGGGCGACCCGTCCCTCCCGACGAAGGCGTTCCTTCCTCTGGGCATCGGCTACCTCGTGGCGGTCGTCATCGGCGCGAGCCTGTTCCGCAACCCCCCGACCGGCTACCTGCCCCCGGGCATGAGCGCACCGGTGCGTGCTGCCGACGCCACGGCGACCGCGCCCACGAAGGACCCCGTGCCCGCGGCGGACTTCACGGCTCCCGAAGCCCTGCGGACGCCGCAGTGGTACCTCCTGACCGCGATCCTCACCCTCAGCGTGACGGCCGGCATCTCGCTGATCTCGGTCGCCGCGGGCAGCGCGAGCGACGTCGGCGGCTACTCGACGGCCGCTGCGGCCAGCCTCGTCGGCGTGCTCGGTCTCTTCAACGGAGGCGGCCGCATCCTCTGGGGCTGGCTGTCCGACCGCATCGGCAAGATGCCGGCGTTCATGGGGATCCTCGGCATCCAGGGCGTGTGCCTGCTCCTCATCCCTCACGTCGCGTCGCCGGCCCTCTTCGCCGTCCTCGCTGCCCTCGTCTACACGTGCTACGGCGGCGCGTTCGGCACGATGCCATCGACGGCGGGACGGTTCTTCGGCGTCCGCAATGCCGGAGCGATCTACGGACTGATGCTCATCGGGTGGAGCATCGGCGGCATCGTGGGCCCGCTGCTCATCTCGTCGCTCATCGGCGAGCAGAAGGCGTACACCTTGGCCTTCACCGTGGTCGGCCTCATTGCCCTTGTCGGGATGGCGCTGCCGATGCTGACGAAGAAGCCCGCGCCCGCGACAGCACCCGTCACCGCACCCGAAGCGCGTGATCGGTCCGCGGGACGAACTCACCGATGACGGTTCCGCCAGGGACCTCGCCGGCGATGAGCAGGCCCCCGCTCGTCTGGGCGTCGGCGAGGAGCACGAGCTCCTCGTCAGCGACGGACGCCTCGAGGTGCGGTCGCACCCAGTCGAGGTTGCGCCGGCTTCCGCCGGGCACGTAGCCGTCCCGCAGCGACTCGCGGGCTCCGTCCAGGTAGGGCACCGCGCGGGCGTCGACGACAGCTGACACCCCTGACGCCCGCGCCATCTTGTAGAGGTGGCCGAGCAGACCGAACCCGGTCACGTCGGTGGCCGCACGCACTCCTGCAGCGAGGGCGGCCACGCTCGCTGTGTCATTGAGCGCGACCATCGACTCAACGGCCTGCGGGAAGACCTCACCGGTCGTCTTGTGGCGGTTGTTGAGGACTCCGACGCCGAGCGGCTTTGTCAGGCTGATCGGGAGGCCGGCCTCGGCGGCATCGTTGCGCAGCAAGCGGTTCGGGTCGGCCAAGCCGGTCACGGCCATGCCGTACTTCGGTTCAGGGTCGTCGATGCTGTGACCGCCGGCTACCGGGCACCCGGCAATGCGGGCCACGTCGAGTCCGCCCCGGAGGACCTCCTGGGCGAGCTCGCGCGGAAGGACATCGCGCGGCCACCCGAGCAGGTTGACCGCGAGGATCGGGCGGCCGCCCATGGCGTAGATGTCGGAGAAGGCGTTGGCCGCCGCGATGCGGCCCCAGTCGTATGCGTCGTCCACGACGGGTGTGAAGAAGTCGGCCGTGGCCAGCACCGCGATTCCGCCGTCGATGCGCACAGCGGCCGCGTCGTCGCCGTCGTCGAGGCCGACGAGCAGGTCCTGCGACGGGACCCCGACGAGGCCGCGCACCATCTCCTCGAGCTCCCCGGGCGGGATCTTGCAGGCGCATCCCCCGCCGTGGGCGTACTGGGTGAGCCGGGTCGTCGTGCGTACGGTCGTCACCCGTCGACTGTATGCGGAGCGAGGGCTGAGGGGGTCCCGCGGGCACAGCCCGGACGTGTGCGGGCGACGCGTGACCGGCGCCCAGCCGGAGTGGGTACGGTGGGGCGTGGAGGTGTCTGGGCACCTGGTGGTCCCCCCGGTCTTCAAAACCGGTGAGGCCGAGCATCTCGGCCTGGCGGGTTCGATTCCCGTCCACCTCCGCCAGCTCTCACCACTCGTGGGCAGTCCTCGGATGGTGGCAGACGCAGTGTCGGACGCAGTGTCGGAGAGGAGTCGACGTGTCGCAGGCAGACCCACGACGGAGCGTCCCGCGCACCGACGTGCTGCTCGCCCACCCGGACCTGGCATCCGCGTCGGCTCGGCACGGCGCTGGCATCGTCAAGGCGGCGGTGCGAGCAGCCCAGGCGCGAGCGCGTGCTGGAGAGATCGAGCCCGGCGACGTGGTCGCGGCGGCCCGGGCGGCTCTCCCCGTACGCAGCACCACCCTGCGGCCGCTCATCAACGCCACTGGGGTCGTCGTGCACACGAACATCGGCCGGGCGCCGCTCTCCGACGCCGCGGTCGCCGCGGTGGTGGCTGCAGCGGGCTACGTCGACCTCGAGTACGACACCCTCACAGGGGCCCGCGCCCGGCGCGGACGGGGGACCCTCGAGCTTCTTCATGCCGCCGTGCCCGCGGCCGGTGACGCCCTCGTGGTCAACAACGGGGCGGCCGCCCTCGTCCTCGCCACGACGGCCCTGGCCGCAGGGTGGGAGGTGGTATTAAGCCGCGGCGAGATGATCGAGATCGGGGACGGGTTCCGCCTGCCCGACCTCATCGCCTCGACGGGAGCCCGGCTGCGCGAGGTCGGGACCACGAACCGCACCCGACTCGCCGACTACGCCGCCGCCGTCGGCCCTGACACGGGCTGTGTGCTCAAGGTGCACCCGAGCAACTTCCGCGTAGAGGGCTTCACCAGCGCTGCCTCCGTGCGGGAGCTCGCGTCACTCGGCGTGCCGCTCGTCGTCGACATCGGCAGCGGGCTGCTGCGCCATGACCCACTCCTGCCCGACGAGCCCGATGCCGCAACGGCGCTCGCTGACGGTGCGACGGTAGTGACCGCGAGCGGCGACAAGCTCCTCGGCGGCCCACAGGCCGGTCTCGTCCTCGGCGAGGCAGACACCGTCGAGCGGTTGCGGAGGCACCCCCTCGCCCGGGCGCTGCGCGTCGACAAGCTCACGCTCGCTGCCCTCGAGGCAACCCTGCGTGGACCGGTGGTGCCGGTCGCCGCATACCTCCACGCCAACACCGACGCGCTCCTGGCGCGCTCCGAGCGTCTCGCCGCTGCAGTGTCGGGTGACGTCGTGCCCGTCGAGGGGCGGGTCGGCGGCGGCGGGGCGCCCGGAGTGCCGCTGCCCGGCTGGGCCGTCTCACTGCCCGAGGCGTGCGCGGAACGCCTGCGCGGCGGTGAGCCCGGTGTCGTCGCACGCGTCGTCCGCGGCCGCTGCCTCGTCGACCTGCGGTGCGTGCCCCCAGACCGAGACGGCGATGTCGAGCGTGCCGTTCTCGCCGCACTTGCCGACGAGATCACCGACGGGGCGTGACCGGTGCACGTCATCGCCACCGCCGGGCACGTTGACCACGGCAAGTCGACGCTCGTGCGCGCCCTGACCGGTATCGAGCCCGACCGGTGGGCGGAGGAGCACCGTCGCGGCATGACGATCGACCTCGGCTACGCCTGGACGACGCTCGCCTCGGGCGTCGACGTGGCGTTCGTCGACGTGCCCGGACACGAGCGCTTCATCGGCAACATGCTCGCCGGCCTGGGCCCCGCGCCGGCCGTCCTGCTCGTCGTGGCCGCGGACGAAGGGTGGCGTCGGCAGTCCGCCGAGCACCTTGCTGCCGTGGACGCGCTGGGGATCTCGCAGGGACTCGTTGTCGTCACCCGGAGCGATCTTGCCGATCCGGGGCCCGCGCTGGCGCAGGCGGGCGAGCAGGTCCGCACCACCAGCCTGGCAGGTAGCCGCGCGCTCGCCGTGTCAGCTCGCACCGGGCAGGGGATCGACGACCTGCGGGCCGCCCTGGACGACCTTGTCGCCTCCCTCCCGGCACCCGACCGCGGTGGACGCACGCGCCTCTGGGTCGATCGGTCATTCTCCATTCGTGGCAGCGGGACTGTCGTTACGGGGACGCTCGGCGCGGGGACGATCCGGGTCGGCGACGAACTCGTCGTGCATCGCGGGTCGGGCGTCACCCACCGGGTCACGGTGCGCGGTTTGCAGAGCCTCGAGCAGACACGGGACGCGGCATCGGGTGTGGCCCGGGTCGCGGTCAACCTGCGCGGCGTGGGCGTCGATGACATCGCGCGTGGCGATGCGCTACTGACGCCCGACGCCTGGCACGTGACGAGGACGCTCGACGCACGTCTCGTCCCCAGCCCTTCGCCGCCGGCCGGCGCGTCCACCGTCTCCTCGGACCCGGACCGGCTGCCCTCGCACGTCATGGTCCACGTCGGCACCCTCGCAGTCGAGGCCAGGATGCGGCCGCTCGGCCCGGGTGCGGTGCGCCTCGCCCTGCCGGAGCCCCTGCCGATCGGCGTCGGTGACCAGTTGATCCTGCGCGACCCCGGATCGCGTCGCCTGGTCGGGGCGCTCGTCGTCGACGCGGACCCGCCCCCACTCGACCGCCGGGGCGCGGCGGCCCGGCGGGGCGAGGTGATCGCCAACCTCCGCGGGGTGCCCGACGTCTCCCACGAGGTCGCGCGTCGAGGGTGGATGCGGCACATGGACGCGGTGTCGCTCGGGCTCTCCGTGCCACCCGGCCCGCGGCCCTCAGCCACAGTCACCCGCCGCGGGGCCTGGCTCGTCGACGACGACGCGTGGCGGGCCGCTTCGGAGAGGCTGCGCTCGGCCGTGCAGCGGCGGGCCGAGTCCATGCCTATCGACCCCGTCCTGGCCCTCGAGGCCGCCCGGGCCGCGGCGGGTGTGCCGGACCGCGCCCTCGTGACACACCTCGCGGAGGCAGCCGGTCTCGACGTCCGTGACGGGCGCGTCGGACTCCCGGGTCGAGCAGCGGCGCTCGGCAGCCGGGCCGAGGCCGCCCTCCAGTCGATTGAGGGCCGGCTCCGCGAGCACCCGTTCACCGCACCCGAGCAGCACGAGCTCGACGCGGCTGGACTCGGCGCGCGCGAGCTCGCGGCAGCCGAGGGAACCGGCCGCATACTTCGGCTGCCGGGAGACGTCGTGCTCCTGCCGGCAGCACCTGCCCTGGCGATGCGCGAGCTCGCGCGCCTTTCCCAGCCGTTCACCACGAGTGACGCACGGCAGGCGCTGGGATCAACGCGTCGCACCGTGATCCCGTTGCTCGAGCACCTCGACGGACGCGGCTGGACGCGGCGCCTCGACGGATCACACCGCGAGGTCAACCGCTGACCCGCCAAGAGCCTCCCGCCGCCCTCAACCACCAGACCAATTCAACAACAGCACTGCCGCGAACACAGCAGACCGTCGCAGACAGTGGGCCTGTCTGGCTAACGGTGTAAGTGGCGTCTGGCCTATCCATTTAACCGGAGTCGAGCAGGCAGGAGTCTCGCCAGGGTCTCCCGGCGGGTGGGCGTTCCAGGGTCGGCGGATGGCCGCGGGCCCCTGGGGGGTTACGGGGCCTCTGTTCTGGTTGCGGTTGGGCGATCAGGTCGCGGTAGCGCACGGGGTCGTGGTCGACGGCGAGTTTGAGGACCCGGTAGAACAGCAGGCCGCGACTGCCAGAGCGGCGGCGGTTGAAGCGGAGCACGAACTCGTCGAGGTAGTCGGGCAGGTGGGCGT
>Ga0075520_1001205_pt1 | contig 12257 bp, 10 predicted proteins | sample NGEPerB_FD_75100 | JGI IMG/M metagenome (GOLD analysis project Ga0075520, IMG submission 75100) | Arctic peat soil microbial communities from the Barrow Environmental Observatory site, Barrow, Alaska, USA - NGEE PermafrostAB12-B | ecosystem: Environmental > Terrestrial > Soil > Wetlands > Peat ... | reverse complement strand
GGACAACGAGCGCGGAGCGGACGCCCTGCACGGCGTCGGCGGACCGCTCGCGGTGTCGAACATGCGCGACCGCCATCCGCTGGCCGATGCCTATATCGAGGCCGCGCAGCAATGCGGCTATCCGCGCAACGACGATTTCAACGGGCCGACCCAGGAGGGCGCCGGCTATTATCAGACCACCACCCGCAATGGGCGCCGTTGCTCGACGGCGGTCGGCTATCTCAAACCGGCGCGTGGCCGCGCCAATCTCGCGGTGATTTCGAATGCGCTGGCGTCACGCCTTCTGTTCGAGGGGCGGCGCGCGGTCGGCGTCGAGTATATCACTGGCGATCAGCGTCGCAACGCGCGCGCGAATGCGGAAGTGATCGTGGCGTCGGGCGCGTTCAACTCACCGCAGCTCCTGCAATTGTCGGGCGTCGGACCGGCCGCGCTGCTCAATTCGTTGGGCATCGCGGTGATCGCCGACATGCCGGGCGTCGGCCATAGGCTCGCCGACCACTACTCGGGCCGGATCGTCTTCCGCTGCAAGGAACCGCTAACACTCAACGACGCGGTGCGCACGTGGAGCGGCAAGGTCGCAGCCGGGCTGCGCTACGGCTTCACCCGCCGCGGTTATCTCACGCTCGCGGCGATTGCCTCCGGCTGCTTCCTGCGCGCGCACCCGTCCTCGGCGACACCGGACGTGCAGTGCTCGATCGCGCTCTATTCGGGCGACATCAGTGCCGGTGTGCTACATCGGTTTTCTGGCGTGACCGGCGTCTGCACGCTGCTGCGACCGGAGAGCCGCGGCTATGTGAGCATCAAGTCCGCCGATCCGCGCGAAGCGCCGGCGATCAATCCCAACTATCTGGCGACCGCGAAGGACCGCGAGACCATCGTGGCGGGCGTCAATGCGCTGCGCCGTATCTTTCGGGCGCCGGCGATGGCGCGCTACATCGCCGAGGAGTTCGAGCCGGGCCCGCAATGCGTCAACGACGACGATCTGCTCGATTTCATCCGCCGCTGCGGTTCGACCACCTACCATCCGATCAGCACCTGCCGCATGGGCAACGACGCGACCGCAGTGGTCGATCAGCGCCTGCGCGTGCGCGGGCTTGCCGGGTTGCGCGTGGTCGATGCCTCGATCATGCCGGCGGTGGTCTCCGGCAACACCAATGCGGCGACTATCATGATCGGCGAGAAGGGCGCCGACATGATCCTGGAGGACGCCGCGGTCGGCACACAGGTATCAGCAGCGGCGTGAGGCAGTGCATACCGAAAATCCCATCCGCCGGATTCACGCCGTATGGAGCAGGTGATTGCTCGAATCCCGGTTGGCCGTCTGGGGACGGCGGAAGAGATTGCCCACGGCATTTGGTATGTTTGAACGCCTGGCGCGGGCTACGTAACTGGAGCCGTTCTCGATATGAATGGCGGGGTGTGGACTGGAGGATAAGCCTATTCGGCGCGATCAGACTGCATCGAGCATGACGATGGCACATTGGCAGGATTCATTCGTCCTGTTGCTCCAAGCATGGATCGTTCCACGCTGGACGAGGCAATCTCCTGTTCGCAGCAGCGTCTCTCCGCATTCAAGGAGCAGCCAAAGTTCGCCACGCAAGACCACCAGAAAATCAATGGTGGGCGTCTTATGCATGCCGGGATGAATGGAATGGCCCGCGGTTTGAGTATCCTCACCACTCACGGCCTTGAAAAAGGCGGCGTGATCATTCGGGGCGTCCTGATCGGGCGCGATTTCGATCACTCGAAAAACCGCGCCGTGCGCAGGGGGGTTGATCGTCAAGCCGCCGTGGACGGTTTCAGCCGCTTCGTCCAGAGCCGCGGGTCCGCACAATCCCCGCCAGATATAAGTCAGGCATCTGCTTGCGGTGGTCAGAACGTTATGTCTGCCGATCGCGCTTGTCTCATCGATCACAACAGTGGATTGGCCATGTTCGTTGAGGCCAGTGATGACGCGTCGTACCGGTCTGTTCATGCTGATCATTCGCAATATGGAATGCTTGCTGGCGATCTGATGGTATCGTAGAAAAAACTGCAAGTCGACATGTTCTCCAGCCGCCAGAACTAATGCGAAAGTCAAAGATACAATTGTCCTCGGATCTCGGCTCGGCAATTACAAGCCTTCGTAAGGCATTTTCTTTGCTCAATGCCGTTGCAAACGCGGATCATCCATTGACGCTTACGGAAGCGGTCGAACTCGAGTTTCCTCCTATCGCATTTGATTCTGCGCGGCTCTCATGCCGTTGCGACTTCCCGGGTTCAGCGGAACTCGGTGCCGTCAACCCATATGCAGTGCATGATCACGGCCAACCGGCGCGCCAGCGCCATGATCGCCTTTTTCACCCCGCGGTGCCGGGCGATCTTCATCGCCCAGGCCTTGACCAGGACCATCTTGCTGAATGCACCAGCATGCTCTGGGCCGCTACGTAGAGCATCATCCGCATCATCTCGTCTCCGCACGGTGATATCGCGCCGGTTCGGCTGCTCTCACCCGATTGATACTTGGAGGGTGTCAGTCCAAACACCGCCCCGACCGCCTTGGAGTTCCTGAAGCGGGCGGGCACGTCGACGGTGGCGCGGAAGGTCAGTGCTACCACAGGGCCTACACAAGGGACCGTCATCAGGCGCCGACACACGTCATCATCTCGGACGATGACCAGCAAGCGGCGGTACAGGATGACGGAGCGTGGACCTGTTCCGTAGAGCCGGTGCGAACTGTTGTGCGAAAGTCGTCCGTCGGCATTGCTGCGGTGCCATTGCGGGTGAGGCAAATAATTAATAGACGTGAGAAATGATTTCCGCGGCGTGGCGCAACGTATCCACCTCGGCGACGAGTGGCGCGAGCGCGCGCCCACTCAGACCGATCGCGGCCACCGGGCGATTGTGCGGATCAAAGATTGGAGCGGCAACGCAGAACACTCCAAGCATGTGCTCCTCGGAATCAACCGCATAACCCATAGTGCGAACCCGGCTAAGCTCCTTGGTGAATTGCCCGACGCTGCAAATGCTGTTGGGGGTCTGAGCGGTCAGCTCCGCTCCGGTCAAAAAGACCTGCAACTCGGGTTCGGGAAGATAGGCGAGGATGGCTTTGCCTAACGAGCAGCAGTGAGCCGGCGTAGTCCGGCCAAAACGACTGTAGATCGTTGGAAGTGACGGCTTTTCAACCCCCGCGAGATAGAGCAGCCCCTTCTTGTGTAGGATCCCGAGATTCACCCGCGCGCCGGTTTTGAGGGCCAACTTTTGCAGGTGAGGCAGGGCCTCGAGCCGCAGCCGATTCCGATCGAGCAAAGCCGCCGCAAGTTGGAGGACCGAGTAGCCAATCGAGACTCGGCCATCAAGCGGATCCTGTTCGAGATGCCCCGCCACAATCAGTGTATGGACGATACGATGGGCCGTGGGCCGCGACAAACCAGCGTGAAGAGCTATTTCAGAGACTATCAAGGGGTGATCGGCTTCAGCAACCGTGTCGAGTATTTTCAGGGCTTTGCGCAGACTTTTTACGGTGGATTTTTCGACCGTCGAGTCTGCGCTCATTTTTGCTTTGAGATTTTTCATATAGTCTATTCGCAAATTTGAGAGATTGTCCACATTGTGAACATATGGTTCATTTACAACCTTTTGTCCATCTGCCAATTAAAACTATTTGTCGGTCGGGGCTGTCCTCCCTAATCCGGCCGTGGGCATCGATTGATCAAGCGGCTTGGGGGTCTGGGGGGCTGGGGTGGCGGTACTTGGTGCGCGCTTGACCTGCACCCCGGATGGGGCCGGTAGTGGCGGCTTCCAGGAGCTTGACGGAGATAAGGGCGGGAGTTCGATGCGCTCGGCATCGCCGCTGTCGCCATTCACACCGACATTGCCGCCGGTGTTCTCGCAACGCGGCACCGGATTTGCGAGCGACCAGCGGCAGTGATCGCGATTTAGATATAGCAAGCGGTGATGCCGCCGCTCGAAGTCCGGTTGATCTGAAAATTTTGCGATCCGTGTGAGCGGCTCTTCCGAGGCGCAGGAATTTCGATTTGGATCGTGCAGCATTCCCAAACGTGAAGCGCCGATGCTCTATCCGAAGGCACGAGGTGCCTTCAACAGCTAGCGAGACGACGGCGTGACAATCAACCGAGCCGCGTGTTCCGCCACCATCATTGTCGGCAGACATGTATTCCCGCTTGGAATGATCGGCATAATAGACGCGTCCACAACCCTAAGCCCGCCGATCCCGCGCACCCGGCAGCATGGATCGACGACAGCGCGGACGTCATTGGCGCGTCCCATCGTACATGACCCGGTCGGGTGATACACCGGCACGGTGAATTCAAGCAGCGCGTCCATCTGCTCGGCACTAGGCTCGTCGGCAAGATTGATCAGGTGCCCAACACGGCGCAACGCCATCCGGCGGACGCTTGCGGGGGCATCGAGTATAACTGCCATTGCCGTCGACATGAGCCTATTCGCCAGATTAGGCCTGTTGAGACGTCGTACGAGCGAGGAGGGAACGACGGCAAAGACGTCACCACGAACCGACGCCACGGCCTCATCCTTGAGGAGATCAAGCGCCAGCCGGACGATCTGTTTCATGCGCTGCCGATCAAAGGGGGCCTCGAGGAGACGGAAATCCACGCTTGGCAGTTTGTAGGGATCGGCGGATGCGAGCGTGACTAATCCTCGCGATACAGGAGCATAAAGCGCCGCTCCGATGACCCCGATGCGATCGCCATGAGCGTAGGCACCGGTTTTAGCAATAATCTGCAAATGTAGATCGCCGGGTGGTGCACCCTTTGCATGTGAGGATACGCGCGCACAGGCTAGACCGTAGGTCCGCAGCGTCGACGCCTGACGTGCGTGCCGAGTCAGAATTGTTGCGAGATTAACGACACAGTGGTTCTGCAGACCGCGTCCAACACCTGGCAAGTTGATGCACGGTAATATGCCTATCGAGCGAAGATCGTCGACGGGCCCGATGCCGGACCGCATCAGAAGCGCGGGCGAGTGGATCCCTCCCGCCGAAAGAATCACCTCTCGCGCATAGACTTGACGATTTTGTCCGTTGCACTGGACCTCAACGCCGACAGCACATTGCTCTTTGATCAGAATTCGCGTCACATATGCATGACTCGTTACTTTCAGATTTGTGCGGCGACGAACTTCGACCGTGAGATAGCCGGTCGCGCTCGAGACCCGACTATTGCTGTCATTCGCCACTGGGACTGGAAAAACGCCATCCGCGAAATCGGCGTTGATGTCGTGACGGAAGGGCAGGCCTCGACGCTCGGCCGCCTGCAGCACAGCTCGCGCAAAACCGGGCCAGAGGTTTGCCGCGTTGCGTCGCACGGGGATTGGGCCATTCTGTCCGTGCTGCGGCCCTGCAAAGTCGAAATCGTGCTCAAGCCGATTGAAGGCCGGCAGCACATCGTCCCACCCCCAACCGGTCGCGCCAACTTCACGCCACGCATCGTAATCATGTGGCATGCCCCGCAATGCCCACATCCCCATCACGCTCGAACCGCCCCCCATAATTCGAGGCTGAACATAATTGGAAGGAGGCATTCCAGTCAGGCCGACAGCCGTGAGCCCGGGCCAGAAATAGGCCGGGTTGGAGTATGCGATCGGAAATGGGTCCCGTATATCGGCTGGCACAGCGTCAGGCGGGGTGTCCGCACCAGCTTCAAACAGCGCGACCCGACGCCGAGGATCTTCACTGAGGCGTGCCGCGAGAATACAGCCAGCCGCACCGCCGCCGATGATTGCAATATCGAATTCAGGCTCGGTCATTGCGGTAGCTGCCTCCCGTCGCTGCATTCCATATAAAATTCCCGCGATAAGTTCGGCCGCACGCAGGCCTCAATCCCGTCAAAAGCTCCATGTGTATGAGGTTTTCGAGCGGACGGCACATCAAGGCGCATTACTGCGACTTCGGGTCTAGGACAAGCGCTCCCATGGCGTACGCATGGCCGGGAAGGTCTTTTCTCCTCGCATCAGCTTGCGGACGGTATTGCAGACAGTGTCGATGTCAGGCAGAATTTCCTTTTCCATCTTGGCACTGTAAGGATGGATTACATCCGGCATCGCAACGCGCGACACTTTGAGTGGTCTGTCCACCATTTCCGAGATGCGCGCCACGATTTCTGCTCCGATGTTACCCGTGAGCGGAGCCTCCTCTGCGACGACGAGCCGACCCGTCTTTTGCGCGGACTCGGCTATCGAGACATAATCAAGAGGCTTGATGGTCTTGGGATCGATGACCTCCGCCGAAATCGACTCGCGCGCGAGTTGCTCGGCAGCATCCATCGCGACGTGCCTCATCCAGGCCCAGGCCACCAGGGTAACATCAGTGCCCTCTCGGATGCGCTCACCGCGTCCGATCTCAAGCATAAAATCAGGGTCGTCCGAAACAGGGCCAACCAAATCGTAAATGCGCCGGTGTTCGAACAACAGCACGGGCTCATCACAGCGGATCGCAGCCCGAAGGAGCCCCGCCATGTCCCCCGGAGTACCCGGGCAGATGATGATCAAACCGGGAGCATGATGAAAAAACGATTCCATGCTTTGCGAATGATCTGGCCCAAGTCCAAGGTTCGAACCCATCCAGCTGCGCAGTGTAATCGGCAGGCCGCCGCTGCGCGCCTGCTGCTGACGCCATTTCGCTATATCGCTGATTATCTCGTTTGCCACTACGAGTGTGAAATCAGCCGAATAAATTTCAACGATCGGTCTGAAGCCGGATAGTGCCAGGCCAAGAGCAGCACCGACAAATCCATTTTCGGACACCGGAGTTTCGATCACTTGCTTTGCACCAAATGCCTCATAGAGGCCTTTCGACGCACCGGTTGCACCGATGTCGCGAATAGTTTCACCAAGGTAAACTGTATGTCGATCCCGCTTCAGTTCTGAGGTGAGCACGGCGTTGATCGCGTCGCGCCCGGAAATCTTGCTCATCTTGCTGTGACCTCGAAAGTATCCGTCCAAGTCGCGTCGGGCGCTGCGGCAACCGCTTCGAAGGTGTCCGTGACGTCCTGCTTGGCCATTTCGGCGATTTCGGAAAGCTTCGACTGTGCTACGCCGCGGCTCAAAAGCTGTTGGCTTGCGATGTTCATCGGATCGCGTCTTCGCCACTCGGCGATCTCATGGGCAGGCTGATAGGTAGCTTTGTCGTACCAGATGTGAGGGTCCAAACGATAAGTGAGCCCTTCGAGCACCGATGGCCCCGCGCCGCCGCGCGCTCTCTCGACCGCGCGACTGACAGTCTCGTAGACGACTTCGGGGTCGTTCCCATCAAACTCCTCGACGGGAATGTCAAAGCCCCGCCAAACGCGGCTCATCCTGCCGTGAGGAAAGAGCCACTCGGTGCGCGACGAGAATGACCAACCGTTGTTTTCGGCAATGTAGATGATCGGCAGACGCCATAGGACCGCCATGTTAAGGCTTTCGTAAAGAGGCCCCCTTGCGCCTGCGGCCTCGCCATAGAAGCATACCGTCACGGCGTCATCGCCGCGCAATGAGGCCGCAAGGGCGAAGCCGATCGCGAGTCCAAACCGCGTTCCGAATACGCCTTCACGACCCGGTATGCCGAGATCAGGACGAGCAACATGCATGTTGCCGCCGAGTCCGTAGTTTGTGCCCCCTGCCTTCATGAAAGTGTCGAGGGCAATTTCTTTCAGCGACACTCCCTTCGCTAGCAGATGTCCGTAGCCACGATGTGTGTAGATCATCTGGTCCGTCGGGCGCAGCGGCAGGACGGAGGCCACCATGAGGGCTTCCTGACCTGCGCCTGAGTGGAAATGCGGGACCGCCTCTCCCGCAGCGAGCATCTTTGTGCAGCGCTCGTCGAAGCCGCGACTGAGCAGCATGAGCCGGTACGCCTCGAGATATTTGTCTGTGGTGATTTGAGGAATGTTCGGCAACGCGCGCGCCGCACGGGCATGCTGATCAGCAGCAGCCTTGTCATCCATGGCAACCTCCAGCATGTCCAATTTTTTGTGACTATTGACTCAATCCATGGTGCGTGCAATTGATATTATGGATTAATAGTCCACAATGTGGACAATCAGACAACATCGCGAAGTCGAACTTTAACGGATTGTTAAAAAGAGGAGTGGGCTTCATGGAGAAGTTGATTGTTACGGCGACGTGCGACTCCACAATGTCTTACCCGTCAAATCCGCATAACCCGACTCCGCACGGCATCGGCGCGGTCGCTGAGGAGTATGTTCGCTGTGTCAATGCGGGCGCTGCTATCTGTCATTTGCACGGCCCCTACACAGTCGATGCCAAAATTCAGCCCGATGGCACGAAGCTCTCGGACTTGGACATTCCTGGATGGGGTCGCCTGCGCGATGGAATCGCTTCCAAATGTGACTCCATCATCCAGTATGGCATCGCTAACGGTCGCTTCCCGCAGCGCAAAGTCCTCATGGAGGAGCAGCGACCGGATATGATTTCGACGTGCTTCAATGCGCATGACGAGTGCTTCGATTACGAGCCCGGAAAGGAGCCGGTCGAACTCTACGGCCTGCACAGCCGCGATGAGCTTCGCGAATACTGCCAGGTGACAAGCCGTTTCGGAGTGAAGATTGAGGTCGAGGCCTTCCACTACGGTGGTGTGTGGAATGCCATGCGCATGGTCGAGAAAGGTCTGATGAAAGGGCCGGTCTGGGTGACATTCTTCCTAGGCTGGAAGGGAGGCTGCTGGACGCCGCCCACGCCGAAGGCAATGGTGTACATGTCAGACCATTGTCCCAAAGACTTCGTTTGGAACACGAGCGTCATGGATCCAATCGAGCATTGGAAGGTGTTGAGCACCGCCATTTCGCTAGGCGGTCACGTGCGGGTCGGCATGGAAGACAATCCATTCATCACCCCTGGCAAATATGCTCGATCGAATGCCGAGCTCGTGGAAAAAATTGTGCGGATTGCACGCGATGTTGGACGCGAAATCGCGAGCCCAGATGAAGCCCGGGCGATCGCCGGCCTAGAGCGGCGGAAAGTGGCTGCCTAACGGATCACAGGAGGGCGCAGCGGCACAAGGCTTTGCTTTGCCGCTGCGGTTTGGTCGAGTTCGAACCCCATGAAAACTCACGCCGGCTAAACGAAGTCCCAGCGGGCTGCGAAAAGGCCTTTCGGCGAGAGCTCTTGAAGCTCGCCGAGCGCGATACTGCGGAGCGGGCCGTGTTTACTCCAGTCGCACGCGCAAGCGAGGGGGTGTCGCGTTGAATGTTAGCGGTTGATCCGAATGCTGGATTAGCGTTGGGGCGGTCAGTGTCGCTGCATCATCTGCTCGCGCCGAGGCCTTAGAATGAGTGGTGGTATCGCCCGGGTCTTTTGCTATGCCATTGAAACGAGTTGATGACGAAGGCACGAGGTTGCAGAAACAGATTGCCGATTTCACGTGCGACCGGACCGCGCAAACCGTTCCGCGCAGAACGGGGTGAGGCTACGGCCCGTTGCCGTAATGTGAAATCGGCCACGCGGCCAGCAAGCGGAGGGTCAGTTGGTCCAGTAGGTTCCAGAGCGCGTCGCTGCGCTACTGGTCCAAATGCCGGACCACTGCTAGCGGAATAGAACTATGCAACCTATCACGCATATCGCGGACCTGCGGGCGATCGCGCAGCGCAAGTTGCCACGTGCAATTTTCGACTTTATCGACCGCGGTTCGTACGACGAAATTACAATGAACGCCAACCGCTCGGATCTCGCTTCGCTGCGCTTGCGCCAACGCGTGATGGTTGACGTCTCGGAGCGCTCGCTCGCGACGAATATCGTTGGTGAGCCCGCGACGATGCCGATCGCCATTGCGCCTACGGGTCTCACCGGCCTGGTCCGTGGCGATGGAGAAATCCTTGCCGCGCGTGCGGCCCAAGCCGTCGGCGTTCCCTACTGCCTGAGTACGATGTCGATCTGCTCGATCGAGGACTTGCGCGCCGAAATTAAAACGCCGTTCTGGTTTCAGCTGTATGTAATGAAGGATCGCGAATTCTCCAAGTCGTTGATCGAGCGGGCCAAGCAGGCCGAATGTTCGGCGCTCGTCCTGACGCTTGATCTACAGGTCCGGGCTCAGCAGCATCTAGACATCAAGAACGGTCTGGGTGTGCCGCCGCGCCTGACACTCCGCAATGCCCTCAATGTGGCCACGAAACCGATGTGGGCGCTGCGCGTTTTGGCCGGCAAGCGCAAGTCGTTCGGCAATCTCGAGGGACATCTCGCCGGGGTGGAGAATATCAAGCAGTACGCAACGTGGATTGGCGGCCAGCTCGATCCCTCGCTCAATTGGCGGGATCTCGAGTGGGTGCGCGATCTGTGGCCGAAGAAGCTGATCTTGAAGGGCGTGCTTAATGCCGAGGATGCAAAGTTCGCCGCGAATGGCGGCGCGGATGCAATCATTGTGTCCAATCATGGCGGCCGCCAGCTTGATAGTGCGAGTTCGTCGATTGCGGCGCTGCCGGCGATTGTCGATGCCGTCGGCGATCGTATCGAAGTGCTGTTTGACGGCGGCGTGCGCTCCGGACAGGACGTGCTCAAGGCACTCGCGCTTGGGGCAAAATCATGCCTCATCGGCCGCGCATTCCTGTATGGGCTCGGCGCGATGGGCGAAGAAGGCGTGCGCATCGCGCTTGAAATTCTTCGCAAGGAGTTGGACTTCAGTATGGCCCTCACGGGCGTGCGCGATGTGCATGATGTCACTCGCGCCGTGCTAGTGTCACCGGAACGTGGTCTAGCCCAAAACTAGAGCTATGCGGATAGATGTACGAGTTTTCTAAGGGGTCCAAATTCGTTGAGGGAGCGGCGTTTATAGCGGCGTCATTGTGCGGATTGACGTTGGTCCAGCATGTGGCCATCGCTCGATCCAATCCACGGTTCGCTATAGTGAGCTAGTGTCGGCACGCGGGAAAGGGCTATTCATGCAACAGAATCGCTATCATATTTCTGAAAGCTACAACGATGCGTCAAAGTGTGACATGTTCTATGTGTTGGTAAACAATAGCGTGATCCGCAGCGCGCATGGGACGCGACGCGAAGCCGTAGCTGCTATCAAAGAATACATTGAAGGTGACAAACGCCGGGATCGCCAGACTGCCATTGCAGAACGTAACAACTAAAAACTCTGGCGAGACTGAAGCCAACGACAACATGAGTAGGTTGTCCCTACCGGAAACCTGTCCCTGTCGCTAACCTCATCCGGCTGGCAGTTGATCAAGAATCAGGCAATCCTGTTGTGGGATGAGGGATCTTTGCAGACTTATTGGTTGGACGGTCGTCGATCTGCTCCGGTCGCGGGCATGCTTGAGGCAGAGATCTGGGCGTTGCGGCAGCAAATAAACGTTCTACGGCGGACTGCTCCCAAGAAGCTCTCCTTCAGTACCATCGACCGATTGATATTTGTTGGTCTCTATCGGCTGTTCCCTAGAGTTTGCGATGCTTTGGCGATCGTTAAGCCGGACACCCTTGTCCGCTGGCATCGCGCGGGTTTCAGGTCGTATCGGTGCTGGAAGTCGAAATGCCGTTGTGGCAGGCCTATTGTGCCGCTGGAGATCCGCCGGCTGGTCCGCGAGGGCTTCGTTTCAGTGCGTTCCGCCGCGTTACGTTGCGTTACGTCGCCCTTCGCCGCGTTGCTATTGCCTTCGTCACGTTTCGTTGCGTTACGTCCGGTCCGCTTGCATTCCGCCGCAGCGGCCGTCTTGGCGGTGCGCGCATAGGTCGCGCGTACCACGTCGGCGGTGAACGGGCCGTCGCTGCCGATGACGCCGGCGGCGGCGAGCAAATCGGCGATCTGCGCCCACGAGGCGCCGCGCCGGCGCAGCTCGGCGAAAAGAACGAGATGGGCGAGCACGAGACGCGCGAGCGGCGTCGGGCCGAACTCGCCGACGGCGTCTTCGGCGAGGCGATCGAACGCATCGCGCATGTCGGACGGCAGCTGCGCCATCGCCGTGACGTCGGTGCTCATCGCGTCACCTCGGCGATCGCGGCCACCTCGGTCGCCGCCGCGGGTGTTCGCGTTGCGTGCCAAATACGTGTCACGCGTGCCAGCGTTTCACGGTCCGTTCCGGCACTTGATGGCAAATGTAACGCGCACACGCCGCACGCGCAGGCATTCAGGAAATGCCCGACTTTGCTGCGGTTTTTGGTGCCTACGAAGGTGCCGGAAGTGGTGCTGCCGCACAGGATTGAACTGTGGACCTCCCCCTTACCAAGGGGGTGCTCTACCACTGAGCTACGGCAGCAAAAGTCGCGCAATTAACATCGGCCGGCGCGAACGCGGCGGAAACTGC
>Ga0075520_1001203_pt1 | contig 12261 bp, 16 predicted proteins | sample NGEPerB_FD_75100 | JGI IMG/M metagenome (GOLD analysis project Ga0075520, IMG submission 75100) | Arctic peat soil microbial communities from the Barrow Environmental Observatory site, Barrow, Alaska, USA - NGEE PermafrostAB12-B | ecosystem: Environmental > Terrestrial > Soil > Wetlands > Peat ... | reverse complement strand
CTTCGTTGTGATGGCGCTCGCGGCGCTCGCGTTCACGGCGCCGGCGCCCACCAAGAACAGAGCCACCGCCCCACGCCCCAGTCGCGCCCATGGTTCGGAGTTCGCGGATTTCCTCCGACGGGCACCGAGTTCGTGTTGTCGCATGGTGGCTCATTTCTCCGAGCGTTGTCGTCACAGCACTGCCCACACCGAGGTCTTTCGTCGATCTAGGCCTTCGTTGACGGCGCAACTCTTGCTCGAAATGAGCCTACGCAATGAGCTGGCGCGAGGAATCGAGGAGTGGGATCTCCCTGATGCGCTGGAGCGAGTTGCTTTCCTGGACGGCGAGGGGACGACGGCTTGGGACCAACAGTGCGGCGACGAACCCGAGTACGACAATGCCGGCGCCGACGAAGATCGCCGGTCGCAGCCCATTCACGTAGTCCTGCGCCGACAAGTAACCGCCGCTCGACGAGAAGACCGCGCCCAGAATCGCGATGCCGAACACGCCGCCTAATTCACGGAATGCAGCGTTCGTGCCTGAGGCGAGACCTACGAGGTCCTTGTTCACCGATCCGAGAACGAGCGACGCGATGGGGACGAAGAACATCGTCATGCCAAGTCCGGCAACGATGAACGCCGGAACCATCTGCGTGTACGCGGTGCTGGGTGTGAGGATCAACGCGAGCCAGAAAAGGCCAATTGCCTGTAGCAGGAGTCCAACGACGACGAGTGGCTTGCCACCCCAACGCTGGGCGACGATACCAACAACTGGCGCGAGCAACATCGGCATACCGGTCCACGGGAGAATTCGAAGGCCGGCACCGAGTGGCGAGTAGCCCTGCACGGTCTGGAGGAACTGCGAGAGGAAAAAGACGGAACCGAAGAGACCGAAACTCAACAGCATGGCGGTCACGTTGACCGCAGCGAATCCACGGTTGGAGAACAGTCGAAGGTTCAACATCGGTGCGTCACTACGAAGTTCCCAACCCGCGAAAATCGTGAGCAGCACGACGCCCAGGACGAACGACGCGACCACGCTCGTGCTCGTCCATCCGTGGGCGTTGCCGCGGACGAGACCGAGCACGACGCCGAGCAGGCCGCCACTCACCAAAAGGGCGCCAGTGAGGTCCAGGCGAGTTTGACTGCCACGCGATTCGGCCAACTTCCACCACGCAAGGGGTACCAGGATGATGCCAATCGGGACGTTCAACCAGAAGATGTAGTGCCACGACCAGCCGGTCGTCACCGCGCCACCCACGAGGGGCCCAAGTGCAATGGCCGCGCCACCGATTGCGCCCCAGATCCCGAGGGCGGCGGTGCGTCGTTCGGGCTTCACTGCCGCGCTGAGCAGTGTCAACGAGAGCGGCATGATCATGGCGCCACCCGCACCCTGGACGGCTCGCGCCACGATGAGCAGGTCGATGTTCGGCGCGAGGGCCGCGGCGGCTGACGCGATCGTGAAGATCGTGATGCCCAACATGAAGATGCGGCGGCGTCCGAACCGCTCACCGAAACTGGCGGCGGTGAGGAGGAGGACGGCGAAGGTCAAGGTGTAGGCGTTGACCGTCCATTCGAGTCCGGAGAGTCCGGCGTGCAGGTGCACTCGAATGACTGGGAGTGCCGTGGTGACCACCAAATTGTCGAGTGAGGCCATGAAGAGGGCGAGACCGGTAATGAGGACGGCCCACGCGCCGCGGTATCGGTCCGAGCGTCTCCCGGCGAGTTCCAGCGGCGAATCGATGGTGCTGGGCCGGGTCAAGGTGGTGGTCATAGAAGTGCTCCTTGCAATGGGCTCTCCGCCAGTGAGTACCTGGTCAGGGACGTTGTTAGTTGTGAGTGGTCACTAAGTAGAAAAGGGAAAAAAATAGCGGGGTCGTCATGATGAAGTCGCTCCGCTCGACGTCGTGACATGCAGTTCGCCCTTGGATTCCGCCAACATCGCCGCGAGCTTTTCTTCGCTGGGGCATATCGACTGCGCCCAGGTCTCATTGACCGAGAGGAGATCGATGGCCGACATGACGGACATCAACATGCCGTTGGCGAAGAACTCCTGGATCATGTCGGGACCGAAACCGAACTCGTCGTGGACTTTGAACCAAAGGACTTCGAAGATCTTGCGACACGCGGCCGCAATGTCGGGGTCGCTGGTTGCCGCGGCGTAGGCGTGCATCTGCACTTGGAGAAACTCTCGATCCTGCATCAGTTGGACGTACGCCATGCCCATCGCGTGCATCGCGTCGTCGCGACCGAGTCCTTCGGACGCCGCGGTCAGTTCCTTGACGATGCGGTCACCCACTTGCGCATGGGTCGCAATGAAGAGTTCCTTCTTCGTCCCGAAAAGGCGAAAAAGATAGGGCTGTGAGATGCCCGCGCGAGCAGCAATGGCCTCGGTGGATGTGCCGGCGTAACCCGACTTGGCGAATTCAGTAATGGCGGCCGCGAGCACGGCAACCCTGCGCTCCGCTGCGGTCTGTCGGGTCGAAACCATCATTTGGTTATTGTAAGTGGGTACTCACTACCTTGTCAAGTCAATTGCCATATTTTTGACCTACATCGGAAAACCGCGGCAAACGACGACGTGGAGCGAAGCCTTAGAGCTGCAAGCGCCACCATATCGACTCATGCTGTGTGGAGAGTCGAGTGAAACCACATTTCTCGAGGACCCGTTGACTCGCAACGTTGAGAGCGAGCGTTTCGGCGGTGACGGCGAGCGCTCCCTCGACTCGGGCCAGTTCGCACAGCCGGCCCGCTGCTTCGGTCATGAAACCTAGACCTTGACGTGAGGCGCAGATGCCGTAGCCGATCTCCACTGTGCCAGTGGCGTCGGGAAGCCTTTTGAATCCGATGCCACCGATGCACAGTCTCGTGCGCTTCTCGGTCAGGGTGTAGGGCCCCCACACGTTGACTTGGCTCACGGCGCGCTCTGGGTTGTTCGCCAATATCTGGGCTTGACGAAGATCGCCGTCAGTTGGGAAGCCGGGCGCCCATTGCTGGGCGTCTCGGTCGCCGCGTGAGAATGCGTCGCCCTGCTCGAGCGTCAGTGGTTGGAGGAGGAGTCGAGTTGACTCAATCCTCTCGCTTTCGATCACTCGACTCGGGCCTTCACGGTCTCGACGGCGTTTGACGCGTCCTGCGTTGGAGTGGTCAACGGATCTTCTTCTTGGCTTTAGGCAGCGGTAGAGCGTCACTCGTAACCTCAATGAGTTCCAGCAACCACGAGCGATCCTCCATTTTCGCTTTGGTGATTCGAAAGGCCGGTTTTGCGCCGGGGTACGGCGAACACTTGGAAATCTTTCCCGCGAAGTGCGTGCCCGGCTCTGTCACTTTGATGAACAACGTGTTGTCGCAGACGAGAGAAAAGTTCTTGCCGTTGAAGTAGAGGCCGTACTCGCCAAACATGGGCTTCGCCACCACCTCGAGCGGGCGCATCTTCTCAAGGAGCCTTTCAATGAACACCTCGTCCGTTGCCATGAACGAAAATGTAGCAACGATCAACGTGCACGTTCCGGCGCAACGTCTGATAACTGTCTAGGGTTCGCGACGCGACGCCGTCTCGTGAGCCAGGAGCCACGTCTTTCGCTCGAGTCCTCCGCCGTAGCCAGTGAGTGAGCCGTCGGCGCCGATGACCCGATGACACGGAACGATGATCGACACCGGATTCCTTCCGTTCGCCAAGCCGACGGCGCGACTGGCATGTGCGTTGCCGACCCGAGCGGCCAACTCGCCGTACGAAATCGTCTCGCCGTAGGGGATGGCCTGAAGTTGCGCCCAGACTCGTCGCTGAAAGTCGGTGCCGACGAGGTCCAACGTGACATCGAACTCTCGGAGGTCGCCGGAGAAGTACGCGTCGAACTGCGCCGCGATGTCGGCGAACCATGCGTCGTCGTGCACGGCGCCCTCTGGGAGCTCGCGGAAGTGACGCTGATTCTGCATTTGCACGCCGGTCAGCGCCCCTCGGGAGGCGCGCAGCAACAGTGGGCCGATCGGGCTTTCAATCGTCGTGGTGAGGGTTGGAATCATGGACTCATCTCCTGTTTTCTATTGGGTAACGGTCGTGGCCTAGGAGGCCAGTGGTTGATGCGGTGGTCGTCGACCGACCAGAGGTACTGCACCGCGTACGAGCGCCAAGGCCGCCACGGTTGCGATCGTTCGACCAGCGCGGCCGGCGTCACGGGAAGTCCGAGGCGCTCCGCGGCGCGTCGCACGCCAAGGTCGGTCTCGGGGAAGGCATCGGGGTCACCCAGCGCTCGCATCGCAATGACGTGCTTCGTCCATGGGCCAATCCCCGTCAACGAAGTGAGCACGTCAAGTGCCTCGACTCGGTCACTGCCCGGTCCGAGCACCAGACGTCCGCTGGCGAGCGCGGTGACAAGTCCGTTGAACGAAGCGCGTCGCTTCAACGGCATCGCGAGCTCCACATCGCGCAACGCTTCGGGTAGAGGAAAGAGTCGGTTCAGTCCGCCGCCGGGGTCGTTGATTGTCTCGCCATGTTGGGCAGTGAGACGACCGGCGTGCGTGCGCGCCGCCGCCGTGGAGATGTGTTGGCCAAGAATCGCCCGCAGTGCCATCTCGGGTCCGTCCACGCAGCGCGGGACGCGACGGCCCGGTGACTTGGTGACCAGCGGTGCCAGAGCGTCGTCGAGACGCAACTGCCGATCAATGGCGACGGGATCCGCGTCGAGGTCGAGGAGCCAGCGACTGCGTGCAATCGTGGCGGTCAGGTCGCGCATGTCGCTGAGCACCGCTCGACAGTTGATGTAGTCGGGCATCGGGGTGAGTTCGACAATGCCGGGACCGTGCGCGAGTCGAAGCGTGCGGCGATACGTCTGGTTTCTCACTTCTTCGACACCGGGCACGGCGGTGGCCGCGAGGTGACCAAAGAGATTGTCGGGGCACAGTGGTTGGCGAAACGGCAGACGTAAGTCAATGGCGGTGGATGCCTCACGTTCACGCACCGGGCGGCGCACTCGCGATCGCAGCCGCGTCGGAGAGGTCGCGAAGACCGACTGCACCGTGTCGTTGAACTGTCGAACGCTCGAGAATCCGGCGGCGAACGCGACGTCGGTCATCGGCAGTGGCGTGGTCTCAATGAGTATCCGTGCCGTTTGCGCGCGCTGTGCTCTCGCGATGGCGATCGGTCCGGCGCCAATCTCACTCTGTAATGTGCGCTCGAGCTGACGGACGCTGTAACCAAGTTGCGCCGCCAATCCGGGAACACCTTCTCGGTCGACTACTCCGTCGGCGATCAAGCGCATGGCTCGCGACGCGATGTCTGCTCGCGAGTTCCACTCCGGCGATCCGGGCGACGCGTCAGGTCGACAACGCTTGCATGCGCGAAAGCCCGCCAATTGCGCGGCCGCAGCGGAGCCATAGAAACGCACGTTCTTGCGCATGGGTGTTTGTGCGAGACAGCTCGGTCGACAGTAAATATGAGTGGAGGTCACCGCGGTGTAGAACCACCCATCGAAGCGCGGGTCTCGCGATTGCAGGGCCACGTAGCAACGTTCGAAGTCTTCGATCACGGGTTCAAACTACCCGCGAAGTTCGTGGGCCACTAGCGGAAATACGACATCGCCGTTGGTCTTCGGAAAGTGCCCATTGCCTTGTCGTAAAACCGCTCGACACGCACCCATCATTAGGTGCGAGCACACGTGTAGATTCCAAGAACAATGCAGTGCGCGGCGCACCTGCGCCGCGCGAGAGGGAGGTCATTCTCAATGGCAAAGGCGTACGAGATTTCGATCTGGGATCCCCATATGGGAAAGTTTGATGAGTTTCTGGAGCTCATCAAGAGTTTGCGATTGGCGTTCCTCGAAGCGGGCGTGTCCCAGGTGGACTTGCTCTCCGGTGCGGCGGGAAAAGACGTCGGAAAGGTCGTCGTCATTCAGACCTTCAAGGGACTCGCCGACAACGGCGCGTTGAATGAGTCAATCGGGAAAAGTGACTCCATGGTGCAGTGGCGTGAGGCGCACCCGGGTGACTTCCCGGCGACACTTATCTCCCACGACCTGTACGAAGGATTCGACGCTGAATGATGTCGTCGCGTGCACGTTCAACAACGACGTGTGATCAAGCAGTCTGAGCGATGAGTCTCGAAGAGCTCTCAGAGTTTGCGTCGCAACTGCCGGGGGCCGTGGAGGAACAGCCCTTTGGCCCCGACGTCGACGTGATGAAGGTGGGTGGGAAGATTTTCGCCATCCTCGCGCCGGGCGCTGTGCCTGAGGCGATTTCGCTGAAGTGCGAACCCGGTCTCGCGCTCGAACTGAGGGCGCGCTACGACGCCGTCATTCCGGGCTACCACTTGAATAAACGACTGTGGAACACGGTACTCATCGATGGTTCGATCCCCGATGACGAAGTTCGGGAGATGGTCAACCACTCGTACGAACAGGTCGTGGCGGAACTACCTAAGTCACTGAGGAGATCGTTGGGCTGACTCGACTTTGGTCGTGCGGTAGTCCGTTGTCGAACTCGCTGCCTTGGCTAGGTAGCGGTCGCGACGAAGGGTGACGTCTGGGTGCACGTGGGGAAGCCCGTAATCCTTGACGTGTCGCTTACTTGACCAGCGGCCACGCCACCGGAGAACGTCCCTTCGATGTGCACGGTGTCCGACACTGTCGCTCCAAATGTTCCGGTGGTGGTGCCGGTGAACTCGCCCGTCGTGATGACGAGTGATTTGAATCGGAACGTCGGAGCGACGTCGCTCGGCGAACCGTTACACGTCTCGTCGTAGGCAACCACGAGGTTGTCGACCGTCGTCCCGTGTGGGGAGACGTCAAACGTGATGAGGTAACCAGGCCCGATTGTGCCCGTATAGGCAGTACCGCGCGGAGGCGCGATGCCCGACTGCGCGACGAACGTGACGATGCCCGAATTACACGTCTCGGCGCCAGCAGTGACCCCGGGGGCGAACACGATGAACGTTCCAGTGACCGATCCCCTCGATACGTGGCCGTGAACGACGACGGTATCGCCCAGGTCATCCTTCAGCTTGCCCGCAATTCGGTGATTCGCAATCACGAGCGCTCCCGTGCTGAAGACGAACGACGAGCCGTCTTGACTGTTCAGCGTGCACGCGGATGGGCCCTTCAAGGCCTGCGCCCCAAATTCGAGGTCGCTCACTCTTGTTGCGTCGACGTTCATTGTTATGTGAAATGAGGCAGTCAACGTTGTCTGGCTGGTTGTGCCGGCGAACTGTTTCATTGATGGAGCGCCAAACGCGGTACTTGGCATGGTGGCGAGAACGAGTGCGAAGATCGCGACGACGAGAGTCAGCTGTGACGGACGAGAAATGGTGCTGAGAGTCCCATTGCGTCGCGCCATGGTTAGTGATGTTAATTCCAGCCCAATGATGGAGGGCGATCTTGACCACAAGCCGGTCGCACCGGGGCGATCGAACGAACTCGAGCGACAGTGCGAACGAGTTTCGCCTACGAGGCCAACGTTCGCCTGTGCAGTGGTGCACCCAGTGAGTACCGACCGGTGCCCAGAAGGATGACGGCCGCGCAGAGTGCCGCGAGGGCGACGTTGAGTCCATAGCCAACACCCGTGGAGTTCCCTATCAAGCCGTTTTGGAAGGTGACGGTCGACATTGCGATCACCATGTCAAAGAACAGTCCGACCGCCGCGAGGCGCCCGAGCAAGCCAATGGCCAGTGCAATGCCGCCTCCAAATTCGGTGACGCCACTCAGGACAGCGAAGAGTTTCCCCGGATGGAGATGCGCGGTCGTGGCCATGAACGTCGCGGTGGCGTTGAGGCCCGCTCCGTGGAACCAGCCGAAGAGTTTCCCGGCACCGTAGTAGATGAAAATCCACGCCAGCGCAAGACGAACGATCACCATCGCAATGTCGAGACTCTTTTGACGAAACTCGGGTGAGTCGGCGGTCTTGTTCCAACCATTGAAACGACGTTGTTGGCTCGTAATCATTGAGGAACCGATGCTTTATGCGATACGTCATTACGATTGGTCATGTTCTCTCGATTCACTGGGCGAAATGGAGCAGCGAGTTGGGCTGCGAACACCTTCAGGTGATGCGGCCGTACGGTCCCGTGTTCAACAATCAGGGGACGATCTGGTAGCCCGGTCGCGATGCCCACCGTCTCCTTCGTTGGGTTCACGGCGGTCTTAAACATGTGGTCCCAGATTGAGAGCGCGAAGCCGAGGTTGACGTCTTGACGGCCCTCGAGACGGTGGTGGATTCGGTGGAAATTTGGTGAAACGAAAATTCGACCGAGCGGTCCAAAGCCCAGTCGGATATTTGAGTGCGCGAGACCAACCGCACCCGCGTAGGCAATCAAAAGTGCCGTAGAAATACCGCCGTTGGCGATCAGCACGATGCCGGGAATTAGCGCGACGAGGTACACGAAGTGGACGAAAGGATGAGTGCGAAAAACTGTGAGCACACTCATGTCCTCCTGGGAGTGATGCAACTCGTGGAACCGCCAGAGCGCTCGGACGCGGTGATTGGCCAAATGGGCCGCCCAGTTGCAACCGTCCATCGCGACGAAGATGATCGCAATCACCAACGCGTGGGGTAGGGCTGCGAATCGTGGGAATGTGAGCCACGGCATTCGCGCTCGCACGACCGCGGCGAACGAGAGCGAGAGTGCGGCCACGAACGGCAGCGTCAATGTTGCGTTGAGGACAGTGAACAACACGTCCTGGCGGTAGCCTCGAGCGAAGAGTGAACGGCCCTGCTGGGCTGGCCACACTCGTTCAGCAATCATGAACAGCCCGACGATGATGAGTGATGCGGGACCGATGGCCACAATACGAAGACTGGTCAACGTGCCCGCGAAATTGGCCCCGCCCCAGTTGCTGACCCAACCAATGACGATGAGGACGGCTCCCGTCGCCGTGATTGCCAACGCCGGGAGGTAGACCCGCGACACCAACCAGTGCCGCGTGGTCGTGACTACCTTGACGTGCGTCGTCGACGCCGTGATCTTGAAGCGTGGCTCAATAGTGAGCGACATATCAGGACCTCCCGGACACGTGGGTTAGAACGAGACGCCGCCGCCACTTGGTGCCGTGGTCGTCGTTGAGCCTCCGCCACTGACCTTGGGTTTCACGGTCACAACAATTGACCATACGCCCCACTTGTCCTTCAACTTGTTGCCGGTCACTTTTCCTGGACCAGAGTCCTTGGAGAACCAGTACAACGGCTTGCCGCCGTAGGTGACCTGCTGTCCAGCGGCCACTTTTTTGGTGCCGAGCATCGATGCATTCACTCCGGCACCGGCGACTGCGGTCGTCGCGCCCTTCGCGAGTAGAAGTGGTGGCCAGAAGGTGAGGCACTTGCCCGTGCAGGCGGGCTTGCTGAGTGTGTACAACGTCTTACCGCTGACCAAATAGGTGCCGAGTTTTGCGCTCTCTGCGGTAGCGACCTTGACGGAACCCGCTGCGAAGGCGCTCACCGTGAGAGCGGAGGACGCAATGACGCCAGCGGCGCACGCGATGGCCGTGATGCGACCAATTCGAATTCGGTGCAACGATTCCTCGTGGCGCATTGACTCATTGGGCATCTTCGTCTCCTCGTTAATCACTTGCCGGTAGTACGGGACAACCGGTTACAGGGATTGAAAGTTCGCCCACTACTTGAAATGGAGCCGTTGAAGCACGTCAGAAACCCTCGCCACGAGGACCTCAGCGCGCGAGCAGTCCCTTCGTTCGCGACGGTGTCGTTACGTCGTCGCCGGATCGGGAACGTTGGTCATCAAGCAAAAAGGGTGTCCCGCTGGATCGAGGCAGACGCGCCAGGACCCGTCGGCACTCGACTGATGTTCGGTCTTGCTCGCACCGCACTCGAGCACGAACGCTTCGGCTTCGTCAAGGTCCGTGGCAGAGATTTCAAAATGGAACTGTTTCGGTGTCGTTGACTCGGGCCACGTGGGAGCAACGTACGCGTCAACCTTCTGCGTGGTGAGCCAATAGGTCATCATGTTCAGACAGGCAAATTCGTCTGTTTGATAGAAAACGGATGTGCCAGTGACTCGAGCGTAAAAGTTGATGAGTTCGTCGACGTCGCCACAGTCAAGCGCAATGCCAGTGATTTTCAAGGTGAGACCCATAGTGCGCTTCTCCTAATCCGATGTACCGATGCGAATGTGCCGGACTGTAGTTGGACGGTGTCACCCGACACCGACGAAGCGTGCACAGGATGTCTGCCAATAACTTCACCACTTGCGCGGCAGTTACGATGCGGATAACATACAACCATATGGTTGTAGATAAACTGACGGACCGAGACGTTGATCGCATTTTCCGTGCGTTGGCTGACCGGACTCGTCGCGACATCTTCGAGCGGGTCTTGATTACGGGTCTGTCGGTGTCAACGCTCGCAGACGACTACGACATGAGTTTCGCCGCGGTGCAGAAACACGTAGGGGTCCTCGAACGCGCGTCATTGGTGACCAAGCAACGCCATGGTCGCGAGCAGATCGTGCACGGCAACATGCCCACGTTGCAAAGAGCCTCGGCACTCCTCGACCTTTACGAACAGATCTGGATTCAACGAGACCAACAGATCGCCGACATTCTCGGCGAGGAAGGAAGCAGCAAATGACCGTTATCAGTTCCATCAAGGATCCCGTGGCGATGACCCTCGTTGTGGTGTCACAGTTTGACGTGACGCCGGAACAGGTGTGGGAGGTATGGGAAGACGCTCGCAAGCTCGAACGCTGGTGGGGGCCGCCAACCTTTCCCGCGACGTTCGCTCGCCACGATTTCGTCGTGGACGGTCAGTCCCGTTATTACATGACGGGACCGAACGGCGAGCAGCCACACGGTTGGTGGCGGATACGAACCATTGACAAGCCGCACCGAATTGAATTCGACAACGGCCTCGCCGGTGACGATGGCGAGCCAGTGCCCGGCGTCGATCCGATGCCGAGCAGTGTCAGTTTCGAGGCAGTCGATGGAGGTACACGGATGACCTCGGTGACGAACTTCACCGACGTCGAGCAAATGGCCAAGATGATTGACATGGGTATGCAAGAGGGGACCGAACAAGCGGTCGGGCAGATCGACGCCGTGCTCTCGTCGTCGAACTGACTACCTCCATATTGCGGTCATGGCAGGGCCACCCTCGAGCCCAATAGCAACGACGGTCCTAGTGTCCGCGATCGACGATTTCGGCGAGCCGAGATTCTAGAAGCAACGCCACCAGTTCATTGGAGAGCGGCGACGCCTCGGTGAAATGCAGTGCGCTCTTTGTACGTGAGTGTCCTTCAAGCGAGGAGTGGAGAGCGGGCAGCACGGAGCCACTGAAGGGGAGATAACTCATGTGATTCTTGAAGGCGGCGAAGCCGGCAACGACGTGACCGTCGACTCGAAAGGCCGGGATTTTGTACGAAATGCACTCCTCGGCGCTGGGCACCATCGACTGGATTGTCGCGCGTAGTGCTTTCAATACCGAGCGCTGAGGCTCAGCTACGTTCGCCAAATAGACGTCAATCTCGGATGAAGACATGGCGAAAGCATAGAGATTTACATTCAGCCAACGCAGGCCGAAACGTTGTTGGTATGAAAGTCCGTTCATCGATCGTCAATTCAATCCCGAGAGACCGACAAGTCGCTGACGGTTTGCACTACGCAAAGCTTCGTAACGGCGCGTGTACGCTCACGGCGAACGGCAATGGCATTTCGAGCGCGAGGAGTGGTCGTAGGTGAACAGCGACGTGAACACCTCGCGATGGAACGGCGCGAACCGGACTGTTCGATTGGCTGTGGTGTCGCTGGTCGGGCTCGCAATTGGCGCACTCACTTCATTCCTGCAAACGCACTTGGATTCTCCTTGGTCGAGTCTCGTGAACTCCGTGACCCCTTGGTTGCTCGCAGCTTTCGTTGTTGGGGCACTCTCGAACGGACTTGGTCGGGCTGTCAAGTATGGCTTTCTCGTCACATTCTTGGAGCTCGTCGGGTACACCATCACGGCACCGCTTCGCGACTATCCCCCAGGACTGGCGATCACACTGTTCTGGGCTCTGGCTGCCTTTGTGGGCGGCCCGGTGTTCGGATGGGCCGGGATGCTCTGGGCCACAGGGTCCGCGGGCCGAAACGCTCTGGGCGCCGCCGTACTCGCGGGGGCGTTCCTCGCCGAGGGAACAGTGGCCTACGCGATTCACTTGGGCTACGCGCAATCGGCGGTTCTGTTCTGGTCTCTCGGCGTCGCAACGGTGCTGATTCTCGGACTGGCGAAGAAGAATCTCAAGTCCGCCACCGTATGGCTCGCGGTCACACTTCCCGTTGGCATGTTGGCGGAAGTCCTCTTGGGTTT
>Ga0075520_1001202_pt1 | contig 12263 bp, 10 predicted proteins | sample NGEPerB_FD_75100 | JGI IMG/M metagenome (GOLD analysis project Ga0075520, IMG submission 75100) | Arctic peat soil microbial communities from the Barrow Environmental Observatory site, Barrow, Alaska, USA - NGEE PermafrostAB12-B | ecosystem: Environmental > Terrestrial > Soil > Wetlands > Peat ... | reverse complement strand
CTTTCACTGACGGCCTACAGGCCGTTTTCCGGTCTCAATGCGAGGCCCTGGCGGTCCCATCGGGGAGCGCGTGAGCTAGCTGGCTGAATCTTGCTTGCACCGGGCTGGCTGAAACTCTAATATCCGCCGCCCGCTGAAACGGTCTGGCGCTCTGCCAGTCCTTCCCTTCTTGGGTTCGCCGTCACCGCGGTAGTTGGCACTTTCTCATACCCTCCCAATTAGACTCTAGAGCTTGAAGATACTGATAAACCACGGAAATCATTGAATAAGCGAAGATGGCGGAACTGGCAGACGCGCTAGCTTGAGGTGCTAGTGGGGTAACTCCCGTGGAGGTTCAAGTCCTCTTCTTCGCACTGGCGGCTGACTGACATCGGGTCGGTTGGAGCAAACCTTGAGTCGATTGCATGAGCGGACATTCAAAGTGGGCGACGATCAAGCGCAAGAAGGGTGCGACAGACGCCGCGCGCGGCAAGATCTTCACCAAACTGACGCGAGAGATATTGACGGCCGCGAAAATTGGCGGTGCTGATCCGGCGGGCAATTCTCGGCTCCGCAAGGCCATAGCCGATGCCAAGGCACAGCAGATGCCGAATGACAGCATCAAACGGGCTGTTCAACGAGGCACGGGAGAAATAGAAGGTGCTGCCTTTGAGGATATTCTGTACGAAGGAACTGGCCCGGGCGGCACGCTTTTCGTGGTTGAGGGGATGACGGACAACCGCAATCGAACGGCCGCGGAAATTCGTAAGGTTTTCGAAAAGCATAATGGTTCGTTGAGTAGTCCGGGATCTGCGCAATGGGCCTTCGACCGTTTGGGCGTGATTGTGCTGGATAAAGCGGCCATTGACGAAGACAAGCTCATGGACGTCGCCCTAGGTGCGGGAGCGAATGATTACGGCGATGAAGGCGACACCTGGGCTGTTTACACTCCTGTTGGGGTTCTCGATGCGGTGACCACCGCGTTTGAAGCGGCCCAAGTGCCCATCCAACAAAGCCGATTGGCTTACGTACCCAAGACAAAGAAGACAGTATCGGGTCGAGATGCGGAAGTTTGCCTCAATCTCGCCGAAGCGCTTGACGACCACGACGATTCTCAGAACGTATTCAGCGATTTTGACGTGAGCGAAGAAGAGCTCGTACGCATTGGTGGTGCTTAGCGACGCTATCGGCGAGGATCTCCAGCCGTCGTTGCAGTACGGATAGCGGCAGAATTGTTAGAGGGCGGGGCGGAACTGCAACAGCATGAAGTACGAAAACGCGGCATGAGCAATCATCGCGGGCGTAGCTCGCCCCGTTACGTGCGTAAGAAAACTAAACAGCAAGCCTGCTACCATTGCCATCACTAGCAGCAACGGGTTCGGCCCGGCTACGGCATCGCCAAGCGTAAATAGTGTCGGTACCGCACACAGCCCGTAGAGCCCCGCCGTGAGCACCCACCCAAGTCCACGTGGGACCACGGCAGAAAGGCCCTCTTGAATCCAGCCGCGCCATACGATTTCATCTAACATTGGCGCCAGTACCACCAACCAAGGCACCCAGAATTTGGTCTCGAGCTCACCCGGATCCCCCAAGAACCAATACAACTGAGCGAGCCAGGCTTGCCGCGGAACTCCTCGCGGCGACAACAAAGTTCTGCCGGCCCATGTCGTAATGATGAGAGCCACGGCGCCCACGATTCCGACGGACAAATCACCCCAGCGCGGGGTAAGCCTTTCGCGTAGCCGACCTTGCTTCCAAAGCGCAAACAGCGCGATTGCGGCGAGAATCGCGGATAGCAATGCCGCGGCTGCCAAACGAGCTGACGGGGTCTTCCAATCGGAATGGCCAATTTTGGCCGTCACAATCAGGGAAATGAGGCAAACTAACAGCGCTGAGCCCATCAGTGAAGGGCTCCCAAGGCGGCGTTTGCCCAATTGAGAATCTGCGCGGCCACGGCTTGTTTTGAACAAGCCGGTAGGGAAAGTTCCCGTTGTTTCTCAACGAGCGTCACGCAATTCTCGTCACTTCCAAAGGAATCCTTGGCAAGATTTGCAACGACCAGGTCGACACGCTTGAGATTGAGTTTATGGCGCGCCGATTCCAGCATTGTGTCTGGCCTGGTTTCAACGGCGAATCCAATCAACAGCGGCAGTGGTTGACGACGCTGCGCCCCGAATTCTGCCAAAATATCGGGATTATTTTCCAGTTGCAGTGCTGGACCAACTTTATCTCGTTTGAGTTTTTCGCGCTGGATGTCGGAAAACCGAAAGTCGCTCACTGCCGCCGCCATAATCAGAATATCTGCGCGTTGCAGATCGCTGCCTAGTGCTTCCCTTAGCGCGGCGCGCATCTCGAGAGCACTGCGCACATCTATTCGCACGACGTTGGGGGGAGTTTGCAACGTTGTTGGTCCCGCCACTAACGTTACGCGAGCTCCGCGTTGGGCGGCACAATTTGCCAGGGCAAAGCCCATTTTACCCGTCGATCGATTGGCGAGGAATCGCACCGGATCCATATCCTCAAAGGTTGGCCCGGCGCTCACCACGACATGGCGATTCTTGAGATCTTGGGGCGTCAATGCGGCAATGATTTGATGCAGGATATGCTCGGGCTCGGCGAAACGCCCCAACCCCACATCGCCGGATGCGACCTCACCGCGCATTGGCCCAACAAATGTCACGCGTCCGTCGCTGCGTAATTGTTCCACGTTGCGCTGCGTGGCTGGATGCTCCCACATAGAAGGGTGCATGGCAGGTGCCACGAGTATCGGGCAACGCGCACACAAGGCGGTGGCCGTGACGACATCATCGGCTCGGCCTGTTGCCAAACGTGCCAATAAATCAGCGGTCGCCGGTGCAATCACCAACAGATCGGACTGCGCACTCAACGTCACGTGCGATTCTCCCACCGCCGATCCCCCAAACAGTTCCAAAGATACGGGGTGGCCGGTGATTCCCGCCAAGGTCGCCGCTCCAATAAATTCTTGCGCCGACCGAGTCATAAGAACGTGAACTTGCGCGCCTTGTTTCACGAGCAAACGTGCCAACTCGCAAGCCTTGTAGGCAGCGATACTGCCGGATACGCAAAGTGCGATGTGGCGACCTGCAAGTCCAGCACCGTCGACGGCGGTATCGTGAACATCCCCAGCATTGGCCTTGGGGTGTGACGGGGTTGCGGAGCTCATCGGGTCGCAGGTTAGCGTCTGTTGAACCAAATGGGCATCTCTAGCGCGTATTTTAGCCAACTTTCGCCGGAGGCTGCGGGGAGCGGCAGCGCGACACGAACGGGCTGTCTGCGTCGATCCAGCGCCAGGGTCGAGCTGCCCATTTTCCCGCATAATCAACGCCTATACGTGGGGTTTGGCGAATGGCTCGCGGTGCCGGCCCTTCGGCAAGGTATAAAGGAGGCCTGCATAAATCCACCCCATAGTGACTTCGATCGATTCCGAGAGCGTGACAGAGCTTTCCGGGACCATTGGTCAACAAGCGAGCGTCTTTCGGGTGCCCTCGACGCGACGCCATCGAAGCTTGCCCGTGCCAGGGCTCAGCGGCACGAATTAAAACCGCGTGCGGCTCACCGGGCTGACCTGCCACGATGTTGAATTGATAGTGCATCCCATAAACAAAAAATACATAGGCAAACCCGCCTGGGCCGTACATGACTTCCGTGCGCTGCGTGCGGCGGCCCTTGTAACTGTGCGCCGCGCGATCCAGAGGTCCCCGATAGGCTTCGGCCTCGACGATCCTTGCAACAAGGGTATCCCCGCTCAGTTGGTGAACCAGAAGTTTTCCCAAGCATTCCTGGGCGACCTTGAGCACGCAGCGCGTGTAGAACTCCCGAGGCAGCGGCTTGGACGATTCCAATGTATTGGCGTAGGCGGCTAACATTCCCGAGCAGGTTAGTCCCTCTAGGATAGTCCCATGAGTCGCCCGCCTTGGTAAATTGCAAAACTCGTGACCCAAGCGAGTACCCCGGTATACGCGAATAAGAACAGGGGCCAACGCCAAGTTCGGGTTTCTCGACGAATCACCGCCAGCGTCGAAGTGCATTGGCAGGCAATGGCAAAGAATGCCAAAAGCGACGCCCCGACCAGGGGTGAGTAAGGGCGTGAGCCATCTTTGCGTCGCTCGGTGCGCATGCGTTCGCGCAGCGGCACCTGCGCATCCGTATCGGAATCCGGGATACCGTACACCAGAGCCATCGTAGAAACGAAGACTTCCCGTGCCGCAAAGGATCCGACGAGTCCCACGCCAATTCGCCAGTCGAATCCCAAAGGTTTGATTACCGGTTCAAGTGCGCGCCCCAACAACGCCCCGGGGCTTCGTTCAATGATTGGTTTTGTTTTGACGTCACGCTGGACGTTGCCGGGCGAAGATTGTGTCGAGGCCGTCTGAGCGGGCGAGGGGATGACGCTCGATGTGACATTGGACACAACGGGTGGACTTGGGTCGGGCGCGCGTGGAAACGACAGAAGCGCCCATAGAACGACCGTGCATACCAAGATAATCGTGCCCGCTTCGCGAAGGAAATCCTTGGAACGGCTGATGACCATGCGAAAAATTGAGCGCAGGTGTGGCACTCGATACGGGGGCAGTTCGAGAAGCAGCGGCACGCGGCGGGCTTTTACAACCGTACGCCCGAGTACCCAGGCGGCAGTCAATGTTGCCACGATGGAAAAGCCATACAGGCCGACCATAAGTGTGCCTTGAATCGGAAGCCATCCCCACAAGTGTGATGGGGGAAACAGCGCACCAATGACCAAAGTATACACGGGCAGGCGCGCCGAACAGGTCATCAACGGGACAACGAGCATCGTTAGCAGGCGATCGCGCTGCCGCTCCAGGGTGCGCGTTGCCATGATGGCGGGCACCGCGCAGGCAAAACCAGATATCATCGGCACGAAAGCTCGCCCGTGCAGGCCGAGCATGCGCATTACGCGATCGATGAGAAAGGCCACGCGTGACATGTAACCGGAGTCTTCGAGGAGCCCAATTATCGCAAAGAGCAAGGCAATTTGCGGCAAGAATACGACGACATTGCCGACCCCACCAATAATTCCTTTCGCTAATAGATCCCGGGGCCAGCCGTGAGGGATGGTCTTTACGACGAGCGATTGCGCAAAAGACACGCAGTTTTCGACCAGGTGAATTAACGGATCGGCCGCGATGAACAATGCCTGAAATAAAAGAAGCGTCACCAGCGCGAAGACCAGGAAACCCAATACCGGGTGCAACAAAACACGATCAATACGTTCCGATGTGGGACGCTTAGGTGGGTTAGAGGCTCCCTCGCTTTGGCCCTGGTGCAGTCGTTCTTCAATCCAAGCGTAGCGCGTACGCACAATCTCCATGTCGAGATCAAATTCGCCTCGCACCTGGCGTACCTCATCACACGCGGCACGAAGTTCCGCCGGGATATCCCGCAGCTCGTCGTCACCGAGACTTATCAATGCCCACAGGGCAACGGGGCGCTTGCGGGCTTCCGTCAGTTTCCAACTTGTGGGCAGCGCTTGGGTGATCTTACCGAGCGCAGCCAGTAAACCCGCCGGATACGCAAGGCTCGGTGAAGGTGCCTTCGCCGATAGTAGGGCCGCATCGATCGCCCCTCGCAATTCGGCGATGCCCTGTTTTTTTCGCGCGCTCGTGGCTATGCAAGGCACCCCCAAGCGAGCCGAGAGATCAGCCATGTCGGGACGTGGGCTAACTTCGTCAATCATATTGACGGCCACGATCGTCGGCACGCAAAGTTCCATTATTTGCAGTAATAGATACGAATTTCTCGGAAGTTGACCGGCGTCAACCACTACGATTACAAGACTGGGTTCGGGGTTTGCTGCCAGCCCCAGAATTGCTTCCAGAGATATGCGTTCTTCAGGCGATCGCGCGCTAAGCGAGTAGGCACCCGGAAGATCAACTAGATCTGCCTTTTGCCGCGTGCCTTTGTGCGGATGGACAAAAATGGATGCTGAGCGTCGTTCCACCGTGATACCCGGATAGTTGCCTACCCGCGCCGATTCACCGCTCAGAGCATTGAACAGAGTTGTCTTGCCCGTATTAGGATTCCCTGCGAGCAGTACGACCGGTGGACTCTGTTTTTGCGGAACCCCGACCGAAACCAGGTCCGGTCCCATACCTGTCATTGGTGGCTGCTCCGGGGCAATTGCGTTAAGTTGACAGTCACAGAGACGGTTGCGGCTTCTTCCTTTCTGATTGAAAGGCTGGCGCCCCGCACCAATAATTCGATCGGATCGCCCAAGGGGGCCACGCTCTTCACTGTCACCTTGGTGCCGGGTAACAACCCCATCTCCAGCAGTCGACGACGGAACGCTCCGTGGCCGCTAACCTGGCAAATGGTGAGTAATTCACCCAAGCGTGCGTCTGCAAGCGTCATAGACTCTGATAGTTCTGGTCCAATAGATAAAGAAAGTCAAATTCAATAACGACGTCTAGATGTCCCAATCGTGGACTTCAGGGCCGGTTCTGAGGATTATCCTGGGGCACCCCAATCGGGACGGGACCGGTCCGGTTGGACATCAGAAACGGCCAATGCCGCGATTTGTTTCGAGGTCTTTGGCCCTCACACTAGTTGCCGGTGACTGCTGGGCTAGGACCGACCGAGATAGCGATCGATCGAAAGTAACCTCTAACAGTAGCCCCTCCCGGACTCGAACCGGGATACCCGTAAGGGCGGAGGATTTTAAATCCTCTGCGTCTGCCTGTTCCGCCAAGGGGCCAATGAATCGCTGCTCGAGGAATATATTGCCACAAATCGCGGCGGATTATGACAGCGGATTCGGCAGGCGCTATCTAGCGACCCATGCTGGGACGAGTTCTGGTTATTGCGGGTTCAGACTCCGGGGGCGGCGCCGGGATTCAGGCGGATATTAAGACGGTAACTGCGCTCGGTGGCTATGCAATGACCGCAATTACCGCGGTTACGGCGCAGAATACCTGCGGCGTACAGGGGGTGTACCCGGTGGACGCCGAATTTGTGGGGCTCCAAATTGACTGCGTGCTTCAGGATATCGGTGCTGACGCAATCAAGACGGGCATGCTGTTGTCTGCGGACATTGTCGAAGTTGTTGTCCGTGCGCTACGACGGCAAGGTGCGGGAATTCCCCTCGTCGTTGATCCGGTCATGTTGGCCAAGGGCGGCGCACCTTTGCTCGACGCGGCAGCCGTGCATACCCTGAAGAGACACTTGTTGCCGTTGGCAGCACTAGTGACTCCAAATATTCCCGAAGCGGAAGCATTGACTGGGCTATCCATCGAGAATCTGCACGACTTTGACCGCGCAATTGACGCATTAATGGGGCTTGGGCCGGCGGCGGTGCTTCTCAAGGGTGGCCATCTTCCCGGCGATGAGATCGTGGACGTACTACGCACTGCCGATGGCGACGAGACGCGTTTCAGCCAGACCCGAATTGCCACAAATTCAACGCACGGTACAGGGTGTACGCTGGCTTCGGCAATTGCGGCCGGCATAGCAGAGGGTTTTCGTTTGGCTGATTCGGTAGCCCTCGCAGAACGTTACGTGCACGATGCAATTCGCTATGCTCCTGGGTTTGGCCAGGGGCATGGCCCCTTGGACCATGGGTATCGGCTGCGCATGAAACCTGCCGATACCGACTCAATGGGCGCATCGCCCGCAGTCCCAACGGGCAACGCGTAACAGAAAGATTGCTAATGGAGCAACTCCAATTGGGCTAGCTTGGCCTTGGCATCGTTAATGAGTGAGCTTTTGGGAAATCGACGCAGGAACGAACGCAGGGTGGATTTTGCGTCATTCCAGGCCTGAATGTCGATTTGCAATTCCGCCAAGAGCAAGCAGGCGTCATCCATGACGTCGCGGTCCACCGAGGCTTCCGAAAGCTGCATCAGTTGTGGAATGGCCATGCGCTGTTGACCGAGTGCGCGTAGAGCAATCGCCAGATTGTAGACGACCTGCGGTGTGTGAGAAGCGTTCGGCTTGTAACGAAGGGACTCCTCGTAGCTGTTCTGTGCTTCTTGCCAACGTTGCATATGCGCGTGATCCAGGCCCGTCTGGTAGGACATCAGGGAAAGTTCATCCCGCGCTCGATCGACCGCGGCATCGAATACCGCCCGTTCTGTCTTTGTCAGGGGCAGCCGCGCTATGTCGGTATACTTTTCCAATATCTGGCGACGCTTGTTTTGACTTATCAAATCGTAGAACTCTGCGGCCGCGCGTGCCGCGCGTCCTGCCGCTTCTTCTCGGGCTAGCAGCACTTTTTGTTCTTTGTCGAGCTGCTCGACCCGGTCGCGATTTTCTTTGCCCTCGGCGCGCACGCTTTCCAGTTTGGCGTCCCAGGCGAATTTCAACGATACGAATAATACGGCCACGGTGACAACATAAGCCGTCGCACTATTTACGAAGAAGCGTCGCTCGTAGCCAAGCTGCCGTTTTGCAATACTCTTTACGTCGGCTGACAGGGCATTAACCAGATTGTTGGTCTTAATCGTCAGCGAACGACTTTCCACGATTTCGCGTTTGATTTCTTCAAGATCGTATTCTTCCATGGCGAGAACCGCACTTCGAGAGTCGCACGAAATGGCTGCTGCGGCGAAACTACGCGAACGGTTTGACAATTGATCCGGGGCGACGCAAAACGAACCGTAGGCCGGTTCCTGCAGATCCCCCTTGCCGGGATGACACTTGGCGGCTAGAGCCGGGGCCAAGCGGCACAAACGGCCATCAAACTGCGGTCAATTGTCGATGGAGCGTCATGGACACGAGTGACATTCGCAAAGGTCTGAAGTTAATGTTCGAAGGGCAACCCTGCATTGTTACCGAGTTTCAATTCGTGAAACCGGGCAAAGGGCAGGCCTTCACCCGAACCAAACTCAAGAACCTGCTTACCGGCGGTACCATAGAGAGGAACATCCGATCCGGAGAAAAGTTCGAGCCCGCTGACGTCGAGGATCGACCCCTTCAATTCATTTACGTGGAGGGGGACACCTACTGCTTCATGAATCCAACGACCGGTGAGCAAATCTCAGTTCACAAGGAAATCGTCGGGGAAGATGCGGACTTTCTCAGTGATGGGTTGGATGTCACGGTTACCACCTATCGCGGCAATCCAGTAAGTATCGGTCTGCCTCCGCACGTCGTAGTTCAGGTCACCGAAACAGAACCTGGAGTGCGCGGCGATACCGCCACCAACGTCACCAAGCCGGCCAAGGTTTCGACTGGAGGGAACGTGGCTGTCCCCTTGTTTATCAGCGAGGGGGATTGGATTCGCGTAGACACGAGAACGCGTTCTTATATAGAACGCACACGAGCTCCTTGACGCAATTGCGGCGTCACGGCATGCCTCGACTCCGGTCTTGTCCAAGTGCCGCAAAGACAGACCTACTAGGGATTTTCGTTTGATGGCGGAACGGATTTCGAGAATAGCCACAAGTGAGATGCCTTGAGGCAGGCAACGCGTTCGCCGCCATTAGCAATGACGCAATCGCTCCACGCGTGGGGATTGCCGATCACTGAACCTTCCCATAGTTCGGGTTTGGGCCCGCCTAATATCAGAAGTCCGATCCCTGTCATTGCGACTAGCCAATGACCGTCCGGTGAACGCGGCGAGCCCGGCACTACTTTGCCGAGTAGCGACGGCTTCAAACAGGGATCAATTGTTCCAGAGGTAAGGCAAGCGCCTTCGACCAACGCGAGGGGCAATTGTCCTTCGTCGAAGCGAATCGGGCTGATTCGCCAACCCAGCGCAGGTATGCCAGCGCAAATTCCAGGTCGCGGAGCGAGGTAACGCGTGGCTTCCGGCGTCAGCAGGTCCCCGCCAGGGCCTTGAGTCACTATCAAGATTTCTGAGCGATCACAGGCGGGCAAGAGGCTATTCCAACTGCGTCCGTCGTCGGCCACGACCGTCGTGGGCCAATTCGGCAGAACTGCCGCATCTTCGTCGCCCGGTAGCTCTTGACCATCCGATTGGATGCGACGGACACCATGGCTGGTCTCAACCAAGAGTGTCCCGTCGGACTGGAATTGCAGGGGGCTGAAATGCGGAGTTGTTCGAGGCAGTATTGGCCTGACTTCGCTGGCCGTCGCACTAATCGATTCCAGGCTTACAGTGGACTTACGTATGGATTTTACAAGCCGCGAGCGTTCGGCAACCGAGAGGGTTGCGCCCAAGGCGTTTTGTGCCCTGGTTATGGCAAATGTTGCCTTCAACACGTCGTTCTGGCTCAGTGCTGCGCGTACTTCAATTGCGATCAGACGCCCTGCGATCGTGCCGGCATTCTCACAGGGCAGCGCGGAGCCATCTCCCCGATAGACTCGTGCCGTAGCAGACTCTGCACAGGAGCTGCCCAATAGGCGCCAAATCAAAGCCGCCCCCGCGGTTGCCTCAGCGGCGCTGCCTCGACTGGTCGATTGTTTCTCTAGAGCGCTCAATGTCGGCCCGAGAGAATTTGCAAAATGGCCGGGCTCGCGCGAAAGGCCCGCGGCGCGGTCGAGCCACGCGAATTCTGCGCGAACTTGACTTTTGTCTGAGGCAAGCCCAAGCGCCAAAGTAAGTGTTACGTCGTCCGTCTCGTCGCCGTCGCGATCCGATCCGCTGACGGCCACATCGAAGGATTCATCGGGTGCCGGTTCTGCGATTCGCCAGGATATGACGGTCGGCTCCGCTCGAAACGGCGAAACTACCGCAAGAAATCGAGTAGGTGTACGCGGTGGAATCGATGCAGTGCAACGTACATTGATGTCCACTGTTGCCGTACGCTTGCCCACGCGCAGCAGGCGGGAATCCCAGATACAATTTTGACTTGATGGTATCCAACCAGGGAGATCGAAGAGCTTTCTCGCGTCACCGCTGCCGTCGTAAAGGTAGACGGAGCCGACCGGCTGAGTCTCTCCCTGGGAGGCGCGCAACAGTGCCAGACCATCAACCTTGCCGTCGGCATTCCAGTCGGCGCGCAATGCCGAGTCGAATGTCATCGATGTGGGCGCGTCTGCGCGGCGGGTACCTAATGAAAATTGGCGCGTGTCGGGGCCAAATTTCTCTGCGTCCGCCGAATAGGTTGCGCTGCTACTTGCGGCCGGAGGTTGTGCAGCCTGTGGCGCGGACACCGAGGGGGAGCTGTTGACAACAAATGGCGTAAAGGGCCGATCACGCCGACAGCTATCGCAAGCCGTACTTACCGTGCCGATCGCCAATACGAACCCGAGAACGCTGCTCGGGCCGAAGGTACTCATGACGCCCGGGCCGTACTCGTTTGGTTGAGGGCATGCAACCGGCTCGCAACACAACATCCCGGCGCCTCGGCCTGCCGCGTCCGGAAGACTGGCCGATAGTCCCCCTCGACTTCTTCTTTTAGCCGAGCACCGACGCTTGTATCAGTTGCCGTGGGCGGTCTACGCTCGCCACGTCTGGCGCAAAAATGCGTCGATCTTGAAGACCTAGATGGTGGACGATGAAATCCGAAGCGATTTACAATCTCCTGGGGCAGTTGCAGTCCGATCCCGATGCCACGGATCCGTGGAAGTCTCTTGTGGACGCTGTGACCAGTGCAAGTCATGGCGTTGAAGCACCAGAGTTAGAGCGGTTGTTGCTCAACGGAATGGCGCAGCACAAAGAGCGCGGCGAATGGGCGGCAGTAGCTCGACTGTTGGAGCTGGCCATATCTGCAACTGACGACGAATCGCGGCGGCTCGAGTATATTGAAGAACTCGCCGCGGTCTGTGACGGCAGGCTCTTTGATGCGGCGGCCGCCGAGCAGACGTGGCAGCTGTTGCGCCAACGGGTGCCCAATAATGCGTTGGCGGCAACGGCCCTTGCCGAACAATCGGAGCGTCGTTCTCGATGGCAACAACTGGAGCGTAATTACGCGCAGGAGGCCCACGCGGCTACCGACGATGTCTACCGCAGTTCCATGCTGATGCGTGCGGCGGAGATGGAATTGCGGTTTTCGACGCACCCGAATGAAGAGCATATCATTGAACAATTAGAACAAGCCGTTAGGTTGGATGCCGCCAATACAGAAGCCGGGCGAATGCTAGATCTCTTGTATCGCCGCAGCGCTCGCTGGGAAGATGTGGCACGCGTGCTGGAACGCATGGCAGCCCGCGGCACCGAAGCCGCGGAACGAAAAGGCGCAGCGATTCGCCTGGCAAGGTTATATCGGTATCGACTCAAGGATAGCGAGCGTGCTGCCACCGCGTATGAGCGTTTGTTGCGCGAAGCCAAGAGTTACCCGGAAGCCCTGGAGTACCTTGCGGGCCTCTATACCTCCGAGAAGCGTTGGGAAGAGTTGGTGGCT
>Ga0075520_1001200_pt1 | contig 12266 bp, 7 predicted proteins | sample NGEPerB_FD_75100 | JGI IMG/M metagenome (GOLD analysis project Ga0075520, IMG submission 75100) | Arctic peat soil microbial communities from the Barrow Environmental Observatory site, Barrow, Alaska, USA - NGEE PermafrostAB12-B | ecosystem: Environmental > Terrestrial > Soil > Wetlands > Peat ... | reverse complement strand
TCAGACCAAGTCCAACGCAGCATCCAAGAAGGCGCAGTCCGCGCCGGCGAAAGCCCCCGAGACCCCCGCGGCGACGGAAGAACAAAAGCCCGAGGCGGCCAGGGAATCCGGCGACAGGGCCAAGGACAAGGAAGAGCACTTCGACATGACCGAGGTGGCGCCGATTGTGACCCATCACCAGATCACGGTGAACGGCAAGCTGCTGCACTACACGGCCACCGCCGGACGCCTTCCCATTAAGCGCGCGGACGGCAAAATCGAAGCCGAGATGTTTTTCGTGGCTTACACCCTGGATGGGCAGGAGACCAGCAAGCGTCCCCTGACCTTTGCCTTCAACGGCGGGCCGGGCTCGTCGTCGATTTGGTTGCACATGGGTGCGCTCGGGCCCAAGAAGGTAGTCCTGCAACCTGACGGCTTCATGCCCCCCGCGCCTTACCGCCTGGAAGACAACCCCTACACGCTGCTCGACAAGACCGATCTGGTGCTGGTGGACGCGATTGGCACCGGGTTCAGCCGCGCGGGCGATGCCGAGATGTTCAAGAAGTTCTGGGGAGTGACAGGCGACATTGAAGCCTTCAGTGAATTCATCCGCCTCTACATCACGCGCAATGAGCGCTGGACTTCGCCCCTCTACCTGCTGGGTGAAAGCTATGGCACGACGCGGTCCGCGGGAATCGCGGGATACCTTGCCGACCACGGCATTTCCTTCAACGGAATTACGCTGCTCTCCATGGTGCTGAATTTCGAGACCCTGATCAGCAACAAGACCAACGACCAGGCCTACATGTTCCTCGTGCCTTCGTTCACCATGATTGCGGGATACCATCACAAGCTGGCGCCCGACCTTGCCCAGGACATGAACAAGGCGCGCGAGGAAGCGCAGCACTGGGCATCCACCGATTATGCGCAGGCGCTCGACAAAGGAGACGCCCTGACTCCGGATGAGCGGCAGAGGGTCATCACCCAGTTGGCGCGCTATACAGGCTTAAGCACGGATGTGGTCGATCAGGCGAACCTGCGCATCGATGTCCGCAAGTTTACTCATTACCTGCTGATTGACCAGAAACTGCGCGTGGGCCGCCTGGATGGGCGCTACACCGGCCCTGATCCCAACGGCCTGCTGGATACTCCGTACTACGATCCGACCGGATCAGCCACGACTCCACCCTTCACCTCGGCGTTCAACAACTATGTGCGGACCGAGTTGGGTTATAAAACTGACATGCCGTACTACGTTAGCGCCCCGACGGCTGGGTTTGAGAAGTGGGATTGGGGATCGAGCATTCAGGGCTTTCCGGATACAGCCACGGCGCTCCGCCAAGCCCTGGTGAAAAATCCTTATTTGAAGGTGTTCGTGATGGAAGGCTATTACGATTTGGCCACGCCATTCGCCGCCGCCAATTACACCATGGAACATCTCGATATCGGCGCGAAGTATCACCAGAACATTTCGTTCGCCACTTACGACGCGGGACACATGGTGTACCTGCCCATGGATGGTCTGAAGAAAATGAAGAGCGATGTGGTGAAGTTCATGGAGATGTCGGGGGCGCAATAAACGAGCAGTTTTCGTCCTTGGTGCCTATCCGTAACACGGCCGCGCCGGCTGATGTGACGTGACTTCCTACTTATGCAAGTGATTGATAGCAGGATGGTTGAACTGGTAGCGCTACCGGGAATCGAACCCGGGTTTGAAGATTGAGAATCTTGCTACCTAGTCAGTGCCATCAGTGACTTACCGTCGATTGCTGTGAAGCTGTGTACCGCCCTGTGTACCACGATCTCGAAAATGCGTCGTGCTATCCGGATTGCCGCTTTATCTCGCGCTCGCGCAGCCAAGTGAAGATCACGGGCGTGACAATCAGGACGTGCAGCAGCGAACTGACCATTCCGCCGAGAACAGGGGTTGCTAGAGGTTTCATGACTTCTGCGCCGGTTCGGGTCGTCCACATCAGCGGCAGCAATCCGGCTACGACCGTTGCAACCGTCATTACCTTCGGTCTTAAGCGCAGCAGCGCGCCTTCGATTACCGCCTGATGCAATCCCTCAAGAGTGAGTGTCCCCTCGGCCCTCTTTCGGGCGACGGCTTCTTCCAGGTAAATCACCATGACTACGCCGGTCTGAACCGCCGTTCCGAAGAGCGCGATGAACCCAACCCACACAGCGACGGAAAAGTTGTAGCCGAGAAGTTTGAGAAGAAACACACCTCCGGTGAGGGCAAACGGAACAGCCAGGATGACGTGCAAGGCTTCTTTGGCTGAGTTATAGGTCTTGTAAAGCAGGAGAAAGATGATCAGGAATACGACGGGAATGACGATTTCGAGCCGCCGTTTGGCGCGAATCTGGTTCTCGTACTGGCCGCTCCACTCGATGTAGTAACCGGCGGGCAGCTTCACCCGGCGCGCCACGGTCCGTTTTGCCTCGTCAACAAATCCCCCTACGTCACGCCCGCGAACATTCATCAGCACAGTTCCACGCAGCAGCCCGTTCTCGCTGGAGATCATCGCCGGTCCCATGACCATGCGAATGTCGGTCAACATGCCGAGGGGAATCTGGGCGTTGTTGGGAGCTGCGACCAGAACATCCTTCAAGTCTTCGACGTTTTCGCGAAAATCGCGGGCATATCGAACTCGAACCGGAAACCGTTGGCGCCCTTCGATGGTTGTAGTCAGGTTCTTGCCGCCGATGGCTGTCTCGATGACATCTTCCACGTCCTGAATGTTGATTCCGTACCGCGCGGCCGCCGGACGGTTGATGTCAATCTCCAGATAGGGAGCGCCGGTGATGCGCTCGGCGTACAAGTCGACTGCCCCCGGCACAGTGCGAACCTCACGTTCGATCTGCTCCGAGATGCGCTCGATCTGCTCCAAATCCGGGCCGAAGACCTTGACGCCGACTTGGGTGCGAATCCCGGTTGAGAGCATGTCAATCCGATTGCGGATGGGCTGGGTCCAAATGTTGGTGACGCCGGGAATTCGCAGTTTTTCGTCGAGCCGCTGGAGGATGGCATCTTTGGTCACGCCCTTCGGCCATTGGTCTTTGGGCTTCAGGATGAGCATGGTCTCCGACATATTGATGGGGGCCGGATCGGTCGCAGTCTCAGCCCGCCCGATTTTCCCCACAACCTTTTCAATCGCAGGATCAGCGGCGATGATCTTGTCCTGCTGGCGCATGATCTCGGTGGCCTTGGTAAGCGATATGCGCGGATCAGTGATGGGCATGAAGAGCGCCGTCTCCTCATCGAGCGGCGGCATGAACTCAGAGCCTATCGTCGTCGCGGTGTAGAGTGCGGCCGCAAAGAGCAGGCCCGCGGCGGCGAGCGTCAGGGCACGATGGCGCAGCGCCCAGCCCAGCACTGGACGATACATGGCCCGTAGCGTCCGCATTACCGGATTTTCATCCTCCCTATGGAGTTTCCCCCGGATAAGGAACGTGCAGAGAACCGGCACCAGCGTTACTGCCATGAGCGTGGAGGCGATCATGGCGAAAGTCTTGGTGAAGGCAAGAGGATGGAACATTTTGCCTTCCATGCCAGTGAGCGCGAACACGGGGACAAACGCCAGAATGATGATGATCATGGCAAAAAAGATTGGCCGGCCCACCACCTTGGCTGCATCGAGCGTGATCTGCCAGATATGTGGGCGATAGTCGCCATGCTCTTGGGTGAATTTCTCCGCCTGACGGAGAACGTTCTCCGTCATCACGATTCCCGCATCGACCAGCACACCAATAGCGATTGCGATTCCTCCCAACGACATGATGTTGGAGGAAATCCCGACTCCTTTCATGAAGAGAAAGGCGCTCAGGACCGCCAGCGGAAGCGGCAGAGTGACGATCAGAATGCTGCGGAAGTGCCACAGAAAAACGACGTGGGCCAGCGTAACCAGAATGATTTCTTCGATCAGTGCGTGGCGCAGCGTATCGACCGCATGGTCGATGAGCGTGCTGCGGTCGTAAAACGGAACTACCGTGACTCCTCTGGGTAGCCCGGATTGCAAGGCAGCCAGCTTCTGTTTGACGGCCTTGATGACTTCCAGCGGGTTCGCGCCGTAGCGGATGACAACCACCCCACCGACAGCTTCCTTGCCCCCATTGTCGAGTACCCCTCGGCGGAACTCCGGTCCCAGTTGGACCGATGCCACGTTGCGCACGTAAATGGGCGTGCCATGGCCCGCCGACAAAACGGTGTTCTCGATGTCCTGCACTCCGCGAATCAGCCCAATTCCGCGGATCATGTACTCGGCGTCGTTCACCTCCATGACTTTCGCGCCGACATTATTGTTGCTGCGTTCGATGGCCGACAGAACCGCCCGCAGAGGGATGTTGTAGGCGCGCAGCTTCACCGGATCGACATCGATCTGGTACTGACGAACGAAGCCGCCGATGCTGGCAACTTCCGCCACGCCCGGTACAGAGCTGAGTTGATACTTAATGAACCAATCCTGAATGGAGTGCAGAGTGCCGCTATCGTAGGGCCCTTCAACCGTGTACCAAAACACCTGGCCCACCCCAGTTGCGTCGGGCCCCAGCATCGGAGTGACTCCGGCCGGGAGGAAGCTGGTGGCGAGGCTCAGGCGCTCCAGCACGCGGGTCCGGGCAAAGTAAATGTCAATGTTGTCCTCGAAGATGACGTTGATCATCGAGAACCCAAACGCAGACGATGAGCGCACGGTCTTGACGCCGGGCAGTCCCTGAAGATTAACCGTCATCGGGTAGGTGATTTGGTCCTCAACCTCTTGCGGGCTGCGCCCCGGCCAGTCGCTAAAGACGATGACCTGGTTCTCACTCAGATCGGGTATGGCGTCGACAGGGGTGTGCATCATCGCCCAATAGCCTGCGACGGCGAGAACGATGTAGGCGCCCACGATCAAGAAGCGGTTCCGTAAAGAAAATTCAATGACTCGGTTGATCATCGCCGCTCCTTAACGCGCCGTCAGGCGAACGTGTTGCGAGGCCAGCACCTGGCCGTCGTGGGTGGCCTCGATGGTTGTGGTCCAGGAACCTGCCGTGGGTACATTGATCGTCCCGCTGTACTCCTTGCCGTTCCACGGGAGATCGGCCATAGCTCGCATTTCGGGCATGTTCATGGATGGCATGGCGGGCATCACCAGCGTGACTTTTACCTGCGCATCGGTAATGGCCTTGCCTGTGGCATCCACAAGCTGCACGTAGAACTTCGCTGGCGCTGCTCCCTTCAGTGGGTCGGGGTCCATCCGGTAAGTGATCTTTGCGGTTTTCGGAGCTGGCGGTTCTGGAGCGCCACCGCCTGGGGTCTGGTGATCTCCGAATTCCTTGGAGCCTCCAAAAAGTCCGCTCATGCCGCCGGTCAGGCGGGTTTGGGAGTCGATCAGGAAGTTACCGTTGGTTACGATCCGCTCACCCGACTTGACTCCGGATATCACTGGGAACAGATCGTTGCTGGGCGTCCCGGTCTGGACTTCGCGTGCTTCGAACAAACCATTCTGTTTCGCGACATAGACCAGCTTGCGGGTGCCCGTGTCGAGAACTGCGGAGCGTGGTATTACCAGCGCATTCTCCTGACGTTCGTTGAACACGGCCCGCACGAACATGCCGGGGCGAAGCCGCATTCCGGGGTTGGCAACGTGAACGTGGACCGGCACCGTCCGGGTTTCGACCGAGGCTTGGGGCTCGATGAACTCGACGTTCCCATGGATCGTTTTCCCAGACAGAGCGTCGGAGGTTATCTCCACCGGCTGTCCAGCGCGAATTTGAGGCAGGTCCGACTCGTACACGTCGGCTTTCACCCAAACCGTCCTGAGATCAGCGACGGAATACAGTACGTCTCCGGTGTTGACGTACTGTCCTTGCGTGACCTTCCGCTCCACCACGGTGCCAGAGGCGCTGGAGTACACGGTGACATCAGGGTTGCTGCGGCCGGCAGCGATCTGTTCGATTTGTTGGGGCGTCATGCCCCACAGCTCCAGGCGGCGGCGACTGGCCAACACCAGGTCATCGGCGGCCTGAATTGCTTCTGGTTCTGCTGCCGCCTTGAGTTGGTTGCGGCTGTCCAGGGCGAGCTTGTACTCCTCGGAGGCCGACAGCAGTTCGGGACTGTATATCTCCGCGATTGCCTGTCCTCGCTGAACATTCTGGCCGGTGTATTGCAGATAAAGCTTGTCGACGCGCCCTGCGACCCGGGCGCTGATGGTGGACAGGCGGGACTCTGGTTCTTCGACGCGGCCGAACGCGCTGATCTCGGTCGTCAGGCGCTGGTGGCGCACTTCGCTGATCTGTACCCCAGCGGCTTTCTGCTCGTCCTCAGTAAGCTCGACCGTCGAGCCCGGCTCGGTGCCCGAATCCATCGTAGGTTGCGACTTCTCAGGCGCAGTTGAAGTCGTCTCGCGCTCGGATGTTGCAGCAGTAGCCCGGTGCTGGCGGGAAGCATGCACGATAGTTGTCACCGCGCCGCCGACCGCGACGGCGATCAGAAGGCCAATACCAAGCCCAACAAGAAGAGACTGTCGATTATTCAATGTCATCGCTCACCTCCGGAGATGTTTCGCGGGCACCGTCATCGCGAGAAATTGGGGCGCCAACCGCGCGCTCAAGATCGGCGAGGCGCGATTCAAATTCGGCTGCATTCTTGAAGTAGGAAGACTCGACCTCGAGCGTCATGTTTTGCGAGTCGAGCAGGTTGAGAAAATCGGTGCGGTCGTTCTTGTAGGCCGTCGCCGTGGCCTTGAACGTGGCTTCGGCCTGGGGCCTGAGGGTGTCGCGATAGAGAGAAAGGTTGCGGTACGCGGTCCTGGCCTTGACCAACGCTTCCTGTATCTGCAGGAAGACGAGCGCACGCTGGTTGTCGTACTCTGCCCGCTGCTCCAGAGTTAGCGCCTGCGCCTCGTTGATCTCTGCATCATGCTTGCGCCGGTTGAGCCACGGCAGACTGAGACCGAACTCTGCCATGTAGTTGTTGCGGTAGGTCGATCCCGTTGGCGTCAGCATGTATCCGGCGGAGATGGTGTAGTCGGGGGTGTAACCCTTTTGCGCCAGTTTGGTTCTTGTTTCCGACTGCTCGATCGTCCTGGAAAATGCGGTCAACTCGGGACGGTTGTCCAGCGCCACCTTCTCCATTTCAGCCAGCGAAGGAAGGCTCGCCGGCAGACTGTATTGCCCGAGGACCTCGAGCGGTTCGGAGGGATCGCGGCCGATGAGCGAGTTCAACGTGGCGCTGGCCAAATCGCCATCCTCGGCCAGCGAGTTTAAGTGCTCGACGAGGCGGGTTAGCGCGACTTGCGCTTTGAGCACGTCTTGCTGGGGTACTCGACCCACGGTGTACTTGACCCTCGCAGTTTCGAGTGCCTGGCGGGCGATGATGACTTGCTGGTCATGAATGCGAAGTTCGTCATGGTTGCGCAGCAGGTCGTAGAAGGCCCGGCTCACGCGCGCGCTGACGTCGCGCTGCACCGCTTCGAATTCCGCTCTTGTGACGTCCACTTCCTTGCCTGCAATTTCCGAGCGCAAACCGCGCTTGCCCGGTCCCGGAAGCGTCTGCGAATACATGAACATGTTCTGGGCTTGGTTCAGGTCCCAGGGCTTCTTCAGAGGCGTCCCCCAGTCTCGATACATGAACGTGGGATCGTCCAACGCTCCTGCTCCGGGCACACGAGACTGGGCAACCGAAAGCCGCCGCACCGCAATTCTTATTTCAGGGTTGCTGCGCATCGCCATCTCCTGCAATTCGGCGAGGGTGACCGATGGCGCCGAGGACAGTGGCTGATGCTGGGTTGCTGCGCTGAGCAGGATGTTGCTTTCAGCGAAAGGGTCGTCGGCCAGCGCCAGATTGGCCGCAATCAATATGAGTGCAAGTACACGTAGGACTTTCATGGTTCCTCCGAAACAGAGTTAGCCGGAGACGCACGTAGGCGCCGTAAGGAGACAATGAAAGTGGGCTAGATTCTGAGAATGGACGGACTACTAAGACCAGGAGGAGAAGCGTCGTCAACTGGCGCTGACGAAATGAATTGTGAATTGTAGAGAACTGCACCTTCGTTATAAGCGACAGCCGCTACCGCAATGGGCGCGCACTTGAAGCTGCTTACAGGTGCAGATGGATTCTCGCGTGCGGTTACACAACAAGAGTTTTCCGTCTGCGTCGGACGCCCGTCCTGGACCTTGTTGGCAGGCAGGCAGCAGGAATGTCCAGCAGTTTGAGACTTCCCACGGATCAGACAGACCAACGCCGGCGTCGCAACGGAGACAACGGCTATCGCGACCAGACCGGCAGCCAAAATGTGTCTGAAACGATGCATCAGATAAACCCGACAGTCCTACAATATACCGCAACTCGAAGTTGGGAGGAGACGACCATCACATTCTAGTGTGACCGATCTCACCCGAGAGAATGGTTTACTACCCGCGCTCTGACCCCAACGGCGCGGCGGCTCAAACAACGGCAGGAAGCGTGCTAATTGCCACTACTGGACGCCATCACTCGCTGCCGGGAACGCGGCTTCGATTCCTTCCGCCACGTTGCGCGTGTGGTACTCGACAAACTTCCCGAACCCGGCTGCAACGTGCGTCTCTGTGACGTGGATAGTTAGGTTCATCAAGACCTAACTTCACGCGCTGCAAAGAGTCGCCTTTATGTGGGGCCACACTACGATGTCCGCATACACGGCGGGCTTTCCTTCAGCGCTTTCGGGAAGAACTTGAACAGGCACTTCGATACCGATTTGGCTGATGTCTAATTTTGCGGCTTGAAATTGCGGAACCAGGTGTCGGAATACGAACAGGTTCACAACTTCGCGCTCCCGGACATACCACGGCGCATCGGCAAGATCAGGAACTAGCGATTGAAGGGCAGCGTGGAATAGCCGCTCAAATGTGCCGATTGGCTCCGAAAGATTGCGGAACTGCTGGAATGTGCTTTGCATAAGATTCGCTCCCCGCGCATCCCCCAAGTACCAGAACTGTGGCGAGAATCTGCCGAAAACGGCTGTGTACCATTTTGTGTACCACGAACCGCGCTTTTGCTGGCTAGCACGCGCTAGAGTCATTTTTGAGCAAAAACGAAACCCGCTGATTTAGCGGGCTTTAGCGGCTGATAGCTGGTAGCGCTACCGGGAATCGAACCCGGGTTTGAAGATTGAGAATCTTCCGTCCTAACCCCTAGACGATAGCGCCCCTCGGAAAGGCTTCTGCATTATAACAAATCGCCAGCGTTTATAAGCGTTTCGCGCGCCTCACGCATTTCACGCCCGACACACGATTCCGTGCAGTGCATCACTGCGCACGTCTTTCATCCAGTGTTAGTCTCTCTGGTCCGGCCTTGAGAAGGTACAGATGACGCTCCAATGTTCTCTCTATCAAGAGACCCGCGAATGAGGCGGCTGATTGCGCTCTTGGCTCTATGCTTCGCGCTGTTCGCACCCGCGACAATGCGAGCGCAGCAGACGCCACGGGCTCCGGCGCCGGTCCCGCAAACGTCGCCAGCAAAATCGCCGGCGTCACCAGAACCTTCCTCAATCCTGGGCAACCCCGATGTCCAAGTCTGGGTCAACACGAACTCCGGCGTCTATCACTGTCCCAACACACGCTGGTACGGAGCGACCAAGTCTGGCGTTTACATGAAACAAACCGAGGCGCAGCAAAAGGGATATCGTCCTGCCTACCATCGGATTTGCAAGTAGCGCCTCCCATCCGCCGAATTCTGAGCTTCTCATCGCAAACAAGTGGCAAACCCCGCTTTTAAAGGGCTCCCGCAGAGGGGTTGACAACCTTGGTTCCCCGTAGCAGAATCTCACCGTAGGCGAATAAAAAGCGAAAGTGATCCTGCCCCATACTCGCTCCCGCCCACCTGAGGTCCTTATGCCGTCTGTCGCCATGCTTCGTGCCCAAATCGAGTCTTCGCTGGGCGAGCACCTCACCTCCACGCTGTTGCTACGCCAGCGCGCCGCACCGCTGACGGTCTCAACCGGGTTGGCGGCGCTTGATGCGCTTACCGGAGGTCTGCCGCGAGGAGCGCTCAGCGAAATTACCGGGCCAGCTTCTTCGGGGCGCACCGGGGTGATGTTGGCGGCGCTGGCGCAAGCTACCGGCCGGCGGGAGGTGTGCGCGCTGGTGGACGCCAGCGACAGCTTCGATCCCGCTTCGGCGGCGGCTGCGGGCGTGGATCTTGAGCACCTGTTGTGGGTGCGTTGCAGTGAGCGCACCAGTTTGCCACCGCATAAAGACCATCCACCGCGGGCTGCGCTGGGCCGCCTCGAACAAGTGCTGAAGGTGACGGACCTGCTACTGCAAGGCGGTGGCTTTGGCATGGTGGTGCTCGATCTTGGCGATATTCCCGCTGAAAGTGCGCGGCGCGTGCCGCTCACCTCGTGGTTTCGTTTTCGCCGCGCAGTGGAACCTACGGCGACCGTGCTGTTGCTCATCGAACAGGAGCCTTGCGCCAAAACCTGCGCTTCCCTGGTCGTGCGATTGGAGCGCCAAGCGGTATGCGCCCGCGATGCAGTAGCAGCTCCCGCGCGCATTGCACCGGAAGGCTGGCAAATTGTGTGGCACAGCGGCTCTGGCATTCCTGAGAACAAGGTTGTAAGCCATGCCGCGTTATTGCATGGAATGCAATTGCGGGCCGAAGTGGTGCGCTCCTCCAACCCGCCAGCCCGCCACGACGGGGCGCTCGATGGAGGCCCCGGCGTGCCCCGCAAACCTGCGCAGCCAGCCGACGCCAACTTTGAATTGCGCGCGGCGTGGTGATTCTTCAACTTTCGACTTCGAGGCTTGGATGTTTGCTTGTATCTACATTCCCGATTTTCCCGTGGAGGCCATCGTCCGCGTGGAGCCCTGGTTGCGCGAACAGGCCGTAGCTGTGCTGGAAGGCAAATCTCCACTGGTGCGCGTGGTGGCGCTTAATGAAAAAGCCCGCTGCCTGGGAATGGAAGTGGGCATGGCCAAGCTGCAGGCGGCAGTTTTCTCAGCTCCTGCAAATGAAGTGGCCCATTCCAGCGAAGCCAGGGTTAAAAATTCCAAGACTACACAGATCGAGCTTTCTTCCCGGCGCACGAAAAGCCGCCCAAAGCCAGGTCCCGCGATTTTGCGTCAGCGCTCAGCCGAGCAGGAGAATTCGGCCCACGCCGCGCTGCTCGACGTCGCCCATGCTTTTACGCCGCGCGTGGAAGACACCGCCAACGACACGTTGCTGCTCGACTTGACCGGGCTGGAACGGCTCTACGGCGCGCCTGCAACCATGGCACGAGATCTGGCGTCGCGGGTATACGCGATTGCGCTGAAGGCAAATATCGCGCTGGCCACAAATCCTGAAGCAGCCTTGCATGCTGCAAGAGGATTCAGCGGAACTACCGTGCTTCCCGCTGGAGAAGAAGCTCATCGCCTGGGAGTGCTGCCGTTGCAGGTGTTGCTGGATGCATTCGATATCTCGCTGAACGACGGTCCGGCTTCCGATCGCGAATGCGAGAAGCTGGGTGAACAGATGCTCGACACGCTGGAACGATGGGGCGTACGCGATTTTCGCACCCTGGCGCTGCTGCCGGAGCATGCGCTGGCTTCACGGCTGGGCGAAGCGGGCACGCGTTTGCAGCGCCTGGCTCGGGGAGCAGGCATGCGCACACTGGCGTTGTGCGAGCCAGTTACCCATTTTGAAGAGGCCATGGAGTTGGAATCTCCGGTCGAAACGCTGGAGCCGCTGTCGTTCGTCTTGAACCGGCTGCTGGAACAACTATGCGCCCGGCTGGAAGCCCGGGCCCTGGCTGTACAGGAATTGCATTTGCGTTTACGGCTGGAACGGCGAGTCGCCGACGAGGAGACAACCACTGCGCAGGACTTGTCCCGCGCTTCGTCCCACATTGCGGGAGATGAAAACACTGCAGAGCACATTGTGCGCCTGCCGGTGGCTATGCGCGATACCAAGGTTTTTCTCAAGCTGCTGCAGTTGGAACTAGCGGCACACCCGCCGCTCGCCCACGATGCCACTGATGCGTGCCAGCGTAATCTCCAACTTCTCCGCTTCGGGAGTAACGGGCAGGAAAAGCCTGTGCTGCGCCGAACGGGGCGGCGCCGGCTCGGCTGCAATCCATACTTTTGTGATGGGAGCATCAGGTGGATGTGCCGCTAATTCCAACTGCAGCAGCTTGAGAAAAGCCTTGGTATCGCGCATGGCCACCGGCAGGCGCACAATGCGTTCCACGGCGTTCCCGTCTCCCACAATATGGGATGAAGCTCCGGCCAGTTCCTGCGCGGTCGTTGTCTCCTCATCGGCGACTCGCCGTTCCAGCCGTAAACGCAAATGC
>Ga0075520_1001198_pt1 | contig 12273 bp, 9 predicted proteins | sample NGEPerB_FD_75100 | JGI IMG/M metagenome (GOLD analysis project Ga0075520, IMG submission 75100) | Arctic peat soil microbial communities from the Barrow Environmental Observatory site, Barrow, Alaska, USA - NGEE PermafrostAB12-B | ecosystem: Environmental > Terrestrial > Soil > Wetlands > Peat ... | reverse complement strand
GGGCGGAGTGCCGCGGCCTGCAAGGCCGGCCTCCCTGGGGGCGGCCCGGCCGGAGGCCGGCGGCGCGTGCTGAGGCGCCTGCTCTCTGGCGACCTGCCGCGCAGCCGCTGGCTGGCGCTGCTGCTCGTCGCGATCTTTCTCGGCCTGGCGCTGACGCCCTTCATCTTTCCCGGGGTGCGCGCCATCAATGTCGCGGCCAAGGTCATCGTCTTCATCGTCCTCGTCGCGAGCTTCGACCTGCTGCTCGGCTACACCGGCATCGTCAGCTTCGCGCACACCATGTTCTTTGGCATCGGCGCCTACGGCGTCGCCATTGCGGCGACGCGGATCGGGCCGACCTGGCCGGCGATCGCCGCGGGCATCGCCATTTCGCTCGCCGTGTCGTTCGTGCTCTCGCTCGTCATCGGCCTCTTCAGCCTGCGCGTGCGCGCCATCTTCTTCGCCATGATCACGCTAGCCGTCGCCTCGGCGTTCGCAACGCTCGCCTCGCAACTCGCCGATTTCACCGGCGGCGAAGACGGCCTGACGTTCAAGCTCCCGGAGGCCCTGCAGCCGGGCACCGAATACGCGGCCGAGCCCTTTCTCGGCGCCACGATCGATGGCCGCTTCGTCACCTACTACCTCGTCTTCGTCGTCGCGCTCGTGCTCGTGCTGGCGCTGCTGCGCATCGTCAACTCGCCGTTCGGCCGCGTGCTGCAGGCGATCCGCGAGAACGATTTCCGCGCCGAGGCGATCGGCTACCGCATCGTCGTCTACCGGACGCTCGCGAGCGTCGTCTCCGCCCTGTTCGCGACGCTGGCGGGCGTGCTGCTCGCGCTCTGGCTGCGCTACAACGGACCCGACACGACGCTCTCGTTCGAGATCATGCTCGACGTTCTGCTCATCGTCGTCATCGGTGGCATGGGCACGATCTACGGCGCGGTGATCGGCAGCGTGCTGCTCGTGCTTGCGCAGAACTACCTGCAGGACGTGATGAAGCTCGCCGCTTCGGCCGTGCAGGGCGTGCCCTTGCTCTCGCAGATCGTGTCGCCCGATCGCTGGCTGCTCTGGCTCGGGATCCTGTTTGTGCTTTCGGTGTACTACTTTCCGAGCGGGGTCGTCGGAAGGCTGCGGGCCATTCGACGGCGATAAGCCTACTGCCGCCCCGGAAGCGCCGCGTGCGCCTCGTCGGTGCCAACCTCTTCGAGCGCGTACGCCCGGCCACCCGGGGCGAGCGACGAGCGAGTACGGCGCGACTGCGAGCGAGCCTGATCGTCGCGGCGAGTCTTGGCCGGGGCGCCGCCTCTCGTCGCTCGCCTCGGTCAATGACTCACATCGCGCGCTGCAGCACGACGACGGCGAAGGTGATGAACGCGATCCATGCGACGGTAAATACCACGGTTCGCGCCATGAGCCGGCCGAAGCCGCTGATGTGAATCACTGCGTGGACGAGGCGCGCATAAAAGTAGACAGCGGCACAGCCCGCGGTCACCGGAGTCGAAATCCCCGTCGCCTGGGCGATCAGCACCACGGCTGCGAACGGCGCGAAGCTCTCGACCGCGTTCAGATGTGCCCGGTTGGCGCGATTGACCCAGTCTGGAAGGGTCGAGGTCGGCGCCACCTTGTAGTTTTCCGGCGTCAGGGGCCCGCGCGACGTGACATAGCCGATCACGACGGGAATCCAGAGAACGCCGGTCAGGATTGCGGTCAGCAACAGATACATCAGTTCGGTCTTCATAGTCTCCTCCGAAGGTTTGGCGATCGGATGTGCCGCCCGGCTACCCGTGCCGCGACCTTACTCCGACGTTGCACCTGGAGCTGCTTCGTTAGTCGCGGTTCCGCTCGGGTGGGGTGATGGCCGCGATTGCTGTCGCGCGGAGTCCTCGATATCGGCTTTCTGGCTCAGGCGGGCCGCCGGCGTCAGGCCCGCGCCCCGGTACACCCGCTGGGTTGGGGCGCCTCGGCGGTGACGACCGCCTCTCGATGCGTCTGAAGAGGGGCTCGCTGGCATCTACTTCAAGCGCAATTTCCGAGCCGGTCAGCCGCCGCTCTGGAACCGCCGGTCCGGGGTGCTTCCAGCTGTCGCGCGACGTCTCCCCGGAGAGCACGGTTCGCTTCGCGCCGTCTTGTGGCGCACTCGGCTCGTCGCCGCCGTTCCCTGTGGAGGACGCATGACGACGACAATGGCCTCCTTCGCTGGACCGGACTTTCAGTGCGCCGCGAAGCCGCAAGTCTTCAGCGAAGGCATGCGGCGGCGCGAAGCCCGGGCTCGGACAGGCTACCGACCGCAGGACCTTGCACATGAAGAGATCCAGGACGCACAGATTCGAGACCCTGGCGGTGCACGCCGGCCACGGCGTAGACGCAGCCACCGGCGCAGTCGCTCCGCCCATCCACCTTTCCACCACGTTCGAGCGTGCGGCGGACGGTTCGTACCCGCACGGATATCTGTATTCGCGCAACGACAACCCGAATCGCAACGGCCTCGAGGCGGCCTTGGCTGCGCTCGAAGGCGGGTCGTCGGGCGCCGCCTTCGCGTCGGGGCTGGCGGCGGTGACGGCGATCTTCCAGGGCCTGCAGCCGGGCGACCATGTCGTCGCCCCGAAGGACATCTACCACGGCACGGCCAACGTCCTGAAGCACCTGTTCGCCAAATGGCAGGTCGGCGCCACGTTCGTCGACATGACCCGTCTCGACGACGTGAAGCGCGCCGTGCGGGCCCACACCCGCATCGTCTGGATCGAGACGCCCTCCAATCCGCTGCTGCAGTGCGTCGACATCGCAGCGATGGCCGGCGTCGCCCACCACGCCGGCGCCCGCGCGGTGGCCGACAACACCTTCGCCTCGCCGGCGTTGCAGCGGCCGCTCGACCTCGGCTGCGACATGGTGATGCACGCCACCACCAAGTATCTCGGCGGCCGCAGCGACGTGCTGGGCGGCGCCGTCATCACTCGCGCCGACGACGAGGCCTTCGCGCAGGTGCGCACGGCGCAACTGTTCGGGGGCGCGGTGCCCTCGCCCTTCGACTGCTGGCTGGTCATGCGCAGCCTGCCGACGCTGCCCTATCGCATGCGGGCGCACTGCGCCAATGCGCGCAAGGTCGCGACCTTCCTGCGCGAGCACCCGAAGGTGTCGGCCGTGCACTACCCGGGCCTGGAAGACAACCCCTTCCACGCGCTGGCGAAGAAGCAGATGTCCGATTTCGGCGGCATGCTGTCATTCGAGGTGAAGGGCGGCAAGGATGCGGCGATGACGGTGGCGGCCCAGGTCGAGGTGTTCACCCGCGCCACCAGCCTGGGCGGCGTCGAAAGCCTGATCGAGCATCGCGCTTCCATCGAAGGGCCGGAGAGCAAGACGCCGCAGGGACTGTTGCGCGTATCCGTCGGCCTGGAGCATGCCGACGACCTGATCGACGACCTGGCGCAGGCGCTTGACCATTGCGCCTGAGATCGTCCGCATGGCCCACGCCAGGGGGATTGACGCCCGTGCAGAAGACGGGGCATCCTCGCCGCTAACAAATTGCCCCGGAGCAAAGCCATGGCAGACGCAGAGGCCAAGAAGCGCGTTCACAAGGAAATCCAGGACAAGGTTCAGCCGCTGGCCAACGACGCGTTCAAAGGGATCGCCAAGGCCGTTCCCGAGCTCGCGAAGGTCATGAAGACCGTGGGCGACGCCATCAAAAAGGGCGAGGGCGCGGATCTCCTGCAGACCTACCGTCGCGAACTGACCATCAAGCTGCGCGCCGTGAGCGACGCGAGAGGCGACGCTCTCGATGCCTTGGCCGCGCTTGAGAAAGCGACGGCGGACGACGATGATTTCGCGGCCGATGCAGATGAGATCAAGGATCTCAAGAAGAAGCTGGTCAATTCGAGAGACCTGCTGGCCGACCAGATTGTCAAGGGCAAGAAAATCGAGGACGACGCAAAGGCGGCAGCCGAAGAGGGAGGCAAGGCCGAAAAGACCGCGCACCGTGAGTGGGACGCCATGATGACGCTTTTCGAACGCCAGACGTCTTCGCTCCCCGGCGTCCTAAAGCGGCTGCGTGGCTTGCAGGCGGACGCCGAGGACGCAGTGAAATCGCGTGCTGCGGCCGCACTGAAGCCCATCAAGGATTCCGTCTCGGACTTCGCGCTGAACGACGATGCCATGCAGGGCAAGCTGCTCCTCAAACGAACCAACGAGTTCCTGTCCAAGTACGACATCGATTCGTTCAGCAAGTCCTTCGTGGACGAGATGGCCAAGGACAGGGCAACGACCGTCGACGAGTACGACAAACGCGCCCAGGCGCTCGAGAAGGAAGTCAAGAAGATTCAGGACGCCGTGGCCAAGCTCGAGATCGAGCCGCCCGACGCGGTGAAGGCGACGGCGGTGCTCGGCTTCAAGGCCAACTTCATCACCAAGGTGCAGGCGGCGCTCAAGCTCGACGAGTCCAAGCTCGCCAAGGCGCTCGAAGACATCGCCAGGCAGGCCGGCGTCAAGGCCATCGGCAAGGAGCTGGTCGAGAAGCTGAAGAAGGCGAAGCTTCTCTAGTCGCGCCGGCGGTCGGCGGCCGGCTTCGGCAAGGAAACTTCAGCGGACGGCCAGCGAATACCGGAGGCGGTTTTCGGGATGGTGTAGACGCCGAAATCGCAGCTGTAGACCGTCCACGCCTGGGTCGGACCGGCGGCGTCGGTCACGGCCGCCTCAGGGCGGTACGCAACGATCGCCTCGCTTCGCGTTCGGCGGTGTGATTGGAGCGTGAGGAGCCAACGAACGCCTTTCTGCAGGCCTCTGCGCGTCTGGTTCTGGGCCGAAAGCGTTCCGAGCAGGCTTTGACAGGACTTGCCTAACCGCGCAAATGGCAGGCCACCCAATGCCCCTCGGAGCTCTGCTTCAGCTCCGGCTTCTCCGCACTGCACAGCGGAAACTTCGCGATGGGGCAGCGTGTGTGGAAGTGGCAGCCTGAGGGCGGGTGGATCGGGCTGGGCACGTCGCCTTGCAAGGTGATGCGCTTGCGCTTGATCTTCGGGTCGGGGATCGGCACGGCCGAAAGCAGCGCCTCGGTGTACGGGTGCAGGGGCTGGGTGTAGAGCTGCTTCGAAGGCGCGATCTCGACGATGCGGCCGAGGTACATCACCGCTACGCGGGTGCTGATGTGCTCCACCACCGAGAGGTCGTGGGCGATGAAGATGTAGGTCAGGTTGAACTGGTGCTGCAGGTCCTCGAGCAGGTTGATCACCTGCGCCTGGATCGAGACGTCGAGGGCGGAGACGGCCTCGTCGCAGACCACCAGCTTCGGGCTGACGGCGAGTGCCCGCGCGATGCCGATGCGCTGGCGCTGCCCGCCCGAGAACTCGTGCGGATAGCGGCGCATGTGGTCCGCCGCGAGGCCCACCGTCTCGAGCAGCTCGACGATCCGCGCCTCGAACTCGCGCCTGCTCTTTGTGAGGCGGTGGATGATGAGCGCCTCGCCGACGATGGCGCCGACCGTCATGCGCGGGTTGAGTGACGCATACGGGTCCTGGAAGATGATCTGCATGTCGCGCGCCAGCGCCCGCAGCTCGTCCTTGCCAGCGCGGGTGACGTCCGTGCCCTCGAACCAGACCGCGCCCGAGGTCGGTTCGATCAGGCGCAGGATGCAGCGGCCGGTGGTGCTCTTGCCGCAGCCCGATTCGCCGACCACGCCGAGCGTTTCTCCGGCCGCGAGTTCGAAGCTCACACCGTCGACCGCGTGCACGCTCTCGACCTCGCGGCCGAGCCAGCCGCCCTTGATCGGGAAGCGCTTGACCAGGTCCTTGACCTTGAGCAGCGGTTCGCTCATGGCGTGGCTGCCGCCGCGGCCATCGGAAACTCGTCGAAGATGCAGGCCACCTTGTGCCCCGGCACCGGCTCGCGCAGCGGCGGGGTGGCCGCGACGCATTCCGGCACGGCGTACTTGCAGCGCGGCGCAAAGCGGCAGCCTTCGGGCGGGTCGATCAGCTTGGGCACGGTGCCCGGAATCTGTTCGAGTCTCGCCTTGTGCAGGGCCGCGGTATCGATGCGCGGGATCGAGCGGATCAGCCCTTGCGTATAGGGGTGGCGCGGGCGCGCGAACAGCTCCTCGACGTTCGCCTCCTCGACCACCTTGCCGGCGTACATCACGACGACGCGCTGCGCGACCTCGGCGACCACGCCCATCGCGTGCGTGATCAGCATGATCGCCATGCCGAGGCGCTCCTTCAGTTCGCCGAGTAGCTCGAGGATCTGCGCCTGGATCGTGACGTCGAGCGCGGTGGTCGGCTCGTCGGCTATCAGCAGCTGCGGGTTGCAGGCCAACGCGATGGCGATCATCACGCGCTGGCGCATGCCGCCTGAGAACTGGTGCGGGTAGTCGTTCACGCGGCGCTGCGGCGTGGGAATTCGCACCAGCGCAAGCATCTCGACCGCGCGGTCGAGCGCGGCCTTGCGGCTCAGGCCTTCGTGCAGGCGCAGCGACTCGGCGATCTGCTCGCCGACGCTGTACACCGGGTTGAGCGAGGTCATCGGCTCCTGGAAGACGATGGCGATCTCCTTGGCGCGGATGCGGCGCATCGCTTCGGCATCAGCGGGAACGAGGTCGCGCCACTGCCACAGGACCTGGCCGCCAGCGATGCGGCCGGGCGGCATCGGCAAGAGCTTCAGCACCGTCATCGCCGTCACCGTCTTGCCACAGCCCGACTCACCGACCACGCAGACCGTTTCGCCGCGCTCAATCGCGATGTCGACGCCGTCGACGGCGTGCAGCCAGCCATCGTCGGTCTTGAAGTGGACCTTGAGGCCCTTGATCTCGAGCAAGGCCATCAGAGCAACCGGCGCGGATCGAGCGCGTCGCGCAGGCCGTCGCCGACGAAGTTGATGCACAGCACCGCGAGAAAGATCGCCGTGCCCGGGAACAGCGCCCAGTGCGGCGCGATGTCGAGGTATTCCTTGCTGTCGTAGAGGAGGCGGCCCCAGGTCGGGATGTCGGGTGGAAAGCCGAGGCCGAGGAAGGAGAGGGTTGATTCGGCGATGATCGCCGCGGCGACTTCGATCGTTCCCGCGACGATCACCGGCCCCAGCGAATTGGGCAGGATGTGGCGCACCACTTGCCGCGACACCGAGGCGCCGAGTGCCCGTGCCGCTTCGACGAACTCCTTCTCCCTGAGCGAAAAGAACTGCGCCCGCACCAGGCGCGCCACAGGCATCCAGCGAAAGCCGCCGATCACCAGCACGATCAGGATGAAGACGCCGACCTCGGGGCCGAAGATGCTTTTCAGCGTCTCGCGGAACAGGTAGATCAGGATCAGGAGCAGCGGCAGTTGCGGCAGCGAGAGGAAGAGATCGGTCAGCCACATCAGCGCCGCATCGACGGCGCCGCGCGAGATGCCGGCGATCGCGCCTATCGTCACTCCGACCAGCATCGCCATCAGCATCGCCGTCAGGCCGACGGCGAGCGAGATGCGGCCGCCGTAGAGCATGCGGGCAAAGATGTCCTGGCCGAGGTCGTCGGTACCGAAGGGGTGGGCCATTGTCGGCGTCTTCAGCCGGGCGGTGAAGTCGATGTCGTTGATCGAGAGTTTCCACAAGAGCGGGCCGAACACCACCATCAGCACCATCATGGCGAGCACGACGAGCCCGGCCACGGCGAGCTTGTGCCGGCGAAAACGCCGCCACGCTTCGGCCGCCGGCGAGACGCTTCGCCGGCGCGGCGACGCGCTATCGATAGCTGATGCGAGGGTCGAGCCAGCCATAGAGCAGGTCGGCGATCAGGTTGAAGAAAATGACGAGGCAGGAAAAGACGAAGGTCACCCCCATGACCACGGGCGTGTCGTTGCGCAGGATCGCGTCGATGAGCAGCGAGCCGATGCCGGGCACGCGAAAGATCTGCTCGGTGACGATCGCGCCGCCGAAGATCTGCGGCATGGTGAGCGCCACCAGCGTCACCACCGGGATGAGCGCATTGCGAACCACGTGCTTCATGAGGACCACGCGCTCTTGCAGGCCCTTGCTGCGCGCCGTGGTCACGTAGTCGAGGCGGATCACGTCGAGCACTGCGGAGCGGACGTAGCGCGTCCAGCTCGCGCCCTGGAAAAGGCCCAGTACCGTGACCGGCATGATCGACTGCTTGATCTGGTGCCACCACCACTGCCAGCCGGTCGCGGCGATGTCGGCGCGATAGACGAAAGGCAGCCAGTCGAGCTTGATCGAGAACAGCAGGATCAGCAGCAGGCCGGTGAAGAAGGTCGGCAGCGAAAAGCCGACGAAGGCCAGCGTGCTGGCGACGCGGTCGAACAGCGAATACGGCCGGGCCGCGGAATAGATCCCCACCGGCAGAGCGACCGCCAGCGCCAGCACCTGCGATGCGCCGATGACGGCCAGCGTCACCGGCACGCGTTGCAGGATCAGCTTGTCGACGTCGACCCGGCTGATGAAGGAAAAGCCCCAGTCGCCCTTCAGCATCGCCCATAGCCAGTGAAAGTAGCGCTGCCAGATCGGGTCGTCGAGGCCGAACTTGGCGCGCAGCATCTCGCGCACGGCCGCGGGCACGTTCGGGTTGGTCGCCATTTCCCCGAATGGGTCGCCGGGCGCCAGCGCCAGCACGGTGAACAGCACGACGCTGATGCCGAGCAGGCTCGGCACCGCGATCAGCAGCCGCCGCAGGAGGTAGTGCCCCACGGCAGCTCTCAGGGACCCTGGGTCAGGCGATCAAGCTTCGCGGTACCAGTTCTGCAGCGCCGATAAGTCGAGGTCCCAGCCGGAGAGGCTCGTCACCAGATTCAGGCTGGCGCCACGCACGCGCGGCCGGCTGATCAGCGGGATGACGATGTTGTCGTTCACGACCATGTCGTTCATGCGGATGTAGATCGCGGCACGCTTGATCGGATCGAGCTCCGACGCGCCGGCGAGGGCCGCCTTGTCGTAGTCGGCGTTGATCCAGCGGCAGATGTTGCGGCCTTGCCATTTGTTGGCCTTCTGCGAGACCTCGGCCGAGGTGTACTGATCCATAAAACGTTGCGCGTCGGGGGCCGTCATGGTCGTCGTGTACATCTGCATGTCGGCCCAGAATTTGCCGAAGGTGTCGGGGTTGCCGACATCCGACGAGAAGAAGACCGAGGCGGTGACTGACTTCAGCTCCAGCTCGATGCCGGCCTTTTGCGCTGCCTGCTTGACGACCGCCTGTTCCTTCTGGCGCGTCGGGTTGATTGAGGTCTGGTAGACGAACTTCATCTTCTTGCCGCTCTTTTCACGGACGCCGTCGGCGCCGCGCTTCCAGCCGGCCTTGTCGAGAATCTGGTTGGCCTTGTCGATGTTGAACTCCCACCTCGTGTTCGGCGAGCGAAAGCGCGGCGGGTTGTTCATGAAGTTGCCGGTCGCGAAGCCGGTGCGGCCGTAGATGAACTGCTGCATGCTCTTCTTGTCGCAGAGCAGCGCCATCGCCTGGCGCACGGCCGGGTCGCTGAAGGCGAAATGCTTGCTCTTGATGCTGGCGCGTTCGCCGTCGACCTCGTTGACCGGATCGGTCGGGTTGAGCTGGATGAACTCGATGTCGCCGCCGGGGGAGATTTGTGCCTTGCCCTTGCCGCCGGCTTCCATGCGCAGCAACACCTCGTCTTCGACCTGCAGGTTCCAGGCGTAGTCGTACTCGCCCGTCTGCAGCACGGCGCGGGCCGCCGAGGTCGCATCGCCGCCGCCCTTCATCTCGATCGTGTCGAAGTACGGCCGATTCGGCATGTGGTAGCTCGTGTTGATCTCGCCGCGCACGATGTCGCCCGGTTTGAAGTCGACGAATTTGTAGGGGCCGGTGCCCACCGGCCTGAGGTTGTTCGGCGCATCGCGTGACTTCGCGCCGACGTAGGGCGCGAACAGATGCTTCGGAATGACCATGCCCTCGGCTGCGCAAAACGCCGTGGCCCAGAACGGCGTCGGCTGGTTGAACGTGACGCGGATCGTGTAGGCGTCGATCTTCTCGACGACGATGTCCTTGAAGACGCCGATCGTCACCGCCGCGGTCGCCGGGTCCTTGACGTATTCCCAGGTGAAGACGCAATCGTCCGCGGTGAAGGGTTGGCCGTCGTGCCACGTGACGCCCTTCTTCAGCTTCCAGACGACCGACTTGCCGTCGGCGGCCAGGCCGCCGTTCTCGCGGCTCGGGATCTCGGCGGCCAGAACGGGTACCAGATTGCCGTCGTTGTCCCACACGGCCAGAGGCTCGTAGAAGATGCGCGAGCCTTCCTGGTCTTTCGTGCCGTTCGCGAAGTGCGGCTGTAGCAGGGTCGCGCCCTGCCACCAGAGCAGCTTCAGCGGGCCGCCGCCGCCGCGCTTGGCCGGCTTGTAGATGGGGGCTGCCTGTGCCTGGGCGATGCCCGCGTGCATCAGCATCATCGAGGCCATCGGCGCGCTGAGGCCGAGGCCCACCATCTGCTGAATGAAGCTGCGTCGTGGCACAAGACCCGTGCGCACGTCTTCGATCAGGGCACGCAATTCACGCTCTTTCATGGCAATCTCCTCGGTGGGTTCCGGCTCGAAGCGGCCCGTGCCGCCGCCTGATTCATCCTATGGGCTCGCTTCGAAGCCCACAACCGGGTCGGCCCTGAGCGATAACCGTGCCAGCGAGGATTCCCGAAGTGCGGCCCTGGCACGCCGCCGTCATCGGCCCGCGTGCCGCGTGCTCCGCCCCCGGCGGCTCCTGCACACCGGGACACCCCCCTTGCGCTGCGCGATTGCGCCGCTCTAGCATTCCAGATGTTCGGCCCGGCCTGCCTGTCGCTCGCGCCAGGCATCGCAACCACTGCGCGACGTCGAACCACACGCGCCTTCGCATTTGCGGGGCGAAGCCATCCTAGATACAGGGCCCACCATGAGCATTCCAGAATCGACGAAGCAAAAGCCGTTGCAACGGCGCAAGGTCATCCAGGCCGCCGCCGGCGCGAGCCTGCTGCAGCTGGCGCCGCCGTTCATCATCGCGTCGCGTTCGGCAGACTCCGTCAAGATCGGCCTTGACAATCCGCTGACGGGCACCTATGCCGCGGTCGGCAAGAACGAGTTGATCGGCTGCCAGCTCGCGATCGAGCAGATCAATGCCAAGGGCGGCATCCTCGGCCGTCCGGCCGAGCTGCTCGTCGAAGACTCGACCAGCGGCGACGCCGGCACGGCGGTGCAGAAGGCGCGCAAGCTGATCGAGCGCGACAAGGTCAACTTCCTGCTCGGCAACGTCAACTCGGCGCTCGCCCTGGCGATGGCGCAGGTCAGCAACGAGAAGAGCGTGCTCCACGTCGTGCCGGGCGGCCACACCGACGCCGTCACCGGCGCGAGCTGCCACTGGAACGTCTTTCGCGTCTGCAATACGACGCAGATGGAAGCCAACGCGGTGACGCCGGCGTTGATCAAGAGCGCCGGCAAGAAGTGGTACTACATCACCCCGGACTATGCGTTCGGTCACACCTTGCAGTCGGGCCTCGAGGCGGCGTGCAAGAAAGCAGGCGGCACGACGCTCGGCGCCGACCTGACGCCGCTGGGCACGACCGATTTCTCGTCCTACCTGATCAAGGCGCAGGCCGCCAAGCCCGATGTGATCCTGTTCCTCACGCAGGGCGACGACATGATCAACGCGCTCAAGCAGGCGGTGCAGTTCGGCCTCGACAAGCGCTTCCATCTCGCCGGCGGCCAGCAGGAGCTCGAGGCTCTCGAAGGCCTGCCGCCAGAGGCGCGCATCGGCACCTGGGTGTTCGAGTGGTACTGGAACCAGCCGGGCGTGCCGCACGTCGCCGAGTTCGTCGACGCGATCAAGAAGAAGACGGGGCGCGTGCCGACCGCGCGCACCTGGTTCGGGTTCGCCTCCACCTGGACTTGCGCATTGGCGGCGAACAACGCGAAGTCGCTCGATGCCGTCAAGATGGCCAAGGCGCTGCAAGGCATGAAGCTGCCGCCGGAGGTCGCGCTGATGCCCGGTGGGGCGTTCTTCCGCGAGGGCCAGAACCAGCTGATTCCCGACCTGTTCGTCGGCCATGCGCAGGCTCAGGGCTCTGCCCCCGACGACCTGTTCAAGGTGACGGAAGTCGTCAAGGGCCTCGATGCCGCCGGCACGCTCGAGGAGTCCGGCTGCAAGATGACCTGGCCGACCTGAGCGAATAACGATCGGGGGCGTCGCAGCCACTGCGACGCCCGTTCCTTCCAGCGGCGGCGCACGGCGCCGCGCCGGTAACGCTCCTACGGGTCGGAGCGGCCGACGCGCGGCGATCCTGCGCGGCGCAGGGCCTCCACAGTTGCAACTGAGAAAAGCCGCGCCCGATGACACAGCTTCTCATCTTCAACATATTC
>Ga0075520_1001197_pt1 | contig 12277 bp, 7 predicted proteins | sample NGEPerB_FD_75100 | JGI IMG/M metagenome (GOLD analysis project Ga0075520, IMG submission 75100) | Arctic peat soil microbial communities from the Barrow Environmental Observatory site, Barrow, Alaska, USA - NGEE PermafrostAB12-B | ecosystem: Environmental > Terrestrial > Soil > Wetlands > Peat ... | reverse complement strand
CACCCTCACCCCGTCCCACTCCCGAACCCTCACCCGCCCTTCGGGCACCCTCTCCCATCCGATGGGAGAGGGACGGGGTGAGGGTGCCCCGAGATTTGCTTGGCGCGCGCACGCGCACGATAACTGAGTTCGCTTTAGGGGTTCGCTCTGCCAGCCAGAGGGTCTGGTGGGAAACACTGGCTACAAGCTGATACCGGGTCAGCGGGATTCCGAGGTGGCGGCATCTCCGAATCGAATCCGCCAGCGCAGCGGATGGAGTCGGGTGAATCACGGCTTCAGTTTTTTGATGAGGACCTTGGAGTTTCTGCCGCTCTGGTCGTACTTTTCACGCCTGGCTGGCGGCAGATCATCGGGTGTGCCTTCGGTAAATCCGCCCTTGGACTGAAAGTAAGTGAATGCCTGGGTGGACAGGGTAATCAGTTCATTGAGACCCATGTCGCGGGCTTTGTTTTCGGTGAACTGAATTAACTTGCGGCCGATCCCCTGGTTTTCATGGGAGGGATTTACGTAGAGGCAGGCCAGCTCGCCTTTGTTGTTCTCGGGATAGACATGCAGCGCGACGCACGCAACCGGGTTGCGGTCGATTTCAAAAATGTAATAATCTGCCAGGCTCTTTTCGATGACATTCCGGGTGCGTTTGACCAGTTCATCGGATTCGACAGCTTTCTTGGTGAGCATCTGGATGGCGCGCACGTCCTTCTTTTTTGCCGGGCGGATTTGTTGATATTCGTTGGCGTAGATCAACGTGCCGATGCCTTCGTTGGAAAACACTTCCGCCAGGAGCCCTTCGTCGACCCTGCCATTGATGATATGGATGCGTTGCACGCCGGCGGCGCAGGCGCTGACCGCGTGCTGGGCTTTTGACAGCAATTCGGGAGGGAACCCTCCGTTTTGCTGGAGCAGTTTTTCCAGGTCGGCCACGAGCATCTGGCGGATCAGTTGCTCGTTAAAACGCAGGCCGTCCTGGGACGTGATGAAAATCAACTTCGTGGCTTTCAACGCTTCCGCCACCGCCACTGCCACACTGTCCGAGTTCACCCGGTACGTCTTCCCGTCTCCATCAAATCCCAGCGGCGGCACAATGGGAATTATTCCCTGAGTCAACAACGTCTGGAGCAATTCGGTATCGACGCGTTCGACTTTGCCTGTGAAGAGCTGATCGGTTCCTTGCAGAATGCCCATGGGATGGGCAATGACCGCATTGGAGCAGGCGGCGCGCAAATCGTTGGCCGAAAGTCCTTCGAGGATTTCGTGTGTCAGGCGATTGGCCGCGGTCAATGCGAGTTGCAGCGTCTCGGCATCGGTGATCCCGGAGCCATCCAGGTTGGACGGTTTTATTTTTTGTTCCTCGGCCAGGACTTTGATTTGCGCCGAGGCGCCGTGGACGAGCACGACCCGGATGCTCAAAGAGCGCAGCACAGCGACGTCCAGGAGGATGTTGGCGAAATTCTCGTCGGTGACGATGGCGCCATCAACGCTGATGATGAAGGTTTTCTCCCGGAATTGGGGGATGTACTGCAGGATGCCGCGCAGGTCGGTCAGTTTCACGTTAGTAGCAAATCACACATTTCTGCGCCGATAAGTAATCGCTTTCCGAAAAGATTCAAAGACATAATTTGGGAAACGCGCATTCAGGCCGCCGGCGCCGTCGTTGCTCCAAAGAGCACGGTTCGTAATGCTTCGATGCATCGGGCATTCTCCGCAGGGGTCCCGATGGAAATGCGGATCCATTCGGGCAATTGATAGCCGCCCATCGGGCGCACGATGACGCCCATTTTCTGCATCTCGCCAAAGACGCGATTGCCTTCGCCGACGCGGACAAGAATGAAATTGGCGGATGAAGGGATGAATTCCAGGCCGAGCTTGCGGAAACTCCTGGAAAGGAGCTTGAGCCCGCGCGAGTTTATCCGCCGTGTTTTATCAACATGCTTTGTGTCGTCCAACGCGGCCAGCGCGCCGGCCTGGGCGACTGCATTGATGTTGAATGGCTGGCGAATTTTTTCGAGCGCGGCAATGAAATCGGGATGGCCGATCCCATACCCGATGCGCACGCCGGCCAGGCCGTATATTTTGGAAAACGTCCGCAGCAGGACCAGGTTGCTCCGGGCGCCGTTGCGGATTTCTGAAATGAGGTTGACCGGCTCATCGAGAAACTCAAAGTAGGCCTCGTCCAGCACGGCCAGGACATTTTCAGGGATTCCGGCGATGAATCGCTGCAATTCCTCGCGGCTCGCGCGTGTGCCGGTCGGGTTGTTGGGATTGGCGGCAAAAATGACGCGGGTATTTGGATTGATGGCCCGGAGCATGGCGTCGAGGTCGTGCCCGTAGTTTTTTGCGGGGACCGTCACGAGCTTTGCGCCGAACAGCGCGGTGACAATCGGGTAAACCGCGAAGCAATACTGTGAGACGACCACCTCCGCCGCCGGCGTGAGCAGCGCGTGGCCGATGAATTCGATCACCTCGTTTGAGCCGTTGCCCAGGATCAAGTGCGCGGGTGTAACCCCCAGTTTTGCGGCAAGCGCCTGTTTGAGATAAAACGCGTTGCCGTCGGGATAGAGATGAACCTGCGGAAGCGCCCGGCGCATGGCGGCCAGGGCCAGCCGGGAGGGCCCCAGCGGGTTTTCATTGGAGGCCATCTTGATGATGTCTTCCGCAGCCAACCCGAGTTCGCGGGCAACTTCTTCGATGGGCCGGCCGGGCTGATACACCGGCAGGCTTGTCAGGGCGGGATTGAGGGGCACTTGCATATGGAGTTTTCTTTGCTGGGTTCTTAGATCGCTTTCAGAATGGCCTCAATGTCGACGTTCTTTTCGATAATGTCGCGAATGATCGAGATCTTTTCGAGATCGTTGGGACGAATCTTGACAGTGAGGTCATGGACTTTCGAGGCAACCTCGTAACTGTCCTGCGCCGCCAATAACACTGGAATGGGGATCTTGCCGATTGCGTCGAGCATGCTTTGGTTGGGGCGCAAATTTCCGGTCAGGACAATTCCGGCCATTGCACCATCCTTTTGGTCGTGCGTTGCCTCGCAGGCGGCCATCACGATGTCTTCACGGTCGCCCGGCGTGATGAGGAGGACGCCGCGCTTGAAAAATTCCCTGGCATGGCGCGCTCCCATCGCTCCGACAACCACGTCTTCGACCAAACCCCGCAAATTCCCGCCACGATTCAAAAGCTTGGCATCCAGTTCTTCACGGATGGAGTCGACCGTTGGGCTGGACAGAATCGGGCGGTGGGGGATGACGCCGAGCAGGTTGAGTCCTTTGCGCGCCAGCCCGCGCCGAGCGAAATCCGAAATCGATTCCAGTTTCTGGCCCAGAACCTTGTTCAGAATGACCCCGATGATTTCGACGCCCTCCTTTTCGAACAATGCCTGGTTCAACGATACTTCATCGATGGGTTTGCCGATTCCACCCTGGGAGACAATGATCACTTTGGCGCCGAGGATTTTGGCGACCTGGGCGTTGGAGAGATCGAACACCGACCCCACACCCGCATGGCCGGAGCCTTCGCACAAAACGAAATCCTTCTCCCACGCAACCCGATCGAACGCCTTCCGGATCTTTTTTACCAACGTGTCGTTATTGGATGACTCGAGGTATTTGCGGGTGAAGTCCGGTTCCACGGCAATCGGGCTCATGTCCACCAGCGGACAATTGAGGCTGTAAACGCTGTCCATCAGCACCGTGTCTTCGTCGATTTTTTGCTCTTCAACTTCGACGAATCGCTGTCCCACGGGTTTGATGTAGCCGATGCGCGGGAAATGCGGCCGCAGGGCGGCGATCAAGCCCAGAGCCGTGGTTGTCTTGCCGTCGTTCTGGCGGGTGGCGGCGATGAAGACTCGTGGAGTGGTGGTGTTCATCCGCGGTGGACCCCTTTGGATTATGGTTCTCCGGGCAGTTTGACGCCCGATCCGGGATACAATTTCGCATACTCGACGGCCTGGACTCCGACGATCGCGGCGGCGCCGAGGATGTCATGGGATGTCGAGGCTCGGGAGACATCGGCCGCCGGCCTGTCCAGCCCCAGGAGAATCTGGCCGTAGGCGTTTGCCCGGGCGATGTGGCGGATCATTTTGCTGGCGATGTTTCCAGAGTTCAGGTCGGGAAAGATCAGGACGTTGGCATGGCCCGCGACTTTGCTTTCGGGAAGTTTGCGCGCCGCGATCTCCGGCACCAGGGCGGCATCGGCCTGAAGTTCGCCGTCGAAATCAGCTTCGACGCCTTTGGCATCGGCTTTCTTGCGGGCCAGGACGGTGGCGGCCTGGACGCGGCCCACGGTGGGATGCATGGCGCTGCCCTTGGTTGAAAAGGACAACAAGGCGACGCGGGGCCGCACTCCGAGCAACTGGCGCGCGAGCTGGGCGGTGGACACTGCGATGTCGGCGAGTTGATCGACGTTGGGTTCAGGGATGACTCCACAGTCCGCCATGAACAGGACGCCGCGTTCGCCGAACTGCGAATCATCCACTTCCATGATCATGCAGCTCGAGGCGGTCAGGGTTTGAGGCGCCATTTTGACGATTTGAAAGAGGGGGCGAAGCACGCTGCCGGTGGTGGTGCTCGTGCCGGAGACCAGGCCGTCGGCCTGATGCATCGCCAGCATCATCCCGCCAAAATAATTCGGCTGCAGAATGGCTTCGCGGGCCTCCTGCGGCTTTAATCCCTTGTAACTGCGGAGCGCCGCGAAACGGCGCGCGAAATTTTCGATGTCGGCGCTCTGCTCGGGATCGACGATTCCGATTCCTTCGAGCGAGACGTCCAGTTCGGCCGCGATGGCGTTTATTTTTTCCCGGTTGCCCAGCAGTATCGGCGCGCCCAGGCGCAGGGCATAAAATTGCCGGGCGGCCTGAAGGACGCGCGGCTCGATGCCTTCGGGGAAAACGATCCGCTTCGGATGCCGCTGGAGTTTCTCGATGACATTTCCAATGAAACGCATGGGCGTAAGTTAGCGGGCGACGCTGAAAGCGCAACCGTTCTCCGCGTCGAAGAAAAAGTCTTTTAGCGGCGCGGCAAAACGGAAACACTGGCGCAATGAACGTATTGCTGACAGGCGGGACGGGTTTTATCGGCTCGTACGTGGCGATGGAACTTTTGAAACACGGACATGCGATCACCATTCTGGCGCGCAATGCACACAAGGTGCCTGCGCTCCGGGAGAGGCGCGGGGTGGAGATTGTGCAAGGCGACATTACCGACACAAAACTGCTGGAGAAGCTTGTTGCGGGAAAAGACGCCTGCATCCTGGTTGCGCTGAACTACACCAAACGGGTGGGATGGGAAGTTTTGATGGAGGACACCTTGCCGACCGTATTTCTGGCCGATGCTGCGGCCCGCGCGGGAGTGAAGCATTTTATTTACACCTCCTCGACGGCCGCCAATGACAGCCTGTACATGGGGGCGCGAGATGAGGCGGAGCGGGCGCTGCGGACGGTGACGGCGACGACCAAGCAACATCCCTCCACGTTTTACGGGGCGACCAAAGCCGCCAGTGAGAACTACATCACTGCGCAGTCGCATCTTTCCCCGATGAGAGTGAACATCATTCGGCCCGGGTACGTGTTTGGGAATCCGGCAATTCCCGGCGGCAGCACGCAGGGGGACACGCGGTTTCGGGATATTGTTCGCAACGCGGCGCAGAACAAACCGATCCTGGTCACCAAAAATGACGGGACGCAGTTCATCTGGGCGGGAGACCTGGCCAGGTTGTATGTGAAAGTGCTCGAAAGCGGCATGAATCGGAAGACCTACTTCGGCCTGTCGACAAAGTTCGTATCGTGGCAGGACATTGCGCGGGCTGCGGTTGAGAAAGCCGGTTCCAAGAGCCGTGTGGAAGTGGAGGACAAAGGCTGGCCCGACGATGGGCTGAACTGGGACGTCTCGGACATGAAGCGGGATTTTGGGCTGGAGTTCGATGCCTGGGCGAAAATTTTGGAGCATGTGAACTATTTCCTGGAGCTGGAAAGGCCCTCGGCGGGGCGTGCCGGCTGACAAGTTTGGGTTGAAATGGAAGCAAGCCGGGAAGGTTCCAGACGGCGCCTTTGCGCCTCGCGCTGAATGGTGGAGCCGAGGGGGATCGAACCCCTGACCTCGTGAATGCCATTCACGCGCTCTACCAACTGAGCTACGACCCCATCCAGAGCGAGAGGAATCTAAGGGGCAGGTTTGAATTGTCAAAACTGTTTTTCCGACGCGGCATTCGGCGGTCGAGAATAGCCGAGGATGCGACGGCGAATGGCGCGTTTCCGCTGCAATTCTGATGCACTGAATTAGATTCATTTCCCTTGCTAGGTTTCAAGACAGCTGTCTTGAAAGACAATGGGGGGAACCCCCCGGGGTAATCCCCCCGTACCCGGAAGCGCCTGTTTTATTTGGCAAAAGCAGGTTCCGGTTTTTTGACACCGTGTCTTTACGTCGTTTCTTTTGGCGGAAATTTCATCGGTATTAACGATCAGGTTTGTGTCCACGGAAGCTCTCGAATTTTTAGCGAACAAAATTCGCAACGGAAACTTCCATCCAGAAACGCGCTCTTGGCAATCGTTATGCGTAAGCAGCCGTTTTGATGGAAACAAAAGTTGTACGGGATTTTGTTCAGGATGTAGCGAGGCATGTGGCGGGATTCCTCCTTTTCAGCATTCTGGTTGTTGCTCAAACTTCAGCTCTTGCGACTCAGAGTATCACTCTGGCGTGGGATCCCAGTCCGGATCCGACGGTGGTCGGATACAAGATATATTATGGCGTGGTCAGTCGCACGTACACCAACATGGTCGACGTCGGCAACGCGACCAATGTCACTATTTCCGGGTTGATCGAGGGCACTACCTATTATTTCGCCGCCACGGCCTATAATACCCTGGGCATGGAGAGTTCGTTTTCAGCGGAAACGACTTACACGTTCCAGGTGCCAATCGGCAACCAGCCGCCGACGATCAATGCGATCAGTAATGTCGCGATCAACGAGGACGCGCCGCAGCAGACGGTGAATCTGTCGGGAATCACGGCCGGGGCAACCAACGAAGTCCAAACGTTGACGATCACAGCCTCATCGGGCAACACGGCATTGATCCCCAATCCCACGGTCAATTACATCAGCGCCAACACGACAGGCACGCTGACGTTCACGCCCGTGGCGACTGCGAACGGGTCGGCTGTGATTACAGTTACCGTCAATGACAACGGGGCCAGCAACAACATTACAATGCGGACTTTCACCGTGACGGTGAATCCCGTGAACGACCCGCCGACCCTGGCTTCGATTAGCAACGTTACGATCAACGAGGACGCTCCGCAGCAGACGGTGAATTTGACAGGCATCAGCACGGGCGCCGCCAATGAGATCCAGACACTCACGATTACGGCAACTTCGAGCAATCCGGGGTTGATCCCGAATCCCGCGGTGAATTACATCAATGGCAACACGACCGGGACATTGACATATACGCCGGTGGCCAATAGCAACGGTGTGTCGACGATCACCGTCACCGTCAACGACGGCGGGACCAGTAACAATACCGTGGTGAGGACATTCACCGTGACGGTGACCGCGGTCAACGATGCCCCGACGCTGGATCCGATCAACAATCTTCCCCTGATTAAGGGCGCCAGCCAGCAGGTTGTAAATCTCACCGGTATAAGCTCCGGCGCGCCTAATGAGATTCAGACGCTCACGGTGACGGCGAGTTCGAGCAATACGGGTTTGATACCCAATCCGACAGTAGGTTATACGAGCGCCAACACGACCGGCACACTCACATTCACGCCAGTCGCGACCGCATCGGGATCGGCCACGATCACAGTGACAGTCAATGACGGCGCCGGGAACGGCAACAACAACACTATTACGCGCACGTTCACGGTCACGGTGGATTCGCCGCCGACGATCTCTGCGATTGCCAACCAGACAATCGCGACCAATTCGAGCACCAGTGCGCTCGCGTTCACGATCGGCGACCAGGAGACTGCCGCCAGCAGCCTGACGGTGTCGGCCAGTTCATCCGCGACCGGGTTGATTCCTGTCAGCAACGTCGTGTTCGGCGGCAGCGGAGCCAATCGCACAGTCACCATCACGCCGGTTTCCGGCCAGAGCGGAGCGGCCACGATTACGATCACGGTCAGCGACGGAGTGATAACGGCCAGCAGCGCGTTCCAGGTCACCGTGCTGGGTTCTCCCTCAGCGCCCGGCCAGCCGATCATCATTACGACGAGCGGAGCGGGATCGGTCACTCCGAACCTGAGCGCGGCCAGCCTGGTGATGGGGCAGACCTACACCGTCACGGCAGTTCCCGACGCGGGCCAGGAGTTTGCGGGCTGGACCGGCAGCTATAATTCGTCGAGCCCCCAGTTGACGTTCCTCATGAAGTCCAACATGGTCCTGCAGGCGAACTTTAAAGCCAGCAAATTCAACCCGCAGGCATCGACGTACAGCGGTTTGTTCTCCGAGGCGGCTGGTGTCCAGCTTGCGAGCGCCGGGTCTTTCCAGGTGTCAGCCACCAAACGCGGCACCTACTCGGGTTACGTGAGTCTGGGCGGAAAGCGCTACCCCGTGAGCGGCCAACTGGATGGCCAGGGGCAGACAATCAAAACGATTGCCAGGAGGGGCGACACCTCACTTGCCTTGAACCTGTGGATCGGCAGCGGCAGCGAGTCGGACAAGATTTTCGGCCAACTCACAAATCAATCATGGGCGTCAGTGATGCACGGGAATCGGGCGGTATTCAACGCCAGGACAAACCCGGCTCCGTACGCAGGTAAATACACCATGGTCATCCCCGGCCAGAGCGGGAACCCGGCAAATCCCGAGGGCGACGGCGTCGCCACGGTCAACGTGGACACGGCAGGGCGGGTTCATTTTGCCGGCGCGCTTTCCGATGGCACACGAGTCAGCCAGAGCGTGGCCTTGTCGACAAACGGCATGTGGCCGCTGCATGTGCCGCTGTATTCAGGTAACGGGCTGCTGATGAGCTGGGTGGCTTTTACCAACCAGACGGCCAGCGATTTGAACGGATCCTTGAGCTGGATTAAATCGGCCGATCCGCGGGCGCAGTATTATCCCGGCGGCTTCAGCACCGAATGCCTCGCTGTGGGCTCGGCATACACGCAGCCAGCGGATGCAAACGTGCTGAATCTTACGAGCGCCCAACTCGAATTCAGCGGGGGAAATCTGGAGTCGGATTTCACGAATTCGGTTACATTCGGCGTCCGCGGCAGGGTGAGCTCGGACGAGCAACATTTTGCGATGGGTATTTCGGTGGGGAACGGGTTGTTTCGCGGAAGAGTGCTGGATCCGAGCACGGGCAAAGCGCGCTCCTTCAGCGGGGCTGTCCTGCAGAAGGTGAACGCGGGCTACGGATTCCTTTTGGGCACGGATCTTTGCAGCGAAGTGGTGTTGGCTCCGTAAGACGAGCCCCCCATTACATCCGGGCGGTATTCCATCTGTGCGGAATACCGCCTTTTTCTTTTCTCCGGCCGTCCTCCGGGGCGGGGACGGCTCGACCCCGAGAATCCCTGGGTTTCCACAACCTCAATGGGGACGGGCCGTCCCCACCCCTCTCTTCATGAATTTGGAAATTGAACGCGCACCCATTCGGCCCTTAGCCTTGGCGCGTGAGCGAAAACTCGCCCAACGTCACGATCATCATCGCCGCCCGTCCGGACCAGGCTGACATCCAGGCCCTGGCCGGAGCGCGGCAATTGGAATATGCGGCGGACCGGCTGGAAATGATTATTGCCCGGGGCAAGCAGCCTTCGGTGCAGCGGAACGAGGCTTTAAAAGTTGCCCGGGGGGATTGGCTGTACTTTCTCGATGACGACTCTGTGCCTCAGCCTGGTAATCTTCGCCGCGCGCAGCCTTTGCTCGCCGATCCGGCGGTAAAAATGGTGGGCGGCCCCAACTTATGCCCCGCCGCCGCACCCTGGCTGGAACAGGTCTTTGCGGTTGTGCTGGGAAGCTGGCTCGCATTTGGACCGAGCAGGGCTCGCTACGCCCGAGTTGGCGAAGCGCGACAAACGAGCGAAAAGGAATTGATCCTGTGCAACCTAATGGTCCGTCGCGACGCGATGCTGGAATTGGGCGGGTTCCACGAAGCCCTTTATCCGAACGAGGAAAACGCCTTGATGGATCAATTGCAGAAACGCGGCGGCAAACTGGTTTACGATCCGCAGTTCTCAGTCGAGCGCCGTCCGCGGCGCACCCTGAGGGCTTTTGCCCGGATGCTGAGGACCTATGGGCGGGGCAGGGCGGAGCAATTCCGCGTCAACCCGACGCTGCGTTCCGCGCTGAATTTCATACCGCCTTTATTTTGTGCTTACCTCGCCGGACTGCTCGTGTTGGAGTGCGTGGTCCCCGGCAGTGTGGCGGCGCGATGGGCCTGGGCGCCGCTGGTCCTTTATGGAATAGCCGTGCTGCTCCAGACGATCGCTTCTGCGACCACGAGGGGGTGGCTGCATTCGATTGCAGCGATGCCTCTGCTGGCAGTCAGTCCTGTGTTGTACGGGATTGGGTTCTGGACCGGCATGTTCACCAGGCTGAGAGCCGACGAGAGCCGGGCCCGGGCTGAAGTGACGCTGGAAAGAGTGACCCGTTGAAAAATCCTGTTGTTGCCAAAGCGGCGCAGAATTCCGCCGACCCGGAGCGGAGCCGGTATTTTTTTGAGTTAATGGCGGCGGCTCGCGGCGAGCCGTTCATGGCGCAACTCTCGGAAGTCCAGGCGGCGGTTTTTGCGGCCTTGTTTAGCGGCTCGCAGGCTTTAAGCAATCAATTGCTTGCGCACCCGGAATGGTTCGGAGTTCTGAATCCCGACGCCTTGCAGTTTCCGCGCCGGGAGCAGGGTTTGCGAAAGGAAGTGGGGGAATGGCTGCCGGGCCTGATTCAGTCCAGGGATTACGCGGGTGCGCTCACGCGGCTGAGGAAATTCAAGCAAAAGGAAATGCTGCGCATCGCAGCGCGAGATTTAAGCCGGAGAGGCGGCATTTCTGAAATCACGCGGGAAATCTCCGATGTGGCGGACGTTTGTCTTGGCGGCGTGTGGCAGGTGTGCGCGGAACGGATCGCCGAGCGTTTCGGGAACCCATGGCATCGGGATGCGGATGGGCGGTGGCGGCCGACCGCATTTTGTCTCTTGGGCATGGGAAAGCTGGGCGGACAGGAACTGAATTACAGTTCGGATGTGGACGTTCTGTTCTTGTATGGCGACGAAGGGGAAGTGTTCCGAGAACCGCCGGGGAGCGGCAAAGCCAACAAACCCGTGCTGGCCAACCACGCCTATTTCAATCGCTTTGCCGAAAGTTTTATTGAGGAGGTGTCGCGCATGGGTGCGGAAGGCATGCTTTTTCGGATCGACCTCAGGTTGCGGCCGGAGGGGGAAAGCGGGCCTTTGACCCGTTCTCTTGCGGGATACGAGAATTACTATGCGCAGTGGGGGCAGACCTGGGAGCGGATGATGTTGATCAAGACGCGTCGAGTCGCGGGCGACGAGGGATTGGGCGCCGAATTTTTGGAGATGATCCAACCCTTTCGATACCCGCGGACCATCCAGCCAAGCGTGCTTCATGAAATTGGGGCGATGAAGGACCGGATTGAGACTGAAGTGCTGCGGGAGGGTGAACTGGATCGCAACGTCAAATTGGGCCGCGGAGGCATTCGTGAGATTGAATTTTTGGCGCAAGCCCAGCAATTGCTCCACGCCGGCCGGCAGCCCTTCCTGCAAACAGCACAAACCCTCCCGTGTCTGGAAAAGCTGGCGCAATACGGTTTGATTGTCACGGAGGATGCCGTGGCGCTTGAGCAAGCGTATTCGTTTTTGCGCGATGTGGAGCATCGGCTCCAGATGGAGGAGAACCTTCAGACGCACACGATTTCCGGGCCGGGCCCCGCGCTCCTGCGCCTGGCGCGGTTAATGGGATTGAATTCGGAAAAGGATTTTGAGGCTGTCCGCCAAAAGCACACAAGCCGGGTGCGACGAACCTTTGCCGGGCTCTTCAAATCCGAACAGCCGGAGGCGCCCTCGGACGCGTTGCCGCCCGATTTTGAAGGATCGGCGGAGGCATGGAAGATTCTTTTGGCCGAGTACTCGTTTGTAAATGTCGACACCGCGTTTCGATTGCTGCGCGAATTTGTCCATGGCCCGGGTTACGTTCACGTCTCTCAGCGGACCGTCAATTTTGCGCGCAACCTTCTGTCGCGATTGCTTGCGTTGTGCCCTCGCCGGGGGACTTCAGCCGGGGTTCCGGCGCAGAAAGGAAAGCCCCGAACCGTTCTTTCCGATCCCGACCGGGTG
>Ga0075520_1001196_pt1 | contig 12283 bp, 11 predicted proteins | sample NGEPerB_FD_75100 | JGI IMG/M metagenome (GOLD analysis project Ga0075520, IMG submission 75100) | Arctic peat soil microbial communities from the Barrow Environmental Observatory site, Barrow, Alaska, USA - NGEE PermafrostAB12-B | ecosystem: Environmental > Terrestrial > Soil > Wetlands > Peat ... | reverse complement strand
TCCTGGGAGTTGTCCCGGTTGTCGCCCATCATGAAGTAGTTTCCGGCGGGTACCTTGCACGTCACGCTCGCACCGTCGGCACTGTAGCGGCAGTTGTCACGGAACGGAAATTCGATGCTGTCGCCGTTCCCAAAAAAAGGCACCGACTGAGGATTAATGAGGATGTCGTGTTCGACGTCGCCGAGCTTTTCCTTCCACTCGGGTGAATAGCGTCGCGCTTCGTCGTCGTAGAAGCCCGGCGCCGGCATCGGCTCGGAAGGCACCAGCTTGCCATTGAGGAACAACTGCTGGTTTCTAAACGTTACCTCGTCGCCCGGTACGCCGACGACCCGCTTGATGTAGTCGACGCTGGTGTCCTTGGGATAGCGGAACACCATCACGTCGCCGTGTTGCGGCTCGTGGTTGGCCATGAGCTTGGTGTTGATGACCGGCAGCCGCACGCCGTAGTGGAATTTGTTGACCAGGATGAGGTCGCCGACAAGCAGCGTCGGCTTCATCGATCCGGACGGAATCTTGAACGGCTCGAAGAGAAACGAGCGCAACAGGAAGACGACCAGGATCACCGGAAAGAGACCGGCCGTCCAGTCGAGCCACCATGGCTGCATAAGCAGCGCCTGGCGCGTCTCGGCGACGTTGTCGTCGACACGAGTGATGCCCTGGCGGCTCAGCTGCTCGCGGCGTGCCGCGTCTTGCGCCTCGAAATTGACGACCGCGCGGCGGCGCTGCGGCGCGAAATAGAAGCGCTCGGCCACCCAGTAGCCGAAGGTCACGACCGTGAGAATGAAAAGCAGCAGCGAGAAGTTTCCCGACCACCTGTTGAAGTACCAGCCGGCTGCGAAGACGCCGAGGCACGCATACAGCAATCCGGTGAGTACACCCATCAGTCGTCCACTTGGAGAATGGCCAGGAAGGCTTCCTGCGGCACCTCGACGGAACCGATCTGCTTCATGCGCTTCTTGCCGGCCTTCTGCTTTTCGAGAAGCTTCTTCTTGCGGGTGATGTCGCCGCCGTAGCACTTCGCGATAACGTTCTTGCGCAGGGCCTTGATTGTCTCACGCGCGATGACGTTGGCGCCGATGGCGGCCTGCACCGCCACGTCGTACATCTGCCGCGAGATGAGCTCGCGCATCTTCGAGACGACCGCCCGGCCCCGGAACAGGCTCTGGCCGCGGTGGACGATGATCGAGAGCGCATCGACGCGCTCGCCGTTGAGCAGGATGTCGACCTTCACGACGTCGGCGGCGCGGTATTCCTTGAACTCATAGTCCATCGAGGCGTAGCCGCGCGACACGCTCTTCAGCTTGTCGAAGAAGTCCAGCACGATCTCGGCCAGCGGCATTTCGTAGGTGATCATCACCTGGCGGCCGTGATAGGCCATGTTCAGCTGGTTGCCGCGCTTCAGGTTGGCCAGCGTCATGACCGGCCCGACGTATTCCTGCGGCATGTACAGGCGAACCGTGACGATCGGCTCGCGGATCTCGGCGACCCGGCCGAGATCGGGCATCTTCGACGGGTTCTCGATCTGGATCACTTCGCCGCTGTTCAGCGCAACCTGATAGACGACCGAGGGCGCCGTCGTGATCAGATCCTGGTCGAACTCGCGCTCGAGCCGCTCCTGCACGATTTCCATGTGCAACAGGCCGAGAAAGCCGCAGCGAAAGCCGAAGCCGAGTGCCTGGCTCACCTCGGGCTCGTAGCGCAGCGACGAGTCGTTCAGCTTGAGCTTCTCGAGCGCGTCGCGCAGCTGGTCGTATTCGCTCGCTTCGGTGGGATAGAGGCCGGCGAAGACCTGTGGCTGGATTTCCTTGAAGCCCGGCAGCGGCTCGGTCGCCACGCCCAGGTTGTTCGGCAGCTTCTTTTCGAGGGTGACCGTGTCGCCGACCTTGGCCGCCTGCAGCTCCTTGATCCCGGCGATGACGAAGCCGACCTCGCCAGCGCAGAGACGCTCGCGCGGCACCGAGTTCGGGGTGAAGACGCCAAGCTGATCGGCGTCGAACACCGCATCGCTGGCCATCAGCCGGATCCGCTCGCCCTTCGAGAGCGAGCCGTCGACGACCCGGACCAGCATGACGACGCCGACGTAGTTGTCGAACCACGAATCGATGATCATGGCGCGCAACGGCGCATTCGGCTGCCCGCGCGGCGCCGGCATGCGGTGCACCACGGCCTCGAGGATCTCGTCGACGCCTTCGCCGGTCTTGGCGCTGCAGGGGATCGCGTCGTCTGCATCGATGCCGATCACGTCCTCGATCTCGGCGCGCGCGCGGTCCGGATCGGCCTGCGGCAGATCCATCTTGTTGAGCACGGGGATGACTTCGACACCTAGGTCGAGCGCGGTGTAGCAGTTGGCGACGGTCTGCGCCTCGACGCCCTGGCTCGCATCGACGACCAGCAGCGCGCCTTCGCACGCCGACAGGGATCGGCTCACCTCATACGAGAAATCGACGTGGCCCGGCGTGTCGATCAGGTTCAGGTTGTACGTCTTGCCGTTGCGCGCCGTGTAGCGAAGCGCGGCGGTCTGCGCCTTGATGGTGATGCCACGCTCACGCTCGATGTCCATCGAGTCGAGCACCTGCGCTTCCATTTCGCGGTCACTCAAGCCGCCGCACAGCTGGATGATTCGGTCGGCAAGCGTCGACTTGCCGTGATCGATGTGGGCGATGATCGAAAAATTGCGGATCAGATCCATGCTTGGGCGATTGCTGCGGTGAGCGTTTTGCCAGAGTCGAAACGGCGATGCCGTTTCAGCGCAAGCTCACATCGCGAAGCGACGTGAAGGCGCGATGGCGCCGTCGAGAGCCCAAAAAAAAGGCACGTCGAATAATTGACGCGCCTTCCAACAAAACGTATTGGCAACTGCTTGTTGGGATTTCATTGTAGTCAAAAGCACCCCGCCACAAGCCGCACCGTTGCTTGATTTCTCGTCGTTGCAGGGCGCCAACAGCCAATTCCATCCACAGATTATCCACATATGCCTGTGGATGTGCTGGGGGCAATTCCAGGGCAGGCATCATCAGAGGAGCTCGAGCTGAAAAGGCGCTGCTCTTATATGCAGACGTCTTCAGAAAATCAAGAATAAGATAGTCAGCACACGCTAACAACAGTCAGCGGGTCGGTCGCAAGATGATGAAGGTGGCGGCGTCGCCCCGCCGCACCAGCAGGGTCACCGGTTTGGCCTTGTCCAACTTGGCCACCGCGGCGTCGAATTGCTTGCCGGTCGTGACCTCCGCGTTGTCGATGGTAACGATGATGTCCCCGACCGCCATGCCGGCACGCAACGCCATCCCTTCCACCGATTCGACCCTGACGCCATTCTTGATTTTCGCCGCCTGCTTTTGCGCATCGCTCAGGTCGGCCACAGCGAGGCCGAGCGAGCTGATCGGGGCGGAAGGCTTCGACGCGCCGTCGCCTTGCCTGCGCGCCACCGTCCGCTCGGTCTCCAGCTCGGCGACGACGACCGGCAATTCGCGGTAGCTGCCGCGCCGGAACACCAGCAGCACAGCCTTGATGCTCGGCTTGATGTTGCCGATGACGCGGGGCAGTTCGACCGAGCTGTCGACGACATGGCCGTCGACCTTGGTGATGATGTCGCCGGCTTCCACGCCGGCCTTCTCCGCAGGGCCGCCGGCTTCGACCGTGCGGACCAGGGCGCCGGTGGGCTTGCCGAGGCCGATCGATTCCGCGACCTCGCGGGTCACCCGGTCGATGACGACGCCGATGCGACCGCGGGTGACACGACCGTTCGCCCGGAGCTGCTCGGAGACGCGAGTCGCCTCATCGATGGGAATCGCGAACGAGATGCCCATGTAGGTTCCCGATCCGTAGATCTGCGAGTTGATGCCGACGACCTCGCCGCGCATGTTGATCAGCGGACCGCCCGAATTGCCCGGGTTGATGGCGACGTCGGTCTGGATCAGAGGCAGAAGCTCGCCCGTGTCGCGCGACTTCGCGCTGACGATGCCGGCTGTCACCGTGTTCTCGAAGCCGAACGGCGAGCCGATGGCGATCACCCATTCGCCCACTTTCAGCCTGGCGACGTCGCCGATGCGCACCGTGGGCAAACCGGTCGCCTCGATCTTGACGAGCGCGACATCCGATCGCTTGTCGGATCCGACCACTTTTGCCTTGAACTCGCGCTTGTCGGCGAGCGTGACGACGACCTCGTCGGCGCCTTCGACGACGTGGGCGTTCGTCATCACGTAGCCGTCGGCGTTGAGGATGAAGCCCGACGCCACGCCATGCTGCTGCGGCTCTGCGTCGCCTGGCGGTTGCGGCCCGCGCGGATTCGGGCGACCGGGCAGAGGCACGCCGAAGCGGCGCAGGAACTCGCGCATGTCCTCGTCCATGTCGCTGCCTGGCGCTCCGCGCGGGCTGCGTACGCGCTCGGTGGTACGAATGTTGACGACCGCAGGGCCGACCTTTTCCACCAGCTCGGTGAAATCGGGCAGGCCCTGGGCGGTGACCGGCGCGGGCGCGGCCGTGGCCAGAAGCGCGGCGCCAAGCGCCAGCGACGCGACGCCGGCACGGCATGTCAGGACGATCAGCTTGGAAGATGGCAATGGCATGCGGTACATCCGTCAGGTTTCGTCAGATCGCAACAAGGCACGCGTCGCCGACCCGGCAATCCACGTACCCCGCGCGTCGGCTAGGGCTTGCGGCGCTCAAGCGCGCCGACGAACATTTTGAGCGTTGCCGGCGGCGTATCGCCGACGGCTGTGACCCACCAGTCGCCCAGATGCCGGGTCAAGGTCGAGGTCGCGCCGAGCGCGCCCATCATGGGCCGGCCGTGCCGCTCGGCGCGAAAAGGCTCGATGAACACGGACACATACGTCAATCCGTCGGAATAGATGGCCTGGATCACGGGCGGCTCGGCCGGATCGGCGCCGCCGTCGCCCATCGCCTCCATCTGGCGGATGATGCAGCTCACCAGGCGAAATCCCGGCGCGATCTGCCGCATCGACCAGCCCTCATTCTCGAGCCGCGTCGGCGTCAGCGCCGGCTTGACGACGCGATAGCCGTCGAGCTTGCGCATCGCCTGAATGACGCTTTCGGGCTGCGGCCGCACGCCGATGGCCACATCGGAAAAAGACGATGTCTCGAGGACCTCGCCATGCTCGCCGATGACGTCGGCGCGCAACAACAGCCCGGAGCTGCGGTCGGCCCACAGCCGATAGCCGTAGCGATAGGCGTCGCGGGCCTTCACGTCCAGCACGTTCGCCTCGTGCCCGGCGACACGATCGAGCCCATCGGCCTTGACGTCGTACCAGGCAGCGAGGCCGTCGTCTCCCGCCTGGAGCAGCGCCGGAAACGAGTTGAGCATGCCGCGCTGCTCGATCATGGCCACGTGGCTCGACGGCCAGACCGTGTTGACGACGTCGTTGTGGCGAAAGACCTTTCGCTGCCTGCCGTCCAGGGACTCGATCCGCTCGTACTGATCGTGACCTTCGGAAAAATGGGAGATCCGCGCGCTCGCCACGCCGCCTCCGCCGCTTACCACGAAGGTGCCCTGGAAGTTCTGCCGGCTGGCGGCATCGTGGATGCGGAGCAGCCACGCGCGCATATCGGGCGGCGCTGCCGGCGCCGAGGCCGCAGGGTCTTTTGCGCAAGCCGGAACGCTCGCGACCGCCGCTCCGACGAGCGCGATCCCGGCCAGCGTGCGAGACAGCAGCAACGAGCGCAGGCGCCGCTCAGCGCGGCTCGACGTCGACCGTCGCGCTGCGCAGGAAAGCGGATGGAACGCCGAGAGCCGACGTGCCGGAGAACTGCTTGTGCGCAGCCAGATAGCGGTCGAGACGCGCATCGCGAATCATCCGGCCGTTGATTGCGACGGGCACCTGCGCATCGGCAGACTCGCCGAGCGAGACGCGGCGCAGCGCGGGATCGTTGACCTGCACGGACCGGTCGGCTGCAACGACCACGGGAGTCGACGCGACAGTCGCCGGCCCGTTCGGGCCCAGCACGACCAACGTGCCGGCGACCAGCACGAAGCCGGCCGCCATGGCCGACGGAAGCACCCAGCGGGATCGCGCCGCGCGCCCTTGCGATCGCAACGGCGCCGGAGCCAGAACGACCGGCTCGGCGGCCAAACGCGCCTGAAAGGCAAGAAGAAAACGCCGGTCGTGCCCGGCCGGCGACACCAGGTCTTCGGAGCGGAGGACGTCGCCGATCAGGTGATAGGCGTGCCAAGTCTGCCGCAATTCGGCATCGCCCTTCCAGGCGGCGCAGGCCAATGACGCGTCGCCCGGCGCGAGCTCCCCGTCGACGAGCGCCGACAAGCGCTCCGCACGATCCGAACCATCACCCCGACCTGCCGACATGTCGTTCTCCAGACATCACATTACAACGCCAATGGCGGCCCGAATGCCCGCCGCTCGACCATTCCACGGCCAACGCTCACCAGCGTTCGCCTTCGCGCGTGCCCAGCAAGGGCCGCAGCCGCGTCGCGATCGCCTCGCGCGCCCGGAAGATGCGCGAGCGAACCGTGCCGATCGGGCAGTTCATCAGCTCGGCGATCTCCTCGTAGCTGAGACCTTCGATCTCGCGCAAGGTGATCGCCTGCCGCAACTCTTCCGACAAGTCCTCGATCGCAAAGTTCACTGCCGCGGCGATCTGTTTCGTCGCCAGGACTGCGTCTGGCGTGTTGCTGTCGCTCAATTCGTTCTCGATCCGCGAGCCGTCGTCCTCGTCGTCCCTGCCGGCGCGCGCTGATTCCGTCACCAGCGGATCGCGCTTCAGGTCCATCAGGGCTTTCTTGGCAGTGTTGACGGCAATCCGGTAGAGCCAGGTGTAAAACGCGCTCTCGCCTCGAAACTGCGGGATGGCGCGATAGGCGCGGATGAAGGTCTCCTGGGCGATATCGGGCACCAGGTCGACGTCGCGCACCATGCGCCCGATCAGCCGCTCGATCCGGCGCTGGTACTTGACGACCAGCATCTCGAAGGCCTTGGCGTCGCCTTGCTTGACCCGCTCGATCAGAGGGGCGTCGGCGTCCGGGGCATTCATTCAGGGTGCAGGCGCATCGACGCCAGCGGAGCCGGCAACAGGGCGCGGCGAATATACAGCACAGCGAAACGAGTGCCATTCGCGTTCGAGGCCTCGCCGCTGCGTCGGCAGCCAGCGCACGGCCGGTCGCTCCGGAGGCGCTTCCCGGGTGAACCGCAACAGCATGAACGAGCCGAGATCGATGCTCACGTCGACGCGCCCCGATTCCGGTTTGGCGCCTGCAGATCCAGGCACGAAGGCCCAGCCGAGCCCGTCCCAGCGCAGCACGCCCGAGCTGGGCCGCCAGAGCGATGCGCAGACGGCCAGCGTCGCGAGGCCGGCCGTCGCCGCGGCCGCGGCGATCCAGCCCGACACCGGGCTGTGCGGCACGAGCAGCGCCCACGCCGCGAGCGTCGCCAGGACGCAGAGTCCGATCAAGACAATCGCCGCGCGCCAGACGCCGAAATGGCGAAGCTCCACGTCGCAGGGAGGAGAACCACGCACCGGCTACGCCGCCGAGCCGCGTCACACCCGCTTGAAGACGAGGGTGCCGTTGGTGCCACCGAAACCGAAGTTGTTCTTGACGGCGTACTCGATCTTCATCTCGCGTGCGGTGTTGGCGCAGTAGTCCAGATCGCACTCCGGATCCTGGTTGAAGATGTTGATGGTGGGCGGCGAGATCTGGTTCTTCACAGCCAGCACCGTGAACACGGATTCGATGCCGCCGGCGCCGCCCAGCAGGTGTCCGGTCATCGACTTGGTCGAGTTGACGACGAGCTTTTTCGCATGCGCTCCGAACGCGAGCTTGATCGCGTTGCTCTCGTTGAGATCGCCGAGTGGCGTCGACGTGCCGTGGGCGTTGAGATACTGGATGTCGTCGACGTTGAGCGCTGCCGAACGCAGCGCCGCGAGCATCGATCGCTTGGGGCCGTCGACGTTGGGCGCGGTCATGTGGAAGGCGTCGGCGCCCATGCCGAAGCCGACCAGCTCGGCGTAGACCTTGGCGCCGCGCCGCTTCGCGTGCTCGTACTCCTCGAGGACGACGACGCCGGCGCCCTCGCCGAGAACGAAGCCGTCGCGGTCCTTGTCCCACGGCCGCGAGGCCGTGGTCGGATCGTCGTTGCGGGTCGAGAGGGCCCGCGCCGCGGCGAAGCCGCCGATGCCGAGCGGCGAGAGGGTCGCTTCCGAGCCGCCGGCGATCATGACGTCGGCGTCGCCGTGCTCGATCAGGCGGCCGGCCATGCCGATCGAGTGCAGGCCAGTGGTGCACGCCGTGACGATCGCCAGGTTCGGCCCCTGGAAGCCGAACATGATCGACACGTGTCCGGAGATCATGTTGATGATCGAGGCCGGCACGAAGAACGGCGTGATGCGGCGCGGTCCGCGCTTGTCGAGCTCGGCCTTGGTGTCTTCGATCAGCGGCAGGCCGCCGATGCCCGAGCCGATCAGGCAGCCGATCCGCTCTGCCTCTTCCTCGCTCAGCGCGTCGTTGGTCGCCAGCCCGGCATCGCGGATCGCCTGGATCGACGCCGCGAGCCCGTAGTGGATGAACGTGTCCATGTGACGCGCATCCTTGGCCGGAAAGTAATCCTCGACCTTGAAGCCCTTCACTTCGCCGGCAAAGCGGCAAGCGAAGGCGGAGGCATCGAACCTGGTGATGTTCGCGATCCCGGAACGGCCGGCCAGGATGTTCTGCCAGCCTTCGTCGACCGTGTTGCCGACCGGGCTGATGAGGCCGAGCCCGGTGACGACGACGCGGCGGGCGCTCATGCGTGAAAGCGTCTCTTGCAGGGCCTGCCTCAGGCAGCCTTCTGGTGCTTCTGCGCGTAGTCGATCGCGAGCTGCACGGTCGTGATCTTCTCGGCCTCTTCGTCGGGGATCTCGATGCCGAACTCGTCTTCGAGCGCCATCACGAGTTCGACCGTGTCGAGCGAGTCGGCGCCCAGGTCGGCGACGAACGCCTTTTCGTTCGTGACGTCGGCTTCGGGAACGCCCAATTGCTCGGCGATGATCTTCTTGACTCGTGCTTCTATGTCGCTCATGACTCCTCCAGGAGTGTGGGAAAAAGTAGACGCGGATTCTACGGCTTGACAATCCGCGGGACGGCTTGCGGGGCCATGCCGGTTCGCCTGTGCTGCGCTCGGCTGGCGGCGTCGCTCAGCTCATCAGCATGCCGCCGTTGACGTGCAGCTCCGTGCCGGTGATGTAGCTCGCTTCGGGCGAGGCGAGGAAGGCCACGGCGTGGGCGATCTCGCCCGGCTGGCCGAGCCGGCCGAGCGGGATCTGGGCCAGCAGGGCCGAGGCCTGCGCCTCGGGCAGCGACTTCGTCATGTCGGTCTCGATGAAGCCGGGCGCGACGCAATTGATGGTGATGCCGCGGCTGCCGACCTCGCGGGCCAGCGAGCGCGTCATGCCCGCGACACCGGCCTTGGCCGCAGCGTAGTTGGCCTGGCCCGGGTTGCCGCTCGCACCGACGACCGACGTGATGTTGACGATGCGCCCGTAGCGCTGCTTCATCATCGGCCGGATCGCCGCGCGGCTGGCGCGAAAGACGGCGGTCAGGTTGGTGGCGAGAACGGCATGCCAGTCGTCGTCCTTCATGCGCATCGACAGCATGTCGCGGGTGATGCCGGCGTTGTTGACGAGCACGTGCAGGCCGCCCTCTTGCTTGACGATCGCGTCGATGGCTGCGTTGACTCCATCGCCGTCGGTGACGTCGAGGACGATCCCGCGGCTGCCCTGGAAAGCGGCGAGTGCCGTGCCGATCGCGGCGGCGCCTGCTTCGGTGGTGGCGGTGCCGATGACGCGAAAGCCCCGTTCCGCAAGCACGAGCGCGATCGCCCGGCCGATGCCGCGCGACGCACCGGTGACGAGCGCCACTTGCGGCGCCTTCGTTGTCGCGGGCTCGTTCATCGCAGCAGCGCGCTGGCGTCGCGCAGGGAAGCCGGGTCGTGGACGGCGGCGGCGACAGCGTCTGCCTCGATCCGCTTGACCATGCCGGCCAGGACCTTGCCCGGGCCGCATTCGAAGATGTGGGTGATGCCGCGGGCGCGGATCGCGCGGATCGTCTCGGCCCAGCGCACCGGGCCGTAGGCCTGGCGATAGAGCGCGTCGCGGATCGCCGCGGGCTCGCTTTCCGACCGCACATCGACGTTGTCGATGACCGGAATGAACGGCGCATCCATCGGCACGCCGACGAGCCTTTCGCGCAGCCGGTCGGCCGCCGGTTTCATCAGGGGCGAATGGAAAGGCGCGGAGACCGCGAGCAAGATTGCACGCTTCGCGCCGGCAGCCTTGAGCAGCTCGCAGGCCTTGTCGACGCCGGCCTTGCTGCCGGAGATCACGGTCTGCTTCGGGTCGTTGAAGTTGGCGGCGGCGACGACTTCGCCGGTCGCAGCCGCAGCGGCCGAGCAGCCTGCCTGCACGGCGTCGGCATCGAGACCGAGGATGGCGGCCATCGCTCCTGTGCCCACAGGCACCGCGTCCTGCATGGCCTGGGCGCGATGGCGCACGAGAGGCAGCGCGTCGGCAAGCGTCAGCACACCCGCGACGACGAGCGCCGTGTACTCGCCGAGCGAATGACCGGCGACGACGGCGGGCGCCGCCTGCGTTTCCGCCAGCCACGCCCGGTAGCACGCGACACCGGCGACAAGCATCACCGGCTGGGTGTTGGTCGTCAGGTCGAGCAGCTCTTTCGGGCCTTCGCGGATCAGCGCGGCGATGTCCTGGCCGAGCGCGCTCGATGCGTCATCGAGCGTCTGCCTGACGGCCGCGTTGTCGCCCCACGCGTCGAGCATGCCGACCGACTGCGAGCCCTGACCGGGAAAGACGAAAGCGAACGGATGCATGGAGTCGGTGCGGAGCGCTCAGAAATCGAGCAGCGTGGCGCCCCAGGTGAAACCGCCGCCCACGCCCTCGAGCATCACCGTGTCGCCGCGCTTGACCTGCCCGGCGCGCACGGCGTCGTCGAGCGCGAGCGGAATCGATGCGGCCGACGTGTTGCCGTGCCGATCGACGGTGGCGATCAGCTTGTGCGGCGCGAGCTTGAGCCTCTTCGCCGTGCTTTGCATGATGCGGATGTTGGCTTGGTGCGGGATCAGCCAGTCAATGTCGGCATCGGTCCGTTCGGCCTTGACGAGCACGGAGCGGGCGACGCTCTCGAGCACCGAGACGGCGAGCTTGAAGACAGCCGGCCCGTCCATCTTGAGAAGCGGGTCGCCGAGCACGCGACCGCCCGAGACCGTGCCCGGGACGCAGAGGATCCCCACGTACCGGCCATCGGCGTGCAGCTCGCTCGCGAGCAGGCCGGGCGTGTCACTCGCCTCGAGGACGACGGCGCCGGCGCCGTCGCCGAACAACACGCAGGTCGCTCGGTCCTTGAAGTCGAGGATGCGCGAGAACACCTCCGAGCCGATCACGAGCGCCTTGGTCGCGGCGCCGGTCTTGATCATCGCGTCGGCCACCGAGAGCGCGTAGATGAAGCCGGAGCACACGGCCTGCAGGTCGAAGGCGGCGCAGCCGTGCATGCCGAGCTTGTCCTGCACCATGCACGCCGCCGACGGAAACACCATGTCCGGCGTCGAGGTGGCGACGATGATGAGATCGATCGACTGCGGGTCGCAATCGGCCGCTGCGAGTGCGCGCCGGGCCGCTTCGGCGCCGAGGTCGCTGCAGGTCACGGTCGGCGCGGCGAAATGGCGAAATCGGATGCCGGTGCGCTCGACGATCCACTGGTCGGACGTCTCGATGCCGTCGGCCGCGAGCCGCTCGGCGAGTTGTGCGTTGCTCACGCGGTCGGGCGGCAGGAAGCTGCCCGTCCCGGTGATGCGCGAATAGCGCGGCAACGACGAGCTCATGCCGACCGGGCTTCCGCGAGCGGGATAGGTCGGCTCGGAACTCCACTTGCAGCGGCGGCGGCGGGCAGCGCCGCCAGCGTCGCGCTCATGCGCCGTTGCACCCGCTCGAGCAGACCGTTTCGCGCCGCCTCGTAGGCGCGATTGAGCGCCTGCTCGAAGGCGAACGCGTCGGCAGAACCGTGGCTCTTGAAGACCAGGCCGCGCAGCCCGAGCAGCGCAGCGCCGTTGTAGCGGCGGTGGTCGACCCGCCGCTTCAAACGATTGAGCACCGGCAGGGCCACGAACGCGGCAACCCTGGTGAAGGCATTGCGCTTGAATTCCTCTTTGATGAAGCTCGTCAGCATGGAAGCCAGCCCTTCGGCCGTCTTCAGCGCGACGTTGCCGACGAAGCCGTCGCAGACGACGATGTCGCACGTGCCCTTGAAGATGTCGTTGCCTTCGACGTT
>Ga0075520_1001195_pt1 | contig 12284 bp, 12 predicted proteins | sample NGEPerB_FD_75100 | JGI IMG/M metagenome (GOLD analysis project Ga0075520, IMG submission 75100) | Arctic peat soil microbial communities from the Barrow Environmental Observatory site, Barrow, Alaska, USA - NGEE PermafrostAB12-B | ecosystem: Environmental > Terrestrial > Soil > Wetlands > Peat ... | reverse complement strand
GGCTTCGGCCATGTGGGTCTTTGCCTGTTGCGCGCGGTCAGCGGAGCGCTTCAAATCGCCGAAGGCCTTGTAGAATTCGTCCCGGCCCATGCGCACGAACAGTTCGAGGGTGGCGATTTTGGACCGCTCGGCCTCAATTTCAGCCAATCGCTGCGCAGACTTGTGGAGTGCTTCAAGTTCCTGGATGCGCCGGTTGCTGGCCTGGAACTTTTCATGCACGTTGCCCGCCACCACGATCATTTCCTCGATGACCTTTTGTTTGTAAAAGAATTTGAGGAACCCGGCCTGCAGCCGCTTGTCGAGTTTGAGGCATTCCTTCTGCAGCTTCTCGCGCCGGCTCTTGGTCGACACTTTTCGCCAGGCCAGGAATTTGGCATCCACCAGGTGGTCCAGGATGCGAATCCTCTTGATCAGCATCCGCAAATTGCGAAGGTGCCGGTCGCGATTGGCGACCTGCTTGTCCACAATGACGCGGTCAAAGCGTTCTTTCGGGGGTTCGGAGAGCAGCTTTTCGGCAATGGCGATGTGCTCTTTTGCGGCGAACCCGAGACTGTAAACGATCCGCTTCATCTCGAGTTCGGCATCCTCGATTCGTTTGCAGATCTCCACTTCCTGTTCCCGAGTGAGCAGCGGGACCTTGCCCATCTGGTTCATGTACATCCGGACCGGGTCGTCCAGAATCTCCAGCCGGGCATCTTCGTCTTCTTCCTGGGGAGCAGGTTTTGCGCGGTCGATTTCGGCCTGGTCAACGATCTCCACTTCCAGGGTGCGGAGCTTTGTATACAGCTCGTCCAGGTCGTTGGGACTCAGGTTATCGGGGAGGATATCATTGATATCGTCGTAAGTGACGTAACCGTTCTCCTGGGAGAGGTGGAGGAGGGTTTTGACGGTTTCGGTGAGATCGATGGTGCCGGGTGCGGCGGGAGCGGCATTGGGCGTGGTTTGTGGGGGCGAAATCGGCATTTTGGGGGCTGGCGGTGCTTTTTTGTGGCCATTGCGCGCTGCCTCCATCCGGGAATGGGTGTGGGCCGATGACTTGCTGGAAATAATGAACCGCCTGCGAACCGGACGAGCCGACTTGGCAACGACCTTTTCGGGGGTGCGCTGAGGGGGTTTGGATCTACCACCGGGCGCTTTATTGGTTTTTCGGTTCAGCATAATTATCAGACGTATCTGCCACGATTTGGTTCATTACTTGACGCAGTTCCCCCGACCTCACGTCAAAACGTTCCGGTCATTCTAAGGGTCGCCGCTTCAGGAGTTTGAGGACGCAAACTACGGAAGAGTCACGCTCATGAAAATACACCAACAACCGTCGAATTCAAATGTTGATCCAGTTCTATTAAGGATCACAAGTCACGAGAAATCCGGCTGTTATACCGCGTGAATCAGGCCCGTTCTACGATTGCGCCAACAAACCTCGCACACGACTCCACCATACCCCGCGATAGCTTGCAAGCAGGAAAATTAATAGATGCATACTTCTGGATTCTGGAAACAGTAGGCGCTGCGATGCTTAAGCAGTCGTAAATAGTTGTATACAAGGATTATGAGACTTATGCTCAGCGGCTTGGCCGGCGTTCTGTCACGGCGCTGGCTTTCCAATCCGGATTCAAAGCCAACCCTCACTCCGTCCCTCTCCCACACCCACACCCGAACCCTCACCCGTCCTTCCGCCTTCGCTGAAGCTACGGCGGACAGGACGGTGGACAGGGCGGCGGGACAAGTCGGGCACTCTCTCCCATTCGATGGGAGAGGGTGGTCCCGCGTTGGCGGGACCGGGTTCTATGGTGGTCACGAGAGTCAGTTCCAGGAGCGTTGGGGTGAGCACGCGCAGGAGGTGTGCGCCGGGCGGGGGCAATGCCAGCGGGTTTTCTCCCAGAGGAACAGGATCCGCGGCGGCAGCGAGCGCGAGAACAGCCAGGGCGGCCGCGCAGCATGGGAGCTTGTTCATCCGATCACTATTTCCCACGATGAGAGGTCTTGAAACTGTCCCGGCGCGGGTGGGTCCAAACCTTATTGCGTTCATGCTTGAGCTGATTTCCCGCCCGGGACAGGACCTGTCTTCCGCCGGGCCATGGTGGCGCAACAATTTTTGCGCAAATGGGGTGGCACCGATCTCTTTTTCCATTACGTTCTTAGTATTGATTTAACCAAGGCAGCAAACGCATATGCAAAAGATTCGAGTGCTATTGGCTGACGATCATACGGTCGTTCGCCAGGGATTGACGGCGTTGTTGGTCGCCGAAGGGGACATAGAAATTGTGGGTGAGGCTGAGAACGGCAGGCAGGCTGTGCAGCTTGTGAAGAAGCTGATGCCGGATGTGGTGGTGATGGACATAGCGATGCCGCAATTGAACGGGCTGGAGGCCACGCGTCAGATTACTCATTCCATGCCGTCCACAAAAGTGGTGATCCTTTCTTCCTACAGCGATGATGATTACGTGCAGCAATTGACCGAGGCCGGGGCGTCCGGGTATTTGGTGAAGCAAACTGCCGCGAACGATTTGCTCAAAGCGATTCGGGAAGCACAAAAAGGAAATGCATTCTTCAGCCCTTCCATTGCGAAGCGGCTTCGCGATCATTGTCGCGAGGCGTTCGTGAGCGGACAGCCGGGCAAGCCGCGGACCAACCATCTCACCACGCGCGAGGCCGAAGTCCTGCAGTTGATAGCCGAGGGCCGCGCCAACAAGCAAATCGCCGCCGAACTTTGCATCAGCATCAAGACTGTGGAGAAGCATCGGCAGCAGGTGATGAAAAAGCTGGGAATTCATGATGTGGCAGGGCTGACGCGGCATGCCATTGCCAAAGGCATCATCGAAAGCAACGTCGGCTTGCGCGTGCTGTAAGGGCGTTGAGAGTTACCGGCGGTTGCCGCGCCAGTGATCGTACCTGCCCCAATCTCCGCGCCCGTCCCAGTGCCGGTCGTATCCCCGATATCCGCGGTACCCACCGTAATAGCCATTATAATAATAGGGGCTGCCAAACCTGAAACTCAGCGCCGGCGGCGCATACATCACGGGCGGAGGCGGGCAGTAATATGGGGCGACCGGCGGGCTGACATACACCGGCGGCGCCGACTGGATCACTACCGGCAGTGGAGGCAGCGGGATGCCGAACCGGAAATCGAAATGCAACCCGGCGTGAGAAAGGGATATTCCACAGAACAGTACTGCGGACGCTAATAGAATCTTTTTCATATATAGATTAGACGGGTGCCGGGCGGGGTTTATTTGATGTATTTTGTAAAAGCGCGCCCGGTTTCAAATCCATCTGAAACCGGGCGCGCTTTTACAATTGGGTGGAAGACCCCATTGTTGGTCCACGTGCTGGTGACTAGCATCCTCACGTGGTTCTCAAAGTCAGGCCAACAGAGGAAATGGATATGGAAACACGATCCGCATCGGAAATTGAACAATCAATGGAAAAATTGCTGCAGGATTTAAGGCAGGTAGTTCAGGATGGAGAAGAGTTGCTGAAGGCGGGGGCCAGAGACCTGGGAGAGCGCGGTTCGGCGGTCCGGGAGAAGCTTGCGGCGGCGTTGGAAGCCGCCAGGGAAACGCAGCAGCGACTGCGGGAGAAAGCGATCCTCCCTGGGGCAGATGGGAATCCTGTTGGCGCTTGGATGGAAAACCTTTTTGCTGGCTGCGCCACTGTTGCGCGGGTTCTTTTCGCGTCAAACTGAACAGGTTGAACCCGTTGAGGAGGAGCAGTATATCAGTTCGAGGATTTAATTATGCCCGGTAAAAAACATCTTCGCGGTGTTAGCGCCAAGGAGCAGCGCCAGTACGAGCATATCAAGGAATCGGCCCAGAAATCGGGCCGATACGGAAAACGCGCCAAACAGGTTGCGGCCCGTACCGTGATGAAACAGCGAAGCCGCAAGAAGTCGGCAAAGAAATAGGCCTGGCTGAACTTCAGAGCGTGCCTGGTGAACAAAAGCTGTTTGGTGCTGCCGGAAAACTGGGCAGGCGGTTGAGAGGGTGACTGATAAGAAACCGTAGACCAACACCCCATTGACGCAATTCCGACCCCCTCGGGTCCCACAGGGAAACACCGTATTGCAGTCAAAGGTTTTCCACGGGAGTATTGGTGCAGGACGGAACATGGAGAAACAACTCCAGGATAAATCAAACGAATACAGAACTATGAAAAGAATCAAATTAGTTGCTTTGGCTGCTGCTGCACTGGCTTTGAGCCACGGTTCGGGGGTTGCCCAGGAGGCCCATGTTTGGAGCGATCCAGGCGGATGGTGGGGAGGACACTGGACCTATGGTTCCGCCCCGGATCTCTACACGCCCAACGAGTTGAGTTTTGATGCCTTTGGCAGTTACCTGGCCAGGGAACGGCACCTTGGCAAACTATTCGATACTTCCATTCGGCATACCGGCGTGTGGGGCGGGGGTGTCGGGGCTAATTATTTCTTCACCCGCGAAATCGGAATTGGCGCCGATATCAACATTCCGGATAATCGCGGTTCTTTCATCGATTCCGCCCTTGGCAACGTCATCGCCCGGCTGCCGATTGGGAATTCCGGACTGGCTCCTTATATTTTCGGGGGTGGCGGCCGCGGTATTGATCCCAGGTGGGAATGGCTGGGCGACGCCGGGGTGGGCCTCGAATTCCGGTTCAATTCGCTGACGGGTATTTTCGTGGACGGCCGTTACATTTGGGCTGACAAGAGCAGCGATCGCCTGGAGCTTCGCGCTGGTCTGCGGCTAGTGTTCTGAGTTTGACTCAAAGGTCAAAGGCCGCCACAGGCCGGAGAATTGGCAGGCGCCGGGAATTGTTCCCGGCGCTTGTTTCATTTTGTTAACGCGTTTGGACGACGACGTAGAAGCGCTGAGTTCTCCGCACCCCATCGGTCCCGTATTTATCCTGTCGGTTTTGAGTCCTCGATCTTGTCAGTGTTTGGCTGACAGGGAAGGGGTGAGGGTGGGTTGAGAGTTGAGGAGCGGGAACCCTCACCCGGCCTTCCGGCCATGGCAGGTTCCGCCGCGGAAATGCTCCCCGTTGATAGAATTAAGAAAAGAAATCCTCCACTCCAATTCGTCCTCATAACTGGCCGGAATATACACCGGCAACGCCGTCTTTCGAGTGGGAAAATGACGCGCAGAAATCCCGCGCAATTTCGAGGTATCCGAAGGTCCCCGGATAATAGCTCAGATCCTGTAGGTGAACTGTGGATTCACCCCTGCGCGAAGGATTTCGTCCAGCACGGAACTGACGTGCCGGGCTCTTTCGCGACAGGAATCCGGCGAGTCGGGCAATGCCTTTCCCGGTCCTGACGGGATTTCAGACAGGTAATCCATTCCCGCCCGGTGCGCGGTATGGCGCAGATAAATTTCCTTGAGGGATGCCAGGTAAGCCGGTGTTTTAGGAACCGAAACAAGGCAAACCAATGCGCCCTCGCGGTCATTTCTGTTTGCGATCCACTTCTCGATCCATAGTTTCACATGGTCAGGCAAATCGCCGGAGGTGGAAACCGAGAACACGACCAGGTCGGCCGCAGCGGCTTTTGCAGCCGCGTCGTCGGCGTGGATTTTCTCGGAAAGTTGCTCGAAAGACCACCAGGCGATGGGCTTGTCTTTTGGCTTGGCATCGTCGAAGCCCAATCCTGGCTGTGACCGTAACGCATGTTGCCGCGCGGCATCGTTCTCGCAGACCATGACGACGTTTTGTCGGCGACGGATGCTTGACTCTTCTTTGAGAGAAGTTCGGGCTTTGGAATTAGCTGATCGAATCGGACTCGCCATAGGTATTCACGCCTTTCATATAAAGCTCTACCCCCCTCGAATTAATGCAAGTTCAATCTGGAAAATTATTGGCCCCGAGGATCGGTCCTCAAGGAGATAGCCGGTCCAGTTGCCACCCGGTAGCCCCCTGCCTCGTGTAGCAGAATCGATCGTGCAGGCGGCTGGGGCGTCCTTGCCAGAATTCCACCCGCTGGGGCGACAGCAGGTATCCACCCCAGAAAGGGGGCATGGGGACCTCATCCCCCGGGTATTGAGCGCGCAATTGCTCCCAGCGTCCTTCCAGGACAGCCCGGTTTTCGACGACCTGGCTTTGGTGCGAAGCCCACGCGGCCAGCCGGCTTCCTTTGGGCCTGCTCTTGAAGTAAGCCTCCGATTCCTCCCGCGCCAACCGCGTCACAGGACCGGCAATGCAGACCTGGCGCTCCAGTTCGGACCAATAAAATACCAGCGCCGCATTTGGATTCTCGTCAATCTCCCGGCCCTTGCGGCTTTCGTAATTTGTGAAAAAAATGAAGCCCCGCTCATCCACCCCCTTCAACAGCACAACCCGCGCGGAGGGAACCCCGTTGCGGTCCGCCGTCGCCAGCGTCGCCGCAGTGACGTCCCCGGTTTCTGAACCCGTGAGCATCACCAAACTCTTATAAACCCCAATGCAGAGCTTGCGCAATCGCCCCCCGGCCCGACGCCCGGAAGCTTCATCGAACCATCTCTTGAACTGGTCAACAGGATCGCCGGCCAGATCGCGCCGCCTCATGCTGGACAGTGTGTACTCCCGTCGAATCTCCGCAATTCCCATGTCGCCAGTATAGAAGCCGCACCCCGCCGAGTCGAGTGGCGCGTGGGGCCGCCTCATTGGCCTTTGTATTGCTTTGATGCGACTGTTTAAGAGATCGGACAACTGCAAGCTGAAGCCAAACGAGACAAGAAATGACAAATCACGGGACAATACTGCTGGTGGAAAACGATCAGAACGACGTGTTGCTCATGAAGAAAGCGTTCGTTGAGGAAGTGATGCCTTCGGATTTGCAGGTCGTCGATTCCTATGCCGATGTTGTCAAGTATTTGAGCGGCGACGGTGTGTATGCGAATCGTGTCTCATTCCCAATGCCCTTCCTGATGATCCTCGATCTGAAGATACCCGGCGAAGGCGGTTTTGCCGTGCTCCGGTGGTTGCATGATCGTCCGGGATTGCGAAAAAAGTTCATCGTGATTGTGCTGAGCACAGCCGCTCTGGAACAGGAAATTCAGTTGGCGTATGAGCTGGGAGCGCAATCTTTTCTGGCGAAGCCCCTGGGATTCAAACAATTCGCGCAGACGGTTCGACGGATCAAGGAATATTGGATAGAACTGAACCTGCTGCCCCATTCACTTGTGGGCTTGACGGCGCTTTAGTCCAGGTCTGTGGCTGTCCCGGCTGCGGCCCATTGCGCAGGCTCACGGGATCTCTTTGGACACGTCCCTTGGAATGCAGCGCGAACTGCGCGCGGGTAAACAAAAACAATGGGGGCCGGAAACGGCTCTCTTTTTGTGTACTCCTGGTGCCAGTCAAAAAACGCTAAGGAAAGCGCAATCCCGGTGTGTCGCTGCCGATGTTTACAGTTCAACCTGCGGGGAATGTGGGAAGGGATGACGCCGGTCGTGCATGCTGCGTGGCCGGGAGTGCTTCTCTCCAAAGCAGTAATCATTTTATGCCAGTGAAATCAGATCGAACAGCATGGTTAAAAGGCGGCAAAGCCCGCTGCAACGTTGCGCCCCCCAATCAGACCAATCCGCACCGCCTGGTGCTCCTCGGCGCCCCCGGTGTCGGCAAAGGCACCCAGGCCGAGTTGCTCTCGGCCGAAGTCGGCGCGTGCCATTTGTCCACAGGAGATATATTCCGCGCCATCAAGACTGCCGACGCCTGCGAATGCACCCCGACCATGGCGCGCGCGCTGACTTGCATGGCTCGCGGAGACCTGGTTGCCGATGAAATTGTCCTGGGACTGGTGACCGAGCGGGCGGGATGCCTGCGCTGCAGAGGCGGTTTCCTGCTGGACGGATTTCCCCGCACCGTTGCACAGGCCGAAGCGCTGGACAAAGTGCTCGAGACCCAAAAAGTAACTGTGGATGCCGTTTTGAATTATGACCTGCCCCTGGAACAAATCATTTCCCGCCTGAACGGCCGGCGAACCTGTTCCATTTGCAAATCCGTTTTCCACGTCGACACGCGCCCGCCCCGGACGCAGGGCATCTGCGATCATTGCGGCGCAGCATTGTATCAGCGCGAGGATGACCGGATGGAATCGGTCCGCGTGCGGATGGACGCCTATCAGAAAAGCACCGCTCCCTTGACGGAATATTATCGTCGAAAGGGGTTGCTCCTGTCCATTCCTGCCGAAGGCGCGCCCGAAGAGATCCTTGCGCGCACCCTCAAGGCTCTCAAGGCAAGAAAAGGCTGAGAGGGCTGCTGAAGTTTGCTTGCCAGATCTGGCCGTGAAGGTTAGGAGGTGAGTCATGCAGCAATCGCTTGTGATGACTCTCCTGGGAGAGGACCGACCGGGTTTGGTGGATGCGCTAGCCAGTATCATAGCCGATCACGGCGGCAATTGGCTCGAAAGCCAGCTCTCCCGCCTCGGAGGCCAGTTCGCCGGAATCGTTCGCGTTGAGGTCCCGCCTGAAAAAGAACAAGCCCTCGTTCTCGCCCTGAAAAATCTCTCCACGCGCGGACTCAACGTCATCGTGCAATCGGACCGGTCCGGCAGGACCTCAAAGCCGCACAGCCTGAACCTGCTGGAAATTGTGGGCCAGGATCGCCCCGGCATCATCCGCCAGATCAGCCATGCCCTGGCGGAGTTTGGCGTGAACGTCGAGCAGATGCACACCGAATGCAGCAGCGCCGCCATGTCCGGCGAAACGCTGTTCAAGGCCCGGGCACAGTTGAGCATCCCCGACTCCTGCAATGTCGAGGAGCTCCGACGGACTTTGGAGAAAATCGCCGCCGACCTGATCGTGGATATTTCCCTTGCCCCCCTGCAAACGGCCGCGCAGTCGTAGCGGCGAAACAGGAGTCCGCGGCCAACTAAATCTAACAGGAGGGCACTGAGCCAACGGAGAAGTCAGCTTTAACGGACGTACAGATCATGCAAGTCCGACGATCAACGATTCTGGTGGTATTTGCGGTTTTTGTGATCGCAGCCGTTTCCATCGCGTATTTCTATTCCAGCTCAGTTCACGAATGGATCCATCTTTTGTCTCAGGTGGAACAAAAGGTGGAACAGAGGATTGCCGAGGTCATTAGCGCGATTCATTCGATGCTCATGCTCTAAAACAGCAGTGGTTCCTCTGCGTGGGGATCGTTTGACCAGATTGCGATTCAATCTTCCTGTGGCTGCATAGTGCGTGGCTCTTCGCGTCTGCAATATCTCGAGGCTTAGGAAAGCGCGATAGCACCTGGAGTGCGCCGCTTTAGCGCCGCTCTGGATGGGAGAGCCAAGGGCCTTGGTTCAATGACCCTGTTACCTCTCGGTCCCGGCCATATCTTTTCTTGGAAACAGAGGAGACGGTTCCCCGATCTGGTGTCCGGCCTTGAGGCCTCCCCACTCGGCGGCCGAAAATCTGTCGGGAACACCCGAGAGTCCCAGTTGACCGTAGATGCGCGCTGCCGTATCGGGGAGAAAGGGCCGGAGCAAAACTGCGAGGATGCGGCACACCTCCACCAGGTTGTAGAGCACCTCATCCAGGCGCCTGGCCTGCGCCGGATCTTTGGCGATTTTAAACGGCGCCGTTTGGTCCACGTATTGATTGGCGCGGTTGACCAGAGACCAGATTGTCTGGAGCGCGTCCTGGAGCTGGTTTTGCTCGAGCAAGGCCAACATTTTCGAAACGGCCTGGCGCGCGTCGGGCGAGAGTTCGTCCGAGGGCGCGGGCACCCGTCCGCTCCGATACCGGCGCAACATCGAGAGTGAACGGTTGACCAGGTTTCCAAGACCATTGGCCAATTCAGCCGAGTAGCGCGCCTGGAATCCATTATCGGTCCAGTTGCCGTCGGGGCCGATGTCCAGTTCGCGCAGCACATAAAAGCGGAAGGCATCGATTCCCCATTCATCAATGACGCCGATGGGATCGACGACATTTCCGGTGCTTTTGCTCATGCGTTCGCCATTTTTCTGCCACCACCCGTGCGCCAGGATTTGTTTAGGGAGGGGAAGTCCCATTGCTTTGAGCATGATCGGCCAATAGACGGCGTGAAATTTGAGGATGTCTTTGCCGATGACATGGATGTCGGCCGGCCAGAGAGAAAGCTGTGAGCCGGGGGGAGCCGCTCGCTCCGTGTCTAGGGCGGAGGAGACGACCATATCGCCCAGGGCCGCGGGGATGGTGATATAATTGACGAGTGCGTCGAACCAGACATAAGTGACGTAATTCGGATCGAAGGGCAGGGGAATGCCCCAGCTCAAACGCGAAATGGGGCGGCTGATGCACAGGTCTTCCAACACATTGTTGCGCAGAAAGCCCAGCACTTCGTTGCGGCGGTACTCTGGCCGGATGAAAAGCGGGTTCTTTTCGATGTATTCCAGCAACCAGGTTTGCTGGTCCTTTAGTTTAAAAAAATAATTTTCCTCCTGAAGTTTGATGACCTCGCCGTACGCCGGGTCGAACGTGCCGTCGGGCTTGCGGTCCTTCTCAGTCAAGAACGTTTCTTCCTTCGTGGAGTAAAAACCTTCGTAGAGCTTCTTATAAATCTGCCCCGCGGCATGGACTTTGGAGAGGCTGGCCTGGACGACGCGTTTGTGGCGGGCCTCCGTCGTGCGCACAAAATCGTCATTCTTGAGTTGCAGCCGCGACGCGAAGGATTTCCAGGTTTGCGCCATTTCATCACAGTAATCCTGGGGTTTCTTCCCCTGGGTCGCCGCCACCTGCTCAACCTTTTGCCCATGCTCGTCCAGTCCCGTCAAAAAAAATACTTCCTGTCCCATGCTCCGGCGCGCCCGGGCAATCACATCGGTGAGCACCATCTCATACGCGTGGCCCAGGTGCGGCTGGCCATTTACATAATAAATCGCCGTCGTGATGTAGAATTGCTTGCTCATCAACAGCCATCTTGGCCAAGGCGCCCCGGGTTGGCAACACCGCCCTCGTCAAACGCGCCAAATCCCTGTAATATTGGGCGGTGGAGTTGCTGACGAACAAACGGGTGGCTGCCATACACGTGTTCCTGCGCCGGCATTGGCAGAAACTCCTGCGCATCCGGGAGAAGATCCGCTTCAGCGAAGAAGCCTTTCATCTCATGCTGGCCGGGTGTGTCGGCGTCCTGGGCGGTGTGGCGAACCTCTTTTTTTATTACGCCACCGAGTCGGTCAAGTTCCTGTTCTTGCGGCGCCCGGGCGACATCGTTGAAGTGGCGGAGATGATGGGCAAGGCGGATCGGTTGATCATACCAACGCTGGGGGGCCTGTGCGCGGGGCTGATCTTGTTCTGGGGATTGGGCCTGGTGGGCAAGCAGGGCTCCAGCAACTTGCTGGAGGTGGTGGTGGCAGGCGATGGCCGGCTTCCATTCCGGACCGGCTTGGTCAAGTTTCTCTCGGCCCTCGTCACCATGGGCACCGGAGGCTCCATCGGCCGCGAAGGCGCCATCGTGCAGATCTCGGCCACGCTTGCATCCAAGTGGGGCCAGATCGCCAAATGGCCTCCGTATCGCCTGCGGCTCCTGGTCGGTTGCGGCGTGGCTTCAGGCATCGCCGCCGCCTACAACGCGCCCATCTCAGGAGCCGTCTTTGCCTCCTGGATCGTGCTGGGTAATTTTTCCATGAGCTTGTTCGCGCCCCTGGTTTTTTCCTCGGTTGTGGCGACCATGCTGTCCCGCACGTTTTTCGGAATTCGCCCGTGGTACGAGGTGCCGTCCTTTGATTTCACCAGCGTGGCGCAATTGCCGTGGTTCCTGTTGCTGGGCATTGCCTGCGGCGCGATGGGGGCGGCTTTTCTCAAAATGCTGCAAACGAGCGAGGAACTGTTTCGGAAACTGAGTGTGCCCATTTACATCCGGCTGGCCTTGGGCGGCCTGATCGTCGGGACGATCGCCATCAGTTTTCCCGAAGTTTGGGGCAATGGCTATTCGGTCACCGATCGGATTCTGCGTGACCCGGCGCTGATCGTTCCTGAGAACTTCAGCGGAGACAACCTGGTGCTGCTCTTTATGGTTGGGTTGCTGCTGGCCAAACTGCTGGCCACGCTTGCGACGGTTGGGTCGGGAGCGGTTGGAGGCGTGTTCACCCCGACGCTGTTCCTGGGTGCCTGCCTGGGCGCGTCCTTCGGCCTCGCCTTGAAATGGCTGGGCGGAGCGGAACATCTGCCGCTGGCGGTGTTCACCGTCGTCGGCATGGGCAGCATGCTCTCGGCCACAACCCGATCTCCCTTGCTGGCCATGATCATGATTTTTGAAATCTCGCTGGATTATTCCCTGATGCCCCCGCTGATGCTCGCCTGCGTGGTCTCTACCCTCGTATCCAGCCGGCTTCACTCCGAATCGGTATACACCGAGCCCCTGCGCAG
>Ga0075520_1001194_pt1 | contig 12286 bp, 8 predicted proteins | sample NGEPerB_FD_75100 | JGI IMG/M metagenome (GOLD analysis project Ga0075520, IMG submission 75100) | Arctic peat soil microbial communities from the Barrow Environmental Observatory site, Barrow, Alaska, USA - NGEE PermafrostAB12-B | ecosystem: Environmental > Terrestrial > Soil > Wetlands > Peat ... | reverse complement strand
GCCGAGGCCTTGGAACGAGTAAGTTTTCCCTGCACCCGGCGGTCCGAACCCCGCCGGGTTTTTTGTCTCCGGATATCCAAAACGGATCTATGCGAATTGGAGGAGCGAGCTTCCGCCTTCGCTGGAAGCTACGGCGGACCAGTGCTCGCAACCTGTCCTCCGCAGGCTCGGCGAAGGAGGATTCCGGTGTCAGAATCGCCAGCCAGCAGGCTCCTCCGCCGATCATCTGGCGGCGTTCTTATTTACGAGCGAGGGGAGGTTGACGGCACCGGTACGGCCTCGGCCGACCGGTCTCCCGGCTTAATAGTCCAGGTAAGGCTGGAGCCAGCGCTCCGCCTCCGCGACGGCGATCGCTTTGCGGCGGGCGTAGTCCGCCACCTGGTCTTTCCCCAGCTTGCCCACGGCGAAATATTTCGCCTCAGGATGATTGAAATAAAGCCCGCTCACGCTGCTGGCCGGATGCATGGCGAAGCTCTCGGTCAGGATGATTCCGGTGGCGGCCTCGGCGCCGAGCAGATCGAAGAGCAGGCGTTTCTCGGTATGATCCGGGCAGGCCGGATAACCGGGCGCCGGGCGGATGCCCCGGTATTTCTCGCGGAGCAATTCCTCCATCGTCAGGTGTTCGGCGCGGCCATAGCCGCAGAAATCGCGGGCGCGCCGGTGCATCAGCTCGGCGAGCGCCTCGGCCAGCCGGTCGCCGAGCGCCTGGGCCATGATGGCGGAATAATCATCGTGCGCGGCGCGGAAATCCGCGGCGAATTGGTCGACGCCGTGACCCGCGGTGACGGCGAAGCCGCCGAGGTAGTCGAGCCGGCCGCCCAGCTTGGGGGCGATAAAATCGGCGAGCGCGTGGTTGAACTGGCCGGCCGGCTTCTCGAGTTGCTGGCGCAGGCAATGAAACGTGGTGAGCACGCGGCTGCGCGATTCGTCGGCGTACACCTCGATGTCATCGCCGACGGCATTGGCGGGCCAGAAACCGATGACGGCTTTCGCCACGAAGCGTTTTTCGGCGACGATTTGCCCGAGGAGCTTCCGGGCGTCGTCGTACAGACTGGTCGCTTCGGGACCGACCGTGGGATCCGAGAGCAGATCGGGAAAGCGGCCCCGCAGCTCCCAGGCGCTGAAGAACGGTCCCCAGTCGATGTACGGCACGATTTCCTCGAGCGGCACCGGCGCGAAAACGCGCGGACCGAAAAACTCGGGCCGGGGAATGTCGGTGGCGCCCCACTCGACCGCGGTGGGCCGGCGGCGGGCCTCGTCGAGCGCGAGCAACGGCCGGCGCGACCGGTGCGCCGCGAATTCCTGGCGCTGGCGTTCCTGCCGGGCGACCACCTCGGCAAGAAACGCCGGCTTGTTCCCGGCGCTGAGCAACGAACTGGCGACGTTGACGACGCGGGAGGCGTCGAGGACGTGCACGACGCCGGGGGCGTATTCGGGCGCGATCTTCACCGCGGTATGGGCCGCGCTGGTGGTGGCGCCGCCGATCAGCAGCGGGACCGTGAAGCCGGAGCGCGCCATTTCCCGGGCGACATGCACCATTTCGTCGAGCGACGGGGTGATCAGGCCCGAAAGGCCGATCAGGTCGGCCTGTTGTTCGCGGGCGGCAGCCAGAATCTTTTCGCACGGCACCATGACGCCGAGGTCGGTGACCGCGTAGTTGTTGCAGGCCAGCACGACGCCGACGATGTTCTTGCCGATGTCGTGGACGTCGCCCTTGACGGTGGCCATGACGATGCGGCCTTGGTGGCGCGCGGCGCCGCCCGCAGCCACCAGGCGTTTCTTTTCCTCCTCCATGAAGGGCGTGAGGTAGGCGACCGACTTCTTCATCACGCGGGCGGATTTCACCACCTGCGGCAGGAACATCTTGCCGGCGCCGAACAGGTCGCCGACGACGCGCATGCCGTCCATCAGCGGTCCCTCGATGATGTCGAGCGGGCGGGGGTATTTCCGCCGGCACTCCTCGGTGTCGGTTTCGACGTAAGTGTCGATGCCCTTGACCAGGGCATGGGTCAGCCGCGCCTCGACGGCGGCCGCGCGCCAGGCGAGATCCTCTCGGAGCTCGGTTTTCGAAGCGCCGCCCTGCGCCGCCTTGAGCTGCTCGGCGAACGTGACGAGGCGCTCGGTCGCGTCGGGCCGACGATTGAGGAGCACGTCCTCGATGCGTTCGCGCAGGTCCGCCGGAATCTCCTCGTAAACGCCGAGCATGCCGGCGTTGACGATGGCCATGTCGAGGCCGGCATTGATCGCATGGTACAGAAATACCGCATGCATCGCTTCGCGCACCGGATTGTTGCCGCGGAACGAAAACGAGACATTGGACACGCCGCCGCTCACCTTCGCGCCGGGCAGGGTTTCTTTGATGGCGCGGACGGCCCCGAAGAAATCGACGGCGTAATTGTTGTGTTCCTCCAGGCCGGTCGCGACGGTGAGGATGTTCGGATCGAAGATGATGTCCCCCGGCGGAAAACCGAGCCGGTCGATCAGCAGGCGGTAGACCCGCGTGCAGATGCGGATTTTGGCGTCGCAGTCGGCGGCCTGACCCTCCTCGTCGAACGCCATGACGACGGCGGCGGCCCCGTAACGCCGGACGAGTTTCGCGCGCCGGAGAAACTCGGTCTCGCCGTCTTTCAGCGACACGGAGTTGACGATGCCCCGGCCCTGCAGGCATTTCAGTCCGGCCTCGAGCACGCTCCACTTGGAGCTGTCGATCATGACCGGCACGCGGGCGATCTCGGGCTCGGCGGCGACGAGGTTGAGAAACCTGGTCATCGTGGCCTCGCCGTCGATCAACGCCTCGTCGACGTTGACATCGAGGACGTTGGCCCCGTTTTCGACCTGCTGGCGCGCGATGGCGAGCGCGGCGTCCCAGTTGCCGGCCTTGATGGCTCTGGCGAACTTCGGCGAGCCGGTGATGTTGGTGCGTTCACCGATGACCAGGAAGCCGGAAGCGTTGCGGGAAGCGTTGTTCACCGTGGGAAGATCGGATCAGGAGACCGTGAGCGGCTCGAGGCCGCTGAGACGGAGCGCCGCGCCGGCCGGCGGCGGGAGAGGTCGCGGCGCCAGGCCTTGGACGGCGGTGGCGATGGCCTTGATGTGGGCGGGCGTGGAACCGCAGCAGCCGCCGAGGAGATTGACCCAGCCGTTGGCGGCGAATTCGGCGAGCGTCGCGGCCATCTCGGCCGGGGTCTCGTCATAGCCGCCAAAGGCGTTGGGCAGGCCGGCGTTGGGATAGCAGGAGACGTAGCAGCCGGCGAGGCGGGCGAGCTCCTCGATGTACGGCCGCATCTGTTTTGCCCCCAGGGCGCAGTTGATCCCGACACTAAACGGCCGGGCGTGCACGACGGAGTTGTAGAACGCTTCAAGCGTCTGGCCGGAGAGGGTGCGGCCGGAAGCGTCGGTGATCGTGACGGAAATCATCACCGGCAGGCGCGCGGGCAGTTCATCGAAGAGGTTCTCGATGGCGAACAGCGCCGCCTTGGCGTTGAGGGTGTCAAAAATGGTTTCGACGAGAAGAATCTCGGCGCCGCCCTCGACCAGCGCCCGGGCTTGCTCGTCATAGGCCGCGACCAACTGGTCGAACGTGACGGCGCGAAAGTCGGGGCGGTTCACGTCAGGGGAGAGCGAGGCCGTGCGATTGGTGGGTCCGAGCGCGCCCGCCACGAAGACGCGCCGGCCAAACTGCGCTTCGCCCCAGCGCGCGGCCCGGGAGCAGATCTGCGCCGCCGCGCGGTTGATCCCGGTCGCATACGCTTCGGTCTGATAGTCGGATTGCGAGATGCGGGTGCCGTTGAACGTGTTGGTCGAAACCAGGTCGGCGCCCGCCGCGATGAAGCTGCGATGGAGTTCTTCGATGAGGCCGGGTTGGGTCAGGCAGAGGATATCGTTGTCGCCAGCAAGGTCGTGCGGGTGGCCGCAGAAACACTGACCCCGGAAATCGGCCTCCGAGAGCCGCTGCGCCTGCACCATCGTGCCTTTGGGCCCCTCGATGATGGCGATGCGCTGATCGAAGAGACGGCTCAGTTCGGCGAAGGCGGGCGACAAAGGCTGGCTGGGTATAGGCATGCGGCAGATTTATCTATCATCGTATCAGGATATGATGATATGAGATTTGCAAGTCAGGAAGCGCGAACGAGGCGAAGGAACAGATCATCGAGGGTTGGCCAAAAAATGCCCACGAAAGACGCTTGCCGCGAACCAAAGGCGCGGTTCATATCGCCGGCGTTTTGTTCTTTCCATCGGTTCCAGGGACGCAGGGAAGGCCGTTAGAACCGGCCACAGTAGCGCTGCGGTATCGCATCACAAACCCCGAAGACGGCGGATTGCTGACAACCCAATAGCCAAAAGGTTGCCCGGCATAAACCTCCGGCAGACAAGCCAATTGAGGCGCAAACCTCGGTGAAGGCCAGGGGCGAGGATCTCTTGGATTTCGACGTTAAGTTGGAATCCAGGAGGGGAAATGCGGAGTCCGAATATCTGGCTCTGGAAGCTCACCACGCTGGCGCGGATGCGCGTGCTGGCGAGAAACCTTCATCGCATCAGTGAAGGGTGAGAGTAGACGTGACGGGCGCGCCGCCGGCTGGAGATGTCCAGTCGGGCGGCGCTTCCACCATTCTGCTCTTCCCAGTCAGACCAAGGAGCAGATATGAACGCCCGTTTCCCGGCGCACGTTGTGGGCCGGTTTTCTCTTCCGCTGGCCGCCACCCTGGTGGTGCTGCCGGCTCTCGCCGCCCGCGTGGCGGCCCAGTCATCGTCGGAGCCCGTGCCGCTCGGCGAATTCATCGTCACGGCGACGCGCACGCCGGTGCGTCCCAGTGCGCTGGGGAGCAGCGTCGATTTCATCGCGGGCGAGGATCTGGCCCGGCAGCAGATCTCGTCGCTGCAAGAGGCCCTGGGGGGCGCGGCGGGGATGCCGCTGTTCGCGAGCGGCGCGACTGGCGCCTCGACGTCGCTGTTCATGCGCGGCGCGAATTCCGACCAGACGCTGTTTCTCATCGACGGCCTGCGATTGAACGACCCCAACACTGACTACGCGGTGTTTTTGGGCGGGGCGGGGGTGTCGCCGTCGGACAGCATCGAAATTGCGCGTGGCCCGCAAAGCACGCTTTACGGAGGCGAAGCCGTCGGAGGAGTGGTGGCGATACGGACGCTCAAGGGTGAAGGCGCGCCCTCGGCGCGAGTGGCGGTCGAGGGCGGATCGTTCGGCACGGTGCAGAGTTCGGTGAACACCCAGGGCGCGGCGAACGGGTGGGCCTATAATGCCTTTCTCGAAAGCGGGCGGACCGAAAACCAACGCCCAAACAACGATTTCGAGGGAACGACCTATGCGGTGCGCCTCGACCGGCAGTTGAGCCCGCAGATCGCGGTCGGGGCCACCGCGCGCGGATTTTTCGGCTCGTACGGTTCACCGGGCGACCGGTTCACGAATGACCCGGATAACCGCGAACGCGAACAGAACCAGCTCGCCACGCTATTTGCCGATTACACCGTTTCGCCGGCCTGGTCGGGCCACCTCATCCTGGGCGGACAGGACCGGAGATTCGTGTCGGACAACCCGACGCTCGGCCTGCCGACCCAGACGACGGTGGTCCTCAACCGCCGCGGGGAACTCGATTGGCAGAACACGGTTGTGCTGGGCGATCACAACCGGCTGACCGCCGGGCTGACCGCGGAGCGCGACCAGACCCGCAACAACGGTTTTGGCGATATTCACCACCAGGAGAATCTGCTCGCGTTCTTCGCGCAGGACGAGTGGACGCCGGCGGACAACGTTTTTCTCACGGCCGGGCTGCGGAGCGATGACCATGATACTTTCGGGCGGGCCACCACTGGCCGGCTCACGGCGGCCTGGCTGCCGGTGGCGGAGCGGATCAAGCTGCGTGCGAGCTACGGCACCGGATTTCGCTCCCCGAGCTTTCTCGATCTTTACGGCCAGAGCGCCTATTACCTCGGAAACCCCGATCTTCAGCCGGAACGCGCCCGCGGCTGGGATGCGGGCGTCGATTATTACCTCGCCCAACATCATGGCACGTTGAGCGCCACCTGGTTCGACACGCGGTATCATGATCTCATCGTCTACGATTTCTCGGTATTTCCGGGCACCACGGCCAACGTCGATCAGGCGCGCACGCGGGGGCTCGAGTTGTCGGCAAAAGCGCAGTGGACCAGCGCGTGGGAAGCGCGGGTGGCGTATACTTACCTCGAGGCGGACAACCTGACGGAGCACACGCGTCTGCTCCGCCGGCCCCGCCATTCCGTGGCGGCCGATGTCTGGCGGAATCTGGGCCGCGGTTTCAGTGTGGGCGCCGGCGTCCAGTACGTCGCCAGGCGACAGGACGTCGACGCTCTGACCTTCGCCACGGTGGAGGCCCCCGATTACACGGTGGTCCGGGCGTACGCGGCCTGGGCCGTCAACGACCACGTGACGTTGAAGGTGCACATCGAGAACATCCTGAATGAGCACTACGAGGAAGTGAACGGCTACCCCGCGCTCGGCGCGAGGGCCTTTGCCGGAATCGAGGCGAGATTCTGACAGGCGGCCGGGCGTGGCCTTTCCGTCATACCGAGGCGGGTGTTTCTTGGGATGGACACCCGGGGCGAATCGTTTTTGCTCGGCTGCCTCGATGTTGCCAGCACCGCTCAAAGTTGATCCCCAGACCGCCCGCCGTTTTGTGCGTCGAGCCCTCTTGCTGGATACGCCGGCGCCCGATATCGCGACGGCGCTCTCGCACCTCGGGTACATCCAAATCGATCCGATCAACGTCTGCGGGCGGATGCACGACCTGATTCTGAGGAATCGTGTCGCCGGGTACCGGGAGGGGGCGTTGCACGACCAGATCCATTCGCCGGCGCGGCCCGGATTGGAGCACTACCTGCCTGGCGGGCATGGCGTGCTGGTTGCCCTCCCGCTGAGCGCGTGGCCATTTCTTACCGAGCGGATGTTGCGCCGCAGTCGGTCGCGTTCTCCCTACCACGGCCGGTTCACGCCTCGCGAAGCGGAGTTGGCCGGGCGGATTCTGGCGGAGATCGCGGTCCGGGGTCCGCTGACATCTGACGACATCGATTACGACGGTCATGCCCGCTCGGCGTGGGGCGCACGGGGACGACTGGCCAAGCATGTGCTGGAAAAACTCTTCGCTCATGGGCGCGTCCTCATCTCCGCCCGCCGCAATTTTCGCCGGATCTATGACCTGCCGGAGCGCGTCCTGCCCCGGGCGGTCCTCGACCAGACGTCACGCACGGAAGAAGAAGTTCGAGCTTGGGCGGTGCTGCAGCGTCTCAGACAACAGCGGCTTGGCACGCTCGCTCGCGGCGAATTGTCGCTGGTGGCCGATCACATCCAGCAGGTCGCGATCGACGGTCTCCCGCCGGTCTATTGTCTCCGCGAAGACGTCGCGCTCTTCGATGCGGCGGCGGATCCTGCTCCGGCGCCAAACTCCCTGCTTCTGGCGCCCCTCGACCCACTCATCTACGACCGCAAACTCACGCGTCAGCTCTGGGGTTTCGACTATACCTGGGAGGTCTATACGCCACCCGCCAAGCGCAAACGCGGCTACTACGCCCTGCCGGTGCTGGTCGGCGCGGAAATCGTCGGACATGTCGATCCCAAGGCCGACCGGGAAAGACGCCGGCTCATCGTTGTTTCCCGGGGTGTGCGACGCGGTTACCGGGTCGCACGAGCGGTGAAAGTCTTGGCCGCCTTCCTCGCGCTGCGCCCGTAACGAAGACCGGCTTCAACGGATCCGACCGCGAGGAGGCGAGATCGCGGTCGCGACCAGACGCGCCTGACCACGGTGTCCAGGCGGAATAGTCCGCGACGATGGTCTCCACCCAACGCAGCGGCCGGTGGGCGTGGAACCACGAGCTGAATCGCTGGTAAAGGCGTTGTGTTTTCATCGTGCTTGGCCGCAGGACGGTCATCGGTGGTGTGTCACTCAATCGGGCGCAAAGTTCCCCCGGGAAGAGCAGGACCCGAGCCAAACGGTTCAGGCATAGCTGACGGCGGGCTGGCCGTGGGTCGCGCGCGGGTTGAGGAAGAAATCGGCGCCCGTCTCGGCAGATCCGAATTCGGGACACGACTCGGCCAGTTTTTCGCGCAGGTATTCGCGGGCGCGGGCGATGCGACTCTTGACCGTGCCGATGTTGATGCCGAGGGCGCGGGCGATCTCCTCATAGGAAAGATCGAGGACATTGCGCATGGTGAGGATCTCGCGATGCTTGCGATCCAGACGTTCCATGCAGGCGGCGACGAGCGCAGTGAATTCGCTGGTGGCCGTCTCCTGCGCCGGATCGTGGTTGCCGGCCGCGATGAGGTCGGCGAAGGTCGCGTCGGAATCGTCCGCGAGCGGGCGATCGAGCGAGACCCAGTTGTGGCGCCGGCGGCGGAAGAAATACCAGTACCGGTTACGGGCGAGGTTGAGGGCGATCCGATAGAGCCAGGTGGCGAGCGAGGAATCGCCGCGAAAACGGCCCAAGCCGCGGTAAGCGCGGATGAAGGTATCCTGGGTGACCTCTTCCGCGTCCGCCGCGTTGCGAAGGAGATTGAAGGTCAGCCCATAGATTCTGCCGCGGTACCGGGCGACAATCTCATTGAAAGCGGATTCATCCCCGGCGATGAAGTTGCGCACGAGGCCCGCGTCGACGGTCGCTTCGCTAGCCTGGACTTCCTGGTTGGCACGATTCTCAGGAATCGAGCGGAGAAGGACTGGAGGTGTGCTAGAAGACATAGAAGGAATGGATTTCCAATGCGCCCGTACTCTCACCTAGAACGATGCCAATCACTAGTGTCATCGGCATAAGATATTATTCAATAGGAGTTTAAAAAACTAGCTCCATTTTAACAGGCGGAGTTTTCATTGCAGATTGCTGAGGTGGCAACACCACCGACCGGCAATACGCACGATGGTGGTCCGTGCTGTGGATTTTGCGCCGATGGAAATGGAAGATGGAGATTTACGCCCGGGTGCCACCCGGAAAAGCCGGTGACGTTTGATCGAGGGTCAAAGAGTGGCGGATCGCGAAGCGGCTCGAAAGTGGCACGGGCAGCCTGCCCGCCGAAGCCTCCGGCGAAAGCTGGGTCCCGCCCGTGGTTCGCGCGAACAATGGCGGGATGCCCATGCCACTTGGCACGAGCTGCCGGCCGTGGTTCAGACGAACCCCAGACATGGGCAAGATGTCCATGCCACGCGGCCCGGGCGTCTGACCCAGGCGAGGCCGGCCATTCCGCGTGCCCAGGCTCGTTTCAACGCGGCGCCTTACCGGGCGGTCGCGCCGCCATTTGTCATCTATTAAATGACAAAACTTCCGGGAAACCGCCTCGCGACCTTGGTCATTTGATGGATGAAATCACGGGAGCTCCGGCATCGGCCAGAGGCCCCGGCCGCTTGGGACGTCCGACAACTTGCCGTTGGGCCCGGGGACCGCGGTTCGCCGCGTTTTTCCTTGCGCGCGCTTTTCTCGGGGCGAAGCATCGCCGCGCCTTTAACCGATTTACCGGATCATCCCGTGCCTAACGCTCTTGTGCTTCCTGATACCTCCCGCTACACGATCCTGGAGACCGAGTTGCTCGATCGGCTGGGTGGTTCCGTCGCCGGACTTTCTTCCGAACAGGCGGCGAGGATTCTGGCGGACGTCGGACCGAACACGGTGGCCTCGAGCGGCCGGATCTCCATCTGGCGCGATTTGTTGGACCGCTGCCGAAATCCGCTCGTCATCCAATTGCTGGTGATTGCGGTGGTCTGTTATCTGACGGGCGACATCTCGTCCACAGCGATCGTCGGCGGGATGATCTTTCTCAGCGTGTTTCTCTCGTACATCCAGGAGACCCGGTCGTCCCTGGCGGTGGAGAAGCTGCAGAAGCTGGTGAAGACGACCGTGACGGCGGTGCGCGACGGCCGGGAAACGGAGGTGCCGCTGGAGGAGATCGTGCCCGGCGACGTGGTCGTGCTGGCGGCGGGCAGCCTGATCCCGGCCGATCTGCGGATTATCTCGGCCAAGGATTTCTTTGTCACCCAGTCGGCGCTGACGGGGGAATCCATGCCCGTGGAGAAGAACGCGGAGACGAGTCAGCCGGCGGGGCGCACGCCGTTTGAGTTCTCCAACGCCTGTTTCATGGGAAGCAATGTCCTCAGCGGCGCGGCGCGCGGCGTGGTGCTGACGACGGGGGCCCGGACCTATTTCGGCTCCCTGGCGGAGAAGCTGCTGTCCAAGCGCGACGCCACCAGCTTCGACAAGGGCGTAAGCGATTTCACCTGGCTGATGATCCGTTTCATGGCTGTGATGGTTTCGATCACGTTCCTCATCGTCGGGTTGCGGGACCACAACTGGATCGAAGCACTGCTGTTCGCGTTGGCGGTGGCGGTCGGACTGACCCCGGAAATGCTGCCGATGATCATCACCGTGTGCCTGTCCAAAGGAGCGCTGATGATGGCCCGCAAGAAGGTGATCGTTAAGCATCTGCACGCGATCCAGAATTTCGGCGCCATGGACGTGCTCTGCACGGACAAGACTGGGACGCTGACCCAGGATCATGTCGTGCTGGAGCGCTATGTGGACGTGACCAACCGGACCAGCGAGGACGTCTTGCGCTACGCCTACATGAACAGCTTCTATCAGACCGGGCTGCGCAACCTGCTCGACCGGGCGATCCTGGCGCACACGGAATTGGACGTCGAACGCAACTGCCGCAAAGTGGACGAAATTCCGTTTGATTTCAAACGGCGCCGGATGTCGGTGGTCATCGACTACGAAGGCCGCCACGTGCTGATCTGCAAGGGCGCGGTCGAGGAGGTCAGTGCGGCGTGCGAGAATTACCAGGTGGACGAGGACATCAATCCCTTGATCCGGCTCATCCGCGACGATTTGATGGACGAGTATCGCAACCTGAGTGCCCAGGGGTACCGGGTGCTCGCCATCGCCTATCGCGAGTTTGACCGCACGAAGCAGGTGTTTTCCGTCGCGGACGAATCCGAGTTGATCCTGCTGGGTTACGTCGCGTTTTTTGATCCCGCCAAGGATACATCAGCCCGCGCGATCGAGGCGCTCTCCCGCGCCGGGGTGGCGGTCAAGATTCTGACCGGCGACAACGAACTGGTGACGCGCAAAGTGTGCCGCGATGTGGCGATGTCGATCATCAAGGTCGTCACCGGTCCGCAACTCGCGGCGCTGGACGACGCCGCCTTTGCCCGGGAGGTGAACGAGGCGAACGTGCTCGCCCGCCTGACTCCGGACCAGAAGGAGAAGGTCATCAAGACGCTGCGATCCGCGGGTCACGTCGTGGGCTTCCTGGGCGACGGCATCAACGATGTGCTCGCGATGAAGGCCGCCGACGTGGGCATTTCGGTGGACACCGCCGTCGACGTGGCGAAGGAATCGGCGGACATCATCCTCCTCGAGCGGAGCCTCCTGGTGCTGGAGGACGGAATCATGGAAGGCCGGAAGGTGTTCGGCAACATCGTCAAGTACCTCAAAATGGGGGCCAGCTCCAACTTCGGGAATATGTTCAGCGTCGTCGGCGGCTCCTATTTTCTGCCGTTCCTGCCCATGGCTCCGGTGCAGGTGCTCATCAACAACCTGCTCTACGATTTCTCGCAGGTGGGCATTCCGCTCGACAACGTCGACCAGGAATACCTGATGAAACCGCGACGCTGGAACATGCGCAGCATCCGCAATTTCATGTTTTTCATCGGGCCGATCAGCTCCATCTTCGATTATGCGACGTTCTTCCTCATGCTCTACTTTTTCGGCTGCGCGGCCTTCACCGCACCCGGAACCGGGGAGGCGAACCGGGCCTACCTGGAGAAGCTCTTTCACACCGGCTGGTTTGTGGAATCGATTCTGACGCAAACGCTGATCGTCCACATCATCCGGACCCAGCGCATTCCTTTCATCCAAAGTCGGGCGAGCAAGACCCTGATGTTCGCCACGGTGACCATCATGGCGATCGGCGCGTGGCTGCCTTATTCCCGGCTGGCGCATTTCTTCGGGCTGGTTCCGCTGCCGCCCCTCTTCTTCGCGTGGACCGCGGGCTTTCTCCTCGCCTACAGCATCCTGACTCATACCGTGAAAACTTGGTTCTACCGGCGCTTCGGCGCAGATTGATTTATGCGCAGCATCCTGACGGCACTCCAGGAAGGACGCCTCTTTGAACTGCCCGAGGCCGGCAAGGCCCGGGCTCTCGAATTCCTTGCCCGGATTCTTGACGCCAATCCGGACATCGAGGTCGGGACCGACACGATCGAGGAAATTCAGCAGCGGGAGGAGGAGTGCAACACGGGGATCGGCATGGGGG
>Ga0075520_1001193_pt1 | contig 12288 bp, 13 predicted proteins | sample NGEPerB_FD_75100 | JGI IMG/M metagenome (GOLD analysis project Ga0075520, IMG submission 75100) | Arctic peat soil microbial communities from the Barrow Environmental Observatory site, Barrow, Alaska, USA - NGEE PermafrostAB12-B | ecosystem: Environmental > Terrestrial > Soil > Wetlands > Peat ... | reverse complement strand
GTTTGATTCAATAATTCAAAATTTATCAGGTATCAGGGCATATTTCTTTCTTTTTTAATCCTTTCATAGGCCTCGTTGACCTTTCTGAACTTCTCCTCCGCACCTTTTTTGTAATCCTCACCAAGCTGGCTAACCTTATCGGGGTGATATTTCATCGCCATTTTTCTGTAAGCTTTCTTAATATCTTCGTCAGAAGCAGATCTTCCGATCTCGAGGATTTTGAATGCCGAATCAGTCTCGGGTACGAACATGTTCTTGATCGAGAAGAAATCAGTCGAAGATATTTCAAGGTAGCCTGAAATTTTTTCAATTATATCCTGTTCTGAAGGCTGAACGATTCCGTCAGCAATTGAAATATTGAAAAGCAGGTGAAGCAGCTGAAGCCGCGACGAGTAATCCATATTTCTTCCTATCTGCTGGCATACGTCCCTGATCGGGATATCCTTTTTGAGAAAGTCGCGCAGCATTATTGAGGCTTCAGCAGCAGATTGGGGACCGAATTGCCTTAAAAAAAATTGCTTGACATAGTCGAGCTCAGATTTTACAACTTTACCGTCAGCCTTCATAACAGCTGCTATCAGAACAAGAAGGCTAACTCCGAAGTCGCCCTGAGTTGTCCTGACTTGCCCCGGTGAATATGTCGAAGTATGAACAGTGGTGCTGTCAACCATCGAGCCGACAAGGAACCCCAGCATTCCGCCAATAGGACCTCCCATCACGAATCCGAGACCTCCCCCGAGCCACTTTCCAAACCTTCCCATCTGTCAGGAATTTAAATGATCTAAAATATCTTCGTGGATCTTAAGAATTGCGGGTATAATCATTTCGTTTTCGGAATTATTAATAACATAATCCGATCTTTTGATCCTTTCCGAATCATTCATCTGGTTATTGATCCTTTCTATTACCTGTTCCCTCGAAAGGGTGTTCCTTTTTGTTACCCGTGCGATCCTCTCTTCGACAGAAGCAATTACCGTTGCGACCCTGTCGACCAGTTCTGAAGCGCCGCTCTCGAAAAGTATGGCAGCTTCCATTATTACATATGGTGTGGTTTGAATCGCTGTCCAGTGCATGAATTTATCAAAAACAACAGGATGCACCAGGGAATTGACTTTTCTGAGAAGATACTGATCATTGAAAATCATGGAGGCAAGTTTCTTCCTGTCGAGGGCTCCACCGGAATAAAGATCATCAGATGCAAGCTTATTAATCTCGCTGATGATTTTCCCGTCGCTGTTCATTATCATGTTTGCTTCAGTATCGGCAAAAAAGACAGGGATTCCAAGTACGCTGAATACCCTGCAAACGGATGTTTTGCCGCTGCCAATTCCGCCGGTAATCCCGAGCTTCATGATTTTCTTCGTCTCCTGCTTCAACATTCCCTGATACTCTCATTAAAAAGACTGATAAGATGAGGCGGCATCAAACCGCTGCACTTCATCAGAAATGCAAATATAATGTATTATCTGGCAGCTGGCCTGAATGAGAAAAAAAGGGTATCGGGCTTTACCGAGGTAATCTTGCAGGCGCTTCTGATCTGTAAGTTAAAATTCTGCAGCAAGGAGGAAGTCAGAATATAATAATCTTCTGATTTATTGATTTGTGCATGCCTGTAGCTGATTTTCGAAAAGTCAATTACAATCGGTGACGAGCTTCCGGAGATTTTGAGCTTAAGAATTGAATAACCCGGACCCTTCATTGAAAGGTTCAGCCGTGAAGGCATCCCTGGTACGATGCTCTTTTTCACAGGGATATTCGTGTATTTCACCGGATACCTGATATCAGCCTCCAGTTCTTTTCCAAGGGAATTCAGATACCAGAAGATGAAAGAGAAAAAAAGGAAGAAAGCAAAAACAATAATATTCTTATTTATTAAGCTTACTCCCTTTTTTAAAAGGGTTGCCGGTTCATTTCCATCTTTCGTATCCAATGGATGTGAAATTAAAAGGATATTAGCTTGGTTCGTCAGTTGACGGATCTTTCATTACGGCGTTCTTGTCAACCTTGAGCTTGACATCGCCACCTGCTTCCATCATGACGTAGTTATCCTTAACTTCATATATCTTTCCGTAGATACCACCGGTTGTGATCACTTTATCGCCTCTTTTAAGAGAACTTCTGTAGTTGGTCGCCTCTTTTTGTTTTTTCATCTGAGGCCTGATCATGAAAAAATAGAAAACAACAAAAACGAGTATCAGAGGAAGCAAAGTTACAAGTGCGTTGCCCTGGCCCGGTGCTGTACCTGCAGCCATAACTGATAATGGTAAAAAAGCAAAATTGGTCATCGTGAAAATTATTAATTATTATTAATGTTAATTACTTCTGTCGTTATTTTAAGAATCACTACGGGCATAGTTGCATTGGATCTCACTGTAATGGTTTTAGTCTGAATGCCATTTCTGCCTGATGTGTCAAATGATACTTTTATAGTGCCTGTTTTCCCGGGGCCCACAGGTTTACCAGAATACTTTGGCATAGTGCAACCGCAGCTGGCAACCGCTGAATTAACTATCAGATCGGCAGTTCCGGTGTTACTGAAGGAGAATAAGCATGTTGCTTTTTCTCCTGCCTTCACTTTACCAAAATCATGTTCGTATTCTGTAAAACTTATAACGGCCTTCCCGGTGTCGCTGGCAGCTGACTGGTTGCCATTGCCCTTATGCGTTCCGGTACCGCATCCGACTGCAGATATGAGGAATACAAGCAAGCTATAAGCGAAAATTCTTTTCATCACTGTTTGATATAAGTTTAGTCAGTTTTTTTCAGGCTCTCCCCCAGCAATCCTCTGCCCGATTTATTTATTAGCCCCTTCTCACGGATCTCCTTGATGATATTATCGAGAATGCCGTTCACAAATGTACTGCTTTTTGAAGTACAATAGTATTTTGCCATCTCGATGTACTCATTAAGCGTCACTTTAACGGGAATCTCAGGAAATTCAATCACTTCAGTAACAGCGAGCTGCATAACAAGGATATCCATCAGAGCAATACGATCCACTTCCCAGTTTGTCGTATTGCTGTCGATCAGTTCAGAGGATTTCTTTGAGTTCATAATTGCTTTTCTGAACAGGATTTTTACGAATTCCTTATCTTCATCATTCTTGAACAAAGGCATCAAAGGAGTATCCTCTTCGGAATCAGATTTCAGCTTCTTAATAGTTTTTTCGATCATTACAATAACGAATTCCATATCGTCATTCCAGTATATGCTCTGTTCTTCAAGACTGGCAAGCAGGTCTTCTGAAACGGATATGAATTCATTATAAAACCTGGTTATGAATTTTTTATCGGACTGATAGTTACTGATGTCTGATTTCATATAATCAAGGTAGACTTCCCATTCGATCATCTTGCTGTATAAAAGTCGTGGAATATGGGAGTAATTCACCCATGACATCTTGCTGGAGTTAATATGCTTATTTAACGCCGTGTTGTTTCTAAGCTGTGAGATCACGATGTTATCGATGAAACGCCTGTTAGGGTTGAGATCCTCCGGAGTCGGAATATTCTTCTGCAAAGCCTGCTCGATCTTCTCCGAGGCAATATCAGCTATATCGAGAAGAAGAAGCAAAAGATAATGGTAAAGGTCGTAAGTCTTTCCAATACTGAACATCAGCTCCTTTTCGGCCCTTACAAGATCATCATCCTCCCTCCTGTTAAAAGCATAAAGGGCGGTCAGGGCTTTAATACGTAACAATCTTCTGCTTATCATCTGTAAAGAACCTCAATTTTTTATTGCTGCAAAAGTACTCTTTTTCCTTTACCCTCAAAACAACTTTTCAAAATTCAGAGACAATTATATACCCCCGTTTTGATTTGAAAAAATAATTGTTACATTTGACAATATTAATCAAAACCCTAACATTAACCTGATTAGCGATGGAAGAAGAAACCGGAATTACTGATGTCCATAACGGGAGTGAAGATAAGAACCAAAAGGAAGAGATTTTTACCAAAGTTGTCCGTGCCGGGAAAAGAACCTATTTTTTCGATGTAAAAGCCACCAGAAAAGATGATTACTATCTTACTATCACAGAAAGCAAGAAACGCATGGGCAAAGAGGGGAAAGTATTTTATGAAAAACACAAAATATTCCTTTATAAGGAGGACTTCGATAAATTTTCAGAAGGGTTTAAAGATGCTGTTAATTATATAAATAGCGAAAATGGCGGTCCTCACATTGCATCTATGCCAGTCGAAAATAACGCAATTAAGGAAAAGGAGCCCATTAGTTCGGAAGAGTTTACAAACATTGAGTTTGATGATCTCGGGAAAAAGTAATAATGTCTGATTATATTCTCCTCATACTTGGCATAATATTAATGCTTATAGGCATAATAGGATGCCTGGTTCCGGTACTACCGGGACCACCTCTCAGTTTTCTCGGAATAATTCTGCTGCACTTTTCACGTTTCGGTGAGTTTTCAAATAGTGCGCTGATAGCTTTTGCAGCTATAACAGTCGTCGTTTCAGTACTTGATTACGTTGTGCCAATCTGGGGAACAAAGCGGTTTGGAGGTTCAAAATACGGGACGCGAGGTGCTACCATAGGCCTCATAATTGGAATATTTCTTGGCCCCGCAGGCATAATTATCGGCCCCTTTGCAGGCGCTTTTGTCGGAGAACTGTTATTCAAGGACGATATGAAATATGCACTCAAGGCAGGCTTTGGCAGCCTCCTTGGGTTCATGACAGGAATAGGATTGAAGCTTGCAGCCTCGTGTGTAATGACATACTACTTCGTAAAGGAGTGGATAGCCTGATTCCCCGGTAACCGGTAACCGTCCACTGGTAGTCTTTCCCTGAACCTTTACAGTTAACCATTACTTCCCAAAGTAGCTACCATTATTGCTTTTATTGTATGAAGCCTGTTCTCAGCTTCATCAAAAACAATAGAACGGTCTGATTCGAACACATCCTCGGTGACTTCCAGTCCATCAAGACCATACTTTCTAAAGATTTCCTCTCCCACTTTTGTATTACGGTTATGAAACGCAGGAAGGCAATGCAAGAACTTCACACCGGGGTTTCCGGTCTTCTGAATCACCGACATATTGACCTGGTATGGCTTTAGCAGATTGATTCTTTCTTCCCAAACTGAATCTGGTTCGCCCATCGACACCCAGACGTCAGTATAGAGGAAATCAGCATCTTTTACAGCTTCATCGACATTGTCGGTGATGGTTATCTTAGCTCCGGTCTCTTTCGCAATTTCCCGGCATTTTGAGACAAGTTCCGGCGCAGGCTGACATGCAGCAGGAGCAGCGATCCTGAAATCAATGCCCATTTTGGCAGAACCGACCATAAGCGAATTGCCCATATTGTACCTTGCATCGCCAAGGTAACAAAACACCATCTTGCTTAGCGGCTTGACAGAATGCTCGATCATGGTAAGGAAATCAGCCAGGATCTGGGTAGGATGAAACTCATTTGTGAGCCCGTTCCATACCGGAATGCCTGCATATTCTGCAAGCTCCTCAACTATATCCTGGCCGAAACCCCTGTATTCAATACTGTCGTACATTCTCCCCAGCACTCTTGCAGTGTCGCGCATAGATTCCTTCTGTCCGATCTGTGAACCGCTCGGGCCGAGATATGTGACATTAGCACCCTGGTCATAAGCTGCAACTTCAAATGAGCACCTTGTCCTCGTCGACGATTTTTCAAATATAAGGGCGATATTCTTACCCTTGAGAAGCTGTATTTCCTTTCCTGCTTTCTTCTCTTCTTTCAGCCTGGCGGCAAGGTCCAGAAGATATTGTATTTCTTCGGGAGTAAAATCCAGAAGTTTTAGAAAATGCCTGTTGTGAAGATCTGTTTTCATGTATAGTTGATTATGATATTTTTAAAACTTAAAAGCACAAAAATAATAAAAAGCAGCTTTCTGCATCTATTGCTGACCGGTAGCCGGTAAACAGTTGCCGCTTTTATCTCCTGTCGTCTTCATATTCCATTGTAATCTTTGAGCCGTAACTGGTGTCGGCCAGCTTGAAGGCCTCAGTGATAACGCTTAACTTCCCTCCTTGCTTTATAAAATTCAGGCAGGCCTGTATCTTTGGGGCCATACTTCCCTTTGAGAACTGGCCCTCCCCAAGATATTTCAATGCATCGGCATAGTTTAGAAATTCCCTGATCTCCTGGTTTGGCTTCTTATAGTTGATGTAGATATATGGCACGTCAGTGAGGATGTAGAATTCATCTGCACCAATCAATGACGCAAGAAGCGACGATGCAAGGTCTTTATCAATGACCGCTTCTGCAGGTCTTATATCACTCTTTTCATCGATATAAACAGGAACTCCGCCACCACCGGCAGCAATGACTATATTTCCCTGCCTTGCAAGATCACGAATAATTGCCTGATTCATAATGTTTTTAGGAACCGGAGAAGGAACCACCCGCCTGAAACCGACTGCATTTTTAACCTCCTCCCTGAAAATCCACCCTTTTCGCATGGCAAGGTCGTCAGCCTGCTCCTTTGTATAAATTTTTCCGATCCTTTTCTGCGGATCGCTGTATGCAGAATCATTAATATCCGTAATCACTGATGTTACAACACATACGACATTTTTATCGATACCATGCTTGTTAAGAACATTCCTGAACATCCTTTCGATCATGTAACCTATCCCTCCCTGGGAATCTGCCACACAGATATCAACAGGCATCTGGGCAATGTTATATATCTGCTCTCCTGCATCATTGCGCATCAGGATATTACCAACCTGAGGCCCATTACCATGGGTAATTACAAGGTCGTAACCTTCCATGATCAGGAACACCAGGTTTTCCAGCGTTTCTGTGGTATTCTGCTCCTGTTCGTCTATCGTGCCAGCCTGGTCGCCCCTTAAAAGGGCATTTCCTCCAAGCGCAACAACTGCCAGTTTTTTATTCATAAAAAAGATTCCTTTCTTCGGTTATCCGTAACTAACGGACAAAGAACCACAAAGCTATTAAAATCTTCAGAACTGCCTATAATCATGTGTCGCAAAGAATCTTGACCGTAATGGCATCTAAGTATGAAAAAGTCTCAATTGCATAATTATTTGTCTTCAAGACTAAAATTAAAAAAAAACATTACTTTTGATAATTCAAAAATAAAATCAGTGAGATTCAGATCCGGGTTGATTTTTGTTTGCCTTATCGTAATTTCAGTTTATTCCTGCAGGAATAAGGGAGATAAGAACATTAACCAAGGTGAAATCCATTACTCTATCGAATATATGGGCAATGTTGGCATTATGCCGAAAGAGGTGATGCCCAGGAATCTTATTGTCTCGTTTAAGGACAATAAAATTCTTTTTGATATATCAGCTCCTTTTGGAAATTCGGGGATACTGAATCTTTCAAATCCGTCCAAAGGTATTTATGATACTTACATCAGCCTTCTTACCTGGAGATATTTTTATTCTGCCAACCCTGGAGAACCACCGCCTGGCTTTGACGCAATGAAAGGCATGGTGGTCAGGAAGACCTCTAAAACCTCAGTGATCTGCGGATTCAATTGTAAAAATGCCGAAGTTATCCTGTCAGGTAATAAGGACAAGATCTACGAGATCTGGTATACAAATGAGATAAATATCAAAAATCCTAATTCCGCTAATCCTTACCGGGAGATCGATGGTATACTCATGAGCTTCTTCTTCCAGATGGGGACAACGGAAATGCATTTCACAGCTGAAACTGTCTACAAAAAAGAAATCCCCGACAAGCTATTCGAAAGAAGAGAAAAATATATGAGGGTATCGAGGGACGAGATCGACAAGTTCATGAGCAAAATGATCAGCCTGTAAAACCGGGGTTACCGCTGACCGGATGACGTCAGCCGGAGATGTGTTCGTTTCTTACTCCTTCTGTTCATAAAAACTAAAATCCACCAATTGTGCCAGATTCAAAATTATTACCTTTGCGTTGCATTTTTTAGCTTGTTATGAATAAGGAAAAGGAAGAGAGTCCTAAGAAAACCGTCAAAAATACCAAGGCGCCCGCTAAATCAAAGCCCTTTTTTACTGATGAAAGGGTAAAATTCATTTCGGGCATTCTTATAACAGGATTTGCAGTATACCTGCTTCTTGCATGTGTGGCTTATCTCTTCTGGTGGAAAACGGACCTAAGCCTTCCCAATTCAGATATTGTCTCTGGCCCTGATATCGCTGTAAAGAACTGGGGTGGAAAATTAGGTCACACCCTTGCAAAATATATTATAGGTTGGGGGTTTGGATTTGGCGCATTCTTCATTCCCATGATATTCGGTGCAATAGGCCTTTACCTCCTTAATTTCCCGAAGATCAGGCCATGGAGCCTGGTTGCAAAATTCACCTTTGCAACTATTATCCTGTCACTCATTCTCGGGTTTGTTTTCGGTGAGGCAGGCGGTTACCTGATGAGCGGTCCCGGAGGCGCACAGGGTTACAAAATAACAAAATGGCTGAACGCTTTTATGGGGAAGCCGGGAACAGGCATCCTGCTTATATTCATAACCATCTCGTATCTCATTTTCGCTCTGAAATTTCACCCTTCGAAATTCAATATTAAAATACCATCCTTTCTATGGCTGCACAAGCACAGAGCAGATACCCAAGCGACCGAAGTACCTGCTGCAGAGGGTATTGAAACAACACTTCTTCATGATGGCAAGATCGAAGATGAAGCTGAAACCGGTGCCGGTGATGTAGAATTTCTAGTAAAAAACAGGACTGATACGACAGAACATCTGATTGAGGATACGGATGATGTTCCAGTTAATGGTGGAGTTACTGAGGCTGAAACCGGGGCTGTTGCCGGATCTCTGATAAGGGACCTTGATAATGATAATAAGACAGCTCCTGAACCTGCCGGCGAAAAGGTTGAAATGGACGTTACGAAACCCGAAGTCACTGATATCCTGAGCGAAGAAGAGGTGACTCATATCATGGAAAACTATGATCCGCGACTCGATCTTTCCCGGTATAAATTTCCTCCTGTTTCAATACTTAAGGAACACAAATCAGAAAGCGCATTTGATAATAACGAAGTTTTTGAGAATAAGGAAAATATTATCAAGACCCTTAGTGAATATAAGGTAAACATCAGGCAGATATCCGCCACAGTGGGGCCTACAGTCACTCTGTACGAGATAGTTCCGGAAAGAGGCGTAAGGCTTGCACGGATAAAATCGCTCGAAGACGACATCGCCCTGAGCCTGTCTGCTCTGGGCATCAGGATCATTGCCCCTATTCCCGGCAGAGGAACTGTCGGTATTGAGGTGCCTAACAAGAAACCTGAAATAGTTTCAATGCGGTCACTTATTACCTCGAAGGCGTTCCAGGAAACAAAATTCGATCTTCCGCTTGCCCTTGGGCGCACTATAACAAATGATCCTTTCATTGTCGATCTTACCAAGATGCCTCATCTCCTGGTTGCCGGAGCGACAGGACAGGGCAAATCAGTCGGCATAAATGCCATCATTACCTCGATACTCTATAAGAAGCATCCATCCGAAGTTAAATTTGTGCTTATCGATCCAAAAAGGGTTGAACTTCCTCTATACGCAAAAATTGAGCGTCATTTCCTTGCGAAGCTTCCTGGTGAGGAAGATGCCATAATAACGGATACCCAGAAGGTTATAAACACTCTGAAATCCCTGTGCATCGAAATGGACAACAGGCTCGAGCTTCTTAAGGGAGCCCAGTCCAGGAACATCAAGGAGTACAATGAAAAATTCATTTCCAGGAAACTGAATCCCGAAAAAGGTCATAAGTACCTTCCATACATTGTTCTTATCATCGATGAATTTGCAGACCTTATCATGACAGCAGGAAGGGAGATTGAAGGTCCGATCGGGAGACTTGCACAGCTTGCCAGGGCAATCGGTATTCACCTGATTATTTCGACACAGAGGCCCTCCACCAACATAATCACCGGGTTCATTAAAGCAAATTTTCCGACCAGGATTGCATTCCGTGTCTTCTCTTCCATCGACTCGCGCACAATCCTTGATGCGACCGGTGCCGACAGGCTGGTTGGTCGTGGGGATATGCTTGTTTCATCAGGCAACGAACCTGTCAGGGTTCAGTGTGCATTCATCGATACTCCCGAGATAGAGGAGCTGACTGATTTCATTGGTTCGCAGCAGGGTTATCCTGATGCAATGCATCTGCCTGAGTTTATTGACGACGACGAGGGAGGCGTTCTGGACGTAGATCTCAGGAAACGTGACCCGATGTTTGACGATGCAGCGCGGCTTGTTGTACAGCATCAGCAGGGATCGACATCATTGATACAAAGGAAACTCTCTATCGGTTATAACCGGGCCGGAAGAATTATAGATCAGCTCGAGGCCGCAGGAATCGTCGGCCCGTTCGAAGGGAGTAAAGCCAGAGACGTTCTTTGCTCAGACAGTATAGCTTTGGAACAGATTTTGAAGAGTCTTGAATAAAACCAGAGAGATGAAAAAGGTTGTACTTTTTGTTTTTATGTCTATTCTTTTGACATTTAATGCGTTAAGCCAGAATGATCCAAAGGCGATCACTCTCCTTGATAAGTTCTCCTCCATTGCTTCGACAGCACCTTCGGTATCGATGAAATTCATGCTTATTACTGTCGACCAGATGAAAAATACAAATGACTCGCTTACAGGTTCGGTTATTCTCTGCAAGGACAACTATAAGCTCGAGCTTCCGGATAACATTATCTGGTTCAACGGTGAAACATCCTGGAGTTACCTGCCCGACGAGCAAGAGGTTACTATAACAAAACCTAACAAAAAAGACAATTCATTCCAAAGCCAGCCATCCCTTATTTTCTCGATGTACAAGAAAGGATATAAATGCCGGCTGGTTGAAGAAAAACAGGATTCTTACACGATCGATCTTTATCCGGTTGATATTAAGAATGATATAATCAGGGTCAGACTTGTTATCGAAAAGCCATCCATGGTTCTGAAAAGCTTCGAGTATAAGAGAAGAGATGGCATCATCATCACTCTGCTGGTAAATGATTATGATTTAAAAGAAGTGCCTGCCCTGGAAATTTTCACCTTTCCCCAGGGAAAATACAAGGATGCTGACATTAACGATATGCGCTAACCTCTTTCAGGATAAGCGATCCTGGCATGATAAATATTTAAAAGCCTTCTTTTAAAGACAGCCTTTATATCTGATATATCCTTAAAAGTCAGCGGCACATCCGAGAACTGGCCATCCTGCTCCTGTAAATACAAAATCCTTTCGACAAGCTCGCTGATACCCTCCTCGGTGTACTTTCCGAGGCTTCGCGATGAAGCCTCGACTGCGTCAGCCATCATAACAACAGCAGTCTCCTTCGAAAATGGTTTTGGTCCCGGATAAGCAAACTCTTTTCCCATCTCTGTTTTGCCAGGATTCTGATCGATATATTTCTTGTAGAAATAATATGCAACAGTCGTACCATGATGAGTGCGGATAAAATCAATTATCTGTACCGGCAACTTATAATTTTTTGCAAGGACCACTCCGTTTTTTACATGATTGATAATCACCCTGCTGCTTTCACCCGGGCTCAGGCTTTCATGAGGACTGACTCCCTCGGCCTGGTTCTCGATATAGTAAGAGGGATTGGCAATTTTACCTATATCATGATAAAGCGCCCCTGCCCTGACGAGCAAAAGATGACCGCCAATTGCCCTTGCAGCCTCTTCTGCCAGGTTGGCTACCTGTAGCGAATGCTGAAATGATCCTGGGGCCTCCTCGGCAAATTTTCTCAATAATGGCTGATTTGTATCAGATAACTCCAGCAATGAAGTTTCAGATATCAGGAGAAACCTCTGCTCAAAAATAATTATAAGCGGATAACTCAGCAGAACAAATATGCCGTTCACGCCAAACATTATCAGATCAGACAAAAGAAACTTATGAAGGTTACCGTCACGCATGAGGCATAGTCCGAGATAAAGTACGGATAAGGTCAGTATTACTGAAGCCGCAGTAAAAAACAGTCTTGTACGCTTGTAAATATTGGTCAGAGTAAAAATTGCAGCCATACCTGAAATAAAACTCATCAGAATAAATTCAAAAGGCTGTAGAATCATCAGGCTTGAAAGCATTATCGTAACAAGCAGAATGAACAGGGCGAGACGAGAATCATAAAATGTCCTGATAATAACCGGTATGATGGCGAACGGAACAATAAAAATAAAATCCCTGCCATATTTAAAGGTCAATATCTTCGATATAAGGACAAATAAAAAAATGATCAGCAGAATGAATAATATCTTCCGTGAGACATTCAGAACCTCATGTCGGAACTGCATCAGAAACAGGAATAATAT
>Ga0075520_1001192_pt1 | contig 12291 bp, 9 predicted proteins | sample NGEPerB_FD_75100 | JGI IMG/M metagenome (GOLD analysis project Ga0075520, IMG submission 75100) | Arctic peat soil microbial communities from the Barrow Environmental Observatory site, Barrow, Alaska, USA - NGEE PermafrostAB12-B | ecosystem: Environmental > Terrestrial > Soil > Wetlands > Peat ... | reverse complement strand
GCGGCCCAGCTGCGGATCACGGTGAAGGATGCCGATGGGGACCGGATGGGGCGGGCATTCTCCGATGCCGCCATCGAGCTGGCCCTGGCCGGGTATCCCGGGTTCCACTTGACCTCACCCCCTGCTGCGGGTTCCGTCTATGGCGTCTATTGGCCGACCTTGGTTCCGGCCGAACTGGTGATTCCCGAAGTGGTCCACGCCGACGGCCGCCGGGCGCCGGTTCCCCAGACAGCCCATCTGGTCACCAGCGAGTCCGATCCGGTTGACGAGGAGGCGACCCCGACCGCTGTGCCCGCGGCCGGTCCCACTGAGCATCTGCCCTTGGGAACCATCGTCGGGGCACGTTCGGGGGACAAAGGGGGCAATGCCAACGTGGGATTATGGGCTCGATCCGATGCCGGATGGGCATGGTTGGACACCTTCCTGACCGTCGGCCGGTTCCGGAGCCTGTTTCCCGAAGCCGGTGATCTGGTCGTCCATCGATTCGGGTTTCCCAAGCTGCGCGCCGTCAACTTCGTGGTGCTGGGCCTGTTGGGGGAAGGGGTAGCCTCATCTACCCGCCCCGACCCTCAGGCCAAGAGCCTGGGCGAGTACCTTCGAAGCCGGCTGGTCGACATCCCGGTCAGCCTCCTGCCTGATCGCGCTGATCCCCCTGAACGGCCAAAGGAGTAGCACCGTGGACTTCAGACAATCCGACGAACATCTGATGCTGCGTGAGGCGGTCAGTGCCATCGCCTCCAAGTTCGGACACGAGTACTACGTGGCCAAGGCCCGGGCCGATGAACGCACCGAAGAGTTGTGGAACGCGGTGGCCGAGCCCGGGTTCCTCGGGGTCAGCGTGCCCGAGGAGTACGGCGGTGGTGGGGGCGGCATCACCGAACTGGCCCTGGTGGCCGAGGAACTGGCCGCCGCCGGCTGCCCACTCTTGATCATGGTGGTATCACCGGCCATATGCGCCACCATCATCGCCAAATTCGGGACTGACGCCCAAAAGCAGCGCTGGCTCCCCCGCTTCGCCACCGGCGAGTTGAAGATGGCCTTCGCCATCACCGAGCCCGATGCCGGTTCCAACTCGCACAACCTGTCGCTCACCGCTACCAAAGACGGGGACATCTACCGGCTCAACGGGACGAAGTACTACATCTCGGGCGTGGACGAAGCCGAGGCGATTCTGGTAGTCACCCGATCGGGCGTGGACCCCGACACCGGTCGGGGACGGCTGTCGCTGTTCGTAGTGGACACCGATACACCAGGACTCGAGAAGCAGGTCCTCCCGGTGGAGATCACCGCGCCGGAGAAGCAGTTCACCTTGTTCTTCGACAATGTCGAGGTCGAAGCGGACCGGCTCGTCGGGGCGGAGGGCGAAGGGCTGCGCCAGGTCTTCTTCGGCCTCAATCCAGAACGCATCCTGTCAGCATCCCTGGCCAATGGCATCAGCCGCTACGCGTTGGAGAAGGCCTCCGCCTACGCCGGTGAGCGAGAGGTGTGGGGAACACCGATCGGGCGCCATCAGGGCATCTCCCACCCACTGGCCAAGGCCAAGATCGAGGTCGAACTGGCCCGGGTGATGACCGACAAGGCCGCGTGGCTCTGTGACTTCGACGGGGATTCCCCGGCGGCGGGCGAGGTGGCCAACATGGCCAAATACGCGGCGGCCGAGGCCACCCTTGCCGCGCTCGACCAGGCAATTCAGACTCACGGAGGCAACGGCATGTCGTCCGAGTACGGGCTCGCCGACCTGTGGGGCATGGCCCGACTTCTTCGAATTGCTCCCGTCAGCCGCGAGATGATCCTGAATTTCGTGGCCCAGCACTCATTGGGCCTGCCCAAGTCCTATTGACAGCCGGATCACCGGGTCGACACCGGTAGCGCCCCCCTCGGCACCGGTCGGCACCGGTCGGCACCGGTCGGCTGTCGGTCGGCAACCGGTCGGCGCCACTGGCCAGCGAGAGTATCCTGCTCTCCTTATGCCCATGCAGACCCGTGACGACATCCGCAATGTGGCCATCGTGGCCCACGTCGACCATGGGAAGACGACACTTGTCGATGCCATGCTCTGGCAGTCCGGCGCCTTCCGGGCCAATCAGTCGGTCAACGAACGGGTCATGGACTCCGGTGATCTCGAGCGCGAAAAGGGCATCACGATCCTGGCCAAAAACACTGCGGTGCTCCATGGCGGGGTGAAGATCAACATCATCGACACACCGGGTCACGCCGACTTCGGCGGCGAAGTGGAACGCGGATTGACAATGGTCGACGGGGTATTGCTGCTGGTCGACGCATCCGAAGGACCTCTCCCTCAAACCCGATTCGTCCTCCGCAAGGCCCTTGAGGCACGACTACCGGTGGTGTTGGTGGTCAACAAGGTCGATCGTCCGGACGCCCGGATCGAAGAAGTTGTCAACGAGGTGGAGGAGCTCTTCCTCGACCTCGATGCCGACGAGCATCAGATCGACTTCCCCATCCTCTACTCCAATGCCCGGGCCGGATGGGCCACTACCGAACGGGGCGTGGAAGGAACTGATCTCGAACCGTTGTTCCAAGCCATTCTCGACAGCATCCCGGCCCCCCAGTACGACACGGATGTTCCCTTGCAGGCCATCGTGTCGAACCTCGACGCCTCCCCCTATCTGGGCCGACTGGCTATTTGCCGAATTCGGAACGGCACTCTCCGCAAGGGCTCCACGGTGGCCTGGTGCAAGCTGGACGGGACCATCGAACGGACCAAGATCACCGAGCTCTACATCACTGATGCGTTGGACCGGGTTGACGCCGCCGAAGCCGGCCCGGGTGAGATCGCCGCGGTGGCAGGCATGCCGGAGATCACCATCGGTGAGACCCTGGCCGATCCCGACGATCCGAGGCCCCTGCCCGTCATCACCGTGGACGAGCCCAGCCTGTCCATGACCATCGGGATCAACACGTCGCCATTGGCCGGCACCGACGGTTCGAAGCTCACCGCCCGCCAGATCCTCAGCCGGCTCGATGCCGAACTGGTCGGGAACGTAGCTCTGCGGGTTGACACGACCGAACGCCCCGACACCTGGGAAGTCCAAGGCCGGGGCGAGCTCCAGTTGGCGGTACTGGTCGAGACCATGCGGCGCGAGGGTTTTGAAATGACGGTGGGAAAACCCCAGGTGGTTACCAGGGAGATCGACGGCAAACTCAACGAGCCCATGGAGCGGGTGGCCATCGATGTTCCCGATGACTATCTCGGTGTGGTGACCCAGCTGATGGCGCTCCGCAAGGCCACACTCATCGAGATGGTCAACCACGGCACCGGATGGGTCCGCATGGACTACCGGGTACCCGCCCGCGGCCTGGTCGGCTTTCGCACCGAGTTCATGACCGCGACCCGGGGCACCGGCATGCTGCACCATGTCTTCGACGGGTGGGAGCCATGGCACGGCGAGCTCAAGACCAAGCGGAACGGCTCGATGGTGGCCGACAGGCGAGGGATGACCACCGGTTACACACTGATGAGCCTTCAGGAGCGGGGCATGCTGCTCGTCGGCCCTGGTACCGAGGTGTACGAGGGCATGGTGATCGGAGAGAACGCCCGGGATGAGGAGATGGACGTCAACCCGATCAAGGAGAAGAAGCTCACCAACGTGCGGTCGGCCACCGCCGACGAGGCCATCCGCCTCACACCTCCGTTGCTTCTCTCACTCGAGCAAGCCCTTGAGTTCATCGCCGACGACGAATGTGTCGAGGTGACCCCGAAGTCGGTACGCCTGCGCAAGGTCATCCTCGACCAGGCTGTCCGGGGACGGCTTCGCAGCCGGTCCCGTAATCCCAAGGGTCAAGCCTGAAGCGATCCGTCCGGGTCGACATCGATCGGATATCGTAATCGGGCGAATCTCGGCTCCGAGGGGAGGGCTCGAACCTCCAACATCTGGCTCCAAAGGCCAGCGTTCTGCCGATTGAACTACCTCGGAACGTTCACCTGATGGATTGGTGGATGTGACTCAGGTTAGGCGATGGACAACGCCGCTTGGCAACGATCGGTGATCTGCCGGTGGTCTGGACCCGGAGGTAGGTACGTCACCTCCTGGGTCACGGACTTGCCACGGACTTGGCACGGCCGCCGGCACCGATCCTACCGGTGCCACGGACTCGAAGGAATGCCCGGGTAGGCTCCCGCCCTGATGAGGGTGCTTGTTGTCGATGACGATCCAGCTGTGAGCGGGGCGTTGCAACGGGCATTGAAACTCGAGGGGTACGACGTCTCGTTGGCCGTCGACGGTCCGCGGGCGCTCGAAGACATCGCGATCCGGCCCCCCGACGCGGTGGTCCTCGATATCGGGTTGCCGACCATTGACGGACTCGAAGTCTGCCGACGCCTTCGAGCCGCGGGTGACGACACCCCGGTCCTGATGCTGACGGCCCGCGATGCGATCAGCGATCGGGTCCAGGGACTCGATGCCGGCGCCGACGATTACCTCGTGAAGCCATTTGCCCTCGCCGAGCTTCTGGCCCGGTTGCGGGCACTCCTACGCCGCCGCCACGAGGATTCGAATGACATTCTCAGGTTTGCCGACCTCAGTCTCGATCCGGCCAGCCGCGTCGCCTCCCGGGGTACGCGCGAGTTCTCGCTCACCCGGATCGAGTACGACCTGCTCGAACTGCTGCTTCGTCACCCTCGCCAGGTATTGACCCGCGAGGTCATCCTCGACCGTGTCTGGGGGTACACCTTCGACTCCGGCACCAATTCACTGGCGGTCTACGTGGGCTACCTGCGACGCAAGACCGAAGTAGCCGCCGAATCTCGGCTCATTCACACTGCCCGGGGCGTCGGCTATGTACTGCGTGAGCCATGACGTTCCGCACCCGCCTGGTGATGGCGACAACCATCGCCGTGATGATGGCGGTGGTCCTGGGCTCGATCGCCGCCGAGCTGGTGGCCCACAACTCATTGGTGGGTTCGATCGACGTCAACCTCTCGCAAGGGGCGCAGGCACTGATCGCCCAGCGCGACATCACCAACTTCTGCAGCTCCACCACCGTCGGCCAGTGCTCACAGGTCGTGTGGCCGAACGGTGCCGTGAATCCGAACGACCCCCAGTCGCTCCCCATTCCGCCAGCAGTCAAACAGATGGCAGCGTCACAAGGGAATGGTTCACCCCTTTTGTTTTCCACCACCATCAACAACAACGGGGCAACGATCGAAGTCCGAGAGGTGGTACTGCCATTGGCTCCCGGTTTCGACTACCGGGAGGGCTACAACTCGTACTCGTATGGAATGCCTTCGGGTGGCGCTCTCCAGATGACCTCACCCCTCACCGGGGTGAACCAGGAGCTGGGCCATCTGGCCCTGGCGTTGTGGATCATCGCCTTCTTGGGGGTCGCCATGGCTGTGCTCCTCGGTCTGGTGGTGGGTCGCGCAGTCCTCAGGCCCCTCAACAGTCTCACTTCCACGGTGGAGGAGTTGGCCGATACGACCGACGTCTCGCGGAGGCTCGACCCCGGCGGGATGGACGAGTTGGGACGTCTAAGGCGGGCGTTCAACCGCTTGTTCGAAGCCCTCGACTCCTCCCGCGACTCGCAACGACAGTTGGTATTGGACGCATCCCACGAACTGCGGACCCCACTCACCAGTCTTCGGACCAACATGGAAGTTGCGCGTCGCATGGATGAGCTCGAGCCAGCCGAACGCCAGGTGCTGATCGGTGACGTCCTTACCCAGCTCGATGAACTGACCACCGTGGTTGCCGATTTGGCTGAGCTGGCCAGGGGGGAGCAACCTCCCCCGGCCTCAGAGCCGGTGGGACTCCATACGGTGGTGGAGGAAACGGTCGGAGTCGCCACCACTCATGGGCGCAGTCGCGGAGTGACGTTCAACGCCTTCATCGCACCATCGTGGGTCATGGGCTCGAAGCCACGTATCGAACGGGCCATCGGGAACCTGCTCGACAATGCCCTCAAGTGGAGCCCGGAGGGAGGCTCGGTTGAGATCAGTTGCTCGGGCGGAACGGTGATCGTTCGGGATCACGGTCACGGCATCGACGAATCCGACATCGATCACCTCTTCGACCGTTTCTACCGGGCCCCTACGGCCCGCGGCCTGCCGGGTTCCGGTTTGGGCCTGGCCATCGTCGCACAGGTGGCCCGGGAGGAGGGAGGATCAGTGGAGGCGCAACAGGCGCCTGGTGGTGGCGCACTGTTCCGATTCAGCCTTCCCGAGATCACTCCTCCGGAGGGGGCAGGTCCCGAGGAATAGCGGGTCCTCGGATTCGGGTTGGGTCGGGTGGCGGCAGCCCGGTTCGCCGGTGCCACTGTGGGATCGCAGACTCCTATGGCGCCAAGGCCTCCACCCATGCCTGAGCTCCCGAATGGAGGCCGGCGCTCATCGCTTCACCGGGTACTGGATGCCACCCATTGTCGAGGTGCCGGGATAGCAGCTTCGAGTGTCATACCGGCTCACATGGCGCTGAGCGGCCCGGACGACTAGCCTGCCGCACGACATGGGATCACTGATCAAGAAGCGCCGTAAGCGCATGCGTAAGAAGAAGCACAAGAAGATGCTGAAGGCCACTCGCTGGCAGCGCCGGGCGGGCAAGTAGCTCTGCAATGATCCCGGCCCCGGTCCTGCGGGGCAGGCCAGCCGGACGGCAGAACACCTACGGCAGGTCGGCGGCCGGTTACCGGGCTCGTGTGTACTGGGCAGGAACCGTCCTCGCGCCGATGAGTTGGGCCGACGCCCGACCCAATGCCAGCGAACGTCGCCCCCCGAGTCCCAACGATTCCGGCGCACCCTCGACAAACCAGGTCGAACCGCTTCCGGCCAGCCGTGGTTCCGCGCCGGTGGCGGTTGCGAACAGGTCACGCCAAAGGGCAAGCCGGGGTTCCACCGAAATCGCCGGCATTTCAAGGTCGTTCCCACCTCCATCTGCTGGCGGAGCCGTCCTCCGGAGAGCCAACGAGTCCCACGCCCTGTAAACCGCACCGGTATCCACCCCGAACGGCAGCAGCGGAAGGGTGAACGTCTCGTCCTTGTGCGCCAGCGGTGTCACTGATTCGCCGATGCCCTTCACCAGGGCCCGTCCTCCGGCTACACAGAACGGGACGTCAGCCCCCAGATTCGCGGCCACGTCGAGATCAGTGCTTCCGGCCCACCGGAGGATGGCCGCGGCGTCGGCGGATCCGCCTCCAAGCCCAGCACCCACCGGGATTCTTTTGATCAGCCGGACCCGAGCAGTGCGATCGACGGCAAGCAGAGCCCGAATGACCAAATTGTCGGGACCAGTCGAGAGCGCCGAAACATCGGCCTCCCAGTGATCGGGTGAGCCCGCGCCTTCGGCGTCACGCGGCCCTCCTCCACTCTCTATGGTGAGCCCGTCCCCCGGGCCAATCTCCAGCGTGTCAGCCATGTCGAGAGTGACCATTTCGGATTCGATCTCGTGATACCCGTCGGGATGGACCCCCGTGACCGCCAACGACAGAGTCAATTTGGCCGGGGCCGACAGCTCGGTAACGCCACCGGTCTCGCAGGCCTGGTCGGGCCCACCGCGCTCCGCTGAATCACCTTGTCTCACGAGACGCTCGGTTCCGTCGGGTTCCACGCCGCCAGCCTCACCCACTCGTCCAGGCCCAGTTCCTCGGCCCGGGCAGTTGGTGCGATGTCCGCTGCTTCGAATGCTTCGGATTGAACCAGCCCGTCCAAGGATCGGCGCAGCATCTTGCGGCGGTGCGCGAAGCCGGCTCGGACGACATCGAACAGACGGTCGTACGACACCTTGGCAACCTCTCCCGTTGGAGCCGTATGGCGGTCCAGACGGACCAGAACCGACTCCACTTTGGGACGGGGGATAAAGACCGAAGCCGGGACCCTGCCGACCACAGAGGCGCGAGCCCAATAGGCCACCTTCACCGACACCGCACCGTACGCTTCCTCTCCGGCCTCGGCCGCCAACCGCTCGCCGACCTCGCGTTGGACCATGACCAGCAACGATGAGACCTGCGGAGCCTCCTCTAGTACCCGGATGACCAATGGGACGGCCACGTTGTAAGGAAGATTGGCCACCAGGGACCATGCCGGGTCCGAAGACCCGCCCTCGGCATCGGCGCCGACCTCATCTTCCAAGAGGGCCTTCCAGTCGAGCGACAGTGCATCTGCCTCGACAACCCGGACACCGAGTCGTTCAACTTGGGACCGGAGCACCGGAAGTACGTCCCGATCGATCTCCACGGCGATCACGGAAGCGCCCGCCTCGGCCAATGCCAACGTCAACGACCCGAGGCCGGCGCCGATCTCCACTACCCGGGATCCCGGACCGATACCGGCCAGGTGGGCAATCTTCCGAACCGTATTGCCGTCGGCCACGAAGTTCTGTCCGAGGGCCCGGCGCGGATGGAGATCATTGGCCTGAAGCAGTGCATGAATGTCTGCTCGGCCGTGGGTCACACGCTCAGTGTGTCACCAGCTCAGCTCGGCATTGGAAATGACCCCCTGGGACAGAGGGGCGATCTGAGCGAACGTATCAGTGGCCAGGTCGATCTGTCGCGACGTATCGGCCTCGCGGTCGTCGACTGTGCAGCTGACCGTCTTCCCGTTATCGGGATTGGTGATGGTCACCACCGTGCCGAACGACAACGTGGGGCTGGCGCACGTTCCGGGGGTGGCGTCGTAGTACGTGACGACGCCCGTCCGCGAGTTGGCCGGGGCGGCCTGAGCCGGGGCGGCCTGAGCCGGGGCGGCCTGAGCAGCCTGGGTGGTCGTCGGAGCCGGCACCGTGGGCGCAGGGGTCTGCACCCGCTGAGGTTGGGTCGTCGGCGTGAAGTAGATGTGGGCCGGCACGGTGGTGGGTGAGGTAGTGGGTGAGGTAGTGGGTGAGGTGGTGGGTGGAGGGGTCACCACCGTTGTTGGTGGGGTGGCCGTTGCGTTCTCGCCGCCGGTACCGACGCCCGCTGGGTCGGATGTCTTGATGCTGTCTGCAGCCAGTTGCCAGGCAGGGAAGTACCCACCGTGGCTTGGCAAGGCCGCCGCTTGTCGAGCGTGGCCGCGGCCGGGCCCGGACGCAGCCGAACTCGAACCGGTTTGAATGGCGATGAGCGGCACGATAAGTAGCGCTCCACAGAGGAGCAGTGCGGCACCGGGCCGACCACTCCGTTCGATTGAGGTCCTCAGAACTCCACCTTCGTCGGGGACGTATATGGACACATTCAAGCCGTCTCCTCCAAGCCGACTTAAATGAAATCGACCGCTATAAACAGCGGCCGCGACCAATACGCTAGACAGGTTCTTGCGCGCGAATCAAACGCGGGACGCCAAAATGGTTACCCCAGGTAACACTTAGTGCACAATTTCACAAGCCGAAACAGGCTCTGGAATTGCGGGTCGAGACCTCGGCCACCAACTCTCTGCTTACCCCTTTGACGGCGGCAATTGTTGCTCCCACCAGGGGTACCCGGGCGGGCTCGTTGGGTGATCCACGATGAGGCACCGGGGTCAGAAATGGGGAGTCCGTTTCGATCAACAGGCGGTCAATCGGGCAGATTTTGGCCGCTTCCCGGACTTCGACCGCGGTCTTGAAAGTAACCACCCCACTGAAGGAGAGCGATGCCCCGAGGTCGAGACAGCGGCGAGCCTCCTCGGGCCCCCCGGTGAAACAGTGGATGATGGTGTGCTCGGGGACACCGGTGGCAACGAGGATATCGATGGTGTCGTCCCACGCCTCGCTGGTATGGATCACCAGGGCCAGACGGTGCCGGAAGGCCAATCCAATCTGTGCGGGGAACGCGGCTCGCTGCGCGTCACGCGGTGAATGATCGTAGTGATAATCGAGTCCGCATTCTCCTATACCGACCACAATTGTCGATGGATTATTCGGGTTCGATCCGGCGTCCGATCCTGCGTCCGATCCGGCGACTGAACCGGCGACTGAACCGGCCCCCAGATCCGGCAATTCGGCACCGAGGATGGAGTCCAAGGTCTCCACCCCGTTGATGGCATCGTGAGGATGAAGCCCAACGGTTGCCCACATCTGGACCCCCTCAGCCGTGGCCACCGAATCGGCTCGGGCCATTCTCCGGGCCAGATCCACTGCCTCTCGGGAGGTGGCGGCGTCAGTTCCCACGCAGACCATCCGGGTAACCCCGGCTTCCGATGCTCGCGCAATGGTCGCGGCCAGTCGGGTGGCATGAGGCTCTCGATGGGTCTCCGCCTCTTGACCCCCGGCCCCATCTTCGTCTGCGAGGAGGTCCGATTGAAGATGGCAGTGCGAGTCAAACCACTCGACAACGGCATCGTTGGGTCGACCGTCCTGTTGGCCGTCGCCGCCCGTGGCACCCAGATTCTCCCCGGTGATGCTCATTTCCGGCGTGGAAAGAGCGGGGCACCCTTCTCCACGTCCAGGCCCCCGGGATAGCCTCCCCAAACGGCTGCCCCGGGCAGGCGCTGATCAGCCGGGGATCCGCTGAGTCCGATCCGCCGCCATATGTGCTCGGCGGTGGCGGGCATTGCCGGCACAACCAGGACCGACACCAGGCGGAGGACCTCGAGGGCGCTGCCCAACACTGCATCGACACCCGGGCCGGGGTCGGCCTTCCACGGCTCGGCGGTCTCCAACTCGGCGTTGGTCTCCCGTAGGAGTCTCCAGGTCGCTTCGAGGCCCAGATTGGGTTGCCCGGCGTTCCACGCCTCGGTCACCTCGGAGACCACTTCGACCGCCACCGATGCCAGACGACTCTCGGGGTCCGGAGCGGGACCCACTCCTCCGCATTTGGATCCGACCACCGTGGCTACCCGCGACAAGAGGTTCCCCAGATTGTTGGCCAGGTCGGCGTTGTAACGACTGGTTATCCCTTCGGCTGAGAAGTCCCCGTCCAACCCCAACGGAGTATCTCTCAGGAGGTGATAGCGCACCGCATCAACACCGAATTCGGCGGTGAGCTCGCCGGGAGAGATCTTGTTGAGGCTGGATTTCGACATCTTGACGCCGCTGACCAGTAACCATCCGTGGACCTGCACGTGCGCCGGAGGGTCGATGCCGGCGGCCATGCACATGGCGGGCCACCACACGCAGTGGAACCGGATGATCTCCTTGCCGATCAGATGGTGAACCGATGGCCACCACTGCTCGAACCGCTCCATGTCCTGGCCATACCCGATGCCAGTCAGATAGTTGACCAGCGCGTCATACCAGACATAGAAGACGTGTTGCTCGTCCCACGGGACCAGGACACCCCAGTCGATGGAGGTCCGGGTGATGGAGATGTCCCGTAAGCCTCCTTTGATGAAGCTCAGCGCCTCGTTTCGCTTCGATTCGGGGACCACCGCCTCTGGGTTCGCCTCATACCAGTCGATCAGCCGCTGTTCGAAGGCACTGAGCCGAAAGAAGTAGTTGTCTTCCTCGAGAAGTTCCACCGGGCGAAGGTGGATCGGGCAGAGAGTGCCGTTGACCAGGTCTTCTTCGTTGTAGTACTGCTCGCACGGTACGCAGTAGAGACCACGGTAGGTGTCCTTGACGATCCACCCGTTCTCATGGATTTTGGTCAGAAACTGCTGCACGGCCCGATGATGCCGGGCCTCCGTCGTCCGGATGAAGTCGTCGTTGGAGATGTTGAGGTCTGCCCATGCCGCCGCGAATCGCGGTGACAGCTGATCGGTCCACTCCGTGGGGGTGACGCCGTGTTCTTCAGCCGCCCGTGCCACTTTCTGGCCGTGCTCATCGGTACCGGTGAGAAAGAAGACGTCGTCGCCGATCAGCCGGTGCCAGCGGGCCAGTGCATCGGCATTGACGGTGGCATAGGCGTGGCCGACATGGGGCGCGTCATTGACGTAGTAGATCGGGGTGGTGATGTAGTAGCGGGACACTGCCCAGTAGCGTACCGATCCCGCCCCCGGTCGCCGACCGCATCACCGAGGTGGAGGTGTGGAGCCGTGTACCGGTGTAGCGCTGTCGGTCGGTTCCGTCAGCTATGCGTTCACCAGTTTGCTACGTGGCAACCACCACGCCCGGTCCGCTCGGAAAAGCGCTGGTGGTACTCCTCGGCGGGCCAGAAGGTGCTCGCCGGCACTATTTCGGTCACGATGGGCCGCTTGAATCGCGCCTGATACTCGTCGAGGGAGGTCCGTGCCGCATTCTCCTGTGCTTTGTTGCGAGCAAAGACAGCCGAACGGTACTGGGTGCCGTGATCGGGGCCCTGCCGGTTGAGGGTGGTGGGGTCGTGGTGCCGCCAGAACTCCTCGAGGAGGGTCTCGAACGAGACCTGACCCGGGTCGAAGGTCACCAGCACCGCTTCCGCGTGCCCGGTTCGGCCCGAACACACCTGCTCGTAGGACGGGTGGTC
>Ga0075520_1001190_pt1 | contig 12302 bp, 13 predicted proteins | sample NGEPerB_FD_75100 | JGI IMG/M metagenome (GOLD analysis project Ga0075520, IMG submission 75100) | Arctic peat soil microbial communities from the Barrow Environmental Observatory site, Barrow, Alaska, USA - NGEE PermafrostAB12-B | ecosystem: Environmental > Terrestrial > Soil > Wetlands > Peat ... | reverse complement strand
GGGTCAGAACAGATCCTCGTCGGTGTCCTGGTCACCGCGCTCTTCCCGGGTTCCGGAAGCGGGCAACCGCACCCCGAGCTCGTCCAGGTCGGCGACTTGCTCGGGCCTGACGTCCACGGCGTCGTCCTCGCTCGGCCCGGACGCCGTTTCACCGGCCACCGCGGCTGCCTGGTCCCCGTTCACGGTAACCGCGCCCTCGGGCGACGGTGCCACGGCCACCAGGCGCGGCAGCGTCGCGTTCGGCGTCCTGGTGAAATTGCGCAGCACGGCGCCCCGGTCCAGCCGGCCGACCTCGGTACGGGGGAGCGACGGCGCCAACTGGTAGACCGCAGGGCGTTTGAAGGCCGGCAACCGGCTGTCCACGAAGTCGGCGAGATCGGTCACGGTGAGCACCGCATCGGCGCGGGCCACCAGCACGGCGGCGACCTCCTCGGCGCCGCCCGCCGCCGGCACACCGATCACGGCAGCCTCGGCCACCCCGGGGTGCAGGCCGAGCACCTGCTCGACCTCCCTTGGGTACACGGTGAAGCCGGCCACCGTCACCGTTTCCGAGGCGCGGTCGACCAGGTGCAGCTCGCCGTCGTCGTCCAGGAACCCGATGTCGCCGGTGACGAACCAGCCGTCCGCACCCGGCCCGCCGTGGCCGTCCGGCCAGTACCCGGAGAACAGGGTGCCGCCGCGTATCGCGATCCGGCCGACCTCGCCGGCGTCCGGGGCGTCGACCATGACGTCGAGCGGATCACTGAGCTCGGCCGTCTCGGTCTCGGTCGGCTGCACACTGTCGCCGACGTTGACGTCCTGCCCGTCCGGCCCCACGATGCGCAGTTCGATACCGGTCAGCGGCTTCCCGACCGATCCGTGCCGTGGCTCGTCGGTCATCAGCGTGCTGGCCACCACCGATGCGGCTTCGGACAGGCCGTACCCCTCCCAGACCGGATGGCCGATCAGGGTCTGCACAGCGCCGAAATCGTCGGTGTCCAGCGGCGCGGTGCCCGAGGTGAGCAGCCGGACGGTGGCCAACGAGCGCTGCGCGCCGTCCATGCCGACCAGGTGGTGGAAGAACCCGGGAGCTCCGGGCACCACGGTGACGTCATGCTCGCCGGCCGCGGCGACCGCGGACTCGGCGGCCCGCCGGCCCGCGGCGACCACGTCCTGGCTGCCGCGCAGCGCGCCGTCCGGAGCGCCGATGGAGATCGTCGCGCTGTCGAACCCGACCTCCGGGATGACGGTGGCGCCGCCGACGATGGTGGTCGGCAGGAACGCCACCACCCAGCCCGCGACGTGGTACATCGGCAGCACCTGCAGCACCCGATCCGCGTCCCTGACCCTGCGGTCGTCCAGCCGGCCGATCGCCTCGACCGCCGCCAGGATCGAGCGGTGGGACAGCATCACGGCGCGGTCGGCCCTGGCCCTGGCCAGCACGGCCAGGTCCTCGCCCCCACCGAACGCCGCCGGTGGGGAGTCAGTGGGCGGCGCCGCCCACCACTGGGCGATGTCGTGCTGGTCGAGCCCGACCGGCAGGCCATGATCGTGGTCGACGGAAATCGCGGCCACCGCACCGACCCGGTCTGCGACCTCGCCGGTGTCCCCGTGCGAGGGACCGATCGGCACGGCGATCAGCCCGGCCCGCGCGCAGGCGAACAACGCCGCCGCAAGATCGGCCCCGGTGGGCAGGGCGATCACCACCCGCTCCCCGCGATCGAGGCCGATCGAGCGCAGCTCGGTCACGCCGGCGTCCGACGCGGCATCGAGCTCGGCCCAGCTGCGGGAGCCGGACGAGGCGATCACCGCCGGTCGGTCGGGATACGTCTCGGCGGCGCGCCGCAGCAGATCGGCCACGTTTCCTGTGCTGCGGGCCGGTTCTGTGCGCTGATCTCCTGCTGGGCTGCTCACACTGATCATTGTCCTGCCACCGCCCGGAGTGCACCCATCGGACCACCCGCTGCCTTCCGCACGGTGCGCATCACCGGCCGTCGGACGGCAGGGCGGGCCCCGCGCTGGATAGGCTGGTCGGGCATCGCGCGCCGCCGGCGGTCCGCTCGTCCACCGGACAGGCCGGTGGGTGGACAACCGGTGGCGCTTCGGACGGACGGGAGGCTTTCGTGCCGCATCGCAGGTCGCGCACGTTCGACCCGCAGGCCGAAGCGGCCGAGATCGCCGGCGCGGCGTCCGCGGAGGCCGCCTATCAGGCGGTGCACGAGGGCGAAGCGCCGCTCGAACCAGGCACGGATCTGACCGCCGCGGCCTTCTTCGACGTCGACAACACGATGATGCAGGGCGCCTCGATCTTCCATTTCGCCCGCGGCCTGGTCGCGCGCAACTTCTTCACCACCAAGGACCTGGTGCGGTTCGCGCTGCTGCAGGTCAAGTTCCGGATCATCGGCGAGGACCCGGACGACACGCACACCGCGCGCGAAGGTGCGCTGGCGTTCGTGGAGGGCCGACAGGTATCCCAGATCGTCGAGCTCGGCGAGGAGATCTACGACGACCTGATGGCCGACAAGATCTACCCGCGGTCCGTCGAGCTGGCCAAGAAGCACCTGGACGCCGGGCAGCGGGTGTGGCTGGTCACCGCAACGCCGCAGGAACTGGCGCAGATCATCGCGCGCAGGCTCGGCCTCACCGGGGCGCTGGGCACCGTCGCCGCCGAGGAGAACGGCATCTACACCGGCCGGTTGTTCGGCGAGATGCTGCACGGCCCGGCCAAGGCAGCGGCCGTCCGCGCGCTCGCCGCCAGGGAGGGTCTTGACCTGCGCCGATGCACCGCGTACTCGGATTCGGTGAACGACGTGCCGATGCTCTCGGTGGTCGGCACCGCGGTGGCGGTCAACCCGGACGCGGCCCTGCGGGACGTGGCCAGGGAACGCGGATGGCAGATCCTGGACTTCCGGACCGGCCGCAAGGCGGCCAAGATCTACTTGCCCGCGGCGGTCGGCGTGGGCGCACTGGGCGCGGCGGTGCTGGTTGGCCGGCAGGTCTGGCGCCGGACCCGCTGATCCCGGGCCGTTGTCAGGGGTGCCGTTGTCAGGGGTGCTCTGATCAGCCCAGGTACGGGTGGCCGCGGCGCAGCAACAACCGGTACAAGGTCTGCTGGATCGTCTCCCGCACCCGGTCGGTCAGGTTGAAAACCACCATCGGGTCGTCCGCGGCGTGGTCGCCGTAGCCGTCCGTCGGGATGGGCTCACCGAACTCGATCAGCCATTTGCTCGGCAGCGGGATCGCGCCCAGCGGCCCGAGCAGCGGGAACGTCGGCGTCACCGGGAAATAGGGGAAGCCAAGCGCACGGGCGAGCGGCTTGATGTTGCCGATCAGCGGGTAGATTTCCTCGGCGCCGACGATGGACACCGGGATGATCGGCACTCCGGTCTTCAGCGCGGCGGTGACGAACCCGCCCCGACCGAAGCGCTGCAGCTTGTACCGCTGTGAGTAAGGCTTGCCGACGCCCTTGAACCCCTCCGGATAGACGGCGACGACCTCGCCGGATGACAGCAACCGCTCGGCGTCCGGATTGCAGGCCAGGGTGTTCCCGGCCTTGCGGCTGATCGGTCCGAGGAAGGGCGTGTCGAAGACCAGGTCGGCGCCCAGCATTCGCAGCGGCCGCCGCTGGGGGTGATGGTCGCGCAGCGCGACCGCCGTCATCACGGCGTCCACCGCGATGGTCCCCGAGTGGTTCGCCACCAACAGCGCGCCACCGGTGTCCGGCACGTTGTGGATCCCCAGAGTGTCGATCCGGAACCACTTCTCGTACAACAGGCGGAGCGGCGGCGTCAGCACGTTGTCGGTGAAATCGGGGTCGTAGCCGAAGTCGTCGACGTCGTAGTCGCCGGTCATCCTGCGGCGCAGGAACGCGATTCCCCCGGCCAGGCTGCGCTTCCAGCCGGTTTCGCCGGCCGGGGCGGGCAGCGCGTCGGTGTCGGGGCGGTCCACGTCGACGGCGCCCGAGGGGATGACGCCACCGGCCAGGCCGTCGGCGAACGCCGAGCCGTGCCCCGGATCGGCTGCCTGATCGCCGGCATGGCCGGCACGGCCGGCATGATTGTCACCGGCGGCCGGCGCGGCGTGGTTTCGCTTGCGCGGCTGGCGCGCTGCACCGGAGGCTGCGCTGGTGGCAGGGGTGGGTCCGCCGCCTGGCGTTTCGGTGCTACCCACGTTGTTCCCTCCTTCGCGCCGATGAATCTCGGGGCAGTGCTGGACCTGGTCGACTCCCTGACGGGCTCACCGCGTCCTCCGCCTGCGCACCGGACCCGCGGCGTCCCCGGTGATGCCAACCAGCCGCGGGCGCCCGTCGGGCCGGTCATCGCCTTCAGGCACGTCCCCGCCGGACGCTGCCGAATGCCTGCCGGCCGAGAGCGGACCCGCGACGGCCGGGTCGGCCAGGGTGGCGGATCGACCCACCCGGCCCGCCGATGGTCCGGTGCCGCCGGACCCGATCAGCAGCGCATCGCCGTTCGGGCCGGCCCGCTCCGGCCGGAGGCCGAGGGTGCCGGTGATCCGCTTCTCGACCCCGCGCACGGTGGATGCCGGGAGCGCCGGACGAAGGTGCGCGGCGAAGTCGTCGAAAGCCTCGACAGTGGAAAAATGCGGTTGGTATCCAGCGCGTTCGATCAGCCTCGTGGTGTCCAGCACCCGACCAGTGGTCAGCGACTCCACCTGCCGGGGCGAGAAGCCGCCGAGCCGCGCCGTCCGCATCACGCGCGAGATACCGCCCAGGGTGAACGCCGGAACGGACAGCGGTAGCCGGCCGGCCCGGTGAATGGCCTGAGCGAGCGTCAGCACGCCGTCGCCGGCAACGTTCACCACGCCCGAGAAGTCCTTCAGGGCAAGGTATTCCATCACGCCCACGGCATCGGATTCATGGACCAGCTGGATCCGCGCGTCCCGGCCGAGGACCATCGGCACGAACGGCGACAGCGCGAAGTAGCGCGTCAGCGGGGTCACCACTGTCGGGCCGATGATGTCGGCGAACCGCGGCACCGCGATCCGCACATCGGGCCGCCGGCGGCCGAAACCCCGGACATAGGCCTCGATGTCGATGGCGTCGCGGGCCGGACCGGAGGACGGCACCGACCGGGCAGGGGTCTCCTCGGTGAAGATGGCCGGGTCTCGCGAGGAGGATCCGTAGACAGCAGCGGTGGACCGCACGATGAGGTTCCGCACGCTGTCCGACCGCTGGCACGCGGCAAGCAACTGCATGGTGCCCAGGACGTTCATTTCCTTGACCATGCTGCGCGCCGCGGACGAGGCGGGGGTTGCCGATGCAGACGCGTGCACCACCGTGTCGACCCGGGCCGCCTCGATGACCCTGGCGATCAGCGGGTTCCGGATGTCCACCCGGGCGAAGTCCGCATCACCCATCCGGGCACGAGCGGCCGGCTCGGGCAGTGCGGCGTCCACGCCGATCACCCGGTCCACCTCGGGGCGGCGAGCAAGCCGGCCGGCAAGTTCTGAACCGATGAATCTGGTGACACCCGTGACGAGGACGACCAGGCCCGCCATGGCAGTCACACCCCTTCGACGTATGTTGTCCGGCAATCACACCGATCGCCGCCGGGGCAGTGGCCGACGGCGCCCGGCGACCTACTTGCCGGCCTTACGACGTGCCACTCGGGTCTTGCGCAGCAACTTGCGGTGCTTCTTCTTGGCCATCCGCTTGCGACGCTTCTTGATGACTGAACCCATGCGGTGATCTTCTCCACTGGTGATCCGCCGTGGCCCGGCGGGATGGCGCGCGAGCCGTTCTCGGACCGCTGCCGGCGGATTGCCGGACTTTCCCGTCATCCTACCGGCCGCAGCCCACGTTTCCGCTCGTGACGTCGGCCCTCCCGGTAGGCCGGCACGGCAGATCATCGGGTGTCCCCGCCAGGGCGTGGGATGCGTGGGTCCGGCCGGGTAGCTACCGAACCGGAACGATGACCGAACTGAGCCGAGGCCCGTACCGGCTCGTCAGCCGACGTCGTTGAAGGCGTCTCGCAGGTAGTCGTGCACGGCCCGCTCCGGTACCCGGAACGACCGCCCGACGCGCACCGCCGGCAGTTCACCCGAATGCACCAACCGGTACACCGTCATGCGCGAGACCCGCATCAGCTGGGCCACCTCGGCGACCGTCAGGAACCGCATCTCGGACAGCGCCGGGTCGCGCGGGGGCGACTGGTTCGGCGGTCGATCGTCTCGTGCGGGCATCAGGACACCGTCTTCCGGCACGTTTCGCGCCCGCTGGCTTCCCCACCGGTGGGCATCATACGTACGTGCTCTATGAACTCTAGCGTGACAGATGGGACTAGCGCGATGGGTAGTTCCCGCAGGCAGCGACCCGGGCGGGGCATCGACTCCCGCCCGAGTCGATACAGTCCGTCACCGAACGGCGATCAGCGCCCGAAGTGGGTTCTCGGCCGTTCGAGACGCACGCCGTCCACCACGATGTCGACCCGTTCGTTGTAGAAGGCCAGCATGCCGGTGATCGGCAGCAGTTGCCGCGTCGGGAAGTCGTCGGTCCTCGCGAGGTCCGGATGCACCCTGCCGTCGACCCGCGCCGACCAGTAGCCGCTGGCGGCAGGCGGGTCGGAATTCCGTTGGCGTCCGGCGTCGACGAGCCTACGGTGGGAACCATCATGGATTGCTGACATGGCCCTGACCCGCGCCCGAGGCTCGTCCGCGCGCTCGCGCCGACACCCGGCGGGTCCCGTTACTTTCCCCGGGACAACCATGTCAACCAACAGTGCTGGCCGTGTTTCCCTGCTCGCCCGCGACGTCGGCAAGTCCTACGCCGGACGGGTGGTGCTGGACGGCATCGACCTGACCGTCGGGTCCGGCCACCGGCTCGGGCTGGTCGGCGAGAACGGGGTCGGCAAGTCCACCCTGCTGCGCCTGCTCGCCGGGGTGGAAGGTCCCGATGCCGGAACCGTCCACGCTCCGGACGATCTGGCCTACCTCCCGCAAGACCCGGCGTTCGCCGGTGAGGACACCGTCGGTGACGTGCTACGGGAAGCGCTTGCGCCGCTGCAACGCGCGGTTCGTGAGGTGGAACGGCTCAGCACCGAGCTGACCGCCGAAGTAGGGCGATCAGGGCGATCGCCAGGACACCCGGCACCGACGAGCCGGGTGACGCAGGAGTCGACCGCCGACCGGTTTGTCCTGATGTTGCAATGGGCGCAGGACCACGACGCGTGGGATGCGGACCGCCGCGCCGACCTCGCTGCGCGCCGCCTCGGCCTTGCCGAGCTGCCTCCGGACCGGCCGGTCGGCACGCTCTCCGGCGGTGAGCGGACCAGGCTGGCGCTCGTCGCGATCATCACCGCCGTCCCGACTGCGTGCTGCTCGACGAGCCCACGAACCACCTCGATGACGAGTCCATGGACATGCTCGAGGGCTACCTGGTCGACCTGCCGGGAATCGTGGTGGCCGCCAGCCACGACCGGGTGTTCCTGGACCGGGTCTGCACCGAGATCGTCGACCTGGATCCGTCGCCGCTGGGCACCGACGGACGCGGCGGCCGCCGCTACTCGTTCGGGGCGTCCGATAACTACTCCGGCTACCTGGCCTTCAAGGCCGACACCCGGCGCAGGTACGAGCAGATCTATCGCACCCAACAGCAGCGGATCGAGGAACTCCGGCAGGCGACGAAGATCGACACCGGCCGGATCGCGCACGACCGCGGGCCCAGGGACAACGACAAGTTCATCTACGCGGTCAAGGGCGCATCGGTGCAGCGCGCGGTGGCAAGGCGGGTTCGCAACGCCGAACGCCGGCTGGCGAGCGCCGAGCGGACGGCGCTGCGCAGGCCGCCGGAGGTGTTGAGCTTCGGTTCCCCGCTGACACCGAGGCTGACGTCACGCCCGACCAGCGGGACGGGCTCGGACAGCACGGCTGAACACCACGACAATGCCGTCCAGATCAGGAATCTGGAGGTCGACGGCCGGGTGAGCGTGCCCAGGCTTGATGTCCCCACCGGTGGCCGGCTGCTCGTCACCGGGGCGAACGGCTCTGGGAAATCCAGCCTGCTCGCGGTGATCGACGGCCGCCTCAAGCCGGACCGCGGAACCGTCGGGGTACATGCCAGGCGAGTGGGCACGCTGCCGCAGGACGTCACGTTCGCCGACCCATCCGTGCCGGCGGACCGGGTGTTCGCCGCCGGGCTGGCGGCCGCGGGTCGTCCCGACGTCGACCCGCAACGTGCGCTGCACGATCTCGGGTTGCTGCAGGCACGGGACGCCAGGCAGCCGGTTGGCCTGCTGAGCGTCGGGCAGCGGCGAAGGCTGGCCCTGGCGATCCTGGTCGCGACCGAGCCGGATCTACTGCTGCTGGACGAGCCGACCAATCACATCTCGCTGAGCCTGGCCTCCGAACTGGAGGAGGCCCTACGGTCGCCGGCGGGCGAGTCGCAGGGCACCGTGATCGTCGCCAGCCACGACCGTTGGCTGCGCCGCCGGTGGGACGGCCAGGAACTGCCGATGTCGTTGGCTTCCTCATCGGCGTGCCAGTCGGCCGGGTGAGACTGTCAGGCCCCGTTGTGCGACTTGCCCAGTTCCGCCGACCGGAGCGCGGCGGCCTCGATCGCGGACAGCAGCGCGGCCCGCACCGCGTGGTTCTCCAGCTCCCGGATCGCTGCGATGGTCGTCCCGCCCGGTGAGGTGACGGCCTCGCGCAGCGCCACCGGGTGCTCACCGGTCTCGCGCAGCATCCGCGCCGCGCCGACCGCCGACTGGATGATCAACTCGGTGGACACGTCGCGCGGCAGGCCGAGCAGGATGCCGGCGTCGATCATCGCCTCCACCAGGTAGAAGAAGTACGCCGGTCCGGAGCCGGACAGCGCGGTGACGGCGTCCTGCTGTGCCTCCGGCACCCTGACCACCTTGCCCACGGTGGACAGCAGGTCCTCGACCAGCTGCAGGTGCTCGGGTTGCGCGTGCGAACCGGCGGAGATCGCGCTCATCGCCTCGCCGACCAGCATCGGCGTGTTCGGCATCACCCGCACCACGGGCGTGCCGGCCGGCAGGTGCCGCTCGTACAGCGCGGTGGGCAGCCCGGCGCACAGCGACACCACCAAGGTGCCCGGTTTGATCGACCAGGACAGTGAGTGAAGCAGCGGGTCGATATCCTGCGGCTTCACGGCGACGATCAGCACATCCGCAACGGCCGCGGCCTCGTCGGTTTCCACCCCGCGTACGCCGTACCTGGCGGTCAGCTCGGCCACCCGCTCCGGGTACCGCTCGGTGAACAGCAGGGATTCCGGGGAGCGGCCGGCCCCCAGCAACCCGGCCAGCATGGCCTCACCGATCTTCCCCGCACCCAGAATGGCGATCGTCGTCATGGCGATCAGGGTGCCACGGTTGGCTCTCCGGGTGCGCGCTCGGCCCGGTCGATCAGATCCCGCACGCCGTCCGGCCCCATCGAACCGGCTGGTCTCTCGGTCCGCAGAGCGGCTGCAGGGCCCGGGACGACGAAACGGCTCGGATCCGCTGGGGCCATGCACGCGCCCGTGGGTGGGCCGCCCAGCACTCCTATCCTCGCCGGGTGACCCAGCCGGCCCGTGAAACGTCGCGATGGCTGGTCGGGACCGCGATCCTGCTGCTGGCGGTCAACCTGCGGCCGGTGGTCAACGCGCTCGGCGCCGTCATCCCGGAACTCCGATCCGCTACCGGCCTGCCCGCCGCCACCACCGGGGTGCTGCTGTCGCTGCCGACGCTGTCGTTCGCGGTGATGGGCCTGGCGGCCCCGGTGCTGGCCGCGCGCATCGGATCGCACCGCACCGTGTTGCTGACCCTGCTGGCACTGATCACCGGCCAGCTGATCCGGTCCCTGGTGCCCGGTACGACGGCGCTGTTCGCCGGGTCGCTCCTCGCGCTGGCCGGCATCGCGGTCGGCAACGTGCTGCTCCCTGGTCTTGTGCGGCTGCACTTCCGGACCGCATCCCGGCGATGACGGCCGCCTACACCGCGCTGCTCACCATCGGCGGGTCGGCGGCGGCGGCGCTGACGCTGCCGATCGCCAGGGGGCCTCGGCGGGGATTGGCGCACCGGGCTCGGCATGTGGGCCACCACCGCAGCGGCTTTCCAGGTCGCACTGGCCATCGCGATCGGGATCCCGCTGGCCGCACTGGTGCCGCCGCTGCTGGGCAGGATGCGGCGACCGGCGATCCTGGTCGTGGTGCTGGCCGGGTGCTACATCGCCGCCTTCGCAGGGCTGATACTGGTTGCGGGACAAGCGGTCTGGGTGTTCTCCGCACTGATCGGGATCGGCACCGGCGCTTTCCCGCTGGCGCTGACGTCGATCGCGCTCCGGGCAAGGACGTCGATGGCCACCACGTCGCTGTCGGCGTTCACCCAGTGCGTCGGCTACCTGATCGCCTCCGTCGGGCCGTTCGGGTTCGGCGTGCTGAACGGTCTGACCGGCGGCTGGACGGTGCCGCTGCTGGCGCTCTGCGCTGTGGTGGTGGTCCAGGCGGTCGCCGGGTGCTTGGCCGTTCGGCCGCGCTACGTGGAGGACGAATTACCGCCGCAACCCGCCGTGGGCGCAACCGGTTGAACGCATGCGGAGCAGGCACGCAGGCATCAGGGCGACACCGTGACGGCCTCCGACGAAGCGAAGCGTCGATCATCGTGCCGGTGCGATCACCAACGCGGTGGCGGTGGCCGCCCGGCCCTCGCCCCGGCCGGTGAGGCCGAGGCCGTCGGTGGTGGTGCCGGCCACCGACACCGGCGCGCCGAGCACCGCGGAGAGCGTGCGCTCCGCCTCGGCCCGCCGCGGCGCGAGTCGCGGGGTGTTCGCGATCACCTGCACGGCGGCGTTGACCACCGAGAAACCGGCATCGTGCACCCGACGCAGCACCTCGGACAGCAACGCCGCCCCTGAAGCGGCAGCCCACTGCGGATCGTCGGTGCCGAACACCTCGCCGAGATCGCCGAGCCCGCAGGCAGACAGCAGAGCATCGCAGATCGCATGCGCCGCAACGTCACCGTCGGAGTGACCCGAGCATCCGTCGACTCCGGGAAATTCGAGGCCGGCCACCCAGCACGGCCGTCCGGATTCGATCGGGTGCACGTCGATACCCGTGCCCACCCGGATATCGGGCGGCCGCGTCGGCGACATGAGCCGCTGCGCATCGGCCAGGTCCGCCGCAGTGGTGATCTTGAAGGCGGACCGGTCGCCGGGGACGGTGGTCACCGGGATACCCAACGCCTCGACCAGTCCGGCATCGTCGGTGATCCCCCCGGTGCCTGCGCCGGCATGCGCCCGACGCAGCACGGCGGCCGAGAACCCTTGCGGCGTCTGGACAATGCGCAGTATCTCCCGATCGACGGTGCCCGCCACCGAGCCGCCGGGGTGCAGCGAACGGACGGTGTCGATCACCGGCAGCACCGGGACAACCGCCGCGGCACCGCCGCGGACAGCATCGATCACCCGATGGATCATGGACTCCGGCGCGAACGAACGCGCCGCATCGTGAACCAAGATCACCTCGGCGTCGTCACCGGCGACCTCGAGCGCTGCGGAGACGGAGGCCACTCGATCGGCCCCGCCGATCACCACCATCGCCCGGTCGGCCAGCAGTTCCCGGGCCCGCGACAGGTGATCGGCAGGTACCGCCACGACGACCCGATCGACACCCGCCGCGAGCAAACGGTCGACCGCGTGCACCAGCAGAGCGCGACCACCGACCGTCACAAAAGCCTTCGGGACATTTGCGCCCAACCGCTGACCGCTGCCCGCAGCGGGCACCAGTGCGACGACGCTCATGCTCCGAAGGCCTGTGACAGGACAGCGGTTCGATCAGGAAGCCAGGACCTCGTCGAGAATTCCCTCGGCATTGACCTCGTTCGTGCCCTCGGCCAGCGCCAACTCGGACACCAGAATCTGCCGGGCCTTCGCGAGCATCCGCTTCTCGCCCGCCGACAATCCACGCTCGCGATCACGGCGCCACAGGTCACGAACGACCTCGGCCACCTTGTTCACGTCGCCGGAGGCCAGCTTCTCGAGATTGGCCTTGTAGCGCCGCGACCAGTTCGTCGGCTCCTCGGTGTGCGGGGCCCGCAAGACCTCGAATACATGGTCGAGTCCGGTCCGGTCGACAACGTCGCGCACTCCGACGATCTCGGCATTGTCAGCAGGGACCTTGACGGTCAGATCGCCTTGAGCGACCTTGAGAACCAGATAAAGCTTCTCCACACCTTTGACTGTGCGGGTTTCGGTGGCCTGGATGAGTGCCGCCCCGTGATGGGGGTAGACGACTGTTTCTCCGACGTTGAAAACCATGAGTGTTCAAGACCCCTTTCGCTGAACCCATCTTACCACGTCTTGCGCTGGGG
>Ga0075520_1001189_pt1 | contig 12305 bp, 9 predicted proteins | sample NGEPerB_FD_75100 | JGI IMG/M metagenome (GOLD analysis project Ga0075520, IMG submission 75100) | Arctic peat soil microbial communities from the Barrow Environmental Observatory site, Barrow, Alaska, USA - NGEE PermafrostAB12-B | ecosystem: Environmental > Terrestrial > Soil > Wetlands > Peat ... | reverse complement strand
TCGCCCCCTGGGCGGTTTTGGCCACCCACCCCCGCGCCTGGTGGAGGCGCTGCTGGTTACCTTCGGCTTGGCCAGGAGCCTCGACCCACAGCAGGACCTCCGACATGTGGGAGGGGGTGTCGTCCATCCGCCGGTGCCGCGGGTGGCCATCTTGCTCCTGCGCCCGCGGGCCCCGGACGGGCGAGCCGCGCCGGGGTGTCGATGGCTCCGACCGAGCGTCTCATGCGAGGGAGGAGAACAGCGAGGGGCCCCGGCGCGGATCGCACTGTCCGGTCGCGGGCGCAGGAGCATGCGGGCTCGGGTGCGGGGGCGCCCGGGCCCGCATCCGGCCACCCGCGGGACCGGCAAGCGAGATAGCCTCACGCAGTGAAAGAAGAACTGATGAGCCCGCGGATGCGCTAGTCGAAGACGAAATCGGCGCGGCCGGCCCCGAGGAGGGACGTCAACGCCGGGATCAACGTGGCCGGGTCCACCCCCATGACCCGGGTCGGGACCAGTTCGGCGCTCCAGGCAGGCCCCACCAGGCGCAGGCGCAGCTGCAGCCGCCCCTCGTGGCGAAGGAACAGCTCCTGCAACGCCACCAGCTCCTCGCGCCCGGCGAAGCGACTGAGATCCAGCTCCACTCGCAGGGCGGCGGCCTTGCGCGCCTCGATCCCCTCGAGCGGGGTCGCCTCCTCGAGCGAGAGCTCGACGTGCTCGCCGTCGCTGGCCCGCGGCGTTGCGGCCGCCAGCACCGCCGTCCCGTCGGCGAGCGATCGTTCGAAGCGCTCGAATACGTCGGGGAACGCCACCACCCTCACCGTCCCGGTCTGGTCTTCGAGCGTGAACGAGGCCATCCGGCGGCCCTGGTTACGGCCGTCCTTGATCGGGCGGACCTTGAGGCTGGAGACCAGCCCGCCGACGACCACGCGATCGGCCCCGGCGGCCGCCAGCTGCGGCAGCTCGGCCACCGGCGTCGCCCGCAGCTCCTTGAGCACCCTGGCCCACCGGTCGAGGGGGTGGCCGGAGAGGTAGAACCCGAGCGTCTCGCGCTCGCCCTTGAGCAGCTCTTCCGTGCTCGGAGCCGTCCCCGCGGCGGGAAGGGTCTCCTCGGCCTCGTCGAACCCGAACAGGAACCCCTGACCCGCATCGAGCGCCTGCCGCTCGCGCGACGCCTGGTCCACCAGCTTGTCGACGGCGGCGAGCACGGCGCCGCGGTTCGGGTGCAGCGAATCGAAGGCACCGGCGCGGACGAGACACTCCACCACCTTTCTGTTGATGGTCCGTTCCCCTGCCGTCCGCAGGAGGTGCGCGGCGCTCCTGAACTTCCCGCTGCGGCCGCGGGCCTCGATGATGCTGGAGCTGGCGCCCTCCCCTACTCCCTTGACCGCACCGAGTCCGACCCGGATCGCCTCGCCTTCGCGGTCGAAGGCGAGCTGCGACGCGTTGATGTCGGGCCCGAGCAACTTGACGCCGCCGGCGGTGAGCTGGGCGACGTATGCCGCGAGCTTGTCGGTGTTCGCCACCTCGCTCGACAGCATCGCCGCCCAGAAGTGCAACGGGAAGTGGGCCTTCAGGTACGCCGTCTGGTAGGCGACGTAGGCATAGGCGACCGAGTGGGACTTGTTGAAGCCGTACTGGGCGAAGGGGACGATCTGCCGCCACAGCGCGGCGACTTTTTCCTTCGGGTAGCCCTTGGCGACGCCGCCGGCAATGAAGTGCTCGCCCTGCTCGTCGATCAGCTCTTTAATCTTCTTCCCCATCGCCTTGCGCAGCGTGTCGGCGCCGGCGAGCGAGAAGCCGGCGATCTCGACGGCGATCCGCATCACCTGCTCCTGGTAGACGATGACGCCGTAGGTCTCGGCCAGGATCTCCTCGAGCTTGGGGAAGATGTAGGTGATCGGTTGGCGCCCGTGCTTGCGGTCGGCGAACTCCCCCGTCCACTGCATCGGGCCCGGCCGGTAGAGCGCGTTCAACGCCGCGATCTCGCCGAACCTGCGCGGCTGGACCATGCGCAGGAGCTCGCGCATCCCCGACGACTCGAACTGGAATATCCCGTCGGTGTCGCCGGCGCAGAAGAGGTCGTAGACGGCGGGGTCGTCGAAACTCATGCGCTCGAAATCGGGGGCCTCCCCGCCGACGCCGGCGAGACTCCTCAGGCAATCGTCGATCACGGTCAGAGTCTTGAGGCCGAGGAAGTCCATCTTCAGCAGGCCCAGCTTCTCGATGACGTCCTTATCCCACTGGGTGACGACCTCGTCCCGCGACGTGCGGTACAGCGGCACGATCTCGCGCACCGGCCGCGGCGCGATCACGACGCCAGCCGCGTGCACACCGCAGTGCCGGGCAAGGCCTTCGAGCCGGCGGCCAACCTCGATGAGACGGCCCACGTCAGGGTTGCCGGCGACCGCCTCGGCGAGGCGGGGCGAGTCCCGCAGCGCATCTTGGAGGGTGACTCCGATCCCCTCGGGCACCAGCTTCGCGATCCGGTCGGTCTCCGCGAACGACATCCCCATCACCCGGCCGACGTCCCGGATGCAGGAGCGGGCCTGCAGCAGGTTAAAAGTGGCGATCTGGGAGACGTTCTCGCTGCCGTAGACCTCGCGGACGTGGGCGATGACCTCGTCGCGGCGCCGCTGGCAGAAGTCGATGTCGATGTCCGGCATCGAGATCCGCTCCGGGTTGAGGAACCGCTCGAAGAGCAGGTCGTACTCGAGGGGGTCGATGTCGGTGATCCGCAGCGCGTATGCCACCAGCGACCCGGCGGCGCTGCCGCGGCCAGGCCCCACCGGGATGCCATGCTCGCGGGCGTGGCGGATGAAATCCCAGACGACGAGGAAATACCCTTCGAACCCCATCGTGTGGATGACGCCGAGCTCGCTTTCGAGGCGCGGCCAGTACGCACTCGGCGCGGCTCGGCGCGCGCGCCCGTCGGCCAGGCGGCGCTCGAGCCCGTGCCGGGCCAACTCCTCAATGTAGACCTCCGGCAGCCGGGAGTCCGGCACCGGGTAGCGGGGCAGCAGCGGGATCCCTTCCGGGAACGTCACATGGCAGCGCTGGGCGATCTCCAGCGTCCGCGCCAGGGCGTCGGGGATGTCGCCGAAGAGCCGGGCCATCTCCTCGCCCGACTTCACGTAGAACTCGTCGTTGTACGCGTAGTCCCTGGCGAGTTCGGCGACGGTCTTGTTCTGGCCGATGCCGATCAACACCCGGTGCGCCTCCACGTCCTCGCGCAGGTGGAAGTGGCAGTCGTTGGTTGCGACCAGCGGGATCCCCGCCGCCCGGCCGAGCCGCACCACCCCGTCCCGGGCCGTCCGCTCGTCCGCGAGGCCGTGCTCCTGCACCTCGAGAAAGAAGCCGTCCCGCCCGAGGATTTCGCGGTACTCCTCGGCCACCCTGGCGGCGCCCTTCTCGTCGCCGACGAGCAACCTCGACGCGACCTCGCCCGAAAGGCACGCCGAAAGCCCGATCACGCCCTCCGCGTGCGCCGCGAGGAGCTCCTTGTCGATGCGCGGCCGGTGGTAGAAGCCGTCGAGGTAGGCCGTGGTCACCAACTGCATCAGGTTGTCCCACCCGCGCTGGTTCTCGGCCAGGAGCACGAGGTGGTGATACGGCTTCCGCGACCCATGCGGGCTGCCCGAGCGCTCCGTGCGGCTTCCCGGCGCCACGTACACCTCGCAGCCCAGCACCGGGCGCACGCCGGCCTTCCGCGCCGCGCTGTAGAACTCATACGCTCCAAAGAGGTTGCCGTGGTCGGTGAGGGCCACCGCCGGCATCTCCAGGCGCGCAACCTGGCGCATCAGCTCGTCGGGCTTGATCGCGGAATCGAGCAGCGAGTAGTGGGAATGCAGGTGGAGGTGAACGAACGGCTCCGGCATGGCACCGCATTGTAGCCCTGCCGTGCCGCGTTCGCGGCACGGCACACGATCTAAACATTTATATTCAAAAGCATACTGCGATCCGCGCACTTGTTATGTAAAACCACGGCGCCGTTGGTGCCGCCGACGCGCGCCGAGCGCTTTGCTAGCATCGCCGGCATGGCCCTGCGACCGTTCCCCTCCTACCCCGCCTGCCCGGTGTGCGGCGACCCCGCGGCCAACCCCGCGACCCTCGGCGTGACCTGGGCGTGGGACACCGAGCGCGGCGCGGCGGTCGGCCGGTTCACCCCCGGCCCCCTGCACACCGGATACGCCGGCGTCGTCCACGGCGGCCTGATCTCGGCGCTCCTCGACGAGTGTCTCGCCTGGGCGTGCGCGGTGAGGATGCGCGCCTACTGCATGACCGGCGAGCTCGACGTCCGCTTCACGGCCCCGGCGTCGGTCGGCGAAGCGCTGGAGCTTTGCGCCTGGAGCGTGCACAGTTGGGGCCGCTACGTCCGCGCCCAAGCCGAGGCGCGGTCGGCGCAGGGCGAGTTGCTCGCCTCAGCCACGGCGACATTCGTGGCGATGGAGCCCGCCCGGTCGGCGGCGCTGCACGCCGCGCTCCGCCTCAGCCCCGGAGATTACGACGTGCTCGGCGAATAGCTGGGCATTCCCCTCCCCTTCCCGAACGCGCGAGAAGCATTTAGACTGCGCACTCGTGAAGTTCGGTGCAAACACGGAGGGACCCCCATGGACACGAAAGACATCCTGAGCGCTCTGGGCCTCGACGCCGTCAACGCGGGCGCCTGCGCCCGCGGCTGGATCGGCGACACGAGCGCCTCCGAGCTGGCGTCGCTCAGCCCCGCGACCCGCAACGTCATCGCCAAGGTGCTCCAGGCCGACGCGACCGCGTACGAGCGCGTCGCGGCGACCGCGTACGAGACGTTCCTCGACTGGCGCATGGTGCCGGCGCCCAAGCGCGGCGAGGTCGTCCGCGCGCTCGGCGACGAACTGCGCGCGCACAAGGAGGCGCTCGGCCGCCTGGTCGCGCTGGAGATGGGCAAGATCCTCTCCGAGGGCCTCGGCGAGGTGCAGGAGATGATCGACATGTGCGACTTCGCGGTCGGCCTCTCCCGCCAGCTGTACGGCCTCACGATCGCGTCCGAGCGGTCCCGCCACCGGATGTCCGAGCAGTGGCACCCGCTGGGACCGGTCGGCGTGATCACCGCCTTCAACTTCCCGGTGGCGGTATGGGCCTGGAACGCCGCGCTCGCCGCCGTCTGCGGCGACACCGTGATCTGGAAGCCGTCCTCGCAGACGCCCCTGACTGCGATCGCGGTGCAGCACATCTGCAACCGTGTCATGGCGAGGTTCGGCTGCGACGGGGTGTTCAACCTTGTGATCGGCAGTGGCCGGGATGTCGGACAGCGGCTGGTGGACGACGCTCGCGTTCCCCTGATCTCGTTCACCGGCTCGACCGCGCAGGGACGCAAGGTCGCCACCTCCGTCGCCGGGCGTTTCGGTCGGTCCATCCTTGAGCTCGGCGGCAACAACGCCGTCATCGTCATGGACGACGCCAACCTCGACCTGGCGCTGCGGGCGATCGTGTTCGCCGCGGTGGGGACCGCAGGCCAGCGGTGTACGACGCTCAGGCGCCTGCTCCTCCAAAAGGGCGTCCACGCGACGCTGCTCGAACGGCTCGCCAAAGCATACGCCTCGGTGCCGATCGGCGACCCCCTCAATCCGGGGACCTTGATGGGCCCGCTCGTCAGCGAGACCGCGGTGGCCGACATGATGGCGGCGCTCGACAAGGTCCGCGAGCAGGGTGGCGAGATCGTGACCGGCGGCAAGAGGGTCGCGGGGCCGGGAAACTTCGTCGAGCCGACGATCGTCAAGGCCCACGAGGGCCTCGCGATCGCCGAGGAGGAGACGTTCGCCCCGATCCTCTACGTCTACGAGTTCGAGACCCTCGACGACGCGCTCTCGATCCACAACGGCGTGCCGCAGGGGTTGTCGTCGGCGATCTTCACCGCCGGTCTGCTGGCGGCCGAGCGCTTCCTCTCGTCCGAGGGGTCCGACTGCGGCATCGCCAACGTCAACATCGGCACCTCGGGCGCGGAGATCGGCGGCGCCTTCGGCGGCGAGAAGGAGACCGGCGGCGGCCGCGAGGCCGGGTCCGACGCATGGAAAGCCTACATGCGGCGCCAGACCTGCACGATCAACTTCTCCCACGACCTCCCGCTCGCCCAAGGGGTCAAGTTCGACATCGGATAACCGGGGACGCGCGGGCGCGCCGCCGGGCGCGCCCAGCTTAGGACTCAGGAGACATCGGTTGGCGAGGCGGCTATGCCAGGCCGCGCCGGAGGGTGTGCAGCAACTCCCTCACCTTGACGCACTGCTCGCAGTCGGCCTCCGCGCTCGTGCACGGCACGCCGTCCGCCTGCATCTCGGCGCACTTGGGCTCGCGGACGTACTCGACGAGCGCCAGCATCATCTCGTACGTCATCTCCCGCAGCGGACTCTCGGGAACGTCCCTCAGCCCGGAGATCACCTTCCACTCATCGCCGCTCAACGTCACGCTCACCCGTTCCATCGCGCCTCCACTCCGTTCGCCGCGGGCAGCCCTCACGCGCCCCGTCCGGCATCCCCGAGCGACCCTCCGAGGATCAGCACCGCGGCCTGCCGTCGGATCGCCGCCAGCACGCCCTTCTCATCCGGGCCGCCGTTGCTCCCGGGGCGCTCGGGCCAGGCCTCCAACTCGCCGACCGCCCGCGCCACCGCGTCCACCGGCCGCTCCACGACGAGCGGCCGCAGCAGCTCGTCCAGGCGGCGTTCAAGGGCGTCCGGATCGAGGGGAAGCGGCGGCGCGACCGCCTGCAGCGGCGCCGCGGGTCCGCCCCCAGGTCGTGCGCGGTCGCGGACCGCCGCCCGGCCCGCGCGCCTGCCGAAGATCGCAGCCTCGAGCAGGCCGGTGCCCATCGTGCGCCGGCGGCCCTGGACCCCGCCGGCCGCCTCACCGCATGCGTACAGTCCGGCGAGCGAGGTCCGGCCCCAGGCATCGATCGCCACCCCGCCAATCGCGTGGTGCTGGGCGACCGTGAGGCCCACGCGCCGGCCCCCCGCAAGGGTCGCGCTGGCGCGGAGCTGCGGCGGCAGCAACTCCCGAGCGCCGTCGTCGACGTCGAGGAACGCGGGGATGCCGTCCAGTCCGGCCCTGGCGATCTCCAGCGTCGTCGTCTCGAGGTCGCGCTCGCGCGGCAACGTGCGCTCGCCGATCCAAATCGTGGCGGTGACGAGCGCGGCCGAGGTCGGAAAAAAGAGCGGCGGTGTCGCCGTCACCGGCAGCGCCTGGGTGAGTCCGGGCCGGTGCAGCAACGCACCCGCGGTTCCGGCCACGGCGAGGCCGCTGCCCCGGCACCAGCGCGGCGCCGTCGAAACCGGGAACACGGCAGCGCTGCCCCCGCACGCGAGCACCACCGCGTCCGCGACGATGCGCTCCGGCCCCGCGCCGCCGCGCCCGCACACCGTGACGCCGGCGACGCGGCCCGCCGCGAGCAGCAGCCCGGATGCGAGCGTGCGCTCGCGCACCGTCACGCCCAGCGCCGCGCAGCGCCGCAGTAGGGGCGACAGCAACAGATGCCGGTCGCGCGGCAGGCAGCGCAAGCCACGGGCCACCTCGTCCCCCGGCAGGGTCACCGGCTCGTCCGCCAGAATCTCCAGGTCGAGAGTCTCGATCAACTCGCGGGCCGCCGCGTGCGCGTTCTCGGCGAGGACCTCGGCGAGGCCGGCCCGTTCGAGGCCCTGCCCGCGTCTGGCGAGGTCCGCCAGGAAACGCTCCGGAGAATCGCCCCTGACCCAGGGAGCCGTGAGGAGGATCCACGGGGCAAGCCCGTGCACCCTGTGCGTCGCGCCGTCCCGCCCCGCCCGGCCGGCCGTCACGACGGTCGTTTCCCACCCCGATCCGGCAAGCTCCAGGGCGCACGCGAGCCCCGCCAGTCCACTCCCGACCACCACCGCACGCCCCCGCTCGCCGTTCGTCACGCCCCTAGTCTGCCACAGCCGTCCGGGCGCGCCGAGTCTCAGGAGACGGAAGGCGGGTCCGGGCTCTCCTGGCGGCGCTGTTCCTCCACCATCTTGCCGTCGCGCAGCCGGACGACCTTCCGGGCATGACGCGCGATGTCCTCCTCGTGGGTGACCAGGACGATGGCGTTCCCCTTCCGGTTCAGCTCGTCAAAAAGGACCATGATCTCGTCACCGGTGCGCGAATCCAGGTTCCCGGTCGGCTCGTCGGCCAGGAGCAGCGATGGGTTGTTGACGAGGGCGCGCGCCACCGCCACGCGCTGGCGCTGGCCGCCCGAGAGCTCGTTGGGCTGGTGGTGCATGCGGTCGCCGAGGCCGACCATCGCGAGCATCTCCTTGGCGCGCCGGTGCCGCTCCTGCCTGGGCACGCCGGCGTACACGAGCGGCACCTCGACGTTCTCCAGCGCCGACGCGCGCGAAAGCAGGTTGAACGTCTGGAAGACGAAGCCGATCTCGCGGTTGCGGATCCGGGCCAGCTCGTCGTCGTCGAGGCGGGAGACCTCGTGGTCGTTGAGGCGGTAGGTCCCCGAGCTGGGCGTGTCCAGGCAACCGATCAGGTTCATCAGGGTGGACTTCCCCGACCCCGAGGGTCCCATGATGGCGATGAACTCGCCGGTCTCGACCGTGAACGAGACGCCGTCGAGGGCGCGCACCTGCACGTCCCCCATCTCGTAAACCTTGACCAGGTCGCGGATCTCGATCAGTAGCGGCATGCTCCTCCCAGCTCAGCGCGCCGGCTGAACGGCGCCGTCCTTCGGGTCGGCGCCGAGCTTGAGCCAGCGGACGTCCTTGAGAGCCGTGTGCGGTTCCTTCGGCTCGGGCTCGCCCTTGATGGTGATGCCCAGCGACTCGAGGAAGCTCCCGACCGCCACCTTGTACGTTGCCACGGCCTGGCGGTAGAGGACCCGCGACTGCAGCTCCGCGGCCTGCGCCGCGGCGAGGTCGTCCTGGATCTTGACCACCTGGAAGTTGGTTGACATGCCGGCGGCGAGTTTCTTCTGCTCCGCGTCGAGGTTTCGCTCGGCAAGCTCGCGCGACTTAACGGCGGCGGTGATCGCCTTGCCGCTGGCCTCGAGGCCCCGCACCGCGTTTCTCACGTCGGCAATCACGGCCTGACGCTGCAGCGCGATGTTCTGCCGCGCGGTGGTCACGGCGAAGCGGTCCTGCGCCACCAGCGCCTTCGCCTGGTGGTTACCGAGCGGATACGAGAAGTTGACCATCGCCGACCACTGGTTGTAGTCGCGGTTGGCGAGTTGGCTGAGGGCATCGGACCAACCGCCGCGCGTGAAGGAGATCACGTTGCCGGTCTGCGGATCGTAAACGGTCGAATCGCCGCCGACGCCGGCGTAGCCGTAGTTGAGCGAGAGGTCGAACTGCGGGCGTGCCGCGCTGCGGGCGGCGACGAGGTTAACCTGGCCGATCTCCAGCTCGAGCTGGCGCTGGCGCAGCTCGGGCCGCTTGTCGATCGCTTCGGCGATCGACTTGTCGAGGTCCGGGTGCTCGGCCGCCCCCTCGAGCGCGTCGGTCGGAATGATCGTGCTGGCCCAGTCGTCGGGGTTCTCGAACCCGAGCAGGCCCTTGAGGACGTCGCCGGCGTTGCCGACCGCGTTCTCGGCGACGATGATGTCGACCTCCCGCGCCGCGACCGCGGCCTCGGGCTGAACGATGTCGATGGGGGCCGACGTGCCGATCCGCACGCGGGACTGGGTCTGGTTCACGAGGTTCTGGGCGAGCATGAGAGAGTGCTGCTTCGACTTCAGGTTGTCGATGGCGTAGACCAGGTTCCAGTACGCGCTCTCGACGGCCTGCGCCGTGTTGATGACCGTTTCCTCGAACTGCACGCCCGAGATGTCGCGCGACCTGCGGGCGACCTCGATCCCCGTCCGGGTGACGTCGGTCCCGAACCCCTTCAGGAGCGGCTGCGTCAACGAGAAGGTCAGGCCGGAGCTGTAGGACGGGTTGAGGAAGTAGAAGGAAGAGTTCGTCTTCGAGCGCGAGGTCGTCCAGCCGACGGAGTAACTGCCGCCGGTCGCGGCCAACCCTCCGAGCGAGAGGTCGAACTCACGCCCGCGCTGCAGGGCCACATTGGCGCCGACGAGCTGGTTCGTCGACTGCGCCTCGTAGTACGTCGCCCCCACGGCACTCTTCACGAGCGGGTCGAAGATGCCCGTGCTCCCCAGGAGCCCCTGTTGAGCCGACGCGAGCGAGAGTCTGGAGACCTCGAGGTTGATGTTGTGCGCCAGCGCCGTCGTGATGGCGTCCTGTAACGACAACCGCATCTCCGGCGCGCCCAGGCGCGCGCCCCGGGTCTGCCGTCCGGGCACGGTCCCGACCTCGAACGTCGGTTCCGCCGCCCACGCGCCCGCGGCCGCCACGACCACCGCGCTCAAACCGAACAGGAAGCCTCTCGTTCTCACGTCACCCTCCGCTCTCGCTTCGTTGATCTAGTACGTCCGGCTCCCGCTCCTGGTTTCACGACAGCGCACGAACCGCGCAACTCTACATGAGCTCACGCGCCCGCGGCCAATGCCACGTCGTCCCGGCCGAACGAGTGCGCAGCCGTCACACCTCAAACAACGTCAACCGGCGGCGCCGGGTTCGCCGGCCGCGAGCCAGCGCGCCGCCGCCAGCAGTTCGGCCGTCGCCGGCCCGGTAGGCCGCGTCAACACGCGCGCCGCCGGGCCTTCCTCGACGACCCTGCCCGCCGAGAGCACCAGCACCCGGGTGCACAGGCGCGCCACGAGCAGGACGTCGTGGGCGATCACGAGCATCGCCATGCCGGTGCGGCGCTGAAGCAGGAGGAGCAGGTTCAGCACCTGCCCTCGCACCGAGACGTCGAGCGCCGACACGGGCTCGTCCAGGATCAGCGCCTCGGGCCTGCTCGCGAGGGCGCGCGCAATCGCCACCCGCTGCCGTTCCCCGCCGGAGAGCTCGCGCGGCAGCCGGGCGAGGAACGCGTCCTCCCCCGGCAGGCCAACCTCGGCGAGCAGCTCCCGGCTGCGCTCCCGCCGGCTGCGCCTCGGCGCCAGGTTGTGGACGGCCAGCGCCTCCGCGACGATGGTGCCGACGCTCTGGCGGGGGTCGAGGGAGGCGGTGGGGTCCTGGAACACCGCCTGAACCGCCCGCCGCATGCGCCTGGCGTCGCGGGCGACGAGGGAGGTGAGCTCCCGGCCCGCGTACGTGACCGTACCCTCGTCGGGACGCTCGAGGCCGAGCAGCAACCGGGCGAGCGTGCTCTTGCCGGCTCCCGACCTGCCGACAACCCCGAGGATCTCGCCGGGCCACAGCGCCAGGCTCACGTCGTCGAGCGCGCGGACGCTCCCGCCTCGGACCGGGTAGGTGCGTCCGACGCCGGCGGCGGCCAGGATCGGGGAGCGGCCGCGCTCACCCACCCGGCTCCTCCTCGTCGCTCGCCAGGAAACACCGCACCGTTCGCCCGTCGCCGGCCGGCGCCAGGGCCGGACGCGCGCGCCGGCAACGCTCCCAGGCGTGCGGGCAGCGGGGCGCGAAACGGCACCCGGCCCCCCACTCGCCGGCCCGCGGCACCGCGCCCGGCACGGTGGGAAAGAGGCCGGGGGCATCGCCGGACTCGAGCCGCGCCTGCAGTAGAGCCTGCGTGTAGGGGTGACGCGGGTCGGCAAAGAGCGCGTCGCGGCCGGCGACCTCGACCGTCTCGCCCGCGTACAGCACCGTCACCCGTTCCACCAGCCGTCCGACGAGCGCGAGGTCGTGGCTCACGAACAGGAGCGTCAGGCCCCGGCTCTCCCGCAGTCGCCGGATCAGTTCGACCAACCGCTGTTGGGAAACGGTGTCGAGCGCCGAGGTGGGTTCGTCCGCGATGAGCACCCGCGGACCGGCGGCCAGAGCCGACGCCAGGAGCACGCGTTGCCGCTCGCCGCCCGAGAGCTGGTGCGGATAGGCGTGCGCCACCCGGTCGGGCTCGTCGAGGCCGACCTCCGCCAAGAGTCGGCTGGCGAGTGCGGCGGCGTCGCCGCCGCGCACGCCCAGGTGGAGCCTTGCCGCCTCGGTCACCTGCGAGCCGACGGAGCGAACCGGGTTGAGCGCCCGTGAGGGCTCCTGAAAGACGAACCCCACCACTCCGCCCCGCAGCTCGCAGAGGCGCTTTTCCTCCGCGCCCAGGACGTCCTCTCCCCCGAGCCGCACCGATCCCCGGACGACCCGCGCCGTTTGCGGCAGCAGCCGCACGGTCGCGAGCGCGGTCAGGCTCTTGCCGCACCCCGACTCGCCGACGAGCCCCATCGCCTCGCCGTCCTCGACCGCGAGCGTCACGCCATCGAGGACGATGCGCATGCCGGCGCCCGGCTTGGGGAAAGCGACGGCAAGGTCCTCCACCTCGACGATCGGCGGCATCCTCTGATTCTACGC
>Ga0075520_1001188_pt1 | contig 12316 bp, 9 predicted proteins | sample NGEPerB_FD_75100 | JGI IMG/M metagenome (GOLD analysis project Ga0075520, IMG submission 75100) | Arctic peat soil microbial communities from the Barrow Environmental Observatory site, Barrow, Alaska, USA - NGEE PermafrostAB12-B | ecosystem: Environmental > Terrestrial > Soil > Wetlands > Peat ... | reverse complement strand
TCACCATCATCTATTCGACGCACTACATGGAGGAAGCCGAGCGGCTGTGCTCGCGCATCAGCATCATCGACCACGGCAAGATTCTCGCGCTCGGCACGCTCGATGAACTGCTCACCCGGCTGCCGTTTGAGGACGAGATCACCTTTCCCGCCAACCCCGTGACCGCGCCGCTCGCCACACGGTTGGCGGCCCATGGCGAGGTCGCCGCCGTCGACGGCACCCATCGATTCCGCCCGCGGCCGGGCTATCCGCTGTCGGCCTTTTTTGCGCTGACGGAATCGCTCGGCCTCCCGCCGCGTCTCTTCGTCAGCCAGCGTCCCACGCTCGAGGCGCTTTTCCTCCACCTCACCGGCCGCACGCTGCGCGACGCCTGAACCCGCCGCCTCCCCGCCATGTCCCAAGTACGCATTCTCCTGCGCAAAAGCCTGCTGAGTTTCTGGCGCGCCAAGGCCGCGGTCTACATCACCTTTCTCGTGCCGATCGTTCTGATCTATCTTTTCGGTCACGTCTTTGGCCTTTATCGCAAAGACTCCGGTCCGACCGGCATCCCGATTGCCGTCGTGAATCTCAGCCGCGAGCCCGCCGCGCAAAAACTCATCGACGCGCTGAAGGCCGAAAAAGCGTTCGCCGTGATCACGACGTTCGACTTGGGCAAAGGCGCAACCCGGCCGCTCACCGAAGCCGATGTGCGCGCCGGATTGCACGACAACTGGTACCGGTATGCGCTGATTCTGCCCGCAGATCTTCTCCCGGACAACGGCTTCGGGGTGCGCATGAAGTTTCTGTTCAACCCGCGCAACGAGATTGAGTCACAGATGGTGAACGGCCTTCTGCAAAAGACCGTTTTTTCCAACGTGCCGCAGTTGCTGGGCCTGTCGCTGCAAAAGAACGCCCGCCGTTTTCTCGGCGCCGAGCGATTTGAGCGTTTCAACCGGACGATCGCCGACACGGTGGCCGATAATTTCGGCGGCGACCGCGAAAAAATCTATCAGAAGGCCATCACCGGCGACCTCGGCTTCAGCGACCCCAGCCCGGCCGCCGGGAAACCGGAACCGGCGCCCCCGCCGGATCTCCGCCGCCTGGATCAGTCGGACCAGAAGTCACCCGGCAGAAGTCAGACGGCATCCTCCCTCGCCCAGCCCACGGAGGACCGGGGGGCCGGTCGCCGGACCGCAGAGGCCACGGCGGCTCCACCCCTGGCCTCGAATCGTGAACCCAACACCGAGAATCAAAAATCGGCGGACATCTTCTCCCGGATGGTGAAGATCGAGACCGAGCAGGTGGCCGGCAAGGAGCTGAAAAACCCGATGGCGTCACGCCTGGTGGGAGGATATGCGATCATGTTCCTGCTGTTCGCAGTAAGCGGTTCAGCCACCACATTGTTCGAGGAGAAGAATTCCGGGGTTTTTCAGCGCCTGCTGTCCTCCCCAGTCCGGCCCGCACACATTCTCTGGGCCCGGTTCCTTTTCGGCGTCATTCTCGGGCTGGTGCAGATCACGGCGCTTTTCTGCGCCGGGCGCGTGTTTTTCGGGCTCGACATCTTTCACCATGCCGGCGCGCTGCTGGCCGTGAGTCTGAGCGCCGCGGCGGCCTGCTCGGCGTTCGGCATGCTGATCGCCGCCATCGCCCCCAGCGCGGCCGCGGCGAACGGCATCGCCACCTTCGTCGTCATCTCCATGAGCGCCGTGGGCGGGGCCTGGTTTCCGGTCAGCTTCATGCCGGATTACATCCAACGGGTGAGCAAATTCACCCTCGTCTACTGGTCGGTGGAAGGGTTCGCCGATGTGCTCTGGGCGGGCCGGTCGCTGCTCGAGGTGCTGCCCAAGGTCGGCATTCTGGCGGGCATTGCCGCCGCTGTCATGGTGGTCGCCGTCTGGTGCTTCAACCGCGGCAAGCTCTTCGACTGAATCCGCCGCCCACGTGGCCAACCGTTGGGGTTCGCCTCCTGTTCGACATCAGCATCTGCCCTGACCATGGCCGAAGAGCACGCTTGGCGCTTGTCTCCGGACTTGGGTCTCTGCCGAACTTTCTTCGTGCCCTTGGTGCCTTCGTAGTTCAAGTTGTCAGGCCGCATGTCCGCCGACCTGGTCCAACTTGTCACCGACCTCGCCCGCCGCGCGCGCGCCGCGTCGCTCGTGCTGGCCACGGCGCCGACCGGGCGGAAGAACGCGGCTCTGACGCGACTGGCGGAGTTGTTGCCGGCGTCGACGGAGGCCCTGCTCGCCGCCAACGCGAAGGACCTCGCGGCGGCGAAGAAGCACCACCTGACGAGCGCACAGATCGACCGTCTCACGTTGAACTCCCAGCGGATCGCGCAGATGGCCGAGGGCGTCCGCCAGGTCGCCGCACTGCCCGATCCCGTGAGCGAGGAACTGGAGCGCACGGTGCGCCCCAACGGACTGGAGATCCGCAAGCTTCGCGTGCCGATCGGCGTGATCGGCATCATCTACGAGGCGCGGCCGAACGTCACCATTGACTGTGCGATTCTCTGCCTGAAGTCCGGCAATGCCGCCATCCTGCGCGGCGGAAAGGAAATCTTCCACACCAACACGGCCCTGGCCGCACTGGTGGCCCAGGCCCTTGTCCAGGCCAGCCTGCCCGCCGACGCGGTGCAACTGATCCCCACGACCGACCGCGCCGCGCTGACCACCCTGCTCAAGCTGGACTCGCTGGTCCATTGCATCATTCCGCGCGGCGGCGAGAGCCTCATCCGATTCGTGGCGGAGAACTCCACGATCCCCGTCATCAAGCATTTCAAAGGCGTGTGCTTCGTCTATGTCGACCGGCAGGCCGATCCGGACATGGCCGAACAAATCGTCGTCAACGCCAAGGTGCAACGTCCGGGCGTCTGCAACGCCGCCGAACAGCTTCTCGTGCATGCCGACGTCGCCGGGACGGTACTGCCCCGCCTCGCCCGCGCGTTGCTCGCGCATGAGGTCGACCTGCGTTGCGATCCGGCCAGCGCCGCGATTCTTCAACAACACGGTCTGGCGCACCGGGCCGCCGCATCAGGCGACTTCACCGCCGAGTTCCTCGACCTGATCATGGGCGTGCGTGTGGTTTCGTCGCTCGACGAAGCCATCGCGACGATCAACCGCGACAGCTCGGCGCATAGCGATGCAATCGTCACCCGTGATCCGGCGGCCGCGCAGCGCTTTCTCGCGGGAGTGGACAGCGCCACGGTTTTTTGGAACGCAAGCACGCGGTTCAACGACGGCTTCGAGTTTGGTCTCGGGGCCGAGATCGGCATCAGCACCGATCGCCTGCACGCGCGCGGTCCGATGGGCCTGCGCGAACTCTGTTCCTACAAATACGTCATCACCGGGACGGGGCAGGTGCGCGGCTAGTGCCCATCGAACATAGCGAACCGATTTAGTGGCATTCCCCGCGGACCTGGCATATTGTCTATTTAGACTGCTTCATCCTCGTCCTCGGCATCAGTGGCCTCGTTGTGGCCGCCTTCATCAAACCTCAACCGCCGGCCACTTCGCCAATCCGTCCGCAACAGCCAACCGAATTCTCAGAGCCGTGGTCGCGTTCAGAATCTTTCTACGGGGAAACCTTTCTCAAAACTTCCCGTCTAATCCGTCAATGATCCCGCACACCCACCTCGGCGGAGGCTGCTTTGTTCTGATCCTGGCCTTGACTGCGCCCGGCGGAGCGGCGCAGGAATCTCCAAATCCGGTTGGGTCGTCACCGCCGCCGGCCCCCGCGAACGCCGTTGCCACGCCCGCCTCCTCCGGCACCGCGAATGCTCCGGCGCCCAAGGCGAGGCCCAAGCTCTCGCCGCAAATCGCCGGTGAGGTAATTATGGCCGTTCCGGTCTGGAATCCCCCGCCGAAGGAACCTGCCGACAAGCCACCTCCACCACCGCCTGATACGGACGTCGTCAAGATGGCACGGGTGGTGGTGTGGGATTACCGCCTGCCAAGGATCGACGAAAAGGATTGGCTGACGCCGAAAGCAAAAGACGTGGAGCTGGTGAATACGTACATTACGCCGCTCGATCGCTTTCTTCTTAGTCGATTCACCTTGCCCATTTTCGGCGTCTCCCAAGAGGCGCGCGCCCGGATGATGTACGAGGAGGACAAGCGCCTGCAGAACCTGAAATGGATCAATGAAGAGATCGATCAGATCAAATTGCTCGACCCGGCGGAGGCCAAAGCCTTGACGAACATCCGCGACACCACCTTCACCCAGCGACAGCCGTAGCCCAGAGCGTCAGCGAGCTGGCGGCCCGCATCGGCACCTCCGCCGCGGCACTGCTCGTGCGGTCCGGCGTTTTCCCTTGCTTACCCGGGGAGCGGGCCTTTACTCCGACCCCTTCACCACGAAAATCCCATGGCACGAGTTTGTTACGTCACCGGCAGAAAGCCGTCCAAAGGCAGCATCATCAACCGCAAAGGTCAGAGCAAAAAGAGCGGCGGCATCGGCACGCACATAACGAGCATCACGCCCCGCAAGTTCCGGCCCAATCTTCAGCGGATCCGCATCAAGCTGGCCAACGGCGGCACCAAGCGGGTCTGGGTGTCCGTGAAGGCAATCAAAGCCGGTCTGGTCCAGAAGGCCTGAAGAACGAGTTTATCCGGCTGCTTCCCCGCCCGCGGCATCCGCCGCGGTTTTTTTGTCGGGGCGGACGACGAGCTGGGTGCGCCGCGCCGGCTGGAAACAGGCCTGCGCGAACCGCTGCAGGGCCGCGGCATCGACGGCATCGATGTGCGCGTCGTAGTTTTTCCAGTCTTCAACCGGCAATCCGTACAGCACGTTAAGCCCGGCCTGCATCGCCCGGGCGGCGCTGGTCTGGAGGCTCATCCGGCGCGCGGCCTTGAGCCGGACCTGGCAACGGAGCAGCTCTTCCGCCTCCACCCCTCCCCGCTGCACCCGACTGATCTCCGCTTCGATTTCGGCCAGAACCTGGGCGGCGTGCCGGGGATCGGTGCCGGCAATGAAATAGAACATGGCTGTGTTCAATCCGACCACGCGGACGGCGCGAACGAAGTAGGCCAGTCCTTTCTCCTCGCGGACGCGCTCGAACAGTTGGGACGACATGCCGCTGAACAGTTCGTCGGCGACCTCGCTGACATAATAGTCGGGCGCCAGCAATCCCGGGCCGGGAAACGCCTGCATCACCACGGCCTGCTGGCGCGGCTGCGTTTCCACCAAATCGCCGACCTCTGCCGGCCCGATGAAACCACCGTCCGCCGGGGCGAGCCCTCCGGCCCGCAAACGCGCGAGGAACCGTTGCAGCCGGGGCTTGATCGACCGGGAATCGAAATCGCCCGCCGCGGCGAGCACCGCATTTCCCGCCACCACCAGACGGCGATGGAGCGCCGCCAGATCACCCGGAACGAGGGCTTTCAGGCTGGTTTCGTCGCCGTGGGCATCGATGGCAAATGGGTGCGCGCCGAAAAACAGCCGGCGCAGCCGCTTCTGCCCGAACGTGACCACGTCATCGGCATCTTCCTGAAGATCAGCGAGCTGGGCATCCCGCTCGATGGCGAACGTGCTCCGCTTGAAGGCGGGTGCCAGCACACCGTCGGCCAGCAATTCGAGCGCCCGAGGAAGATCCGTGGGCAGCACCTCGACGGCGAGACCGAAGCTGTTGTTGCCCGCGAAAGGGTAAAACGAGCCGCCCACTTCCTCAATGAGGCGGGCAACGGCGGCGGCCGTGCGGCGCTGTGTATCCTTGGTCAGCAGCGTCGCCAGCAAATCCGTGGCGCCGCGGGCGCCGGCCGGCTCATAGACGGGTCCGCCCAAGAACAGGAGCCGGAGATGAAGGTTGGGCAGATGGTGGTCGGGTTGAAGCAGGAGCCGGGCCCCGTTCGCCAGCGTCGTTGTCTCGAAGTCGTCGAAACCGGCGCCCTTCCGGGCTGACGCCGGCGGCGGACCGGCCGGCTTCGTCCCCGCCGGATTGACGGAGACGGTGGTCAGTCGTTCCGGCACCAGGTGGGTGCGGAGCACGCGGCGCAGATCCGACGGGACGAGGGCCCGCAGCCGGTCAAAATAGGTGCGGCAGTAGTCCAGATCGCCGACCACCACCTCGGCCATGCCAAGGCGCGACGCCTGGCCCGACATAGTCTTGCGGATGTTGATCTCACCGACCACGGCCTGGCGCACCGCCTTGGCAATGAGCCGGGCGGAGAAACCGCCTGCGGCGCGCCGCGAAAGTTCGCGTTCCACCGCGGCGCACGCCGCCTCGCGCTTGCCGGCATCGCACGTCAAAGAAATCAGGAAAAGTCCGGCCGTGCCGGGATTCCAGGAGTGGGCATCGATGGCATGCACGAGACGCGCTTTCTCGCGAACCGCCTGCCACAAGATCGAACTGTCGCCGCTGCCGAGAATCGTGGCGAGCACGTCGAGCGCCGGCGCGTCGGGGTGCGCGAGGCCGGGAATCTGCCAGCCGAGTTCAACGCGCGTGAGTTGCACGTCCTCGAACAGGTGGAGGGTGCGCCGCGCCAACTGCCGGGGCTCGCCGGGCAGCGGGACCGGGGCCAGCCGCGCCCGCGGCACCGAACCGAAATGCCCGGCGATCGCCGCCCGCGTGGCCGCCGGATCAAACGCGCCGGCCACGACCACGACGAGATTGTTGGGCACATAGCGCGCCCGGTAGTAGGCCAGCAGGTCGTCGCGCGTGACGGTGGAGAACACCTCCCGGTAACCGATGACAGGATGACGATAGGCATGCTCGCGGAACGCCGTGGCGAACAGGGCCTCGCCCAGGCGGTGATCCGGATCGTCCTGGCCCATGTCGATCTCCCGCAGGATGACCTCGCGTTCCCGCGTCACCTCCCCGGCTGGCAGCGTGGAATGCAGCACGGCGTCCGCGAGGACATCGATCGCGACGGCCGTGTGCTCCGCGGGCAGATCCACATAATAGACCGTGCGATCGAACGTCGTGTACGCGTTGATGTGCCCGCCGTGGGCCTGGATGGTCAGCGAGAGCTCGCGGCCCGCGCGGCGCTCCGTGCCCTTGAACAACATGTGCTCCAGAAAATGCGACAGGCCGGCGCCGAGATAGGCTCCCTCGTGCATGCTGCCGGTCTTCACCCAGACTTGAACCGACGCGATGGGGGCCGAGCGGTCGGGTTGCAGCAAGACGGTGAGACCGTTGGGCAAAATCAGGCGTTCGGGTGGGACGCGCCAAAAGCGGTCGAGCAACGAGCAGTCGGTTTCAAATGAATGCATGAACAATAGGAAAAGGCGCCGGGGGCGGAGGTCCCGTCACACGGATCCCACGGCCTTGGTGGAGGGGCCCGGCCGGTCCTTGTCCGCCGGACGGAACGGCTTCACGAAGGCCTCGTCGAATTGATAGATATCGGCGAAATCCTCGCGGCGGTCGCTCTCAGTCTTGCTGAAGACCCGGTACTCGATCAGACTGAAGACGATCTCTCCAAAATCCGCACACCGATGCACGCCCCAGGATTCGAGCACGGTCTTGGCGAGCGGACCGAACTGATCGAGCGCGTGAACGCGCAGCCCCTCGAGTAGTTCGCGACCGGAAACGTGCTGCGATTGTTGGGCGCGCGCCGGATCACTTTTCTTGAGGCCCTTGACGGTATGGTCGAGACCGTGCCGGACAAAAGCATAGGCCTTCTTGTCGTAGCGCGTGTCTTCCTTGCAGATCAGATCCACAATTTCGGCGAAATCGAGGTCTTGCATCGTGGTGTGTCCGAAGAGGTAACATCGCCACCGGCCCGCTGCAAATGCTGCAATACAGCCCGGTAGGCTGTTACCGGCTCTTGGCGGGTCCTGCCTTGGAACGCCAGCTTTTTTGTCCCAAATCGCTGGCCTTCCGCAGAACAATCCGCCAAGGTCCTAGTCAATCCGCGCTTAAATTCGGCTCGGGCGAAGGGGGTCTGCGGAGACGCCGCGCAGGAAAATCGCCACAAAGTGAACATCGTGCTCGCACAACAACGCTGGCTGAGCTAACTTAACTACAAATGATTGCTTCTACACCCTCGAATCATCCGCTGGGGAACGTCAGCGATTTCAGCCGTGCAGGAAGCCCGCTCGATCTGGCGTGCGCGCGGCTCAAGTCAGCTGGTCTGCGGATCACCCAACCCCGGGTCGCGATTATTGAGGCCCTCATCCGGCGGGGCCAACCGGCGAGCATCGAACAGCTCCACCAGGATCTGGCGAATGACGCGTGCGATCTGGTGACCGTTTACCGTTGTCTGGCCGTCTTTGAAGAACTGGGGTTGGTGCGCCGCTGCTTTTTCCACAACGGCACCGGACTCTACGAAATCAATCTGGACGACTCGCATCACCACCACATCATTTGTAAGAGTTGCGGGAAGGTGGAACGCATCGACGCGTCCTTCACGGAGAACACCGAGCGGATTCTGCGCGAGCGCGGCTACGAGCAGGTGACGCACCTGGTCGAATTCTTCGGCGTGTGTCCCGACTGCCAGAAGAAGGCGGCCGAATTGGATCTATCGTCCGCCTCCAGCGTCCGGTAACCCAGGTATTTTTTCGGGACGCGGCGCCCATTGGGCTCCGAAGTCCCGGCGAAGGAAGCGCGTCGCGGGTCGCCCGGCAATCCGCCGCGGGAACCATGGGGATCGTGCAATGCGGTGCCGATTCTGGACCGGCGGCACGGGTTGGGTTGCCCTTCGAATTCGCACCTCGACCCTCGCGGGCCCGCAAAAATCACGGCGCCGGCGAAACTGCCAGGATGGCGCGGGCCAGACGATCGTCGCCGTCATTCGGCGCCGGTTTCAGGTGGAGCACGGCGCACAGGAGATCGTAGATTTCGATGTTTTCGAACGGCGGGATCACCAGACCGTGCCGGAACGCCGGACCCCACGCGATGAACGTGGCCCCCATCGAGATCAGTTGGTTGTCATAGCCGTGATCTCCCCTCTCCGGCTTCGTTCGCTTCTCCGCGCTGGCATGAGTCGAGATCTCCCATCCTTCGTCCGCGAAGATCAGCACCGGAGGAATGCGCGGGTTGTTGCGATAGTGAAATCGTTCCGGCACTTCCTCACGCACATAGGCATGCAGGTGGTCCGGGAGCAGGGGCCGAAGCCGGGCCAGCAACGCCGCGGGCGAATCGGTCGTCGCGCGCAGTCCAGCCTGTGTTCCGAGACACTCAATCTGGATTCCTGACAACGGGATCAAGTCATCCAGAAAAACCACGTGGCGGTCCGTGATCGCCGCCATGCCGTGGTCGGAAATGATGACGATGTCAGCGGCAGCGCGCTGGCCGCGTGCTGCGAGTCCATCCAGCAGGCGGCCGACAGCGGCATCGACGTCGCGCACCGCGGCGGCGGTCTCGGGCGAATCCGGACCGAAGTCGTGGCCCGCATGGTCAACCACGTCCAGATAGAGCGTGCAGAAGCTGGGGCGCCGGTCGGGGGGGAGATCGAGCCACGCGAGCAGCCCGTCGACCCTTTGGGCGCTGGTCAGGCTGCCGTCGAACGTCCGGTGGTAAGTCGGCCCGAAACCCCCGATCACGGCCTCGGAGCCGGGCCAGAACAGGCAGGCGCTGCGCCTCCCTTGTTTGACCGCGGTGATCCAGACGGGTTCGCCGCCCCACCAGCGTCCGTCGATCGCGCACTCATGTTTCTTGTAGTTGAATCTCGCATTCCGGACCGGATCGAAAAACGTATTGTTGACGATTCCGTGATCCTCGGGCCGCAGCCCGGTGACGATTGAGTAGTGATTGGGAAACGTCAGCGTGGGAAAGCACGAGATCATGCGCTCGGCGCGCACGCCCTCCGCCGCCAGGGCGCGCAAATGCGGCGTCTCGGCGGCATATTGTGCGAGGTAGTCCCAGCGAAAACCGTCGAGGGAGATGAGGAAAAGGCTCGGCTCCGCGCTCCAGACCCGTGTCACCAACAGGAGGCAGAACACGCAAAAGGCACGCCGTAACATGGCCTCCAAGGTGCAACCAATGTGGCTGTCGGCAAGCCTGACGTGGCGGAAAGCGCAGCCATTCAGGCGGGATGGAGTCGCGCCTGCCAGTTTTGTTTTGGCGCACGGGATCCGGCCGCTATGTTCGGCGGCATGCTGAATACGACCTCCGTCAAAGAAGCGCTGGCGAGTCCGTCGCCGCGCGATGATCTCCTCGTCCGGGGCTGGATCCGGACCCGCCGCGACGCGAAGACGTTTTCGTTCCTCGAACTCAATGACGGCTCCTGCCTCAAGAACCTGCAGGTGATCGCGGACGCCGCGCTGCCCAACTACGCCGATCTCCAGCGCCTCACCACCGGCGCCTCCGTCAGCGTGCGGGGTCAGTTGGTGGCCTCGCAGGGTCAGGGTCAAAAATGGGAGGTCAAGGCCGGGGCGGTCGAGATCATCGGCACCGCCGATGCCAGCTATCCGCTTCAGAAAAAAGGGCACACCCCGGAATTCCTGCGCGAGATCGCCCACCTGCGTCCCCGCTCGAACCTGTTCGGCTGCGTCTTTCGCGTCCGCAGCCGGCTGGCCTATGCCATCCACCAATTCTTTCAGGAACGAGGATTCGCCTATGTCCACACCCCGATCATCACGGGCAGCGACTGCGAAGGCGCCGGCGAACTGTTCCGCGTCACCACGCTCGATCTAAAGAATCCGCCCAAGCGCGACGATGGCGAAATCGACTCCGCCAGGGATTTTTTTTCCCGCCCCACCTATCTCACGGTCAGCGGCCAGCTCGAAGCGGAGGCGTTCGCCTGCGCCCTCTCCAAGGTCTACACCTTCGGACCGACCTTTCGCGCGGAGAATTCCAACACCTCGCGTCATGCCAGCGAATTCTGGATGATCGAGCCGGAGATGGCGTTCTGCGACCTCCCGGGAAACATGGAGCTGGCCGAGGAATTCGTGAAATACCTGATTCGCGACGTGCGCACCCATTGCGCGGAGGACTTGGAGCTCTTCGCCAAGTTTGTGGACAAGGGGTTGCTCGAGCGGCTCGATTTCGTGAGCGAGCGGCCATTCCAGCGGGTCAGCTACACGGAAGCGGTCGAGTTGCTCGTCAAGAGCGGCCACACGTTCGAATACCCCGTCGCGTACGGCACCAACCTCCAGTCGGAACACGAGCGCTACCTCACGGAGCAGCATTTCAAATGTCCGACGACGGTCTACAACTATCCGAAGGAGATCAAACCGTTCTATATGCGGCTGAACGATGACGACCGCACGGTGACGGCGATGGACGTCCTCGTCCCGGGGATCGGCGAGATCATCGGCGGCAGTCAGCGTGAGGAACGGCTCGAGGTGCTGCAGAACAGCCTAGCCCGTCATCACCTCGATCCGAAGGATTATGGCTGGTATCTGGACCTGCGCCGCTACGGCACGGTCCCGCATGCCGGATTCGGCATGGGTTTTGAGCGCATGCTGATGTTTGTCACCGGCGTCTCCAACATCCGCGACGTCATTCCGTTCGCCCGGACGCCGGGCAACGCCGCGTTCTGAGGCGAGATCATGCAGCGTGACCCAGGAGACAGCGGTTGCCTTGTGGCCGCGAGCGCCAGCGAGTGGATCTGGGGACGGACGGCCGCTCGCCCGTTCGACGGGCTCAGGGCCCCGAGCGTGTCGAGGGGCTGGCGCTCGCAGCTACACCCCGTCCGCCCTGCCACCTGGAGCCTCGACGCCCCCATCGAGGGAATACGAGCACAACGCGACGAGGGCGTCGCGTCTCCATGAATTACGCAGGGTGACACTGCGCCTTCTCATGATGAACGACGAGCTGACTCTGCATACCACGGTTGCTTACGGAGACGTCGATCGCGACGAGGTGCTGCTGCTCCCGGGTCTGTTCAAGCTGCTCCAGGAGGCCGCGATCAAACATGCGGATCAGTTCGATGCCGGCACGCGGGCCATGGCGACCCGGGGTGAGTCCTGGGTCTTGAACCGCATGGCGGCGGCGATCCACCGGTATCCGCGGTATGAGGAACCGGTGCGCGTGGTGACCTGGTCCAGCGGCATCCGAACCTTCAAGGGTTACCGGGATTTCCGGGTCTACTGCGGCGACGAATTGCTGGCGTCGGCCTCCTCGTTGTGGCTGTACGTCAATCTCAAGACCAAGTCGCTGATCCGCGTTCCGGAGGATCTCGCCCGGGCTTTCCCCAGCCGGCCCGGCGAGGTCTTCATGGCGGGACTCGAGAAGCTCAAGCTGGTCCCGCCGGGCGCCGGATCGCCCGCGGCCTGCCGGGCGTCCGTGCGGTATTCGGACGTCGACGGGAACGGTCACGTCAACAACACGACGTATTTCGACATCCTGCAGACGGCCCTGGCCCGGGACGGACTCCCACGGCGACCCGAGATGGTGCAAATCCAGTTCTTGAAGGAGATACCGCCCGACGCGGAAGGAGTGGACGTGCGCCTCGAAACC
>Ga0075520_1001186_pt1 | contig 12327 bp, 15 predicted proteins | sample NGEPerB_FD_75100 | JGI IMG/M metagenome (GOLD analysis project Ga0075520, IMG submission 75100) | Arctic peat soil microbial communities from the Barrow Environmental Observatory site, Barrow, Alaska, USA - NGEE PermafrostAB12-B | ecosystem: Environmental > Terrestrial > Soil > Wetlands > Peat ... | reverse complement strand
GCCGCTCGATCCGCTCCACGAGCTCGACATCGAGACTCGTGCGCGTTCTGTGCGGTCTGGAGCTCAGATCAGCCAAGCCTTCGAGCCCCAGCGTCTCGAAGCGCTTCTTCCACTTCCTGGCTGACCAAGGCTGGCTTTCCGATGGACAAGTTCAAAGGTCAATCGTTCGAGGGAGAGAAGGTCAGAGCACAGCTTCCTGTCTTCCAGGAGCAGACACATCCACCGGGAAAGGGTCAGAAGGTTGTCGGATCGAGCGACGAGCACGGCATGGCGCCCTCTACCGAGCACACAGCGAAAGAGGCCAGTGGCTCGTCCAAGGCAGCCAAAGTGGCTTCAGAGGTGGAGTCGGTGGAGGAGCAGGTCAAGAAGATTGGCATCAAAGCTGGCATTCTGAAAAAGCTCACCGGTGCTTTTTCCAAGGGGTTTGAACTTTTCATGTCCGACTTCGTCCAGGTGCCGCTGATGAGTGCCTTGGAATTGATCAATGGACTCGAGATGGTCGAAGCGACCGACTCCCATCTTGCAGGTCAAGGCTACACGTTCAAGGCACAGGTCACCCGCGCAAAAGCGGTTGCTGGACAGGTGACCGATATGGTCGATGCCTATCAGTCAGCCGGCTATCACGCTGCCTTGACAAAGATGATCGACCTCGCCGACGAGATGGATCGCGCGAATCCAGAAGGCAAGTACGGCAGCGATCAACTTTCAGACTTCTGCGAAGAGATCGAACATGCGGCAAAAGATCAAGTCGAAGCCACGAAGAAACTTCTGGAAGAAATCAACGAGACGTTGAATCGGGTGAGGCTGGGCGAGAAATCGACTGAGTCGATTCTTGACAACCCGATCGCCATGGGCACCGCGAACATGCTCGGCATGCAGGACGCAACGATCTTCATGGCGTGGCAGGATTTCCGACAGATCTCATCCATTCTGGATGGACCGGCTTCTGCGCTCGAGGCTCATGCGCAAATCGTGGAGGCGGATCTAAAAGTCATCGAAGCGCACATCCTCGACGACAAGACCGAGGGCGGCTGGGCTCATCTGAAATAGAACGCAGTGGCGGCGTTCAAGGTCTACATGAAGACGGTGGAGCGGTGAATCTCCCGCGGCCTAGTGGTAGTCCTCTTCGAGCTGGTGGCGTACCGCCGAGACGATGACGTCGGTGCTGCCGAAAATCTCGAAGAGCGCCACATAGCCCGAGCGACCGAACGGAACGATCAGTTCGCGCAGGAAGGGGCTCTGGCCCGCTTTGCGGCACGTGAAGGGCGAGGTCTTCAGCGTGGCAACGCCCGCGCGAATGGCGACAAGTGCTTGCTCGGCCAAGTCGAGATCGCCACCATCTCGCTCGAGCTCGCGGTCGACAACGAAGTCGAACAAGCGCTCCAGGTCTGCTTCTGCCTCGCGGGTCAGGCGGACCCGAAAATTCACCGCCGTGTCGCCGGCTTGCGCTTGCGCGCAGCGTCCAACTTGCGCTGAAGCTTCTGCACGACCGCATCGGCTTCGACGTAGTCACCCGTGCGGCGCGCATCGTCGAGCGAGCGCATGCCCCTGGCGATGAACTCCGCCTGGTTGCGCCTGCGCAGCACGGTCGCGCGGACCGACGCCTCCACGAACTCGGAGACTGTTTCACCTTCGCCGAGCAGCGACTCGACTTCTGCGCGCAGCTCCGGCTCGACGCGAACGGATGGGATCGTGGCGGTTTTCATGCTGCAAATGTAGTGCATTTGCGTTGCACGAGCTGAGATGATGAGTCAAGGCTGGTAGATAGTCTCTTTCCAATGCGAGCTAGCTGCGCAAGAACGCCAGCAGAGGCTCGCAATCGCCGTTGTCGGCAGCGCGCAGCGCCGCGAGATAGCGGTCACGCGCGGTGCTTTGCGCGACGAGGTCTGCGCCATCTCCCCAGCTGAACGGCTTCGTGCCGCACTGGCGGAGCCAGCGATCGGTCATCAACCGCGCGTGCCTGCCATTGCCGTTGGGGAACGGGTGCACGAGCACGAGCTGGTGATGAAAGCGCGCCGCCGCGACGTCGACCGGATAGACCTTCTCGTCGAGCCAGAAGCGAGCGTTGTCCAGCAACTGGCGCAAACGCACGGGCACCTCGGTCCAGTCACAGCCGATGTTCTTGTTCGAGAGGCGAAACGTGCCGGCCCACTTCCAGGTTCGTCCGAACATTCGTCGATGCAGCTCGCGGCAGAATCCTTCGGTCAACACCTCGCCCACACGGGCGCGCGCAAGCCATCGAACGGCTTGCAAGATGTTGGCTTGCTCCCACTCGTTGAGTGCCGCCTGCGTCACCAGGTGCGAAGGGACGAGTTGGCTCGCTTCATCCGGGTCGAGCGGCGTCTGACCGAAATTCGATTCGGACCCTAGCGCCACAGGTTGGACCACTTGCCAGCCAAGAGGTCGAGGCGCCTCTGTGCCACTTGCTTTTCGGTGAACTCTTCGGATGGCCGTTGGTCTTCGAGGCTCATCGAGTGCGCGACGCCACGAACCTGCTCGCGTGCCACCAGGTCGGCCTGAGCCTCGACGACTTCTTTCAGCGGCCGCCGAGGGACGAGTGCGTAGACCAGCTCGCAATCCAGACCCTCGGCAAGCTTGCGCAATTGAGCGAGGGTGATGCGACCTTCCGATTCCGCGCGCTCCGACTTGTGGAGGGTCGGACCGGCGATGCCGAGGCGGCCCGCCTGTTGGCGTTGAGTTCGACCCAGTGCCTCGCGGATGGCACGCAGCCAGCCGCCCTGGGGCGTTTGAACACCGTGGAGCCGGGCGGCGCTGTGCAGCGATTGGCTCGTTTGATCGAGACGAAGACGGTTGAATTCTGATGACAAGTTAATACCCTATAGGCTATCTGTACTCAATAAATGATACCTTATAGGCTAACTAAATGCAATCGTATGCTTCCAGACAGGCTAGCACTGCCGAGTCACCCAGCGCCGAGCCGACGACGAGCTCAGTCTTCCCGCGCCACGAAGCCCACCGCCTGGTGCGCCGTGCGCAGCACGTGGCGCTGCTTGAAGCGGGCGCCGAACAGGCGATTGACGGCCGCGCGCAGGGCCTGCTCAACGCCATCGGGAACGCCGAGCGCGATCTCGTCGCGCACGGCCGACCAGGTCTTGAGCAGGTGGACCGGCAAGATGTAGAGGGCCAGGCCATGGTCGAGCAGCGTGGCGACGCACTGCGCGTCGAAGGCCTGCGCATCCGCCACGGCCCAGCGGCGCAGGGCCGGCATGGCCGCGTCGTCGGCGGCCAGATAGGGCGTGTTGCGGCCGACGAAGAGCGCCATCTGCAGCAGTCCCTGCGGCCACAGCGCGGGCTGGCGCGTGCAACGCAGGCGAACCGCGTGGCCGAAGGTGAGCGCGTGGCTGAAGTCGAGCCAGCCGACGTTGTCGGCCACCGGGTTCTCGGTGCGTTGCTCGACGGCGGTGTCGAAGCGCAGCAGATGCAAAGCCGAGGCCTGCATCAGCGCGTGGTGCAGTTGCAGCGGCGTGGCGTGCGCGGCAGCGGCGAGCGTGGCCGCGAGGGTGTCGCGCACGCTGCGGCCGACGAAGGGCGCGGCGTCGAGCCCGGCACCTTGCCCTGCGTCGTCACCATCGCCGGGCGCATGCGCAGGCCACTGCGCCAGCGACGACGCGTAGTGGCGAAAGTCGGGCAGCAGATCTTCGCGCGTCGCGTAGACGAGCATGCGCAGCCAGGCCAGCAGCAAGGGCCGCTGCACGGCAGCGCCGAGGCGGGCGACCAGGCCGCCCACGTGCACCAGGTAGATCAGGGCGTGGCCGAAGTCGTTGTAGTGAGCGAGCGCGGCCGCGGCGAGCGTGGGCTCGAGATCGGCGAAGGCGAGGCCGTCGTGGTCCAACGCGCCAACGACCAGCGATGCCGCCCGGGCTTCGTCCTGCGCTTCGACGGCGGCGAGAAAGGCCGGCGCGTCCCAGCGCTGCGGCACCTCGTCTGTTGAAAGCGCGAAGGCGAACGCCGGCTCGCGCAAGGTGTCGTAGGCGATGTACGAGAGCGCTTCGGCAGCGCAGGCCAATTGCTCGCTTTCGCCGGTGATGGTGTCGCGCAGCCGCAGCCAGACCTCGGCGCCCGCGTAGGCGTGGGTCATGCCGTAGCGCAGGCGATCGTGGCTGCGCTCGATGGCGTGCGCGAGCGCGACCTCGGGCGCCGCGCCGGCGCGGCCCAGGCGCGCCAGCTCGCGGGCGATGCGCGGCGCGTCGTGGTCGGCCATGGCCGCGTCGAGCTGGGCCAGCGCCTGCTGCATGCGCTCGTGGGCCGGCGCTTCGCGCGCATCGACCCAGACCACGCCGGCCACGTCGACCTTAACCGGGTAGATGCGCAGGCTGTCGCCGCCGTAGTGGTTGGCGCCGGTCTTGAGATCGAACTTCCAGTTGTGCCAGTGGCAGGTGAGGACGCAGCTCTCGGCGTCGAGCGCGCCTTCGACCAGGGGATAGCCTTCATGCGGGCAGCGGTTGTTGCAAGCGTGGACGGCGCCCTCGTGCAGGAAGAACGCGAGCTGCTTCGAGCCGAGCTTGACCGTGGCCCGGCCCGACGCGCGCAGCCGATCGAGCTCGATCGCTCGCGTCCAGGCCTTGTCGTCTTCAACGTCAGAGGAAATCTGCATCGCGCACTCTCGCCGGCATGGCGTCGGGGCCATTCTCGCGCCGCAGCAGATATCCTTGCCGACACCGGTTCGAGCCCGCATTCCAGACGGGGCAGCTCGGGGGAGCCTCCTCATGTCGTTTCTCAATCTCGAGGGCGTGTCGAAGTACTACGGCGACTTCGGCGCGCTGATCGACATGACGCTATCGGTCGAGCGCGGCGAGTTCATCTCGCTGCTCGGCCCTTCGGGCTGCGGCAAGACGACCACGCTGCAGGCGATCGCCGGCCTGATCCCGGTGACGCGTGGCCGCATCACGCTCGACGGCCGCGACATCACGAACCTGCCCGTGAACCAGCGCGGCCTCGGCATCGTCTTCCAGAGCTACGCCCTCTTTCCGCACATGACGGTGGCCGAGAACGTCAGCTTCGGCCTCGAGATGCGCAAGATGCCCAAGCACGAGCGCGACGCGCGCATCGCCCAGATGCTCGAGCTCGTGCACCTCGACGCGCTCGCGCTGCGCTACCCGCGCGAGCTCTCGGGCGGACAGCGCCAGCGCGTGGCCATCGCCCGCGCCCTCGTGATCTCGCCGCCGATCCTTCTGCTGGACGAGCCGCTCTCCAACCTCGACGCCAAGCTGCGCGAGGAGATGCAGTTCGAGCTGCGCCGCATCCAGCGCAAGGTGGGTACGACCACGATCATGGTCACGCACGACCAGGCCGAGGCGCTTTCGATCAGCGACCGCGTGGTGGTGATGGAAGCCGGCCGCGCCACCCAGGTCGACGCACCCTACCGGCTCTACGAGCATCCGAAGAGCGAGTTCATCTCGGGCTTCGTCGGCAAGACCAACCTGCTGCCCGGCACCGTCTTGCGCAGTGCCGCGGGCGACGAAGCGGTGCTCGGGCACGGCCAGCGCGTGCGCGTCGATGCCAGCGGCTTCGCCGACGGAGCGCACGTCACCGTCTGCCTGCGCCCCGAAAAACTCTTCTTCACCGACGAGGCACGCGGCACGCTCGCCGGCCGCGTCGAGGAGCGCTTCTTCCTCGGCAGCCAATGGCTCTACCGCGTGAGCACGCCGCTCGGCGAGCTCGAGGTCAGCGCCGCCAACGACGGCAGCGCGCCGATCGCGGAGCAGGCGGCCGTGCACCTGGCCTGGGCCGACGACGTGGCGCGCCTCGTCGCGAAGGCGCCATGAGCGCTGCCACCAACACCTCGTCGCGCTGGACGCCTTACGCGCTCAGCCTGCCCGCCCTCGCGCTCTTCGCACTGATGGTGCTGCTGCCGCTGGCGCTCACCGCCCTGCTCTCGTTCCAGCAGTACGACGCCGAGAAGGGCGTGCAGCCCGGCTTCACGCTCGCGAGCTACGCGCTCGTGCTCGGCGACTCGTACTACTACGAGATCTTCTTTCGCACCGGCTGGATCGCCGCGCTGGTGACGCTGATCTGCGTGCTGGTCGGCGCGCCCGAGGCCTACATCCTCTCGCGCATGGGCAAGCCCTGGCGCTCCATCTTCCTGCTGGTGATCCTGGCGCCGCTGCTCGTCTCGGTGGTGGTGCGCGCCTTCGGCTGGAGCCTGCTGCTCGGGCCGAACGGCGTGGTGAACCACGTGTTCGGCGCATTCGGCATCGGCGTCGTGAAGATGCTCTACACGCCCACCGCCGTCGTCGTGGCGCTGGTCCACGTGATGCTCCCGTTCATGGTGATCCCGGTGTGGACGTCGCTGCAAAAGCTCGACCCGATGGTCGAGAGCGCCGCCCTCTCGCTGAACGCCTCGCAGTGGACGGTGATGCGGCGCATCGTGCTGCCGCAGATCACGCCCGGCCTGCTCTCCGGCGGCCTGATCGTGTTCGGCCTCAGCGCCAGCGCGCTGGTGATCCCTGGCCTGCTCGGCGGCCGGCGCCTCAAGATGGTGGCCACGGTCATCTACGACGAGTACCTGCAGGAGCTGAACTGGCCGCTCGGCGCCGCGATCGCGCTGGCGCTGCTGGTGATCAACCTCGTCGTCATGCTCACCTACAACGCCGTGCTCGAAGGCGGCTACGCGAAGCGGATGGGCCGGTCGTGAGAAGAACCGGCCCCATCGCGATGGCGTTCCACGCCTGCGTCACCGTCTTCATGCTTGCGCCGCTGGTGATCGTCTGCCTGGTGGCCTTCACGCCCGAGAACACGCTCTCGATTCCGTGGGGCACGTATTCGCTGCGCTGGTTCCGCGCCGTGTTCGAGCACTCCGACCTGATGCACTCGTTCTGGAACAGCCTGGGCGTGGCCACCGTCGCGGCCACGCTGTCGGTGGCGATGGCGGTGCCGGCCGGCATCGCCATCGCGCGCTACGAATTCCCCGGCCGGCAGGCGCTCAACGGCCTGCTGCTCTCGCCACTGATCGTGCCGCACCTGGTGCTCGGCGTGGCCATGCTGCGCCTCTTCGCGCTCGTCGGCGCGCGCGGCTCGACCACCTGGCTGGCGCTGGCCCACGTCGTGATCGTCACGCCCTACGCCTTGCGCCTGGTGGTGGCCGCGCTCGCCGGGCTCGACCGCAGTGCCGAGCAGGCGGCGCTCTCGCTCGGCGCGAGCCACCTCACGGCGTTTCGGCGCATCACCTTGCCGCTGATGCTGCCCGGCATCACGGGCGGCTGGATGCTCGCCTTCATCAACAGCTTCGACGAGGTGACGATGTCGATCTTCATCACCTCGCCGCAGACGGTGACGCTGCCGGTGCGCATGTACATGATCGCCACCGAATCGATCGACCCGATGATGGCCGCCGTCTCGGCGCTGATGGTCGCCGTGACGGCCGCGGCCATGATCGTGCTCGACCGCCTCTACGGCCTCGACAAGGTGCTGGTGGGGCAGCATTGAGCGGCACGCCGATCCTCAGGCGCATCGAAGGCCTCGCGCCGCGCGACGAGATCGCCTTCACGCTCGACGGCCGCGCCTGCACCGCGCTCGAAGGCGACACCGTGCTCACCGCGATCCTCACCCAAGGCGAGCGCCTGCGCGAGAGCGACTTCAGCGACGCGCCGCGCGCCGGCTTCTGCCTGATGGGCGCCTGCCAGGACTGCTGGGTGCAGCTCGAGAGCGGCGAGCGCTTGCGCGCCTGCACGACGATGCTCGTGCCCGGCATGCAGCTGCGCACCGGGGCGCGGCGATGACGGACAAGCGCTTCGTCATCGTCGGCGCCGGCCCGGCCGGCATGCGTGCCGCCGAGCGGCTGGTCGCGGCCGGCCAGCGCCCGATCGTCATCGACGAAGCACAGCGCTTCGGCGGCCAGATCTATCGCCAGCCGCCCGCAGCGATGCGGCGCGAGCGGCGCGACCTCTACGGCTTCGAGGCCGGCCGCGCCTCGGCCGTGCTCGACCGCTTCGAGGCACTGCGCGCGCAGATCGACTACCGACCCGACACGCTCGTCTGGCAAGTGGAAGCGAACGCGCTGCAGCTGCTGCACGCCGGCCGCACGCGCACGCAACCGTTCGACGCGCTCATCCTCGCCACCGGCGCCACCGACCGCGTGCTGCCCTTCCCCGGCTGGACGCTGCCAGGCGTCTACACGTTGGGCGCGGCGCAAGTGGCGCTCAAGTTCCAGGGCTGCCTGATCGGCCCGCGCGTGGTGTTTGCCGGCACCGGGCCGCTGCTCTACCTCGTGGCCTGGCAGGTCGCGAGCCACGGCGGCCAGGTGGCGGCGGTGCTCGACAGCGCGCCGCTCTCGGCCAAGCTGCGCGCCGCGCCGGGCATGCTCGCGCGCCCAGCCGTCGCGGCAAAGGGCGCGTACTTCCTGGCGCGTCTGCGCATGAAAGGCGTGCCCCTTCACGGCGGCGTGACGCTGCTGAAGGCCGAGGGCAACGAGCGCGTCACCTCGCTCACGTGGCACGCGCAAGGCAACATCCACAAGACCGCATGCGACGCCATCGGCTTCGGCCACGGCCTGCGCTCGGAGACACAGCTCGCCGACCTGGCCGGCTGCGCCTTCGAGTGGAGCGAGATCGACCAGGCGTGGCTGCCGACGCGCGACGCCGCCGGCCGCAGCAGCGTGCGCGGCGTCTACCTCGCGGGCGATGGCGCCGGCATCCTCGGCGCCGATGCGGCCGAGCTCTCGGGCGCGAGTGCAGCGCAGGCGGCGCTCGACGACGTGCAAGGCACAAGCACGACGACGTCGAGCGACCTCGCGATGCAACCGCACGTCGCCTTCCGCCACGCCCTCGAAGCCGCCTTCGCCCTTCCTCCGCAATGGGCCGCCGAAGCCCCCGACGACCTCATCGTCTGCCGCTGCGAAGAAATCACCGCCGGCGAGCTGCGCGCCTGCGCCCGCGACACCGGCACGCGCGAGCTCAACCGCCTGAAGGCGCTCACCCGCATCGGCATGGGCCGCTGCCAGGGCCGCATGTGCGCGCCGGCCGCGGCACGCGTCCTTGCACACGCGACAGGCTGCGACCTCAAGGACGTCGGCCGCCTGCGCAGCCAGCCCCCGGTGAAGCCGCTGCCCCTCGCGCTGCTGCACGACGCCGCGCCCGACACCGCGGTGCCGAAAGACGAAGATGACTGAGACGCTGCACGCAGACGTGGCCATCGTCGGCGGCGGCATCGTCGGCGCGTCGGCGGCTTTGTTCCTGCGCCGCTTCGGCCTCTCGGTCGTGCTGCTCGAGCGGGGGCTGTGCGGTGCCGCGGCCAGCGGCGTGAACTACGGCGGCGTGCGCACGCAGGGCCGGGCGATGGCGCAGCTGCCGCTCTCGCTGCGCGCCCGCGCGCTCTGGTCGAAGCTGCCTGAGCTGATCGGCATCGACGGCGAATACGTGCAGTCGGGCCACCTCAAGCTCGCCCGCTCCGAATCGGATCTGCACAAGCTCGAGGCCTATCGCGACGAGGCCGAGGCGCACGGCCTGCACCTTGAGATCACGGCAGGCACCGCCTTCCGCCGCGCCTACCCGTGGCTCGGCGAGCGGGCCATTGCCGGCTCGTTCTGCGCCGAAGACGGCCACGCCAACCCGCGCCTGGTCTCGCCCGCCTTCGCCCGCGCGGCGCAGGCGGCCGGCGCGCGCATCGTCGAGCGCTGCGAGGCCACCGAGTTCGCCGCCACCGGCAGCGGCTTCGTCGTGAGCGACGGCCGCTCGATCACCGTCCATTCGCAGTGGCTCCTCAACTGCGCCGGCGCCTGGGCCCTGCCCGTGGCGCAGCGCTTCGGCGACGCCGCGCCGCTCACCGCCATCCACCCCGGCATGGCCGTGACCGAGCCGGTGCCGCGCTTCATGGACGTGAACGTGGGCGTCGAAGGCGGCGGCATCTACGGCCGGCAGACGGCGCGCGGCAACTGCGTGATGGGCGGCGCCCGCGGCGCGGCCAAGGGCTCGCTCTATGCCGTGCCCACGGCGCGCGCCATCGGCGAGCTGTGCGACCGCATGGCCACGCTCTTTCCGCCGCTGGCGCACGCGCACGTGATCCGCTTCTGGAGCGGCGTGGAAGGGTCGCTGCCCGACCACCACCCCATCGTCGGCCCGAGCCCGGGCACGCCGCAGCTGCTGCACGCCTTCGGCTTTTGCGGCGCGGGCTTCCAGATCGGCCCCGCCGTGGGCGAGGCGCTGGCCGAGATCGTTCACCACGGCCGCGCGAGCGTGCCGCTGGAGGCCTTCGCCATCACCCGCTTCGCCACCGCCGACAATCCGTCATCCCAAGGAGTGCACCGACCATGACCCGAATCACCCGCCCGCTCGCCCTCGCCGCCGCCACCGCAGCGCTCTTCGCCACCACGGCCCCTTTCGCGCACGCGGACGACAAGACGCTCTACATCGGCATGAACGGCGGCGACATGGAGCGCTCGTACAGCAAGTACGTGTTCCCGGCGTTCGAGAAGATCTACGGAGCCAAGGTGGTGGTGGTACCCGGCACCTCGTCGGACATCCTGGCCAAGGTGCAGGCCAGCAAGGAGAAGCCGCCGGTGAACGTGATGTTCCTCGACGACGGCGTGATGATGCGCGCCATCAAGCTGGGCCTGTGCCAGAAGATGACGGACTCGCCCGAGCTGAAAGACCTGTACCCCGCCGCGCGCATGGGCAACGGCATGGCCGCCGGCGTGAACGTGGGCATGACGGGCATCGGCTACAACAAGAAGATGTTCGACGAGAAGAAGTGGGCCGCGCCCACTTCATGGATGGACTTTGCCGACCCCAAGTTCAAGGGCAAGGTGGTGTTCCAGTCGCTGCCGGCGAGCAGCTTCGGGCTGCACGGCTTCCTGATGTTCAACCGCATCCAGGGCGGCACCGACAAGAACGTCGACCCCGGCTTTGCCAAGTGGGGCAGCACCATCGGCCCCAACGTGCTCGAGTACATCCCGAGCTCGGCCAAGCTCTCGGAGATGGTGCAGACCGGCGAGGCCGCGATCTTTCCGCTCACGCCCACGGCCGTGGCCACGCAAAAGGCGCGCGGCGTGCCGATGGAATACGCCCAGCCCAAGGAAGGCTCGGTGCTGCTGATGGTGGCCGAGTGCGTGACCGCGAACAACGACAACCCAGTGCTGGCGCAGAAACTCGCCGAGTTTTTGCTGAGCCCGCAGGCGCAGTCGGCGGCGCTGGAGTTCGGAAACCAGATCCCGTCGAACCTGAAGACCCAGCCGAGCTCGCCCGCGGCTGCCGCGACGGTGGAGAAGTTCAAGGTCTACATGAAGACGGTGAACACGCTGGACTGGGATGCGGTGAATGCGCTGAGGCCGGAGTGGAATACGCGGTGGAACAAGACGGTGGAGAGGTAGCGGAAGAGGATAGCCGCTGAATCCGTTGAGTTGACTGGCCGGTCGATCGCGTATAAGATTTTATACACAGTGGGCTCGACGCCAGACGACAAAGAGATCAGGTGGGTGGGCTCGTCCTACGACGATCTCATCGCGTTCCCGAAGGCATCCCGCAAGGAAGCGGGCTTCCAGCTCGGCAAAGTGCAGGCCGGGCTCGAGCCAACAGACTGGAAGCCATTCGACGAGGTCGGCGCAGGCACTCGAGAGCTTCGCATCAGCGACGCCAAAGGCATTTTTCGGGTGATGTATGTCGCCAAGTTCGAAGAAGCCGTTTACGTACTGCACTGCTTCCAGAAGAAGACGCAGGCCACGTCGAAGCGGGACAAGGAAGTTGCCGCGACGCGTTACGCCGCCGTGGTCAGCGCCAGAAAGGGCAAGAGATGACGATCGACACTGAAATCCGCCACGTCACCAAGGCTGGTGCCAACCTCTTCGTGGAGCTGGGGTTTTCTGCTGCCGAGGCCAAGCAGCTTCATGCCGCGTCGCGTAAGCAGATCAACGACACCCGAGCACTCAAGCAGCAGTTGATGTCCGAGCTCTCCAACTGGATCACCGAGCACCAGCTCAAGCAGGCGGATGCGGCGCAGATCCTCATGGTTTCGCGCCCCCGGGTCTCCGATGTCGTGAATCAGAAAACCTCGAAGTTCACGATCGACTCGCTGGTAGAGATGCTCAGCCGCGTGGGCAAGCCCGTGCGTCTGGCAGTGGGTTGACCTGAGCAAACGACCCCAAGTCGAGGTGGCGTCGGCAGCGAAGGAAAAGGCTGCCTCAGGCATGCAAGGCGACCCAGTGCCGATGGCCGGCTTGATTCAAAGCCTTCACGACGCGTCGTTCGCCGGTCAACCGACGCAGGGGAAGAAAGTCGCCAAGAAGAGCAAGAAATGCGGAACACCGTCTTTCCGCTCGCACCCACGGCCATGGCGCGACTCAACGCCATCGAGTCCTTCCTGACGGAGGCCGACGCG
>Ga0075520_1001185_pt1 | contig 12331 bp, 8 predicted proteins | sample NGEPerB_FD_75100 | JGI IMG/M metagenome (GOLD analysis project Ga0075520, IMG submission 75100) | Arctic peat soil microbial communities from the Barrow Environmental Observatory site, Barrow, Alaska, USA - NGEE PermafrostAB12-B | ecosystem: Environmental > Terrestrial > Soil > Wetlands > Peat ... | reverse complement strand
GATAAACGGGCAATAGATGTTCTCACAAAATACTTCAAATACCTTCACGACTCTAAACCTGACTGGCCGGATAAGGAATGGAGAGGCGTCCGTGCAATGGAAAATGCAGTAACCGGATATTGGCTATACCGGCAAACAGGTGAGCCATGGATACTTGAAACAATCAGTTCAATACAGAAAAACAGTTCAGACTGGACAACCTATTATGAAAAGTTCCCATGGGATTCAACTGCCGTTACTGATAAAAAGATACCTCTTAACTGGGGACCGGATGGATTGACAGCGCACGTGGTAAACAATGCAATGGCAATTAAATATCCGGGGTTATGGTATCAGCAATCAAAAGATGAAAGATTCAAGAATGCGGTATTTTCAGGAATCAGAAAATATGATCTGAACCATGGTCAGCAAGGAGGAAGATTCTCAGGTGACGAACACCTGGCTGGCAAAAGTCCAGGTCATGGGTCGGAACTTTGTTCAGTTGTCGAATATATGTTTTCAATGGAAGAACTTTACGAAATCTTTGGAGACAATACACTGGCAGACAGACTGGAACTTCTTGCCTACAATTCCCTCCCTGGAACAACCACACCTGATTTATGGGCCCACCAATATGATCAGCAGGCCAACCAGGTACTGGTTTCGGCGGCAAAGAGGGATTGGACAACCAACGGAGACTATTCAAATATTTACGGACTGATGCCAAATTTCGCCTGCTGCCTGGCAAATATGCATCAGGGATGGCCCAAGTTTGTTGAGAGCATGTGGATGGCCACAAATGACAATGGACTTGCACTGGTAACGTACGGACCGTCAACTGTTAAAGCAAGGGTTGGAAATAGCAATGAGGTTACAATCTCCGAGGAAACTGACTATCCGTTTAAAGGAACTGTTAAGCTAACTATAGGTACGGAAAAAACTGTCAGGTTTCCTATTGATCTGAGGATACCGGGATGGGCCGATTCAGCGACTCTGAGATTCAAGGGCCAGATAATCAAAGTAAGAAACATTTCAACATACAAGATTAATGAGAGATGGAAGAATGGCGATCAGATCTTTATTGAATTGCCAATGCGTTTGCGTGTCGAGAACCGATACAATAATTCAATAACCATCTTGCGCGGGCCGCTCTGTTTTTCGCTTCAAATTAAAAAAGAATATAAGAGTGTAAAAATCAATTACGACAATTTTAGTTATAAAGGCAGCGTAGACTGGGAGATCGATCCAGGGAGTCCATGGAACTATGGATTACTTCTTGATAAGGCAGATATCATGCGGGGAATAAAGGTTACAGAAAATCCTGTCAGCAAATATCCTTTTGCCGATAAAGGTGATATGATCTGGTCATCTGATTCAGGAAAATATACAGTCTGGACCCAGGATGCTCCGGTAATAATCAAAGCAAGGGGTATGAAAATACCGGAGTGGACCATGCGGAATAACTCTGCAGACGACCCACCGATAAGCCCTGTAAAACCTGATGGAGATGCTGAAGTAATAACCCTTGTACCCTATGGCTGCGCAAGGTTGAGGATAACTGAATTCCCGGTTATGGATATTGTCCTCATGGAGGATATTATGAGACCAGGAAAATAAATCCTTAAGAACTTAGTTTTATAAGCTTTTTACTTCATTGACAAGGTTTTGCAGAGTGCTTTTTGCATCGCCGAACAGCATTCTTGTCTTATCATTAAAAAAGAGCATATTCTCAATAGCGGCATAGCCTTTGCCCATACCACGTTTCATGACAATGATGTTTTTAGCATCGCGTGCTTTAATAATCGGCATGCCGTAAATAGGGCTTGAAGGATCATCTTCTGCAGCAGGATTTACTACATCATTTGCTCCTATCACAATCAGAACATCAGTATTTGGAAGATCAGGATTGATCTCATCACTCTCAATAAGCTGTTCATAAGGTACGTCCGCTTCGGCCAGCAGCACATTCATGTGTCCGGGCATACGACCGGCCACAGGATGGATAGCATATTTGACTTCCACTCCTTTCTCTTCCAGCAGTTTATCCAATTCATGACAGATATGCTGAGCCTGAGCGACAGCCAAACCATAACCAGGAACGATGACCACTTTCTTTGAATAACTCAAAAGGATGGCTGCATCTGAAATTGATAATTCTTTTACAGAACCAGTAACAGCTGTATCGGTCCGGCCTCCTCCTCCAAATACACCGACAATAACATTCAGAAGCGACCTGTTCATTGCCCTGCACATAAGAATAGTCAGTATAGTTCCGGCTGATCCTACCAGAATCCCACCGGTAAGCATAGCCTGGTTGTTGTAAAGAAATCCACCCATCGCGGCGGCAACTCCTGTGAAAGAGTTCAGCAAAGAGATAACAACAGGCATATCTGCACCACCAATCGGCATTACGAACAGAATGCCATAGATAACTGAGATCACAAACATTATATAAATCAAGGGAGTAAGTTCACTACTGGCCTGAACATGACGAGTCATAATAAATACAATAAACCCAATGAGGACAGCTAGTAATAACAGATTCACGTACTTCATCGACTTAATACGCATATCACCGATTCTTCCATCGAGCTTTCCAAACGCGATCATACTCCCGGCCCATGAGATAGTACCAATCATAAGCCCAAGAAGTATTGCCAGCACATGCCCGTTTGCCATTCCGCTTTTTGCAATCAGCTCCTGACTAACATGAGGAAATTCCATCATTGAGATAAGAGCCGCGGCAGCACCACCCATTCCGTTAAAGAACGAAACAAGCTGCGGCATTGCGGTCATTTTGACACGTTTTGCAATGATCCACCCGATAACACTTCCTATTCCAATTGCCAGAAGAATTAATCCCACATTTCCTATCGGCTTTCCATCTTTATGATGAAAGAGTATTGTTGCAATTATAGCTATTCCCATTCCAACAGCCGCAAAGATATTTCCTCTGCGGGCTGTAAGCGGGTGGCTTAACATTTTTAAGCCTGATATAAAAAGTACTGAGGCAATAATATAAGTTATCTCAAGTATTGAGATACCCGTTTGCAGATTAGAAAGCTGGTTCATATCTTATCAGTTTCTAAGTTTAGAGCTTCTTTTTTTTAAACATCTCCAGCATCCTGTCTGTGACAACAAACCCGCCAACTACGTTTAGAGTACCCAGAACCACGGCGAGAAATCCCAGGATAAGAGATCCGGTGGTTTCAGCATGCCCCATCACAATTATGGCACCGATAACTACCACTCCATGTATTGCATTTGCACCTGACATAAGGGGCGTATGCAATACAGCGGGAACATGGCTGATGACCTCAATCCCAAGGAATATTGACAGGATTACAATGAATATCGTCTCCCTGTATTGCAAGAAAAATCCAAGAACATTTCCCATGAAGTGCATTATATTAAATTTAGCAACTGTTTAACTCTCTGACTGACAAATTTTTTCCCGTGAACTGCTGTCGTTCCGTTAATTATTTCATCCTGAAGGTTGAGATTTAGCCGGGCATCCTTATCAACCATAATTTTCAGCAGGTTAATTATATTGCATCCGAACATTTTACTGGCATCGGAGGGCATTTCTGAAGGATAGTCGGATTTTCCGATTAGATGAACCCCGTTGATCACCAAATTTTTCCCATTCTCAGTCAATTCGCAGTTTCCACCTGTTGAAGCTGCCAAATCTATAATTACCGATCCCGGTTTCATGGAATATACAGTCTCTTTTAGTAAAAGTACCGGAGCTTTCCTGCCCGGAATCTGTGCAGTAGCAATAACAACATCAGATGCTATTGCACGTTCCTGAATAAGTTCCTGCTGCTTTCTTTTAAATTCATCCGTTTGTTCTACAGCATAACCACCGGCAGCAATATCCTCTTTTGCTCCCTCAACCTCGACAAATTTTCCTCCCAGACTTTTAACTTCTTCCTTTACTGCGGACCTCACATCAAAAACTTCAACAACTGCACCAAGTTTCCTGGCAATGGCAAGTGCCTGTAATCCTGCAACTCCTGCGCCTAAAATAAGCATACGTGATGGTTTAATTGTTCCAGCAGCCGACATAAACATCGGGAAGAACCTTGGCAACAGAGATGCAGCTTCAAGTACAGCTTTATACCCGGAAACAGTAGCCATTGAGGAGAGTATATCCATTGATTGTGCTCTTGTGGTCCTTGGAATCAGGTCAAGGGCCAGAACAGATAATCCTTTGATCCTGGCTTTTTCGAGCCAGTCCCTGTTCTCAACCGGATTAAGAACAGAACACAATACCTGCCCTTCCTTAAAAAAGTTGATATCGTCATCAACAGGAGGATTGATTGAAAGCAACAATTCAGATTCGGAAATAACATCTCTTCTGGAAGCCAGTCGGGCTCCGGCAGCCTTGTAATCTGAGTCTGATGCGAATGCCCTTTCCCCTGCACTATTCTCCACAATTACATCAATACCCATCTTTTTAAGTGCAATAACTTCAGGAGGAAGGATGGCTACCCTGTTTTCATTTCCTGTTTCTTTAAGGACGCCTGTTTTCATAAGTTTGAAGTTTGGAATTTGGAGTGCCTAAAGTTCATCAGATTTTGTTCACCAATTTAATAAACAATAATATATCACCTTCTTAATGTTAAACAAAAGATACTTTACGTATTGATTTTAATCAATGTAACTTCAAGAATTAGTGTTTCGCCCGGTGATATTACAAATCTTTTCTGACCGGTGATCTCCTTGCCATAATATGCGTTATTAATTCCATAAGCCAGATCTGGCGGCACAATAAGGAGTCGCTTCTCTCCGGGTTGCATATCCTGCGAGGCCTCGTTCAAACCTTTTATTAATTCATCTTTGCCCATGGGATGAGAAAATACCACTGGTTTTGATCCGGCTACTGGTTTTCCCTGATCGGCCGAACTGACAAAACTTAAGCCTGATAACAGTTTCCCGCTGTATTTAACAGTAAGAACTGAACCCTCTGAAGGTTTTTTGCCTTTGCCGTGTTCCAATACTTTATATCTCAAACCATCGCTTAAAGTTTGCAGTCCCGGATAATTATCTGCGATGAATTTTTCCTCTCCGATTTTTTTTGCAGCCTTTTCAAAATTTACTTTTCTCCACTGCCTGTCTGCAAGTTCTTTAAAAGTCTCATCATTTACAATGAACTTTTCAGCTTCGGGCCCAGCCCTTACAATTGTGATTGACCGGGTTGTATCGCCTTGGTTTATGTTGTTCACCACATCCATTCCATCAACAACTTCTCCAAAAAGAGTATAGTTGCCGTCCAGGTATGACCGGTCCGCCAGTGTTATATAGTATTCACAGGTATTTGTATTCGGACCTGAGTTTGCCATGCCAATCATTCCTGCCTTATTATGGCTCAGATCGCTTATCTCATTTGGGATCTCATATCCCGTCGAGTTAACATCTGAATTAGCCGGATCTTTAACTGTTTCCGGTTCCCCGCCTTGTATTACATGCCCTTTTACAACCCTGTGCCATATCGATCCCTTATAAAACGGGACTCCTGGCGGGTAGGAAGCATTAGTTATTGTACCCTCAGTAAGTCCGATAAAGTTAGCTACGGTCATTGGAGCTTTCTTATAGTCAAGCAAAACTGAAATCCTTCCTTTGTTAGTGTTAAAATCAGCATAGATTCCTTCAGGCATGAAGTATCCATCCCGGGAAAGAAGGTGATCAAGATTTGCCACATCGTAAGCGACTACAGCAGTTACGAGGGAGGAATATTCTTCGTAGGAAGGTATAATTTCATTATAAGTATCAAGAGTTGTGTGCCAGGTGCGGTTATACTGCTGTTCACCCTTTGTGCTGAATCCGAATGCGGGCACACCTTTCTGTAAAAATGAAAACGTGTCGGTTCCTCCTCTTCCACCTTTTCTCATGGGTTTGCTCCTTTCAGTAAGTTCAAATGGGTATTTTGGATTGAGACCCAGAATTGGCTTAATAACCTGTTGAAAATCAGACATCATAGCTTTTGAAACAGACAACCCTGATATACAGTTTGTTCCTCCGTCGCGATTAAATACAGCTGATATTCTGGGAAGCTTGTCGGGATTTTGTTTTACCCATTCCGAGGACCCAAGCAGACCATACTCTTCACCGGCCCATAAATGAACCATTATCGTGCGTTTAGGCTTACCTCCTGCAGCCATAATTAACCGGGCAGCTTCCATTGCTACAGTTGCCCCTGAAGCATTGTCAATAGCAGCTGAGGCTCCGTCAAAGCCATCGAGGTGCCCCCCCAGAATAACATATTCATCCGGAAATTCAGTACCAGGTATCCATGCAATAACATTATGATATTTTACCGGACCGGGCCTGAAGTAGTTTCTTATATCGAATTCGAGAACGATCCTCTCTCCTTTTGATATAAGTTCTTTTATTTCATTATATTGTTTATCGATGAGTTTTATATCAGGCAGGGAAGGAAGGTTTTCCCAGGAATCGACTTTATCGTATAATAATCTGATAGGGAAAGGTGAAAGTTGTATTGTCCCAAGTGCGCCGGCTTCGCGGATCAACTTTGTGAGTTCTGATTCACCTCCCCGGTCACGGGGCCATCCTGCACTAACCCCATCAATCAATAACCATGCTCCTTTTATGCTGTCGCGCATGGTCCAGAATTCTTCAACAGTCCGGGGCGAAATAATTACTTGTCCTTTCTGACGGCCCTTTGTTCCGGCCGTGTAAGATGGAGTACCAAAATCCAGAGTAATTTCTTTGGGAGAAATCATTTTCCCGAACCAGGCTCCCCTGTTGAAACCTACTGCCATCTCTCCTGCTTCCTGCATCTCGGCCATCATACCCCACGAGCGCATTGTGTTGACAGCCCATATACAGGCACTGTGATAACCATCTGAACCTGTCAGTCGATCGCCAATGCGGTTAGTAAGAAAATCAATGTGCTCCATAACCCTGTTGTCAGTCTTGCCCAGGTCAATTATCCTGTTAATGACCATATCATTCTGACTACTTGCATTTAGTGACAATAGCAAAAAGACATTCAGGAAAACAGATCGGAATAATTTCATCTCAATTAATATTATCTTAAAATGTAAACTTTGATTCAAACCAATTATATAATTGAACTAATTTTACTTTTCCATTAGTGCTACTTTGTGTATTACTTCGTGATCTTTTGTGGTTCAATGATTTGCTTTTGCCACAAAGGGACTCAAAGGTTTTCACTAAGGCTTACTAAAGAATCAATTTAGCTTTTTACTTTCCGAAAAAATTCCTTAACCAGAAATTATTTGCTTCATTTCTCGAGTGAACACCTTTTGCACCTCCCCATCCATGCCGTCCTTCCGGATACAGCATGAACTCAAATACTTTTCCTTCATCTTCCATTTTTGAAATTAGGTATATTGAATTCTGCATGTGAACGTTGTCATCCATATCTCCGTGTGTCATATAAAGTTTCCCTTTGTAATTTTTAACAAAAGTGAGAGTTGATCCATCCTTGTATCCATCGGGATTATCCTGCGGAGTATCCATATAACGCTCGGTATAGACATCATCATAAAGGCGCCAGTCGGTGACTGAGGATCCTGCAAAACCATGCGTCCAGAAGCCGGCTCCTTTAGTCAAAGCCAGGCAGGTCATATAACCTCCATAGGAACTGCCGGTTATGCCAATATGAGTAGAATCAACAAATGGTTTTGCTCGCAACCACTTTACAGCGTCTTCATAATCAATGATTTCCCACTTTCCAAGGGACCTGTAAAGATAATCGAGCCCCTTTTTCCCAAACTGACCCGATCCCCGATGGTCAACAGTAAAAGTTATAATCCCGTTCTGTGCGTACCACGACGGGTTATTTCCCTGCCATCTGTCAGTAACATTTTTAGAATCGGGGCCACCATAAATTGTAAAGACTACGGGGTATTTTTTCGAAGGATCAAAATTAAGCGGATATGTAATAATTGCAGGCATATTGAAGAGTCCGTCGGATGTCATTATCTTTACCATTTCCGGCTTTGAATTCTTTGCTGGGTCGTACACCGGCTGTTCAAATTTATATATTTCCCTTATTTTCTTCCCGCTTTTATTGTAGGCAATAATCGATCCTGTGCTGGTTACACTGTTCCATGAATCAATAAAGTAAGTTCCTCTAGGTGAAATACTTACGTTATGAGTACCCTCTCCTGATGTCATCTGCAATAAATTTTTACCATCGAGCCCCACTCTGTATGCGTGGCTTTGAGTTGATTCGGGTCCTGTAGCATTAAAATATAACATTTTCGAATCCTCATCCACTCTGTTTATGCCTGTCACTCTGAAATTGAAATTTGTAAGAGGGGCAATCAGTTTTCCGTCCCATGCATAATAATAAAGATTTTCCCAGTCATTTTTATAACTCCTCAGGATAAACCCTGATCCGTTATTCATCACATAAATGTCCTCGTGAAACTCTACCCAGGTCTTTCTGCTTTCATTGTATATCTGAGTATAATCACCCGTTAATACATCAGCAAGTAAGATAGAAATACTATTTTGATCACGGTTAATTACCTGTACGGCAAGCTTCTTACTATCAGGGGTCCAGAATGGCCAGGCAATATATTGATCAATGTTATAATCTGTCTTAACCCATGTGGTTTTTGTTGTAGCCAGGTCTGCAATGCCCATTTTCACTTTCGGATTGGGGTCGCCCGGTTTAGGATATGGAGTAGCCTCGATAAGGCCATGGACTCCATCGGGTTCATCTAACCTGTTGAGAGTGAAAACAGGGACACTCGTCTCATCTGTTCTCAGGTATGCTAATTTATTACCGTCAGGTGACCACCAGAATGCTGCATAATGGCTTGTTCTCTCAAGTATTTCTTCCATATATACCCATGAACAGTAGCCATTATAAATCTTGTCAGAGGCATCAAATGTGAGTCTGGTCTCTTTATTATCAGTTAGATCATACACATACAGATCTTTGTTTTTAGTATAGGCAATCTTTTTGCTGTTGGGCGAAAAACGCGTATTTATCTCTGGTGCTTTATCGTTAGTCAGTCTTTTCAGTTCTTTGTCACCAATTGTAAAAAAGTACAGATCATTATCTTTAATGATGATGGCGCTTTTCTTATCGGGACTTATAACGTCATTTAAGCTTAATTTTGTTCCGGCAGGAAGAGCCTGTTCCAATAATTCCCGATCTGATTTTAAGGATGGTATAACGACTCCTTTCCCTGTGTTTATATCAACGGTCTTAAGAATCGGGGTTTTATCTGAATCAAAATTCCTGATCTGGTAGTGGGTATCATCGGTCCAGCCCAAGATGGCTACCTGACCGGCTCCGCCGCGCTGAGCCATCTGTGCTGTTGCAGAACTTATCTGATAAGCTGCAAGAACCAACAGGCAAATTAAAAAGTTATAAAAGCGTGCTTTAATCATGTTTAATATGTCTATAATGTGAATATTCATTTACCGAAAAACAAAAATAGGAATTATTAATATGAATTCACCCCGGCTGCTAACTATCACTAATCCTTAAGTGATTAATTTTTTGTACTTTTACCTCAATAAATGAAGGGAAAGGGGATCGACACAAAATCTTTTCAGGAAAACGGCTGGCTAAAGCTTGACAATGCAGCTAAGCTTTTCCCGGCAATCATGTCAGGAGAACTGACTTCTGTATTCAGAATAACTGTATCTCTCAAAAAACCGGTAAAATATTCAGCAATCAAAGAGGCTGTAGAAATTACATCGCGACGGTTTCCGTATTTCAGTGTATCTCTGGGGAGCGGGTTGTTCTGGTACTATCTTGAATACAATAACCAGCTGCCACGGATTCAGACTGAAGAAAAAATACCATGCACGGCCTTTGCGGCAAAAAGGAAGAATGAACCGCTTTACAGGATCCTGGTTAAAGAAAACAGGATATCAGTTGAGTTTATACACATTCTGACTGATGGCGGCGGTGCCCTGGAATATCTTAAATCGCTTTTACTTTCATATTTCAGATTGACCGGCATAACTATTCATTCATCTGAAGGTATTATTCTGCCGGATAGTCCAATAGCAGATGAGGAATTGGAAGATGGCTATAACAGGTTTTTCAGACGAAAAACACCTCCTCCCGGAAAACTGACTAAGGCATGGCACCTTCCGTTAAGGCTGGATGAAAAGCCGCGTTTGAAAGTAATCCGTTCAGAAATTGCTCTGGATAATCTTCTGGAGGTAGTCAGGAGATATAAAGTTTCCGTTACGGAATACATGGTATCTGTTTACCTGTTTTCTCTTCAGAAGATCTATCTGGAAGAGCAGGAAAAAGTTAAAAAACAAAAGAGAGGCGTTTTGCGTCTCGAAGTTCCGGTAAATCTGAGAAAAATATTTCCCAGTAAAACATTGCGCAATTTTTCACTTTTTGTCCTGCCTGAAATTGATCTCAGACTTGGTGTTTATTCTTTTGAGGAGATCCTTAAGATTGTTCAGTATCAATTGCAGACCGGAGCCGATGTAAAACAGATCACCAGATTTTTATCGCAGAATGTGGGCCATGAAAAGAGCGTTTTTATCAGATTGCTTCCTCTTTTTATCAAATCAATGGCTATATCTGCTGTTTATCGCAGGCTTGGTTCAAATCAATGCTCTGGTATTATGACTAACCTGGGAGTAATAAATCTGCCGAAGGAAATGGAAGCTCATATCGATTCATTTGAGCTTGTGCCGACTCCGCCAAATACTTATGTCAAGATAACTTCTGGTATGGTAACATTCAAAAACAGACTCATGCTGGATTTTGGCAATATTTCAAAATCAACCAATCTTGAAATGCATTTTTTAAAGCATCTGACAGAATCGGGAATTCATGTTAAAGTACTTCATAATAAGTAAATATTCGGATAATGAGCTATTGTACAAACTGCGGGATAGAACTGGGTGATGATCTAAAGTGTTGTCCTCTTTGCGGATTTAAAGTCGGGGAAAATCCCACACCTGAATCCGGCAATCAGTCGGAATATTATCCTTCTGACATAATTCAATTACATAAAGAAGAAACCGGTAAGCATTTATGGGAACTGTCGGGCATAATATCTTTTTCAGGGATAATTGTCTGTACCATAGTTGATCTGGTTATTCATAAAGGTCTTTTCTGGTCATTATATGCCGACACAGCAATATTCGCATCATGGATCTGCATCACTTTGATACTGCTCGCTTTTAATAAATATTACATACTCGTACCGGGTTTGCTTATCACGATATTAGCGATGCTGCTTTTATTTAACCTTTTCTCCCCTCCTGTAAACTGGTTCTTTGGCATAGCCCTGCCTGTTACAATTGCATTGTTTATATCAGTAAGTATAATAATCGTTCTTTGGAAAGTAGCACATTTCAGGGGTTTTAATATCCTGGCTATCGCGTTTCTTGTACTTTCCGGGTTTTGTATTGTTACTGAAGTATTTATCGATAAGTATATATCAGGTAAAGTGGACATCAGATGGTCGGCAATAGTGGCGGTTTCAATTCTGCCAATTGCTCTGGTCCTTCTCTTTGTGCATTACAGGATGAAGAAGGGGAAGCGACTCGATAGCTATTTTCACGTATAGGTTCAGGGCACAGGGCTCAGGGTTCAGCACAAGAGCAAAATGTTATTATGAATCTTTTTCAGACCAAATACTAACAATTTAAAAAGCTATTCTATCGGCTCAAAAGCAGATTGAAATATCTTCATGTGAAATTGAAAATGACAAGAGATACGATCTTTCTGACCATTCAGAAGGTAGTATCTATAAGGTAAGACTAGATGATACATACGACAAAAACAGGTTAAGCTTTGCTTTGCTTTATAGTCATCATTCTTCTCCTGCATATATAAATGATTCTTCAGAGTCATTTGCCATGCATCAAAACCCGATATGCATTTAAAGCCACCTGGATTTCTAATCTTTTATCATGTAACCGGCTACACGGCTTGTAAATGGAACTCCTATTTCTGCCAAACAGGATGAAACAAAAAACTTTCTCAATCGTCTGGATACCTGAGCATTAGTATTGATTTTTGGTGCAGTGGACAAATGTTCCTGAGAAATTATTTTTTTTGCTTCATTCAGCAGTGCTACAGTTTCTTTCATTTTGGATTCTTTAATTGTCGAAAATTATTCCACATGCAAAGATGAAGTTGTTTTATCCTTAAAAATTACATAATCAAGCAAATAAGTTACATTATTCACAGATACTTTATTAATAGTTCGCTATTTTACTATGCATTGATTTACTATTTCCGGATTTCAAAACCCTCATTAGTACTGCAGAAACGTCAGATTGTTTTTCTGATTGACTTTTAATATTTCTGCTTCACATTTAAATCCCCGGTTATTTAAATATTTTATAATACTTATTT
>Ga0075520_1001183_pt1 | contig 12339 bp, 8 predicted proteins | sample NGEPerB_FD_75100 | JGI IMG/M metagenome (GOLD analysis project Ga0075520, IMG submission 75100) | Arctic peat soil microbial communities from the Barrow Environmental Observatory site, Barrow, Alaska, USA - NGEE PermafrostAB12-B | ecosystem: Environmental > Terrestrial > Soil > Wetlands > Peat ... | reverse complement strand
GTTGCGGGACTGATCCTGAAATCGCTTAACAAGGATATCCAGACAAAATTTGAGTTCGAGTCGTCACATCTCTCCTTCCTTAGAAAATTCCCCAGAGCCTCACTGTACCTGAAAAACGTGCTCGTTCACTCATCGTCTGGTTTTGATGCTGCCTCTTTTGGAAATACAAATACTGATACTCTTTTATTTGCCAGATCAGTTATTGCAGAATTCAGCATAACTGACATTGTTCATGGTATCTATAATATCGACCGTATTGGAGTTAAGCAGGGGCGGCTGAATATTTTCACCGATACAGCCGGTCTTGTTAACTATGAAATAAGTGCAGATACCGGCCAGGCATCAGACGATAATTTCACCATAAATCTTGACAGGATAAATGCTTCCGGTATCGTTGCAACGTATTATGATCTGGCCAAAAAACTGTTTATCAGGGGTTTGGTCGACAACGGCAGGATGAAGAGCAGGATCTCCGGTGCTGATATTGATTTCACTGCCGAGGGTGATATGCGGATTGACAATTTTGCTCTTTACAGTTTTACAATAAGCAGAAGCATAGATGCTGCCATTGATATAACACTGCACAGCTCGCCGAAGGGCATCCTGTTCAGCAAGGGGAGCCTGGTAATTGATAAAATTGAGTTCGGCCTGAGCGGCTTTATTTCAGAAGATGATGTACTTGATCTTGCGGTCAGGGGCGACAACATTGATATTTCCGGTATTAAGAAGTACCTGCCAGAAAAGTACAACAAAAAGATCGCTGCTTATGATCCCTCAGGTATACTCAATATAAGCAGCACGATAAAGGGACCGATAACAAGGACTTTAAATCCCGTAATAAAAATAAACTTCGACCTGTCATCGGGTCACGTTTCTTACCTGAACTCAGCGCTTAACATTAACGGACTCTCGTTCAAGGGTTATTTCTCCAATGGTGCGAAAATGAACCCTGAAACCAGTTTTGTCACTTTAAATGATGTTGTCGGGACACTCGGATCTGCTCAGTATTCAGGATCGCTGTCACTGTCGGATTTCAGTTCCCCGGGGGGCATTATGCAGCTCAAGGGGAAGCTCATCCCTTCAGAACTCAGGGAGTTTTTCGATCTTCATAATATTTCCACCGCCAGGGGAAATGTTGATTTTGTGCTTACATTAAATGGCAAAGTGCCTGCTTTTGAGAAATTTTCAGTGTCGGATTTCCTTGCCCTGGACCCCGTAGCTGATCTGAATTTCAATTCATTCGGAATCGGTTTGCACAACGATAAGATAATGGTCGACAAAGTAAGCGGCAATCTTTTTGTTTCAGATACTGTTGTCGCAAAAGATCTTAAATTCAGCTATCACAAGCATGATTTTAACCTTAACGGCACCTTTATAAACCTGCCGGGGTGGCTTATCGGCAAACCCGTAATCCTTACTGCTGATGCTACCTTAACAGCAAAATTCTTAATGCCGGAACTTCTTTTCCCGTCTCTTTCAGACACTTCATCTACTAATAATTCAGCATATCTTCTTCCACGGGATATAATTCTGGACCTTAATTTCAGATTTGACAATTTTGAATATAAGACTTTCAGCGCTGAAAAAATAAGGGGTTCTATGAGTTACAATCCGGGGATCTTCAACTTTAAATCCCTGAAGTTAAATTCAATGGGAGGCTCTGTCTCAGGAAGTGGTTTCGCACTTCAAAACAAGGATAAATCATTTCTTGCGAGGGGCACATTTGACCTTGAATCGGTTGATATTAACACAGCTTTAAAAGTGTTCCATAATTTCGGCCAGAATTTTATAAAAGCCGAAAACCTTGCAGGAAACATTTCCGGCAATATTTCTGTTCTAATCCCGGCTGATTCTTTGCTGCATCCAGCCATTAAATCGATCTCTGCCGAGGGAAAATACATTGTGGAAAACGGAGCGCTGGTTGACTTTGAACCCATACAGGAACTTTCATCCTTCATCGAGGTATCTGAATTAAAAAACATTCATTTCGAGAAGCTCGAGAATGAGTTCTTCATAAGGAACAATTACTTGTACATTCCTCAGATGGATGTGAAATCATCGGCTGCCAGCCTGGCGATCAGCGGCAAGCATAGCTTCGATAATAATTACGAATATCATGTGAAGATCCTGCTGTCGGAAATGCTGAGCAAGAAAATCAGGAAGCCTAAGCCCAATACTACTGAATTTGGTGCCATTAAGGACGACGGGCTGGGTCGTACTTCAATGCTGCTGAAAGTAGTTAATAAAGGAGAAGCTGTCAAAGTAAGCTACGATGTCAGGGCAGCAGGAAGCCAGATAAAGAGCGATATTAAAACGGAACGGCAGACGCTTAAAACCATTCTGAACCAGGAGTATGGCTGGTTTAAAAAGGACACTGTCGCAACACCAGGCCCTGCAACATCTGCTCCGCGATTTAAAATAGCATGGGGAGATGCAGATACTGCAAAAGTAGAAGAGGAGGAACCGCCGGTGAAGAAAAATGATTCCCCGCTTAAAAATCTCTTCAGGAAAAATTAACTAAATTCATAAGTTTAAATCTATTGCAGTGAACTATTACCGGCACAAAACCAACTGGATGCTTTTTCTACTCCTGTTCGCAATAATGACCGGACTTGGTTCTCTGATATACACCCGATTTCTGGTTAATATCCTCAAAAACGAGGAGAGAATCAAGGTTGAGCAATGGGCAGAGGCTACAAGGCTCATTTCCCAGCCCGATTCGAGCCACACTGAATTCCTGTCATCAATAATTGAAAATAACATCAGCGTTCCGGTAATTCTTACCGATGAAGCTGATACGATTATCGGGTCAAAAAATTTCGACGAAACAAGAATGCGTGATCCGGGGTTTCTCTATTCTCAGCTCAGAAAAATAAAGAATAAGCCTATTGTAATTGATCTTGGAAACGACCATAGATCGATGATATATTACAAGGACAGCTTAATTCTTATCCAATTGAATTATTATCCATACGTACAGCTTGCCTTAATACTTCTTTTTATTCTTATAGCTTATCTGGCATTTAACTCTTCAAGGAAGGCGGAAGAGAACCAGGTGTGGGTAAGCATGTCGAAGGAGACAGCTCACCAGCTTGGAACGCCGACATCATCTCTGGCCGGATGGGTTGAGATGCTTTATGATAAATATCCCGAAGTGTCGCTTACAAAGGAAATTGCATTGGACGTGGCAAGGCTTGAAAAAATAACAGAACGATTTTCTAGGATAGGCGCAAAACCAGCTCTGGCCAAGGATAATATTATCGCAATTATTTCCCGGACAATCGATTACCTTAAGACAAGATCTTCTTCAAAAGTAAAATTCATTACCCTGTTCGATCCTTCTGAAATCGTCTCTGTTCCTGTCAACGCCCCTCTTTTTGAATGGGTAATCGAGAATGTATCAAAGAACGCAATAGACGCCATGGAGGGAAGCGGAGAGATCAGGTTCAATATCTCCCTTGCAGATAAGACAATTCTGCTTGATATTACTGATACCGGGAAAGGAATACCCGGGAACGCTTTTAAAAAGATATTTAACCCCGGATACACAACTAAACAGCGGGGCTGGGGACTTGGCCTCTCTCTTGCAAAAAGGATCATCGAGGAGTTCCACAACGGGAAGATTTATGTCAGGCATTCCGAGGTCGGGAAGGGCACCTGCATCAGGATCATAATGAACAGGGAATAATTAAATTCCTATATTTGCTGCCTGCAAATATCAGTCAATGAATAGGAAGGATATTGAGATAATGGCTCCGGTCGGGTCGTACGAATCACTTTCGGCAGCGATCCAGGGAGGCGCTGATTCTATATATTTCGGCGTTGAGCATCTGAACATGAGAGCCGGATCATCGAACAATTTTACGCTCGACGACCTTCGTAAGATTGCCGTTATATGCAATGATAAAGGCCTTAAAAGCTACCTGACAGTAAACGTTCCGGTTTATGACAATGAGATCGGACAGATGTATAAAATCATCGACGCAGCTGCCGAAAACGGAATAACTGCCATAATTGCATCAGACCTTGCCGCAATAGAATATGCTTTTTGTAAAGGAGTGGAGGTCCATATTTCGACACAGCTTAATATTTCAAATTCAGAGGCGCTTAAACTCTATTCAAAGCGGGCTGATGTTGTTGTGCTTGCCAGAGAACTTAACCTTGACCAGGTAAAAACTATTTCTGAGTCAATCCTGAATCAGGATATCAGAGGACCGAAAGGAGAGCTTGTAAGGATCGAGATGTTTGTTCACGGCGCTCTCTGCATGGCTATCTCAGGCAAATGTTACCTCAGCCTTCATGAAAACAACACTTCGGCAAACCGAGGAAACTGCTACCAGACTTGCCGTAAGTCATATTTGGTTACTGAAAAGGAATCGGGGTACCAGCTCGAAATTGACAATGAATTCATAATGTCTCCAAAAGATCTTTGCACAATCGGATTTGTCGATAAAATGATCGATGCCGGCGTAAAGATATTTAAGATTGAAGGAAGGGCAAGATCTGCCGAATATGTGAAGATTGTCGCTTCATGTTATGATGAGGCCGTAAAGGCTGTATTTGACGGCACATACTCGGAAGAGAAAATTACAGCATGGCGTGACAGATTATCTTCGGTATTCAACAGGGGCTTCTGGGATGGCTATTATCTTGGACAGAAGCTCGGGGAATGGAATAACAGATATGGCTCAAGCGCAACCAAACGAAAGGTTTACCTTGGAAAGATCACCAATTATTTCACTAAACTGAATGTTGCTGAGATAAAAGTCGAGAACGGCGATCTCTGCAAAGGCGATACTATACTGATAATGGGCCCTACTACCGGGGTAATAGAATACGATGTAGGAGAAATACGTGTTGATCTGAAGCAGACTGATATTGCCAAAAAGGGAGAACTCTGCTCAATAAAAACTGACGATTATCTCCGAAGGTCCGACAAGGTTTATAAGTGGGTCAGTGCCGATGAGCTTAAGAAACAGTGAATAAGCCTGTTCCCCAGTCTATTTTCCCTGCCGCTTCAATCACCTTTAAGCTATTACTTTCGATATCGTCGGTATCGGTTTTAATATAGATGATCTTCTCCTGCGGTTTTCTTCCGATACTGTACATATAGGTTTTATCATAATACTTCAGGGTTATCTCGATCGCTTTTGCGAAATCGCCTGTTTCAACTGCGCCGATCGCATCCCTGGCATTATCTCCCCCGAGCCTTTTACTGATCCTGCTGATTGATTCTTTAAGCAGTTCAGGCGGGAAAGCCGAATATTCTTCTGTAAGTCTAGGCAATCTTGTGTTTATGTCCATCAGAAGAACAATTGCAGGAGATGTTTGCATGTTTATGAAAAACTCGTCGGGCATGAATACTGTGCCGATATTCCTGCTTTCATCCTCAAGCCAAAGAGGCAAATTATCATTAGTTTTTCTCCATTGATCAAAAAGCAGGTTAGCGAAGTGCTCTGTCGACGGCTGGGGAAGCTGTCCCAGGGCTCCGAAAGCAGAACCCTTGTGGTTGGCAATGTCCTCAAGATCGATAACCTGGTGCGCTAGGCTTTTAATGGAGCGGAGGATATGTGTTTTGCTGCTCCCGGTCATTCCTCCCAGAATAATAGTTTTTCGTTTTTGGGAAAGAGATTCGAGTACATAATGCCTGTAAGATTTGTAGCCACCGTCAAGCGTCTCAGTATCCAAGCCGCCCAGTGAAAAAAGCCATGCCATTGCCTCTGATCTTATTCCTCCCCTCCAGCAATGAACGAGTATTTTGCCCTCTGTGGCAATTTTAAGGGCCTCCCTGAGCTTTTCATGCATTAAGGGGCCCGTCAGTTCCAGTCCGGCAATGATTGCTTTGTTTCTACCCTCTTTCTTATATTTTATCCCGACTGCTTCCCGTTCCTTATCATTAAAAAGAGGGATATTGAAGGCCCCGGGGATATGTCCTGCTGCAAATTCTGAAGGGGATCTCACGTCGGCTATCGGAATTGTCTCAGCCATTCTGAGAAACTCCGCTATCAAAGTTTTTTTCAAAACCGTTAATACCATCTGCCCTTTAGATTAGCTGCCCTTTGAAATGATTATGCTAATATCAGCTCTTGCTGAAATGTTTTGCAAAAAGATTCTTCAGATCATCTATCCTGACAGGTTTGGGAATAAATTCCCTGATGCCCGATAGTTCTGCCTTTCTTCTAGCATCAGGCATATTATCAGCAGTAAATGCCACAATGAGCACTGATTTGTCAACTGTGAGTATTTTTCTCGCCGAATCATAACCGTTCATTTCGGGCATTATGAGATCCATGAAGATGAGGTCATATTTTTTGCTTTTCGCCTGCTGGTATCCTGCATAGCCGTCATCAGAAACATCATAAGAATAACCCAGTGTCTTAAGCATTGTACATATTACTTTCTGGTTCATTTTGTTGTCCTCGATAACCAGAATCTGAAGATTGTTCCTGATGTTGTTTATATCTACCATCCCGGAAAGAGTCTCTATATAAGGGAAGCTGCCATGGACCGCATTAATAAGCTCTTTGTTATCAAATGGCTTGATAAGATAGTGGTCAACGCCCATAGTGATGCATTTCATATAATTCCCCTTCTGGTCGTTCGTGCTTATCATGAAAATTATCAGGCTGCCGGAGAGATTGTTTTCCCAGATAGCCCTGGCAGCTTCAAACCCGTTAAATATCTCGTCATCTATTATTACGACAAGATTGTACCTGTCCTGGCCTGCATTGAGGTTTGCCTTTATCTGTCCGACTGTTGACTTCTGATAGGTTGTAACCGTTACATTTAACCCCAGCCGGTGTAAAGAGTTAAGTATTTCTTCATCGCGGTTCTGGGAACCGGTTATGACAAGGGTTTTAATTTTGTTAAATGAGGTAATACTTGCCTGGTCAAGGGTTTTTACAATCTTATCATTTGAATAGGCGGCTATGGTGAAGGCGATCTTTGTCCCGCTGTTCCCGGGAAGGCCGGAAGGACTTTCGGCTGCAAGCTCTCCGCCCATCATTTCTACCAGCTGCCTTGCAAGAACAGTTCCGAAACCAGATTCATCGTTCCCCCATGATGCTTTGGATTCGACATTGACATAGTCACCGAATATCTTCTTGAAGCTTGACTTGTCAAAACCGGTACCGGTATCGAGCAGCTCAAATCCAAGAACAAGGATCCCGTTTTTATTGTTTTTCAATGTGCAGTTCAGGAGAATTTCACCTTTGATTGTGTTTGATGCAGAATGGTTTATAAGGTTGGTGAGCACTTGCCTCAGCCTGAATGGGTCAGCAACTATGCTGTGTGGAATATTCTCGTCGATATTATAGTTGAAAACAACATCGTTATCGCCAATATATGTCCTGGCAAGGTCGGAGCAGTAGTTTACTTCCTCCCGAAGGTTGAACGGCACCTCATCAAGAATCATTTTCCCGGTTTCAATCTTGGAAAAATCGAGGATGTCGTTTATAATGTTAAGGAGAACTTCGGTAGAGCGGCGGAGAAGCTGTATAATTTCCTTCACATCGTTCGGTGCATCCTGCCTGTTAAGTATATCAGTCATGCCTATGATCCCGTTAAGCGGGGTCCTGATTTCGTAGCTCATACGCGCCAGAAACTCTGACTTGGCCTCATTGGCCTTTGCCTCCTGCTTGCGTGCCGATTCTAGCATCGTAACATCTATCAGGATCTCCATTTTAGCCTCTTCTCCGAGGAAAACAACGGGTATGCTGTTCCTGAAGAGTACAATTTCGCCTATTTCTTTTTTGATTATAACAAACTGATCGGGGTTGAATGTTCCCCCCAGGTTTTTTGAGAAATAATCATTGCTTTCAGGGTATGAGGTTTCAGGGAATATTTTCCCCTTCATCTCCGCCTCGCCAGGATAGGAATATTGCACTGCGGCTATTTTATTAGCTTTTATTATTTCTCCGTTTTTGTTATGAATTATCACACCAACCGGCATCTCTTCAATAAGCATGAAAAGCATCTTCTCAGATTCGCTTAACCGCTTCATCTCTGATTTTTGCTTTCTGAAATAACTCATAAACATCGAGATAATGAGCTGCATAAGAAGAAGCGTGCCGGTAACGATTATTATGGAATTCCTTATGATGTATTTTTGGAAAAGCTCGGTAGGTGCTGTGAAAACGAGGCAGAGATTTCTCTGAAGAAGCTGTGTGGGGTAAAAGGAAGAGATGACTTCCTTTGATACGCCCTTGATTTCAGCCTTCTGAATGAGGTTGTTAATTGTACCGTTTTCGATTGCCGCAGCAATAGCTTTAATCTTCGAGTAGATTATATTGCTGCCGCTGTTACTGAATATTATATCTCCCGAATCGCTTACAACCCATTGCCACTGGTAATCTTTAAGATTGAACTCCGAAAAGACCTCCGTGAAGTAGTTCTGGTAATCGACTGTAACGACAATATCGCCGACTGCAACATTATTTTCATAGACTGGCAGGTAATAATTGAATTTCTTATTTTCTTCAGTCAGCTTTTCCCGGTCTATAATTTCGCCCTGTACATGAAGCACGTACGGCGGTTGATCCAGCCAGTCTCCAATTTCGTCTTTTTTAAGGGTATATTCATTCCTGTTATGGTCGTAAATCTTAATGCCGGTTACAAAATCCTTGTACTTTGAATAGAACAACTTCATCTTTTCAGTAACCAGGTATCTCTTCTCCTTGTCCGCGAAAAAAGATTTCAGATCGCCGGAAAGTATTATTTGATTCAGGTCGCTTGTAAAATAATTGTTTGTGCCATCAATTGATAGTCCGACTATCTGAACCTGCCGGTCGAGCAGGGCGGTAATATAATTTATCTGTTTGTTATACAGGCTTCTGTAATAGAAAAAATTTGCCAGCAATATCAATACGAAGGCTGTATAGACAAATATCAGGAGTTTTTTCATCGGGTTTCAAATTTACCGGCAACTGGCTGGTAAAGATATGTTAAATAGGGAAAATTTTTATTGGATTATCGATATTTACGGTTATTATCGTTTAGTATATTTAAATAACTCCGGTACCGGAGGGGGTCTATTGCTCCAGTCTCCATTGCGTCCCTTACAGCACATCCAGGTTCGTCTAAATGAAGGCAATTATAAAACCGGCACCCTTTTGAGATTCTGAATATTTCAGGGAAGAAATGATAGATCTCATTCTTATCCATATCTATCACCCCGAATCCCCTGATCCCGGGAGAATCGATGACAAATCCGCCAAAGGGCAACGGATGCATCTCTGGAAAGGTAGTGACATGCTTCCCCTGTTTATGATAATCGGAAATTGCTTCTGTTTTCAAATTAAGAGAAGGGTTTAATTTATTTATGAGAGTTGTCTTTCCGACGCCTGAATTACCGGCAACAAGATTGATCTTTCCCTTCATCCTGGTCTTAATAATAGCGACACCCCGGTTTTTGATAATAGAAAGGCGCAGGCATTCATATCCGATCCTGGTGTAAAGCGACAGCAGGTATTCCATTCTTTGTGTCTCAGCTTCTCCGTAAAGATCTGTTTTATTGATTATTATAGTTGCCGGGATTCTATATGCTTCAGCTGTCATCAGAAATCTGTCTATAAACTCTACGGAGGTTTCGGGTAGAATTATTGTTATCATCAGGAACAGGTGATCGACGTTGGCCGCTATTATCTGGAACTCCTTTGAAAGGTTTGTGGCTTTCCTCAGGATATAGTTCCTGCGATCGAGAAGCTCTGTAATAATACCAGTATTACCGTCAGGCTCAAGGTTAAATCTGACATTATCTCCAACCGCAACGGGATTAGTGGTCCTGATGTTTTTCTCCCTGAATTTCCCCCTGACAACGCAATCGGTAATTTTCCCATTGCCATTCAAAACCCTGTAGTGAGACCCGGTCGACTTTATGACAATTCCCTGTTCCAAAGAATCAGTATTTCGGGTAAAGATAACTTGTTATTAATTTAAATACACAGGGACGTTGCATGCAACGTCCCTATAATTAAAATTCATTCTGTTTAAAAGCTTAATCGTCGGAAGCCATCAGCAGGAATGACTTCATTTCAAAGCTATGGAAAATTGGTCTCAGCCTTTCAATATTGTAATTTTCTGAAACTTTTACTACTTTCTTCGATGATGTGACAACATCAATCGGCACATTATCATAGCGTCCGTTCTTGAGGACGACAATTCTTCCATGCATTCCTTTCATTATCAGGTCGAGCGCCAGGTTGCCGTATGCCATGGGAACAATTGAATCGAGGAAATCAGGATCGCCGCCGCGAACCATGTAACCAAGCTTCTGGTTAATGACATTAATAGTTTTCCCGCCATTGTATTTAGGAGAGAGCTCCTTCAGCTTCTGGGAAACAACATCTCCTATCCCACCAAGTTTTGCGTGACCATAAGCATCTCTTTCATTGTCGTGGAATATCATTTCTCCGCCCTCGAACATTGCACCCTCAGAGACTAAAACTATTGAATACCTGCTTGGGTTATTATTCCTGTCGTCAACAAGCAGCTTAGCAAGGAGATCTATATCAAACTTATATTCAGGAATGACACATCGGTTTGCTGAGCCGGCCATCGTCGGAAGCATAGCTGTAAAACCAGCATATCTGCCAAAAACCTCCAGAACAAGAAATCTTTCATGCGATCCTGCAGATGTTCTCAGGCTGTTTGTCATCTGTATCGTTCTTGTTACGCAGGTGCTGAACCCTATGCAATAGTCAGTTCCGGGAACATCATTGTCCATAGTTTTGGGAATTGCAACAACCTTAACTCCCTGCCTGTACAGGTGTACGCCATAGCTAAGTGTGTCATCACCGCCTATCGGGATAAGATAATCTATGCCAAGCCATTCAAGGTTTTTTATTATTTCCGGAGTAATATCATTTATTTCAGCATTATAGGTTCCCTTCAGGTGTTCAGGAACGCTCTCCTTTGACATGTGGCTTGGACGTGTTCTTGAAGTGTGAAGGAAAGTACCCCCGGTACGCCCTGCTTTGTTTACTCTATTGTCGGTAAGGATCTCGAAGCAGTTACTATTGTCAGCTTTGCTATCGCGGATTAATTCCGAAATTCCTGCCCATCCCCTGCGCAGTCCTATTACTTTGTACCCTTCGCGGTTGGCCCGTATTGTCACCGCGCGTATTGCAGGATTAAGACCCGGCACATCACCACCTCCGGTCAGAATTGCAATTACTCCCTTTTTTTTTGGTATTACCATGATTTTTTGCTTTTTATTTGAAACAATATCGTTTTTTTCGACCCCTAAAATATAACTTTTTAAAATTATTACACTTATTCATAAGCAATTTTTACCTTATCGAAGAGGATTTCTTTATAATCTTAACAAAAGACTGAAAAATGATTAGTGGCTTGAAATAAGTTTATTTCAACCCCTTTTGGAAATGATTTCGAGCTTATCAATGTCCACGATCTCGATTGTCTTTCCGAACACCCTGATGATCCCTTCACGCTTGAACTCAGAAAGAGTCCGGATTACATTTGCTGTGCTCATGCCTATATAATCGGCGATCTCTTTTCTTGAGACCGGAAGATCGAAGACCCTTATGCTATAAATTTCTTTGGCGAAATAAAGCAGAATGAACGCAACCCTGCCAATGAGGTTTTTCTGCCTTATATCAAGAGTCTGTGTAATTATCTTGTCGTTGATTTTTGAAATTTTGGTCATAAGCCCCATTGCAAATCCGCCGTTTTTCAGAAAGAGATCCTTGATAAAATCAAGGTTAACAGTGCAAACAACAGAATCTTCAACGGCAGAGACAGAATAATGGTAACGGTCTTCTGAAAAAATATTCATATTGCTTACGAACTCGAAGGGCCTGGTGATTGTTATCACCTGCTCGTCACCCGAGGGGAGATTTTCGGCAAATTTACGTTTTTCAATGCAGAAACAATACGATCAATCCGTCTCATTGCAATTCCGGTCGAAATGATATCTTTGAAATAGTATTAGTGTTAATCTTACACTTTATCCTAAAACCTCGTCCATCATGCTGAAAATTGCCAGGGTTTTGTTGTCAGTGTTCGCTATTCCTGGCTTTATTTCTGGCTGCACAGCTCATCATGAAACCACTGTCAAAAAAGGCGGTCCTGAGATATTGTCGTTCCTGGCTCTTCCTTTCCGGCTTTCTGACGTCAGGCTTCTCAGCGGGCCCTTCCTGCATGCTACTGAGCTTAATGAAAATATATTATTAAGCTATGAACCTGACAGGCTTCTTTCAAAATTCTATTCCGAAGCAGGTCTCAATCCAAAAGCCGAACACTATATGTGTTGGGAAAACGAAACTATTGCAGGGTAGCGGTTATGTATGGACCGCTTGTGATGGCCGGGCCTGTATTCGG
>Ga0075520_1001181_pt1 | contig 12350 bp, 10 predicted proteins | sample NGEPerB_FD_75100 | JGI IMG/M metagenome (GOLD analysis project Ga0075520, IMG submission 75100) | Arctic peat soil microbial communities from the Barrow Environmental Observatory site, Barrow, Alaska, USA - NGEE PermafrostAB12-B | ecosystem: Environmental > Terrestrial > Soil > Wetlands > Peat ... | reverse complement strand
GGTCGCTGCGGGCAAACCCAAGAAAGTCGCCATCACCGCCGTCATGCGGAAGCTCGTCGTCCTCCTAAACCATCTCCTCAAAAATCCCGATTTTAAGCTCGCCTGAAAGACCGTTGCTGACCCCGTTCGCCTGGTCCCGCACCGACGAGCGTCCTACAGTTTCCGATAATCAATGTCCTCGTGCAGCATGATCGCCACCTTGCCGAGAACAGACCGGGAGACAGAAAGCGCCGCTGTGTTTCCCGTGAGTATTTGGCCAATATCAGGATTGATTTCGCGGGTCGGTGTTAGCGCCATGCGGGTTCCCTCAAGGTAAAGGCATTTGAGCTTTGTGTCGTATCTCCACCTACCTTGTGCGGAATAATGGACACCGCTTTTCAAACGGATTTCCTGAACGCATTCGTTCTTAGGGAGGAGTTCCAAGAACTCTACCGCACCATCAGGCAGGTCAGCACGATATTTGCCTAGTAAGTCGTGCGCGCTGATTTCCTGGAACATGCAGCCACTCGCAGCCAAAGCGAACGCCGACGCAATGAATAAAAATATTCTCATGGTGGCGGGAATCACGGGCCTAGCGGCGGCAAGTCTCGATGCGCAATGTCTGGTGGTGGTGGAGGTGGCGGACTAAACGGTTCCGTCCATGTGAACGTCTGCGTCACATTGTGCATTGGGCCAGTAGGCGAACTGAGATCGGGCACCATGTGATAGAAGAACGATTTAGTTCCAGCGACATTTGGAAGCATAAACGATGTTGTCCCATCACCATTGTTGACGACACTCGCTCCACCAAAGCCACCTACTTGTAGAGCCGTGCTCGACCAGTTGAGAGGGTTAGTGAAGATGGTGTCCCACGCGGCTTGCCCTGAGCCATAGGAGATATTGCGAGTCGTCTGGCCATTGTTGCCATAGAACCGAGCACGCATTACATCCCCTCCAGGTGATAGCCTCATGTCCGTCGTTTGCTTCGAAGATGGGTCGTAGGTGATCTGTGACGGCATAGTCCCTGCAAGCCACGAAAAAAGGAAGGCCGTGTTCGACGCCGGAGGCGTCGCTACACTGTTTGGGTCTACTGTCCGCTTCCTATCGGGTATCCGGCCGGTTGATGGGGGATCGAATCCGCCGGCCTTCCATTCGAAATCTTACGAGCATATATCTCTCCGTCCGCCTCCAGACTTACAGCAAACCGGCCCGATGGTCGCCCGAATTCCATATAATCGCTGGATGGGAGCGGGTATTGCCATCTATACACATGTGCTGTGCCAGCCCAATCGATGGTCGTCGCAGGGTCGTAGTAGAGCTCAAGATATTGTCCATTTCTAATAGGATAATCCTTCAAACCCAACTTAACGACAATATCGTGGCCGGAATTGTTAAGCAATAGGTACCTAGGCGGTTCAGAACACCCCGCCACAAGCAGCATAAATACTAGCAAGCCAATGTTATATGACACTTTCATATTGATTCTACCTTCGTTACCATGGCCATGGCCGAGGCGGATTGCTTTGAGGACCAGTTTCCATGAAACTCGCCGGTCCGTGGGAATCACCATTGAAGATCTCGCCCAGCAGCAGACTCAGCCCCGTTATTGGGAGATATGCCGGCCCTGACGCTTGGCCTTGATAAGTATGCTGTTGTTCGTGATCTGCTACCGAATATGTATTGAGCATTATGAACTCTGGCCCCCAGTTAGGATAGGCGGAGGTCGGCGGGCCGACCAGAATCGCATTGCCTATGGTTATTGCGCCAGCAGACGCAAGAGGACTATTTGCGAACATAATTGCGTTATTCCTTATAGTGGGGGCGCTTCCCCCCGATGCCCATCCGATCATTCCGGCCGCTAAACCAATCGCGGTATTGGGCGAATTCCATGCGTATCCGGCCCAACCAACTGTCGTCTGAAGCGCGCCCTCGACACCGATCGCAAGCCCCCCGACCGGTGCGAGTAACCCGCTCAAAAAGCCGTCAACTGCCGAGTGGAGGCTGCCCGGGCCATTCGGGCTACTGCCTGCCGGACTTCCATTGTTTGGGTCATGATTGTTTGACGGTAGCAACGTTAAGCCCGAATCGTTGAAGCCAGTAGTATCATTGGTTACGATGTAGGTATTGCCATCGTTTCCTGTGTAACTTTTGGCAGTCGCGCCAGGAGTAGAAGTTCTCTGCTCCGGATGCTTCGCGAGATAATTCTGCTCGAAGTCCGCCATGTGCTGGAGGAGGAGGGCCTGGTCCATGGATCCGTCATCGTATCCGAACATCATCTGGTCAGCGGTGGGGAGCCCGTATGGGCTGCCGCCATAAATGCCACCGTTAGAGTAAAGATCCCACACGTTTTGCTGCTCTTGCGTCTGCAGCGCATCGAGAGCGGCGAAACGCGCGATCACCGCAGGATCGCTGCTGCCGCGCAAAGCCGGATTGAGATCCCCCCAGACGCCGTTCTCGCCACATCCAGCGTACATCCCCAACACATCCCAACGGTTCATCGCGTTATTCGTGCAGTAGGCATAGAGGTTCAGCCCGCCCTGCTCTTCGATCGGATCGCGGTTGATAAACCGGCCGTGCTTGGGGTTGTAGAACCGGTGGCCGTAATAGACCAGGCCGGACTCCCAGTCGGTGTACTGGCCGGAGAAGCCGATCGGATAATTGCCGAGGCTGCCGGCGATATTGATCGCCTTTCCGAAGGGAGAGTATTCCACTGCCGCCATGAGGTTGCCGCTGGTGTTGATGTACCCGACAATACTGCCCAAGGCATCAGGCATGGCGTAGGTCAACGCAGCGCCGGAGTTGTAGATCCCTAAGAGCGAGCCGGCGCCGCCGGCGGCTCCGTGAGCATCGGAAAAGTCCGGACCCCAGATGTAGCTGCGCGTCACGTTGTAGCCGTCAGCATTGAGGTCGGCGACCAGTTGCCAGCCGTTCCAGACAAACTTCGTGTCGGAGGCGTTCGACCCAGTGACTGTCTTGCGGATGCGCCGCCCGAGGTAGTCGTACTTGAAGCTCAGCGCCTGCGTCTGGTCGTTCCGGGTCATCGAAATCAGCCGGTTTTCACCATCATAGGCATAGGTCCAGGTGCCATCCTGAGTCAAGTTGCCGTCGGCGTCGTAACTGAGCGTGCTCTCGCCGAGTGTTCCAGTGATTGACTCATACTGGTTCAGGGAGCCGTAGGCATTGGGATTGGTGTCGGCGGTGCTGTAGGTGGTGGGGGCGGCACCCGATTCGGCTGTGCGGTTGCCCGCGAGGTCATAACTCCAGCCAAAATTGCGAGCTGAAAGAGTCTGCGAACCTGGCGTCGCCTGCCATGCTGGCGTCGGCACGTTGGTCAATTGGCCGAAGCCATCCAGGGTATAAGTGCTTGAGTTGAGCCCATCTCCCAGCCCGAGCACCTTCGACCACGAACCTGTCGGTGTGCCGCTCGCCGACCCGCTGTCCTGGCCCGTGCGCCAGCCGCGCAAATCGGTGTACTTGGCAGTGAAGTTGCCGAGCTGGGTTCCGCTCCACGTCGTGGTCGCGCTGGAGATCACATCGTTTCGCGACACCAGCGGCAGGTCGCGGATGTAGGAGGTTCCGATGGTCACCCGATTCACCCAATCCGTTCCCGCGGCGTAGGCGAGGCTGAACGTCGTGTTTGCTCCACCCTGGGCGCCGGTCACGGTGCTTGTCCGTCCCGTCGCGGCGTCGTAAGCGAGCGTCAGGCCCACGGTGACACCGCCGTTGAAGCTGTAGCCAGTGAGCCGGCCCGGCGCCACGTTGGGGGAATCGTAGGTCGCGGTCAGGTTGCGCCCGTTATAGAAGGTGGCATCCAATGCCTCGTAATTGAGCGTGAGATCAGTGTTGTAGTTGAAGGTGCGGCTGCCGGATGCGTCGGCCACTGTAGCGAGAGACCCCCAACGGGTGTAGGTGTAGTCAACCTCGGGGGTGGTGTTGGGGTTGTAGGTGACTTGCTTCAGTTCCCCGGTCTGGCTGCCGGCGGTTTCGAAATAATAGTACGTCGTGGTAACGTTGCGCGCCCAGGTGCGGGTATTGATCTGTCCACGGGCATTGTAGGTGGACCCGATCGAGCTGCTGTTGGGAAAGGTCTTGCTGGTGGCTGCGCCCGTGGCGGGGTCGAGAGTCCAGGTGACGACATTCCCGGCCGGCGGACTCGACGGCCAAGTGGTGCCAGTCCAGAGGGTGCCCGTTTGCCACGTGGTTATGCTTGTCCGACGTCCGTAACTGTCATAGCCGGTCTCGCTCGGCTGGGCTGCCGTGCCCCAGGTGTGCCAGGGAAGTCCGAGCGCGTTGGATTCAGAGTAAGCGATCCCGCCATTGGCGTCCGTCGAGGCTACAATCGTCGTATGCCTGCTCGTGTCCCAGAAATAGCTGTACGAAGTCGTCGCGGTCTCCGAAGGCCCAGTGGTCTGGGTTGCGCTGGATTGTACGGCGGTCCCAGAAAAATAGGCGTAGGTGACCTCCGCGCTGGTCGTCCCCTCGGTGACACTTAAAAGCCGCCCGCTCCCGTCATAGGCGTAGGTCTTGGTGACGCCGCTCGCCGACTGGTCCGAGGCGAGGTACCCGTACTGGTAGACGCTCTGCGCGTTTTGGCTCACGCCTTGAATTGAGGCGCAGCGGGTGCGCGTCTTCGCGATCTGATCGGAGTATTCCCAAGCCTTCGACGAGCGGCCGCTGGCATCAAGCGACACCACTTCCGAGAGTTCCCGGGCGCTGCCCAGCATCGCGCCGCCGTTGAAATTGGTCAGACGCGTGGTCACGTCCGAGACGGTCGCTAGATCGCTGCCGTTGTTGCCGGTGCGCAGCACCTGGGTGACATTCTCGCTGACCCAGCCGCCGCCCGAAATGAAGCAATCGACAGAATGGTAGGTGATGCGGTCGTTGGAGACGGGGTCGAGGGCCCCATTGTTGCCCAAGTCGTCCCCCTCCTCGACCAACATGCCCAGGTTGCCATACACATAGAGGTGGTCGGGCAGGAGCCGCGCGGAGCCATTGGCCTCGTCCGTCGAGGACACGGAAAGAAGCTGGCCGGTGGACGATGAATAGCTGCTCGTCTTGCGGACCACCTTCGAGGAGCCCGAACTCCAGCCGACCTGTGGGGTGCGCAGGGTGATCGGTCGGCCGAGCCAGTCGGACTTGGTTTCCGACCAGCCATGGGATTGGTCGGACCCAAGCTGGGTGGTGGCGTAGGTGTAACTCGAATCCACGGAGTAGCTATACTGGGTGTCCACCTGCCCGGTGCCGCCTTGCTCGCTCACCCGACCGTCTAGGTACAGATACGTGATCTTGGTGGCGTTGGTCGGGAGGGTCACCTTGGTCTGCAGGTTGGTTGGGTAGCTGTAGGAGGAGGTCAGGGTGCCGGTGCCGGGCGCCGGAATACTGGCTGATACGGGCCGCCCTGAGTTTTCGTAGCTGTAGGTCGTGATTGTCGGATCGCGGGGGGACTCCTGCCCGGTCTGTTTCAGGCCGGACGAGAAATACGTGAAGTATTGTGTGGTCGCCGGATAGCTCCCCGTGGCGCCAGAGGCCGTCGTAATCTGGTCGTTACGCAGGTAGTTGTCGTAGTGATAAGCGGTCTGCAGGCCATCGATGTCTGTTTTCGACTGACACAGACCAGCCGAGTAGCTGTAAGTCACGGACACGTCGCCTCCGGATGCGGACACGCTACGGATGACATCCTTCTGATTGGTGACGAGGTTGTTGCCATTAAAGGTATTGGCGGTCGCGGAAATCCGCTGGATGCCGCTACCGGTGTAGATGTTCTCCGCGCTGAAGACCACCCGGCCGTTGGTGTCGACGACGGTTTCGGTGACGGCCGAAAGGTTGGCCACAAGGTAGATTGGGTCCACGGTCCATGAGCTCGACCCGACCGTCCAGGAGGTCACCTGAGTCGTACCGGAACCCGCGCCAGCCTGGCCGTGGAAGGCAAGGGCCAGTCGGTCGTTACCGCTGCCCGGGGAGAAGGAGTAATTGCCGGCGTTCCAAGTGCCGAAGTAATAGGCATAGGCATCCTTGGTGCCGTCCGGCCTGGTGACGGCATGCGACTTGCCCCAGAAGAATGAGTTCGCGTCGTCTTCCCGGTATGTGAGCATGGTGGTCGTAAGATAATTTGCCGCAGCGGAATAATCCTGTTGCACGATCTGGGCGATCGTATGGGAATTAACCGTGGCGTAGCTCCAATTATACGACCAGTTCGTCTTGGCGACTGGCGCGCCGTTGACGTAGATGTTGCGATACATGGGCACAGTGAATGCCCCGTCGTAGTTGGCCGCGTAGTCATAAGTTTCGACGCGGCCGCTTGATGTGCCCGCCCCCGACGGGTCGCCCGGCGCATTCAGCCAGGGCCGGTAGATGTGCTGGATCAATCCGGCGCGGCTGTTGGTCGCATCGTTGTAATAGTCGTATTTGGTCCAGTTTCCCGTCGGCTGAATGATGGACTGCACGGCGCTGGCCCAACCGGAACCCGATGACGAAGAATAATAGGCGTAGGTCGTTGTCGGTGGCGCAGTGACCCCTGATCCCCAAACGACACTGGCGAGCTCCGTCCGGTCACAGACGCCGACATAGTTCTTTTGTTTCACCATTGCTCCGCTGCCGGAGGCGAAGTTGACCGTCGAGGTCACTCCATTGACAGTAGTGGTGACGGGATTCGAGGTGTCGATCGGCTGGCCCGCGGTGGCGACCCTCCAGTCATACAATGTCCAGACGGAGCCCACTTGCTGGAGCACGGTCGACCAGTTGATCCCGTCCTCCAGCTTATCAACGCGGATGCCCGTGCCGCCGCTGACCGAATATTGGCTTACGGTATAAGTGATGAACGGCGTCGACAGATTCGTCGGCACGAAGGCTCGGATACTGTAGGACGTGCCACCCTGTCTGTAGGCATCCATCTGCAGGACAATGTCCCGCGACTGGATCTGCGTGATGTACCCTCCAGTCCGGTTCACGGATACTTCACTCCAGTCGACGGAGTCGCAGATGAGGGCCGAGGTCGTGAACAGATCGGACGTAATCGAAGGCGCCCGGATGCCCACGGCGCCCGCGTACCGCCCGTTGCGCAATGCACCCATACCGATATACCAGATCGGTTTGTCCTCCGGAAACGAGGAGCACTGGCCGCCTCGCTGGCCGGCCAGACTCTGAGTGAGATCGTTGATTTTCTCGATACGGAGGGTGAAAGTGTAGTTCGCCCCTGTGGTGTAGCTCGTGGCTCTAACACCTTGGATGTAGATGTCGCATCCATCGATGGCCTGAAAGTTGACGAAGACAACCCCGCAATAGGCGCTCGTGACCGTCACGGTGTAGTCCTTGCCTGGGATTAGGGCACCCGTCACGACGGGCGAGTACATCCTTGAGCCAGGGGGCGGATTCATGAGGCTCGCCGACGAACTGGTGCCCAATTCGGCGCCGAAGGAGAATGAACAAGACGCGCCTGGGGGAGTACCGTTGCAGATCGCCCAGCCGTAATAGCTTACTGGGATATAGACCGCGTTGTCGAACTGCTGCGCGCGGGCGACGGCGGCCAGCGAAAGCGCCGTCAGGAATAGGAGGAGGGATTTCATGGGGAACAGCGTTGAGGGTTGCATCGCCCGCCGGTCACCGGCCGAACTCCGCCACCGCGACCGCGAACTCATGTTCCAATTCCAGCGTGCGGTCGTCGTCGGGATTCAGCTTCTGCGCGGCCTGCAGGAGTTCGATCGCGCGGACCTTATGGTCGAGCACCCGCCCTTCGAGCAGTGCCTCCCAGTAAAGCCGCTCCGCATGATCTGCCTCGCTGCTCTCCTTCATTCCGGCCAGCAGGACAAGAGAGCGCTGCGCGATCTTCATCGCGCGGCCATATTGATTGTCGCCCTGCAGCCATCCGCACACCGCCATCGTCCGACGCGCGAGGAGGACGCTTGGCGCGATCGGCTCCCGGAACGGCGATTCCGAAGCCAGAAGAGAGGTGAAATCGGCTTCGCCATCCTGCAGGGCCGCCGCGTGGACCTTGGCGATGAGAGCGGTTTCGATCTGCACTGGGTCGTCCGGCCTGGCCGGCTGGGCGGCTGACTCGGAAGCCTTGGCCGGCAGCGCAAGGGCCAACAGGCAACCACAACCGGCGAGAGAAATGCGCGAGCGGGGAGATTTCATGGTAATGAACCACCGGCATAGGGTCGAATCTCGAAGATCCTGGGATCGGACCGGCCTTCGGGCGCGATTCCCATGCCGATTTGGTGATAACTTGCGGGGTGATGAACGGGCGGAATCGAACGCATTCATCCTTCATCCGATGGCCGTCAGGCGCGACGGCCAAGATCGCACAATTGATGGAAAATTTTCTCGCTTTTGGTAGGTTAATTGAGTTGACAGAACCTAGAAATTATAATCTTATACGTACAATTAGAGGCGAACATAGGCATGACGATGGTGAATCGCCTTTCGCTTGGCGCTTTTCCTGATTGGCCCTGCTGGATTTCTCCGCCGGCGGCGTTCGGGAACCCCCGGGGGCTAAGTTTTCCTGTCCTGCGAAACGCGATCGACAAAAACGTCCACATGGCCCGCCCCGGACGCAACGCCGCTGACCGCTACCGCGTGGCCGGAGGCATTCATCCGTCTGCAGGTGTGAATGACGACCTGTAGTTTCTCGGCGGCCGTGACGAACAGGTCACCGATCCTTGTCACACTCGTAGTGGCGGCCGCGCCGTCCATCACGACTACCCCGCCCGATGTCCCAATACAGGAGGACGAGGTCGCGGTTCACCGCCCGGGCGGCGGAGGTGCGGGCGAGGAGGATACGCTCCTTCAAGGCCGCAAGGAATGCCGGATAGTCGGGAAGGGCCAGGGTGTCGGGCATGGGTGGACGCCGACCCCGGCGATCATCTGGTTGAACTCGGTGGACACCTTGGAAGCGAAGTCGGACTCGGTCTGGTAGACCTCCGTGAACTCGGCAAAGGCCCAGCGGCCGAATTTCCCGAGATGGTTCACGCCCGGCACCCAGTAGGTGTCCATCGTGGACTTCTTCTCTTTCGCATCCTCACGCCGGTACCTGCTTTAGATATACGTGACAAACGCGCCATGATATTTTATTGTGTAGGTCGTTGCGCACGCCGACCCAACACCCGCTAACCGCTGGCATCATGCCCGGCCTGCTGTTTTATGGCTGAACGGATCAAGCTGCCGCTTTTGACTGGATTCAGAATCACCGGGTTCGCCCCGGTCTATTCGGCGGATATCGCATTGGGAATGCATGAAGGACCTTACCTTGTCTTGGGAGGGAACGGATTGGGAAAAACGACGCTCATGCAGGCCGTCATATATGGTCTTGCCGGAGGATTGGATGAGACAACAGAAGAAATCAAAGCCCTCCGGTGGTCACATGGCTATTTCCGGGGCCGGCTCAGCCCTACGCAGATCGCGAACGCTGAAGTCGAAGTCGACTTTAAACTCGGCGATCAGCCGATTTCGGTGCGTCGCGGATTCAACGGCTCGAATGTTGTCGCAGTCCGAAACGGCCGCGGGGGCTGGGAGGAAAAGGACGCCGATGCGGCGTTTGGTAATGTTCTCCGCGAGTATGGTGGCTATCTCGATCCCAGTGACTTTGCTTTCGTGGTGCACCGTTTGTTATACCTGCCGGAAAGCCGGCGATTGATTGCTTGGGATACAGACGCTCAGATCCGCCTGCTAATGCTCCTGAACCAGGACATCGCACTCGAGCGGGTGTTTCGGGAGAATCGGGCGCGGCTGAAGCTGCTCGACAGCAAAAAGAGGCATATCCATGTCGCATTGGGGAAGGCCGAGAGTGAGCTGGCGAGACTGATGGAATTCGAAGAAGGGGAGCCGGAGGACGGCGAAGAGGATCAGGCGGAGGGCACAGCAGAAATGGAGGAACGGCTACCGGGGCTAGTAGCGCAGCTCAATGAGGTCGGCCGGAAACGCGCCGACGCCGAACGGCGAGCCCGCACCGCGATGGCTGATCTCGGCCGCGTTAGTGGCGAGATCGACCTCCTGCGGGAAGAGATCGAGAACGCCGAAGCCGGCCTAGTGGCCAATCTTCTCTCTGAGACCGAACGCGACCAGGGTCTGGCGCTTGCTAAACTGGTGCAGAACACGATTTGCCCGGCGTGCGGAAGAAAGCACGCTGAGCTGGCGGATCGCGCGCGGAAATTTTTACGCGACCATCGGTGTGTCCTTTGCGGCTCGGAAGAGTCATATGAGGTTAACCCGGAACTCGACAAGTTACAGGACCGGCTGGAGGAGCGACTGCGGGAGCAGCAAGCATTCGAGGAAGTCGTGCGACTCGCACGTGCCGAGAGCGACAAGTTGCGCGACCAGGAACTCGACGTGCAGGCGCGCGTAAATGAAGTCCGGTACAGCCGATCGGTGGTGGCAATGGTGGAGCGAAACCTCCCCGAGATGACGAAGGAAAACCTGAAGGAACTAAAGCAACGACTTGCCGATGAAGAGGCGGACGCCGAGTCCCAGATCAGGACGCTTCACGGGAAGCTTGAATCCGATTACGACGATTTTCGAAGAAAGGTGGAGAGCCGAATGGATGGGCTTCGCGATGCCTATGCCGGCTATGCGACTGCTTTCCTGGGACTGCAGTGCGACTTGGACGAGGTGGGGCAAAACGGTCTGCTTGAACTGAAGTTGTTTGTGCCCCGGTTTGATGGGTCGGTGCGGCCCCAGGCGGAATCCTGCTCCGAAGCCCAGCGGTTCTTCCTCGATATTGCGTTCCGTATGGCGCTGATCGACCTGGCCTGCGGGGATCGCGGTACCGCTACTTTCATCTGCGAAACACCCGAAACGGCATTGGACTTCAGTTATGTGAACAATGTTGTGCGCATGTTCGCGTCCTTCGCGAAAAAGCGGCACAATATCTTATTGTCGGCGAATATCCAGAATTCCGGCATCGCCGAAAAGCTCATCGCGCGGATCGCGAAGAGGGATCGGCGAAAGCATATCGTGAACCTGCTGGAGGTGGGACGGCTCAGTGCCGTGCAGCAGTCGGCCCGGCACGATTTCGCAACGGCGATCAACCGGATGTTATCCGCGCGGGTGGCGAAAGGTTGAGTAATGAATTCTGGCGACACCGTCATCAATCGGATCGGCGATGTCATCATTGCGCTGGGCGAAGCCGAGAAATCTAAGGTGCGGCCGACCAAGATTCAGCTGCAAAAATTCGTCTATCTTACCGATGTCTTGGCGCAGGTCGTCGGCATGATGAAGCCGCGGGCAGCACACAAGACCTATCGCAACGGACCGTATGATCCTGCTGTCCAAAATGCCGTGGATGCCCTTGCCTTCCGCGGTTTGGTTCGGGTCGCCGGTGTCTGGCGCACCCCCAGCGGGCACATGGGGACGAGCTATACGATTGCGGGATCAGGGCGTCAGTTCCTTAAGAAACTGCGAGAGAATCCGGCGTTCGCGCGCAAGGTTCAGATTGCGGGGCTGGTGGGGACAGAACTTCATGGACTGGGATGGGACCGCATTGTCGGACTAGTGTATGCTGAGCCGACCTATGTGGCAACTCGGCCGACTGGCTGGGGTTCTACCTTGGCAGCGGAAGACGGGCTCAAGGTATCCGCTGCGTTTTTTTTGGCAGTCATGCGCCGGGTAGCAGGTACACTTTCAGCTGAAAACACCGGCAGCGCGGCGTGGATTACTGACCGCTTCTTTGCGTATTTGAACGATTATGACCGGCACTACGGGGCCACACGGGAGGCGGTTAGTTGATCATGGAGCTTACGCCCGAACAGTTCGCGAGTCTCAAGCGGGTGCTGTCGGAACCGGCGGCAAAGGCGGCGGCGCTCGTCCCTGTGCCGGCAGAAAAGATTGAGGCACTCTTCGGTAAGATTGAAGCGTTGGTCCGACGGCAAGCGGCGAGCTTTGGGACGAATCGACTGCTGTTTCGCTACGTTCCTGGGCAGTCGGCGGGGCAGGTGCTGGATGACCGATCGTTGCGCGGATTGATCGCGGCCCAGACCATGATTGTCACAGTCGGAGACGACGGCACGTTTTCGGGGGCCGCCACCGGGACAATTTCGTTGCCGGTGGCAGTTGCCCTCTCGGAGGCGCACCAATGCGTTTATTTGCTTTGTTCGGCCGGTGTCGTTTGCGTGTTTGCGGCGGGTAAAGTCATTGCTGAAATAGGTTCCACTCCACCACCAATTCAGGGCCGGTCGGATTGGGAGCGTTCATGGCGCCAATTGCATGAATCCTTCGACGTCCATTTCGAGAATTGCATCGATCGAGAACAGGGGCTGCGATACTGGAAAGATCGCAAAAAACGCCTCCTTTTGGCCGGTCCGGACGGAACCGAAAAGATTTTCCATCACAATTTGTTTTGGTGGTGCAACAAATTCATCAAAGACGCGCTTGATGTCTACGCG
>Ga0075520_1001179_pt1 | contig 12361 bp, 11 predicted proteins | sample NGEPerB_FD_75100 | JGI IMG/M metagenome (GOLD analysis project Ga0075520, IMG submission 75100) | Arctic peat soil microbial communities from the Barrow Environmental Observatory site, Barrow, Alaska, USA - NGEE PermafrostAB12-B | ecosystem: Environmental > Terrestrial > Soil > Wetlands > Peat ... | reverse complement strand
GGGTGGGATCGGGGCCTATCCGCCTGAGGATCTCTGCTGGTGCATCCGGGCGGGTGGGCCGGGGTGGATGGTGGGTGTCGCGACCGGCGCGGTAGCCGGTGCGGCGGGTGATGCACGTCAGGGGAGGCCCGCAGGCACTCCCCTGACGTTCCGGCACTAGCGGCGCAGGCCCAGCCGCTCGATCAGCGTGCGGTAGCGGTTGATGTCGATGGTCTGCAGGTAGCGGAGCAGCCGGCGGCGGCGTCCGACCAGTGCCATCAGGCCGCGGCGGGAGTGGTGATCGTGCTTGTGCTGCTTGAGGTGCTCGGTGAGCTCGGAGATGCGCTTGGTCAGCATCGCGACCTGCGCCTCGGCGGATCCGGTGTCCGAGTCGTGCAGCCCGTACTCGGCGAGGATGTCCTTCTTCTGCTCGGCGGTCAACGCCACGTCTGATGCTCCTTGAATGATCAGTACCGTGTTCTGCCCGCTCCGGACGACACTGCCGGGGGGATGACGGTGTCGGCCGCCACGGACCGCAGCCGAACCCAACACGCCATGTTACCAGCGGAGACGGGCCGGTCCGGTCAACCGGGCGCGGCGCATGTCGGCGATTGGTGATCCGGCGGCGCGTCGTCCGCCGCCGGACGGGCTGTCGGCAGTGCCGGGTCCGGGACGCCCGGCGGTGGTCCTGGGGCGCTCGCTGCCGGGTTCGGGGTGCTCGGCGCCGGGTTCGGGGTGCTCGGCGCCGGGTTCGGGCGGCGGTGCCGGATGAACGCCGCCATGCCGATGACCAGCGCCACGGTGAGCGCGACCACCACCCACAACGTCACCAGCACGTCCACCCAGGAGCCGGGCGGCGGCGAGCCGGGGAAGAAGTTGCGAATGGGGATGGTGGCGAACAACATCGCCGCGATCCACCCCAGGAAGCCGGCCTCGAAGAGCCGGTCCTCCCGGTAGAGCTTGAGCCCGACGATCCAGCAGGTGACCGGCAACACGATCAGCACGACCACCAGCGACAACCCGAACAGCATGATCGCGATGGAGCGCTGGAAACCGACGTCCAGCAACGCGCCCGCGCTGGGGTCGGCAGCGCCGGTGGCCAGGTGCCAGCCCTGCACCGAACCCTTGAAATACAGCGCGGTGTCGACGTAACGGAAGTCGGCGCCGGTACCGACCCAGGCCGCGGCGATCAGCTGCGAGGCGTACTGGTCGAACGGCCAGTCCTGGATATCGCCGTCGAAGGTCACCTTCTCGGATCGGACCTGCACCCGGCGATCCGTCGGCCAGATGATGTCCGCGTCGTCCAACGTGGGCTCGATGGTGAGGGTGAGCTGCTCCTTGGGATTGCCGTCGCCGTTGAGCAACCCGTCGCTCAGCAGGACCTCCACGTCGACGTCCATCTCGGGCGTTGCGGCGTTGATCCCGCGGGCGGTGACCAGCACCGCCACGCCGCCCTCCGGGGGGTCGATGTCGCCCGGATCCACCGACTGCGAGCCGTTGGCCAGGTAGGCGATGGCCAGGCCGGCATACAGCGCGACGAAGACGGTGACACCGACCACCAGGGCCCACCGCCGCGCCCGCGTACCGCTGCGAGGTCGCTGGCCGTCGTGGGTCATGGCGGTCATTCTGCGTGATCAACGCGGGCTCGAGGCGGATCCTCAGGGCAAGTCCCGCCGGGCAAGTCCTGCCGGGCGAAACCTGACAGACAGGTAGCCACGCACCGGCGGCCCGGCTGGCAAGATGGAGGCGCAGACAAGTTACTGGTGAGTAGGAGTCGTGCCCATGGCCAAGCTGGGCTGGCGGGTGCGGTCGCTGGCATGGGTGCTGGCGCACGCGCCGGGTTCATCGATCTCGCAGATGACCGCGGAGCAGATGGTGCGCGCTCAGCAGCGACTGGCCGCGAACGGTCGCTTCGCCACCGGGGTGGTCGGCAGCCTGGCCAAGGGCGTCGTCACCGACAACCGGACGATCCGCCGGGACGACCACGACCTGGCCATCCGGGTGTACCAGCCGGTCGGTCTCGCGGCCGGCGGTCCGGTGATCGTGCACTTCCACGGCGGCGGCTGGACGCTCGGCGCGCTGGACCAGTCGGACTGGCTGTGCAGCCAGGTGAGCCTTGGTGTGGGCGCCGTGGTGGTGTCGGTGGACTACCGACTCGCGCCCACCTACCGCTTTCCGCTGGCCGTGGTGGACAGCGTGTACGCGGTGCGCTGGGTCGCCCACCACGCGGACACGCTCGGCGTCGACCCGACACGGATCGGCGTGATGGGCGACAGCGCGGGCGGCAACCTGGCCACCGTGGTCTGCCAGATCCTGCGGGACACCGGCGGTCCGGCGGTCGCGCACCAGGCACTGATGTATCCGGCCACGGATCTGCGCACACCGGCCGACTTCGACGCCGCTCACCCGGCCCGGACCGACTTCCCGATCCTGCCGTCGGCATCGATGCTGTCCTTCCGCGACCACTACCTGGGCCCGGACGGCGACGCCAACGACCCGATGGCCTCGCCGATCCTGGCCGAGGACCTGTCCGGGCTGCCGCCGGCCCTCGTGCAGGTCGCCGAGTACGACCCGCTGCGCGACGACGGCATCCGCTATGCGCGCGCCATGCAGGCCGCGGGCACGACGGTCCGGCTGACCGAGTACGTCGGAATGCCGCACGGTTATTTCAGTTTCCCGAAAGTGATCCGCGGCAGCGTGATGCAGGCGCTCGCCGAACTGTGCGCCGAGCAGCGGTACGCATTGCATGCCCACCCGGTACCGACCGCGTTCCCGCGGGTGCCCACGGGTCTGCCGGAGAAGACCGCCGATACCGACGCGGGGCAACCGGGCTCTCCCGTCGACCCCATCGCGTCCCGACCGGTCGAGGACCACCCGGTGGGCCAGTACCCCGTGCCGCAGCACAGCGCGGACTAGGGTCGACCGCTCGTCATCGCCCTGGCTCGACGTGCCCTGGGTGTCGGCCCCCTTTTCGGCGCGGATCAAGATCGCCGGCGCGGCTGAAGCTCGCGGTTGTGGGACGCGCGGGACTCGAGTGAACGATTTCGTGCGCGCCGGCGACGTTGATCCGCGCCCCAACAAGGGGCGCAGCGGAGGGGTCCCGGCGGCGGTCAGGGGACCGCGAGGATGGACTTGGCCAGCGCCACGTCGGCGTCGATCTGGGCGATCAGCGCCTCGACCGAGTCGAATTTCTCGGTGTCGCGGAGCCGGTCCACGAAGTCGAACGCCACTCGCCGGCCGTAGAAGTTGCCGCCCTCGTCGATGACGAAGGCCTCTACCGTTCGCTCCCGCCCGGAGAACGTGGGGTTCGAGCCGATCGAGATCGCCGCCGGCGACCGCCGGGTGCCCAGCACGAACCAGCCGGCGTAGATCCCGTCGGCCGGGATCGCCGAATGGGTGACGACATCGAGATTGGCCGTGGGGTAGCCGAGCTGACTGCCACCGCGACCGTCCCCGTGCACGACGAACCCCTCGACCCGGTGCGGCCGGCCCAGCGCGTCGGCGGCGGCGCGCATGTCACCGGCCGCCACGCAGGACCGCACATAGGTCGAGGACAGCGTGACGGCATCCTCCAGGTCACCGGTGATCACCCCGATGCCATGGGTGGTGAACCCGAACCGCGGGCCGAGTTCGCGCAACAGGTCGACGGTGCCCTTCGCGCGATGGCCGAACCGGAAGTTCTCCCCGACCACTACGGCCGCGGCGTGCAGCCGGTCGACGATGACGTCGTGCACGAACTCCTCGGCGCCGACGTTGGACAGCGCCGGGGTGAACGGCAGCACCAGGAACGCGTCGATATCGAGTTCGGCGACCAGCTCCGCACGGCGGCGCAGCGAGGTCAGCAGCGCCGGGTGGCTGCCGGGGCGGACCACCTCGGCCGGGTGCGGATCGAAGGTGGTCAGCACGGTAGGGAACCCCAGCGACCGCCCCATCGCCACCGCCTCGTGGATCAACTCCTGGTGCCCGCGGTGCACCCCGTCGAACACCCCGATGGTCAGCACGCAGCGCCCCCAGCTCCCGGGGATCTCGTCGACTCCGCGCCAGCGCTCCACGCCGCCTCCTTCGCCCTTGGTCTTCATGCCTGCGGTGCGCGACACCGGTCGCAGCCCTTCGTCCCGTTCGCGATCGGCGTCAGCACCCGATCCCGCCCGCGATCATCTCAGGCAGTCAGCCAGCCGAGCACCGGGCGCGCAACCTGGGCGCCGTCGACCAGCAGCGCGATCAGCCGTCCGGTGCCGTCGAAAGCACCATAGGTGCCGGCGATCCCAGCCGGATGCACGCTGCGGCCGTACCGCAACTCGGTGACCTCGGCGTCGGTGACGACGCGCGCCGGGAACGCCGTGCGGACCGCTTCGGCGGCCGGCAGCATCCGGGCGGCGACCGCCCGAGCGAACTCCTCGGTCACCGGCGCGCCCCGGTCAGCGCCGTCGGCAGGGAAGACGGTGACCGCGTCGGTGACGAGGAACGGCCCGACCCGGGTGCGGCGGAGCCGGGTGAGGTGTCCGCCGACGCCGAGCGCACCACCGAGGTCCCGGGCCAGCGAGCGCACGTACGTGCCCGTCGTGCACTCCACCTCGACATCGATATCCGTGACGCCTCCGGCAGTCCGCGGCCCGCCGACGAGCTCGAACCTGCCGACGGTGACTGGCCGTGCCGCCAGCTCGACCCGCTCCCCCGCCCGGACCAGTTCGTAGGCGCGCCTGCCGCCGATCTTGATCGCCGACACCGAGCTGGGCACCTGCAGGATCGGCCCGGTCAACTCCGCCATCGAGGTGCGTAGGTCGGCGGCCGAGATGGCGGCGACCGCGGCGGGGTCGGCCACCTCGGCGATCGCGCCGTCGGCGTCGTCGGAGTCGGTCCGCTGCCCGAGCCGGATGGTCGCCGAGTAGGCCTTGTCGGTCAGGGCCAGGTGACCGAGCAGCTTGGTGGACCGATCGACCGCCACCACCAGCAGCCCGGTAGCCATCGGATCGAGGGTGCCGGCGTGCCCGATCCGCTTCGTCCGCAGCACTTTTCGCAGCCGGCCGACCACATCGTGGGAGGTGCAGCCGGATGGTTTGTCGACCAGCAGCAGGCCCCCGCCGGGTGGCAGCGGCGGTGGCCGACGGTCGTCGGGAGGCGGCCGGTTGGCCGCATGGTCCGGTGCTCGGTTCACCGTGGCTGGTTCGTCTGCGCCGGGGTCGCCGCGGGAACCGGCGGGTCAGCACAGACCGGCTCTTCGATCCGCCCGTTGGTCAGCGCACTGGACACGATCCGGAACTCGCCGGTGCCCAGCAGGTCCCACTTGTGCGCCACGATCGACACCGGAACGTCCTCGCCGCGGGCGGCGGCCCGCAGCACTCCCACTCGGGTGCGCAGCAGCCAGGTGGTCATCCGGAAGATGCCGAACGCGGTCATCGCGGCGATGGCGACCAGCGCCCAACGGTAGGCAGTCAGGGAATGCGTCTGCGCGCCCGGTTCGAGGTGGTCCAGGATCTGGCCGACGGCGAACACCACGAACACCGCGCCACAGAAGCCGCCCACGTTGACCAGGCCGGTGGCCGTGGAGATCCGATGAGCCGGGTTGTAGTCGCGGGCCAGCATGAAGCCGACGGAGGACGCCGGGCCACCCACCGAGAACACGCAGACCACGGCGACCACCACCACGATCGGGGGCACGCCGCCGGGCCAGAGGATCAGCACCAGCCAACCGAACAAGCAGAGCAGCGCGACGATCACCGCCAGCGGGCCGCGGAACGCCGGTCGTCGGGCCAGCGTCGGACCGATGATCAGGTTGGCCACCAGGCCGCCGACCACCAGCATCATCAACAGGGTGCTGGCCGTCGCCGGGGTGTACCCCAGGCCCTGGGTGAGGTACGGGAACCCCCACAGCACGGCGAACGCGGTCGGCCCGGCCATCGTCGACAGGTGCACCCAGAACGCCAGCCGGCCGGCCGGCAACCGCCAGGCCTTCTTGACCTCGCCGAGCACCCGCCGGCCACCGATCGGTCCGTCAGCGCGTTCGGCCTGGCGGTACGGCGCGGCCACCGCGGGGCGCAGCAACAGCAGGCCGTATGCCAGCGACATGCCGCCGGCGATGGCGAAGGTGGGCCCCCAGCCGAGGCTGGTCAGCAGCAGGGTCAGTGGGACGGTGGCCACCACGTTGCCGGCCATCCCGACCAGCCCGGTGAACGTCACCAGAACCGGGTAGCGCCTGGCGGGGAACCAGCCGGCCGCCAACCGGAGCACGGAGACATACGTCATCGCGTCGCCGCACCCGAGCAGGCCCCTGGCCAGCAGGGCCAGCGGGTAGCTCTCCACCTGGGAGAACAGCAGCTGGGCGGAGCCCATGATGACCGTCGCGACCAGCAGCATCCGGCGAGGCCCGAAGCGGTCGACCAGGATGCCGGTCGGCACCTGCATGGCGGCGTAGACGCCGAGTTGCAGCATGACGAACGTGCTCAGCTGTCCTGCCGACAGACCCAGGCGCTCGGTGGCCAGCGGACCGGCGACGCCCAACGAAGTGCGATGGAACGCCGCCAGCAGGTACACGCCGACCCCGACGGACCAGATGAGCCAGGACTTCTTGCGGGCTCGCTGGGCGATCGCCGACACGCTGATCATGCGGTCGCCGTCGTGAGCAGCGGGTGGGCCGACTCGTCGGGTCCGACGTCGACGGGATCGCCGCGCAGCGCCCGGTCGGCGTGCGCCAGGTGCATCCGGGTCAACCGACCGGCGAGCACGGCGTCGCCGGCGCCGATGGCGTCGGCGATCACCTGATGGTCGTGCACGGTGCTGTGCATCCTGGCCGCGTCCGCCTGCCCGCCTGCGGCCATCAGATTGGCGGCGCCCATCCGCAGTTGCCGGTCCCGGAGCGAGGCGTAGAGCCTGATCAGGATCTGGTTCCCTTCCGCGGCCACGATATGCGCGTGGAATTCGCGGTCGGCGGCGGCATAGCCGATGACGTCGCCCGCGTCAGCCGCGCGGCGCAGGGCATCCAGCGGCCCGGTCAGCGATCGCGCGAGACTCGGTCCCCGTCCGGCCAGGATGACCGACCGGGTGCAGTGCTCCTCGACCAGCAGCCTGGTCGCCAGTACGTCCCGCCATTCCTGAGCCGTCACCGGCAGCACCAACGCACCGCGTTTGGGCAGCAGCCGGATCATCCCCTGGGCCTCCAGGCGCAGCAGTGCCTCCCGGACAGGGGTGCGGGACACGCCGGTCTCCGACGCCAGCATTCCCTCGGACAGCAGTTCGTTGTCCGGGTAACGGCGGGTCAGGATCCCGGAGCGGACGTGCTCGTACACGCGGTCGGCGGCAGAGCAGTGTTCTGTATCCATGTTGTATCTATGATGCCGGACGCACTCCCGCGGCTCCAAGGATCCCGGCGATTTTCGTGGGCGGCGTCACGCTGCAGCGCGGACGAGTGGCGCACCAGCGGCTATCCGAGCCGACAGTGCGACAGTCGTGCGGAGCCCGTCCGCAGCGATGTACCTGACGCGGCAGTCAGCGCTGGAGCGTCGTGAGGATCGCGGCGATGGCGTCGTCCGGATTCCCGTGGTGGGTGAACCCCGCGGCCCTGACGTGCCCGCCCCCGCCCAGTTCGGTGGCCAGCGCGGCGACGTCGACGGGCGGGTGCGAGCGCAAGGACACCTGCCAGGTCCCGGGTGCGGTCTGCTTGAGCACGACGGCGACAGCGGCCTCCTGCACGGTGCGCAGGATGTCGATCACCGAATCCAGTTCTTCGGACCGCAGCCCGGTGGATGTTGCCAGGTCGATGGTCGTGCAGACGACACCGCGACCGTCGGCCGCCCCGTGGTGCAGCACTGCTCGGCCGAGCACCTGCGACAACATCGTCAGCCAGCCGAACGGATGGCTGTCGGTGATCGGGCGCAACACCTCTGCCGGCCGCACCCCGGTGTCGATCAACCGGGCGGCCAGCCGGTGCGCGTCGGAATCGGCGTGCCGAAAGTGCCCGGTGTCCGTGGCCAGACCCGCATAGAGGTTCTTCGCGATGGGCAGGTCGATCGGCACCCCCAACCGATCCAGCAACCGGGCTACCAGCACCACGGTGGCCCCGGCACTGGGGTCGATCAGGTGGTGGTCGCCGAAGCGGGTGTTCGACGGGTGGTGGTCGATGATCAGGCTCTGCCGGGCCGTGGTCAGCAGCCGGTCGAGGGAGCCCAACCGCGCCGCGGACCCGACGTCCAGGCTGACCAGCAGATCGGGGTGGTCGGGCACGCCGTCCGCAGGCACCACCAGATGGCCACCCGGGAGCAACCGCAGGCTCGCCGGGATCTCACCTGGCTCGGCGAAGGACACCGCTACCGGGACGCCGCGCCGCTCGAGGCCGAGGCCGAGAGCCAGCGCGCTGCCCAACGCGTCCGCATCGGGATGCACGTGACCGACGAGCACGGCGTCGGTCGCCCGGATCAGCAACTCCGTTGCCACGTCCATGTCGGTCATCCGGACCGGAACGCCATCGTCACCCACGGTTGCCGCCGAGCCACGGACGGATGAGGACATTGACCGGGATCTCACCGCACGCGTGTCGGTCACATCGCCTCCCGGTCACTGACCCGGATGCGCCCGGGAGCCGTGTCCCCGATCGTGTCACCGATCGACGGCTGCGTCGAATCCGAGCCGGCCTCATCCCGGTGCGCGGACCTCCGGTGCGTTGCAGAGGGAAATGTCGCCGGCGGGACTTCGGTCAGGCCCGGTCGCCGGCGCCGGCCTGCGCCTCGATGGGCTCGCCGAACCGGTCGACCGGGTCCTGGCCGCCGATGTCGGCGTCATGGCTGTGGGGAGCGCCGGCCCCCCCTGGAGACTCTGAAGGCACTGATGACACAGCGGACACCTCAGGCGCGGCCAGGCCGTCGACAGGCTGGGCGTCGACGTCCTCCGGTTCACCCTCGGTCTCGTCCGGTCGCCGGTACGGGTCCGGATCACCGGCGTAGTTGGCACCGGCCGCACGCTCGGCGACCTCGGCGTCGGCGGCGCGGGCAGCGGCCAGCAGATCCTCGATGCGGTGGGCGTTCTCGGGCACGGTGTCCAGCCTGAAGGCCAGTGTCGGGGTGAACTTGATACCGGTCTGCTGGCCGACGGCGGACCGCAGCACCCCGGTGGCGCTCGCCAGCGCCTGGGAGGTCTCCTGGACCTCCTCGTCGGTGCCGTACACGGTGTAGAAAACGGTCGCCTCACGCAGATCGGGTGTGACGGTGGCCGCGGTGACGGTGACCAGCGCCAGCCGCGGGTCCTTGACCTGATGCTGGAGCTCGGTGGCCACGATCGCCACGATGCGCTTGGCCAAACGGCGGGCGCGTGCGGAGTCTGCCATGGGTTCGTTCCCCTCTCACTGTGGACCGGCTCGCTGTGGTCCGGCGTTCCCTACTCGTCGTGGGCGCCCACGATGCGGCGCCTGGTGGCCAGCAGTTCGATCTCCACCTCCCCGGCTACCTGCCGCTCGCAGCTGTCCAGCACCCGATGGACCTGCGTCAGCTCGCCGGACACGGTGGCCACGGCGATCAACGCTCGGCGGTGACGATCGGGATCGCCTGCCTCGCTCACCGCGACCTCCAGTCGCCGAAGCCGGGCGAGCACCGGCCGGACGATGGCCCGCTTGTGCTTGAGCGAGTCGACCTCGCCGAGCAGCACGTCACACTCCAGGATCCCGACGTACACGGCTGTATCAGAGTTCATCGTCGGGGTTCATCGTCGGGGTTCATCGTTGAGTCGTTCCGCCTTCATCCAACACCCCGGATCCTCGTTCCGGGCGCGGGGCTCGTCCGGTTGCCGGACTTGACACAGGAGTCGGCACGGAAATGCGCCGGCCCGCAGCAAGCGGACCGGCGCACCCGGTCATCGTGTCGACTCGGACCCTTGCGGGCCCTACGCGCGCGGCTTCTCCCGCACCTCGAAGGTCTCGATGGTGTCCTCCACCTCGATGTTGTTCCAGGATCCGAGGCCGATACCGCATTCGAAGCCCTCGCGGACCTCGGTGGCATCGTCCTTGAACCGGCGCAGCGAGTCGATCTGCAGGTTGTCGTTGATCACCACACCGCCGCGCAGCAACCTGGCCCTGGCGTTCCGGCGGATCTCGCCGGACCGCACGATGCAGCCCGCGATGTTGCCGAACTTGGAGGACCGGAAGATCTCCCTGACCTCCGCGGAACCGGTCCTGACCTCTTCGAACTCGGGCTTGAGCAGGCCCTTGAGCGCCGCTTCCACCTCGTCGATGGCCTGGTAGATCACCGTGTAGTAGCGAATGTCGACGCCCTCGCGGTCGGCCATCTCCTGCACGCCGCGCACCGGCTTGACGTTGAAGCCGATGACGATCGCGTCGGTGATCACCGCCAGGTTGATGTCGTCCTGGGTGATGCCACCGACACCGCGGTGCACCACCCGCAGGTCGACCTCGGCGCCCACGTCGAGCTTGAGCAGCGAGTCCTCCAGCGCCTCAACGGTGCCGGAGTTGTCGCCCTTAATGATCAGCGTGAGCTGCTCGATCTTCTTCTCGGCCAGGGCCGCGCCCAGGTCCTCCAAGGAGATCCGCCGGCGGTTGCCGATCTGCGCCTTGCGCGCCCTGGCCTGTCGCCGTTCGGCGATCTGCCGGGCGACCCGGTCCTCCTCGACGACCATGAAAGAGTCGCCGGCCCCGGGCACCGAGGTGAACCCGAGCACCTGCACCGGACGCGAAGGCGTTGCCTCCGCGACGTTCTCGCCGCTGTCGCCGAGCATGGCGCGGACCCGCCCGTAGGCGTTGCCGGCCACGATCGAGTCGCCGACGTGCAGGGTGCCGCGCTGCACCAGCACGGTCGCCACCGCACCACGGCCGCGGTCGAGGTGGGCCTCGATGGCCACGCCCTCGGCGTTCATGTCCGGGTTCGCCCGCAGGTCCAGTGCCGCATCGGCGGTCAGCAGGATCGACTCCAGCAGGCCGTCGATGTTGATCCGGGCCTTGGCCGAGATCTCCACGAACATGGTGTCGCCGCCGTACTCCTCGGCGACCAGCCCGTACTCGGTGAGCTGCTGACGGATCTTGTCGGGGTTGGCCCCCTCCTTGTCGATCTTGTTGATCGCCACCACGATCGGCACGTCCGCGGCCTTGGCGTGGTTGATCGCCTCGACCGTCTGCGGCATCACACCGTCGTCGGCCGCGACCACCAGCACCACGATGTCCGTGGACTTCGAGCCGCGGGCACGCATGGCGGTGAACGCCTCGTGGCCCGGGGTGTCGATAAAGGTGATCAGCCGTTCCTCACCGTTCAGGTGGGTGGCCACCTGGTAGGCACCGATGTGCTGGGTGATGCCACCGGCTTCCTTGTCCACCACGTGGGTGTTCCGGATGGCGTCCAGCAGCTTGGTCTTGCCGTGGTCGACGTGACCCATGACGGTGACCACCGGCGGCCGGATGACCAGATCGCTCTCGTCCCCCTCGTTCTCTCCGTAGGACAGGTCGAACGAATCCAGCAGCTCGCGGTCCTCGTCGTCCGGGGAGACGATCTGCACCTCGTAGCCCATCTCGGAACCGAGCAGCTCCAGGACGTCGTCGGAGACCGACTGGGTGGCGGTGACCATCTCACCGAGGTGGAACAACGCCTGCACCATCGACGCCGGGTTGGCGTCGATCTTGTCGGCGAAGTCGGACAGCGAGGAGCCACGGGCCAGCCGGACCACGGCGCCGTTACCGCGCGGCAGCGCGACGCCGCCGATCGACGGCGCCTGCATGTTGTCGAATTCCTGACGGCGCTGCTTCTTGGACTTGCGGCCCTTGCGCGCCGGTCCGCCCTGACGCCCGAAGGCACCGGCGGCGCCGCCGCGGCCGCGACCACCGGCACCGGGTCGCGAACCGCCGCCGCCGGCTCCGGCACCACCGCCGGGACCGCCGCGGTAACCACCGCCACCACCGGCACCAGCACCAGCACCGGCACCGGCACCGGCACCGGCACCGCCGGGACCGCCGGCCCCACCGGGACCGCCGCGGTAGCCGCCGGAAGCACCGGGACGGGCCCCGCCGGGAGCTGGCCTGCCACCGGGTGTGCCGGGGCGGGGTGCGCCGGGCACCGCGGGACGTGCGCCGCCGGGACCCGGGCGGGTTCCGGCACCGCCGGGACCGGGAGCGCCGCCAGGGCGTCCGGCCGGTGGGCGCGGAGCACCTGGCACGCCACCCGGGCGTGGCGGCGCGTTACGAGGTTGGTTGACGCCGAAGGGGTTGTTGCCCATCCGGGGTGGCCGCGGGGCACCGGGCACACCACCGGTCGGCCGCTGCGGCCGGGGCGGCGGCGCCTGGCCGTCGGGCCTGGCCGCGGGGGCCGGAGCACCTGCGCGCGCCGCGGGACGGTCCGTCGAAGTGGTGGGAGGGGCGCCATTCGCTGCCGGAGCTGCCAGTCGTGCGGCGGGTGCGGGC
>Ga0075520_1001178_pt1 | contig 12361 bp, 8 predicted proteins | sample NGEPerB_FD_75100 | JGI IMG/M metagenome (GOLD analysis project Ga0075520, IMG submission 75100) | Arctic peat soil microbial communities from the Barrow Environmental Observatory site, Barrow, Alaska, USA - NGEE PermafrostAB12-B | ecosystem: Environmental > Terrestrial > Soil > Wetlands > Peat ... | reverse complement strand
TGGCACCGGTGGCGAAAGCGTGGAACCAGTGCGGAAGATGTTGCACATACCAGCCGATCCATGTGGGCAGCGGGCCGTTCTGGTAGTACTCGTCCATGGCGGTGAAATTGCGCCACTCGGAAGCGCCGCTGGCCAGCTTCACCATGCCCGACTCGAAGTAGATGCGGCACCACTCCCATTGCAGCAGAAACATGCTGGCACGCGACGGCGGATGCGCTCTGCCCAGGCCGGGAAGAAATCCCGGCGGCGCGAAAAACAGGGAAATGAATCCCGCCTCCAGCAACATGCCGTCGGATTGATAGCCGGAAAAATCCTGCGCGGCGCTCACGAAAGAAAGAAAGCACACCAGGCAGATGAACAGCGTGGCGCGCGGCCACACGTTAAGAACGGCCAACAGCGAAGCAATCATCCCAACCCAACAGATCGCGCCGAGCATGTGCGGGCCGGTGGAGAACCAGAGCAGCGTTGGCGCAAACCAGAAGCGGGCCACCCCGAACTGGCGCGCCACGGCTTCGAGATATTCGTTGGAGGGAAGAAGGCCCTGCGTACCGATGAGCCCGCGGATTTGAAATACCAGGGAGAAGAAGGCGGAAAAATAAATCAGGCCGAGCGCCCGCAGAAAGATCCAGCGCGGAATCAGGCGGTCCGCGGCACCATACTCCGGATCGAACCACCGGCGAAGGAAAGACCCAGGCCCCAAGTTCATGGCGGTCGAATTATATCGGGGACGCCGGAATGGCGCCTTGCATGGCGCGCCTGATCACTGCGGCAGCAACCGCAAGCGGCGCACGGCCAGGCCGAGCGTGCGCGCATCGCCGCTCAAACCGCCGGCCGCGGACGAACCCGCGCCGCTCACGCGCAATCGAATGACTACGGGAAGCGCCTTGTTCAGCGCCTTCCGGCTCAGCACCATCCGGTACGTCTGAAACTCCGGCGAGCCAACCTTGGATCGGAAACTCCACTTGCCGGCGGTTATGTCGTTCACCAGCACTTCTACATCAACTGTCGGATGCTTGTCGTTCACAAATGCGACGGCGACGGCCTCCATCGTTAGGTCTGACTTCACCTCTCCGCCAAAGTCGATCGTGAGGCCGGCTTGTTCCGCCGTCCATGTTCCCCACGGTTCCGGCTTCCACCAGCCGCCGGTTTCATAAGGGATCGCGTTGCCGCCATCGCTGAAGTCGATCCATTGACCAAGTTCGTAAGGACTGGTCTTGGGCAGGGCCGCCAAGTACCTGCTGTAATCGATGTGAAAGCGTTCCAGCCGCGGCAATGCCGAAGGAATACGAGGATCAAATGGATAAAAGGAAGTGCTCGGCGGCAGCAGGATGGCCTGCACTTTGCCTGCATCGGCATACACAATGCTCAACGACATCAGCGGCCACTCGGCGTGCATGGCGCGCATCGGCTGTCCGCCCAGCGTCGGCCGCGACAGCAGATTGCCGTTGGAGGGTAACAGCCCGGTTTGGGTTTTCAGTTCAGAGCGCAGGACGTTCAGCATGAGCGACCATTGCGCGCTGGCAACCACGCTCCAAGCCGATTGGCAGATGCCTAACACCGCGGCCATCACAAACAGTCGCTTGTATTTTCCCGCGTCCAGTTGCAGAAGATTGAAATACACGGCCAGAAAGGCGCCGGCCAACACCAGCGGAGCACTGGCATTCATCGTCCGCGCAACAATGTGCTCGTCGAGACTGGTCAATTCCGGATGGATAAGAATGAAAGCTGGAATCACCAACGAGCAAGCTACCGCAAGTCCCACCAGCACATTGAGCGTCTTCTTGTAGATCGCTGGAATCAACACGATCAGCGCGCACAGAATGAGGACGATGCACGAGACTCGCGCGCCAATGTGGCGATAGTGAAAAATGAACAGCAGGCCCTTGAAGAAATCTGCGCGCTGCGTGGGATCGCGGGGAAAGATGATCGCCAGCATGGCGAAGATGACTCCCAGGCTGTACCAGGCGCCGAAGGCGACTGTCAGCCATTTGTCGCGCTGACTTCTTGCAATCGCACGCCACCGGTAAATGCAGACCCCGACCAGCACCAGTCCAAACATGGCCATGGTTTCGTAGCAAAGAATGAGCGGGGCCGACACGACTGTCATTGCGGCAAGATCGAACCACCCGAATTCGCGCGGATATAACAATCCAAATAGCGCTGCCCAGAACAGTGCGCTCATCAAGTGGGTTTCGGAAATCAGGTAGCCTTCACTGTTCATCGTTCCGGCAAAGAGCGAGAGCAGCGGGAAAAGCACATAGCGTTTGTCGCGGGCAAAGCGGTAGCAGAGCAGGAGGCTGAGCGGCTTGAACGAGAACAGCGTCACACCGAAGACAACAGACAAGACCTTCAGGCTGCGAATGCCCATGCGCGCCGCGAGCAGCGTGGGAAGTTGCTGGTAACTGAAGGACCCGAAACGTCCGACGAAAAAATCGTTCCAGGTATTGTTGTTTAAGTGGGTGATGTGGTTTTCGGCGAGCAGTCTAAGCAGCAGCCACGAGCCATCGCCGAACAGATGCCTGCCAGTCGCAATTGCAACGCTTGCCTGGACGAGGTACGCAGCAGCAGCCACCGCCACCAGCTCCATCACTGGTGTGCCCATCGAACGCAATCCGACGGGCCGTTCCGCCGCTATCACTGTGTTGTCCAGGTGACTCCACCATCCATTGTTGCCCAGCGTGTTCCGCTGTCGGAAGCGACGACTCCGTGTTGCGAATCGTCGAAGCGAATGGAAACGATGGCGCCATTCTCAACGTTGGAATTCGCAGCGAGTGAAACTTTGCTCCAATGTTCGCCGCCATCGGACGAGTGAAAGAACGCGCCGCCGTTGCCGCCAGCCCACACGTCGTTCCCAATGACCGCCACCGCATGAAAGATAACAGGTTGATCGTCGAGGGCGCGAGTCCATTGGCTCGCCGCCATCGAGCGCTCAAGGTGGCCGTTGGGGCCGATGCGCCATTGCGGTCGCACCGTGCTCACCGCTTTCATTGCCATCCCGGATTTGCCGAACAATACCGGAGCGCGCTGCTGTAGTTGCTGCGACTGCGCAGTTTCACTTTTCTGCGCGGCTTCACTATCCGCGTATGAACGCTGCGGACGGGCCTCGGGCACTACCGCACTGCTGAGGCCACCGACCGCGGCGCCGGCAGTTGCTGGTGAAGCCGTCGCCCGCGGAGCAGGCTGCGCCGCTGGCGCGGACGGGAATGCGTCGCTGGCGTTACGAGCTGTCGTGGTTGCTTCAGGGACCTTCTTAGCTCGCGCCGCCGGCGTGGGGCGCGGCGCCGTTTTGGCGAACATCTCGGCAACAGGGGTCTTCGCGGCAAGCTCCTGCGAACTTGGAGCGGCCACGGATTGCTGCACCTCGGGACTTGCCGGCGCCGGACGATTGCTGGCCACCGTGAGCGGCGCGGTCTGGTGTCCGCTGGTGGCGCGCCAGTACTGCACAACCAACCCCGCAGAGACGAGCACCACAGCGGCCGCACTCAACACCGCCCATCGGGTTCGAATTGTCCATCTAGAGCGAGGCGTCTCAGCCCGAGCAGCATCTGGGTGTGAACTAGCGGCGTAAACCGGCATGGCGGCCACTCGACCCACGGCAGCCGCGGCCACCAGTTCCCGTCGGTCACGCACTTCATCTTCGGCCGCATTGCTCGCCAGGAACACGATCTCCCGGCATTCCGCGCACTGCGCCAGATGGTGCGTTACCGCCTCGCTCTCCGGCGGAGCCAACGTGCGCTCCATGAACGACGTGAGCACGTCAGGCGAAGGATGAACGTCGCCCACCGCTTGCCGGGCCAGCGCGTTGTGCAGCGGCTTGGGAATTTCCTGGTTCATCCTTGGTTCCCGCTCTTCTCTTTATAGTTCTCTTTATAGAACGACAGAGCTTCCGTTCCTTGCCTTAAAGTTTCGCGCACGGGCACGCGCAGGTCGCGCACATCCACGTCCTGCATGGCCTCGTCCGCCTGTCGCGGAGACATTCCCGCCGCAATCATCCGTTTGCGAATGCGTTTGCGCAATTCCGACGTCACGCGGTCCAGCTTGCGGCTGATGGTGGACTCGTGCACCCCTTGCAGTTTGGCGATCTCCGCCAGCGTGCGGCGGTCAAGATAATAGGCCGCCAGCAGGAAACGCTCTTCCGCGGTGAGCGCCGCCAGTTCCTCCGCAGCGGCGGCCTCGGCGCGAGGATCGGCGACGCTGACATCCGGCTCCCCGGCCTCAAACTGTTGCCCCTCGTCCAACGCCGCGTCCAGACTGGTTTCGCGCCGAGTGGCCCGGTACAGGTTGACATACTCCTGCGCGACCACCGTTCGCAGCCATCCTTGCAGCGAACCTCGTCCCTGATAGGAGCGGAGTTTGGAAGTCCGCTGCTGTCCCTTGGTGTCCACCCCATAGAGCGCCGCATACAGCGAGTCCGCCAAAGCGCGGGCGGCACTTTCTTCCTTCGCGATCTTGTAGGCCGACTCGTACAACGTAGCTCGATAACTATTGAGGAACACTTCCCAGGCGTGATTGTCTCCGGCGGCGCAGGCGCGCGCCAGCACCAACTCCTCCAGCCGCAGCGCTGCAAGAAAATTGCTCACCGCGATCTCCGTGGCGGCGTTATTCCTATTCCCATTCCACTGCGAAACGACTTCCGCAAGGACCTCCGCGAGGTCGGCCGGCGACATACCAAACTGCGGCGCGCCACTCTCCCGGCAGTGATGCGCGGAGAACTCCCCGATCATCGCTACCACCTGCGGATTGAGCGGGGCGGAAACCGGAGCGGAGGCCATCAAGCGAATCGTATCAATTTGAGTGCAAGAAGAACACTGTGCCGCGTTCTCTGGTTAGAAGAGACGCTCCAGCGTCTTCGGAGGTCAACTATGAATTTCAGAATCCTGGCATCGTTTGCTTCGGCCATGCTGGCGGCAACATTCGCTGCCGCCGGAAATCCAGCACATTCCGAGCTGCATGTTCTGTCACCCGTTACCCGAGGAAACCTGACTATCTTTCCAGTGGTTGGAGGCGCGGAGAACGATACGGGCCGCCTGCTGACGCTCGATGAAGGACTGCGCTCCGGCGCGGTTGTGGTGACCGAGGGGGGATCGCTCCGGGGATTGATACGGCCAGGCTCAACGCCTCCGCGGCAGTCCGGCGACGCGGTGAACCGGTTGGTCCTGATCAACAACTCCGACCATCCTCTGCTTCTGCTCGCGGGCGAGGTGGTGACCGGCGGCAAGCAGGACCGGGTGATTGGGGTGGACCGCATCGTTCCGCCCAAGTCAGACCCCATTGATCTGTCGGTGTTCTGCGTTGAGCCGGGACGCTGGGTGGCCTCGTCGGAGCACTTCGGCTCGATGAAATCGCAGATGGCGCAGCCCAGCGTGCGCACTCCGGCCATGGCCGACCGCAATCAGCAGAAGGTGTGGGCAGAGGTAGGCTCGGCGGTGGCAAGCATGGCCCAAGCAGTTCCGCAAGCCAGCGGTTCCATGCACGCGTCCACGTCCTATGCCAAGGCGATGGAGAATCCGGATGTGCAGAAGAAGGTTGAATCCGTCGCCGCCGATTACGACGGGATGCTGCGCGAGTTGAGGAAGGAAGGGGCCAAAGGCGTGGTGGTCGCCATCAATGGCCGCATCCTGTGGGCCGACGTCTTCGCCAGTACCGAACTGCTGGAAAAGTACTGGCAGAAGCTGATCCGGTCGTACGCCGCCGATTCGCTGACAACCGCCAGCGAGCGCGGCCAGGCCGATCAGAAGTTGGCGCAGTTGTTTCTCGACCAGATCCACGGAAACCGTGAGGTCACGGAGACGGAGCCCGGTCTGTTCCGCCGCACCGAAATCAGCGGCGATGGCTATCGGGTGTTCAGCTTGACCTCGCTGGTGTCGAGGCCGGAATACACCGTGCACCTCGCCAAGATGGTGTACAGCGGCAATGAGCGGCCGAAAGCGTATCCGGTAATGTACCGCTAGTGTGTTGGATGGCGAAGAACTCAGTGGGTGCCCCACCCAAGCTGCCTTTGCTTGGGTGGGGCAGTTCCGCACGTTTAAGTACCCGATCCATGGGTCCGCCACCTGGCGCGACTTAGACATTAAGATCTTCGTACCGGAAGGAGTGGACCGCCCGCCTCGATCTATTGAAGCGTCTTAACCACCACTTGAGTGGTCTTGACTTGGCGAGGTTTTATCCCCATAGTGGCATGGCACGTGGCCACTGAATGACTATCAGATCCCACAAGATAATCTTCATGGTGGCCGACGTAGCCCGACATTCTGGATGTCGGACCCCTCTTTGACCAATTTTGGGTCAGTCAATTCATCGAAACGGGCTCATAACCTCTTTTCTTCTTAAGGGCAGTGCGAGCGTAAGCGAAGGCGCCTTTAGGGTGAACTTCCGGAATTATTCGTCAGAGGAGGAGCCCAATGAAATCTTCGGGAGCAGCACGCCTCACAGTCGTTGGCATTATGGTTGTCGCGAGCCTGTTGTGTGGGCTCTTTTTGTCCGGCGCAACCTCTCCGCCGCTCATGGCGCAAGCATCCACGCAGCCGGCACCTGAGGCCGCGCCGCAGAATGCCTCCCCCCCGCAAGCGAGCACGCAGGCGGAAGCGGCGCAGCGGGAGGCTTGGCGCAAGTTGACCGCGGTGGAGCGGGAGAGCTGGCGCATGACGATCATTCACACTCCGCTTCCGGGAAACGGTTGTTTTGCGGCCACGTATCCAGAAACCCAATGGCGTGAAACCCGGTGCAAACCACCGTCCACCAAACTCTATCCGCCAAAGCGTCCTCGGATGGTCCGGACGGAAATCGTTGGAGGGTCGGGCACGGATTTTTCGGCCAAGTTGTCGACCGATCACATCACTGAGGCAGAGGGTTCGTTCGACAGTGTAACCGGCGTAACCAGCGAGTACTCCGTACAATGCCCACAACAAGTCTGCCCTGCAAATCCGTCATGCAGCGGCCAGCCTTCAAACCAGTATTCGTTGCAACTCAATAGCAAGACGTTCAACACGCAGACTTGCAATGGCTCCAACCCTGTGCCGACCTGGACGCCATCGACATGCCAGGGCTGGGAGCAGTTCGTGTATTCGTCATCGAACAGCGGCAGCATCCAGTACTGGCTGGAAAACTACGGCCCGCCAGGCACCGCGTGCCCGAACCCTAGAGGCGCCAGTTGTGTGGCGGGTGAAGCTTCAATCGACGGATGGTGCCCATTTCAGTTCACACCCACGGATCCGGTGTATTGCGTGGTCAACGGCAGTAATTTCGCCGGGGCACCCGGTGAAACGATCAGTTCGCTGGACCCAAGTTCCGCCGGCGCGCTCAAACTCCTCGGCACCGCGGCTGGTTTTGGTGGCAACACGAATGATAAGGTTTACGTAACGGAGGGCGCCACAGTCTATCCGGCGACGGGCAATAACTATTTTCCCGATCTGGGGAACCAGTGGCAGGAGGTCGAGTTCAATGTCTTTGGCGACGGCAACGGAGACCAGGCAGTCTTCAACAGCGGGTCGACACTGCAAGTGCGCACCAGCGTGGCCAGCAACAGCTGGGAGATACCGAGCTGTGACGCGCAAAGCTTCACTGGCGAGTCGAATAACCTGACTCTAATAAACCTGAACCCGCCCGTAGCCCACACGGGCATTCCCTCTCTTGTATTTCAGGAGAGCAATGCACCGGGCTCGACGCTAACCACCTGTGCGGGTGCAGTCAGCGTCGGTGACACTCATATAACCACCTTCGACGGCTTGTATTACGATTTCCAGGCATCGGGCGACTTCGTCCTGGCACTGGACGGGCCTGACTTCATCGTGCAAGGGCGGCAAGCTTCAGGTGCGCCGACTTGGCCCAACGCCGCGGTCAACAAAGCGATTGCCACGCAAATGGGCAAGACTCGCGTAGCCGTTTACATCGAGCCTACGCGGCTCGTGATCGATGGCGCGACCACCAATCTGGACGACGGCAAGACGATCCTGTTGCCTAGCGGAATACAGATCGCAAGGCAAGGCAACGTGTACAAGATATCGAGTTTGAGTGGCGACCGAGTAACCGCCACGCTCAACAGCACGTGGATCAACGTCAGCGTGGGACTTGGCTTTTCGCCCCGTCCGCAGGTACGAGGTCTACTGGGCAACCCGCTCGGAAACGCCCAAGAACTCGCCACTTCCAACGGAGTACAGCTAACAGCGCCGGTACTGTTTCGCGATCTCTACGGTCCCTACGCTCAAAGCTGGCGCGTGCCGCCGAAGGAGTCGTTGTTCACCGAGGAAACGACGATTAAGTTCGGCATTCCCACGAAGCCGTTCTATGCGAGCGACCTCACCCGGCAGCAAGCCGCTAAAGCGCTCGCGGTTTGCAAGGCAGCTGGCGTAAAAAATGCAGCTCTCCTCGATTCCTGTACGCTCGACACAACCGTGCTGAACAATGACACGGCCGCAAAGGTTTTTGTTCATCTGCCTACACCTCGTCATGTCATCCAGCCGGGTTCCCATCCCAAGCGCCATGATCATGACTGTGACTGTGATGATCACGATCGTGACCGTGATCGTGATTAAGCCGCGTGCCCCAGGTTGGCGTCCTTCTTTCTTTTGGACGCCGGGTGCCCCACCCAAGCTTCCTTTGCTTGGGTGGGGTAGTTCTGTACATTTCAGATACTCGACCCACGAGTCTCTTACCTGAATCCACTCAGCTCCACTGGACGGCGCGAGGTTAAACAAAAAATCCCCATCCAAGCAACACCAGCTTGGATGGGGAACCCTCATGATGATTGGCTGGGCCACCCGCCGTCGCCAGCCTCAGGAACATAACGAACTCGGTACTCGATTAACGATGCCCGCCACCGCCGCCGTGAGATCCTCCGCCGCCAGTTGACTGCTGCATGTGCTGCATCTGCTGCGTGTGCGTTTGCTGCAATTGCTGCGTCTGTTGCTGGTGTCGCTGCTCCACCTGCTGCGTTTTCACTTCATTAGCCTGTTGTCTTGCCATCTGCTGATGTTCATTGTTCTGCTTCTGCTGGAGTTTCTGCCGATCCTGGGCCTGCTTCGCGACTAGCTTTTCCTGCTGCTGTTGATACTTTTGGGCCTGCTTCGCGTTCCCCGGGTTCGGTGCAGCGGACCGTTCTATGGGTGGCAGGTCCTGAGGATGGACTGCCATGCTGGCGCGAGGAGTTGCAGCCACTGGAGGCGTGCCGTGGTTGGTAGAAAATCGTTGCTGGGGATTATTGCGGGCCGACCACGCATGTTGCGTCTGAGCGGCTACAGGCCCAATGTGTTTTTCATGAGCAGCAGCCTCTTCTTGAGACGTGGGGCGCGCATCGATCCCGCCCTTACCGCCGTTGTAACTGACATGGTTGACCGTGGCCTCGTTCACCCTGGTGTTGTAAACGTTGTGGATCGAGTTAACGTTCACGTTATTCATGGTCGTATTGTAGAAAAAACGCCCATTGTTCCAGCGTCCGCCCTCATAACCATGACCGAAGTAGCCGAAGCCATAGTTGATCCCACCATAAAAACCTACAAACGGGCCCCAGTAGCCTTCATTGAAAAAAAATCCTTCGCCGCCCCAACCCCAATAGCCCGGCGTCCAGAGGAACCCGACTTCCGGAGCCATCACCCATGTGCCCGGTACCCAGTAATAATCGTCATCACCCCAAGCCCAATACCCAGGCGTCCAGATATAACCGTCGCCGGGGCAAAGAGGTTGCTCGTAAGCCGGTAGCTCAGGAGGTGCGACAGTGATGGCGACGCCGACTTGCGCGAACGACGCCGTCGCCAGGAATGGTATTGCCAGTGCCAACAGTAACGAAAGAATGACGCGGATACGCATTATGCCTCCTCTTGCCGATTGTCCATCGGCTGCCGCCGTTTCAATGGCGATTTCTCGTCCCTGGTCTGTGTTTGAAACGTCCGTTCCCTTGCAGTCCAATGTAAGGTGACGCGCATCAGAAAGCAGGTCGAGATTCTCGAACCGTGTTCTTCATGCGGTAAGCGAGCAGGCTTCATGGTCGCACGGGCACGCAATCTCGACCTCCTCGGATCCCGCTTCCTTACAGGCCTGACCGCAGTATTTTTCGCCAGGTTGCACCATGCATCGGCATGGTAGGTGCGCACACTTGTTCTGCTCATTTGTCGTCATCATTGTTCTCCTTTGCCAACCAACGTCTTAAGTCGGGATCTCCATTGATAGGTCTCCGGGTAGCCGGCGGTATACGCACGGTTTCCATTTTGGAGCCCCGCGCAACCAGTAGTGCATTGGTGGGGCCGGCGGGTCTGTTCACATTTGCTCAGATGCACCTTAGAGTCGGCGGGTGGCCCAGCCTGGCGTCTTGCGGGTGCCCCACCCAAGCTGCCTTTGCTTGGGTGGGGTAGTTCCTTTCATACACCCGATCCATGAGTCAGCCACTCGGCTTACTCATTTTCCCATTGACCGGTGTGAGGTCAAATCAAAATCCCCATCCAAGCAAAACCGGCTTGGATGGGGCACCCTGAGGATTCCTTACCTGGGCGACCCGCTTAGGGCGTGAGGACCCATACATAAATGGCTATACCAATTGCTATCGCGTACATAGTAGCCAACAAAATCCAAAACCCTTTACTCGCCCACACTTTCGTCCTTGGAGTTGGGTTGCCTCCCTGCGCGACATGGGACCAGACAGTGCCCAACATCCACCACAGTGCTGCCATGATTGGCGGTCCCAATAGCAGCACGGCAAGCTGCCCACTTAACGGAAGAGTTCCAGTTTGCATATCCCGTCTGCCCCCTAATGAATGACCCCCAGAGCGCAACCAGGCGGGTGACCCGGCCTTTCAGTGCAATCATGAGTTAACTTATGGGGTAGTTCTGTAAACTTCGCGCGGCACCCGACTACTCATAGATCGTTTTGTATCAGGGCACCGGGCTTCAGACGTGCCGCAACGGGTCAACAATAACTTGGGTTCCAGCGCTGGGGACCTGTTCTTGCAGGGGCTAAAGCCCTGACCTTTGCTGTGCTTCGCTCGGCACGACTGAAGAGGCCGCTGAAAAACTCGAAACCGCAGATCCCTCACCGACTAAAGTCGGTTCGGGATGACAAATATAAAGGACTTATGACGGCGTACCTAAAGGTACGCCCCTTCAAATGCGGTCGAGGTCGACTTTTTCAGCAGCCTGTGAAGTCGTGCCCTGATACACCCCAGAACGATTTCTGAGATGAGTTCTCGATCCGCGCTACTGCACTTCAAAGTCGGCGCTTCGCGGCTGCGTGGTGTTGCCGGCGGAGTCCATCGCCTTCAGCTCAAGGCGATACGATCCCGGCGGAAGCATATCCACCGGCAACTTCAGCCCTACCGGGACCAGCGCATTCCCAGCTTTCGCGTCACTGGCAGCAGCCTTAGTCGTTATCTTCTTTTCGCCGGACTTGCGGTCGATGATGCTTAGATTGACGTCAACCTTGGGAGGATTAGCGCCGGTCAGCAGCGAGTCGTAGATTTCTACATAGAATCCAGCGTGATCGCTCTTCTTGAACTGGTCGCTTCCGGAAGGCACGAGCTGCAATCCCTGGGTCACTAATGGGGTGCGGTCCTCGAGCAGCGCGGCATCCAGACGCTCTCCCATCTGCGAAACCGGGTGAATCTCTTTGCTCAGCGCCACCGCGCTCAGGGTGAATTGCTTGCCGTCATAGGGGTCAATCACCAGCGGCATCTCCAGTTTCGCGAAGCTGTCGGCGCCGTGGGGGTTGAACACCACCTTCAGGTTGTAATGACCGGAGGCCACATCGAATTGGGTTTCGTAATGCGATGGTTTGGAGTTGAATTCCTCCACTTCCTTCTTGTCCTCGAAGGTGAGGCCGAGGGTGTCGCTGAAGCGCGCCGCCACCGTTCCATCCAGCGTGTAGGCCAGGCCGACTACATTGAGCGTGCCGTGCAGCTTGCCGTTCTGTTTTTCGAACTTGAGGGTGTTAGCCGGGATCTCGATTGCCAGGTTCACTCGCGCCGTGTTCACCGAAGTGTAGAAGAAAGGGGCCAGCATGGAAGCCGCGATGGTCCCGGGCTGCGAACCGGTAATGCGGTCCTCCAACTGCTTTCCCTCCGGCTTGCCCGCGAGCAGGTTCGTGGGTTTCACATTGCAGTATCCACTGCGCCAGCGGGAGACCGTTCCGCTGCGTTCGACCTTGACCTTCAGCGTGTGGCAGGTCCCTTCCTCAGACGGAGGCGGCGCATACCCCAGTACGTAATATTCGGTTTGCTCCCTCGCGATTTTCTGCATACCGCCCAGCAGATCGTTGGAATTGACGATCACAAAACCGCCCGTCCCCTGGGCCAATTGATAGAGGACTTGCTGGTTCTCGACGACGCTCGGAATGGTGGGAATGAGCTGGTGGGACTGATTGTAGGGGTTGCCATACATC
>Ga0075520_1001177_pt1 | contig 12362 bp, 9 predicted proteins | sample NGEPerB_FD_75100 | JGI IMG/M metagenome (GOLD analysis project Ga0075520, IMG submission 75100) | Arctic peat soil microbial communities from the Barrow Environmental Observatory site, Barrow, Alaska, USA - NGEE PermafrostAB12-B | ecosystem: Environmental > Terrestrial > Soil > Wetlands > Peat ... | reverse complement strand
GTGTCTCAGTGTCTTTGTGGCAGAAAAAACTTCGAACCAGATTCGTCATTTATTCTTTTAAGATCTTTATTTTATCTTCTTTTTTGTATAAAAGATGTAATAATGTAGGTAAAATTATAAGCAGAAGAGGAAGTGCCACAATAAAACCTCCGATGACTGCAATTGCCAGTGGTTGGTGCATCTGTGCGCCCGTGCCGACGCCAATAGCCAGTGGCATAAGAGCAATAATGGCTCCAAGAGCTGTCATAAGCTTTGGCCTAAGACGTGTTGAAATAGCATAAACCAGCGATTCATCGACGGTCCCATTTAACCGGTTTGTAGCGAACTGCTGAAATGTAAAGATTGCATTTTCGCCTATTATCCCGACAATCATTATCAATCCGGTATAGCTTCCTACATTCAGAGGAGTACCAGTGATGAAGAGAGCGATAAGGCTTCCAGAAATGCCCAGAACCGCTATAAACAAAATTGAACAGGCTGCCCTGAAATCTTTGAAAAGGAAAAGCATGAGTGCAAACACCAGCAGGCTTGACAAAATCAGTATCATGAGAAGTTCCCTGAATGATTTCTGCTGATCCGCATATGCACCGCCATACTCAATATTATAGCCCTGTGGAAGAAATACTTTGGAGTCGATGGTTTTCTGAATCTCCTTCATGGCTGAGCCAAGGTCTCTGTTATTCAATCTGGCCGTGACTATTGCAACTGTTTTCAGATTATCCCTGTTTATTTCTGCGACTCCTTCCTTCAATTCTATTGAAGATAATGAAGCGATTGGTTTTAATTTTCCGTCGGGAAGGAATAAAAACTGATTTTTTATGTTATCAAGGCTGTTTATTAAACTATTGGGATATATCATCCTGATTGCCGTCATCTGTTCTTTCTCAAGAATTTCACCTATAATATTCCCTTCAGTCATGGTCTGGAGCTGAAACTGGAATGATGCAGGGGAGAGTTTAAACTGTGCAAGTTTTTGCTGATCAGGCATGAGCTCAATTGATGGGCCTGCTATTACAATTCCGTCAAATACGTCTTCAACGCCCTCGATCTTTCCTATTTCTTCGGCTACCTTTTTTGCCAGGTCATTCAAAGCGTTCTGGTCACTTCCGAAAATCTTTATTTCGATTGGTTGTACTGAAGCCATTAAATCACCAAGCATGTCACCTATTACCTGACCGAAATCAATATGAAGTGCAGGTTGAGTTTCTTCAATTCTCTTCCTGATATCGTCTATCACATCGACCGTACTTCTCTTTCTTTCATCTTTTAAATGTATCAGGTAATCACCGTCGTTAGGCTCCGTTATGAAAAATCCCATTTGAGCACCGGTCCTTCTTGAATATGTTGCAACCTCAGGAATTTTCACAATTATTTTTTCTACCTCTACAAGCATCCTGTTTGTCTCTTCCAGTGAAGTTCCGGGAGGAGCTTTATAATCAAGAACAATTGAACCTTCATCCATTTCAGGGAGGAAACCTGTTTCAAGATTCGGTAGAATATAGATTATTGATCCAAGCAGGAAGATAATGAATAGAATACTTAAAACGGGTCTGCGGAGGAAAAAACTTACCCAGTTGCGTGTTTTAATAGTTTTTATATCTGTTTTTTTCTTTTCCGGAAATAGCGATCTCAGGTTGGAAAACCAAAGATAAATAACGGGCAGTCCTATCCAGGTTATAAAGAAAGAACAAACCAGGGTTATAATCATTGTGTTTGTCAGTACATTGAAATAAGCCCCGGCAACCCCTCCAAGAAGCATGAATGGTATAAAAATTACTATAGTGCTTATTGACGACCCGACCATTGACGGCATAAGATATTTTACTGCCTGGTGAACAAGCTGATTAGAAGGTCTGTCGGGAAATTCCTCATGCGTCCTGTGTATCTGCTCCACCACAACTACTGCATCATCAATAATCAGTCCTATTGCGGCAGCGATAGCTCCGAATGTCATGATATTCAGTGTATATCCGATACAATAGAGGACAATAATAGTCAGCAGAAGTGTGACAGGAATGGTCACCAGAATAGTTGCACTGGCCCTGAAGGACCTTAAAAACATTATTGCCACAAGAAGGGCAAGAAGAAGTCCAAGCCACAGGCTGTCGTTGACACTTTTTATCGCTTTGTTTACAAAATCTGCCTGATCATAATATAAAGATATATGAACATCGGGGGGGAGTAATTTCTCAAGTTCTTTCTTTTTGGATGCCACATTTTCGGAAAGATTGATAAGGTTCGCCGCGGGCTGTTTGAGAATTGCCACAAGCAGTCCCTGCCTTCCATTGGCATTTATCCTTGTGTACTCGGTTCTTTCCCTTACATCAACATTGGCAACATCTTTGAGCTTTAGAATTCTTTTGCCATCATTTCTGAGGATCACGTTTTCGACATCGTTCAGATTATGTAAACCCGCATCGGTTATACTAAGGTAAAGCCGGCGGTAATCGGAAAGAAAACCATTAGATGAGATAAAATGATTCTGGTTAAGCAAATCCCTGATATTCTCGGGGGTTATGCCAAACGTGCTCATTTTAAGCTGATTAAGCTCAATCCAGTATTCTTTTGTTTTTCCGCCTATAATTCCAACTGAGGAGACCCCTTCAATCTGCGAAAGGAAAGGTTTAATTATGTATGTAGCAATGAGGTTAAGCTCAATAGGTGTTTTTTTATCACTCTCAACGGTAAACCCGATTACAGGCAGGATAGAAGGATTCATTTTTTCTATCTGTATCTTTACCTCTGAGGGAAGTGAATTCTTAATCTGAGCGATGCGAGATTCCATCATCTGCTGATTGACATTTATATCAGCCCCCCAGTTGAGAAAAGCCGAAATCTCACAGGTTCCTCTGCTGGTTGTGCTTCTTAATATCTTCAGATCGGGTACTTGTTTTATGGCATCTTCCAGGGGTCGGGTGACTGTCACCATCATTTTATCGATAGGCTGTTCCCCATTATCTGCAATAACTTTTAACTTAGGGAAAGTGATTTCGGGGAAAAGTGAAACCTGTATCTGTCCATAAATGAATATACCGCCAACAATTATGACAGCCAGAATTACTGATATAGGATTCTTATAGGAGAGAAAGAAATTCTTCATGCTTTCATTCCTTTATTATGGTCACCTTAGCGGTATCAGGTAGCCCGTAATTGCCGGTCAGCAATATTCTGTCGGAAGGAAGGAACCCCGGACTTGTGATTTCAACTTCATCTTTATTCTCAAATCCTTTTGTTACAACAGTTTTTATTGCCGTACTGTCGTTTACCAGTTTCATCACCCAGAATTCCGTTTGGGTTTCATCGCCAAGCACAGCTTTTTTTGGCAGAACAATAGCCTTCTCATTCGTTGATTTGACAATATTTATGCTGGCTATAAGGTTGCCGGGTATCCTTTCATTCGACTGAGGTTTAACAATATATCTGACTGTCTGCGACTGCAGCTCCATCTCCGGCAATTTCTCCGTTATTGTACCATTGATCTGCCGGTTATCTGGAAGAGTGATTTTGCAATTCCTGTTTTTTTCAATATATCGGTCAAGTTCAAAGGGCACATCAAGTATAAAAACCAAGCTGTTTAGTTCCGACACAACTGCCATTTCATCGCCCTCCTGTACAAAATCACCTTTCTGGTAGGAAATTGAATTAATCACACCTTCCTTAGTCGAAAGAATAGTTATCAGCCCTCTGAAATTCAAGCTGGAATCTTGCACTGCTTTTTTATCCAATGCCATTGCTTCACGGGTTCTGATAGTGAAAAGCATCTGGCCGGCAGAAATAAATTCGCCCGGGCTTATAATTACTTTCTCAATGTTTCCGGTTGTAGTGGCCCTTATAATACTCTTATTCATATAGGTTGCAGTTGCGGGTAACATAAGTGCAGAAGAGACTGATTTAAATGCGACGGGAACAATTGTAACCGGGGTTCTGACTACACTGGCTTCCTCAGAGGCATTTTTCCTCTGCCGGCAAGAGAAAAGCAACAACATAAGCAATACCAGAATAAATAAGGAATGATGAGTTTTTCTATTCATAAACATCAAAGTTTATTCATTATTTAGCTAATAGGAAATTCATTTCATTTATAACCTGCAGTTTTTGAATATTGATCAGGTTTATATCTCTGTTAATTGTTTTATAATTTTTAATGGCACTAATATATTCTGTCATCTGGATATTTCCTGCTTCAAGCTGATCTTTCAAAGCATTTACAAGCTGATCAGAAGTTTTGAGTTGCTTATCGGTGCTTTCAGCCAAGTCTATTAACGCCTTAAACTCTGATGTAAGTTGCTGGATCTGTTGAAAATACTGTTTCTTGTATGTGTTTTCATAAGAAACCCTGGTATTTTGTTCAAAATCAAGTTTTTGTTTTGCTATACCTCTTTGTTTGCCGTCATAAACAGGAATGTTCAAACTTATTCCGGCGCTATAGCCGAAATGTCTGTAAAAATTCCAGGGATCGCTTGAAAGGAAACCTGCATCAGCATACCAGTTTATTTTTGGTTTATATCTGATATCAACAGAAGTCTTTTCGTTTTCCAGCCTGATGCTGTCAATCTTGTAATGAATGAAGGCCGGTGATTTTGAAATATCAGGTGTACCGGTTATTTTTAATTCCGGTTCAACCAGATCGTGCCACTCAGAATCAGTTATTCCACAGAGTTCATTCAATGAGCTTATATCTTTTATATATTGACTTTCAAGCTGTTTAACCAGTATTTCCTGTGACTCAGTCTCCACCAGCAATGCGAGGTAATCTGTTTGTTTGTAAATGCCGTTCTTTACGAACTGTTTTACAAGTTCATTTTCCTTTTTAAGCAGTTCGAGAAAAGATTTATTAAAACTAAAGTCAGAATAGACAGAAAATGCCGTAAGATATTGTTCAGTGATAAGCTTATTCAATTCGTTGGTTGAAATCATGGAAGAATTATTCACTAATTGTCTTTGAATAGTAGTCATATTATATTTATTCGAAAGCTCCTTTTTATTGAAAACATTCTGGGAAACGCCAACTACTGCAGTATAATTGCCGCCATTAGTGGCAACCTCATCATATCCCCAATTATGATATACAGGAGAGTACAGAAGCTGAGACCTCGCTTCAACAAGAGGTTTCTTCGCTGCCCTGATCATCAGACTGTCAGCAGAAGCTGATCTGATCTGATTTCTGTAATCATTCAGCAACGGGCTGTTATTTATGCCTTCTTTCAGATAGAACTCCAGGTTGCGTTTCTGATTATATGCTGCTATGGTAAGGGCTGAGAATAATAATATGAGTAAACACCTTCTATGCATAATGGGCTTCATCAATGTTTCAGAACTCGCAATTTAATTAAAATCAGATTCAAAATTCTAAAATAAATCTGAAGCAATACTGTGCGAACTTATTCTTAAGACAATTTAAATGCCTGCTTTATTCAGGCCGATAGTTTTTTTGTTTGAAAAATCGGTTTTGATCTGACGGCCATTCAGTGGCATGATTTTTTGATGAATTGCATCAAGGATCCAGTCAGGCTGGGGAAAGAAATATTCTTCCATTTCATAAGCCGGTGTAATCCAGTTCCTTGATCCTATAACAACCGGAGGTGCATCGAGATTGTCAAATGCAAGCTCGGTTATAGTTTGTGCCATCTCCTTCAGGAAAGATCCCCTGGCTGAGGCATCACTGGCAAGAACTATCCTGCCGGTTTTCTTTACCGATTTAAGAACGGGTTCATAATTGAAAGGGACGAGTGAACGGGCATCAATTATTTCTGCACTGAGTCCATATTGATCACGAAGTGAATCAGAGACTTTCATTACAGTATATAAAGTTGCACCTATCGAAAGGATAGTTATATCATCACCTGTTTTTTTAATATCGGGTTCCCCCAGAGGTATCTCATAATAGCCTTCCGGAACTCCTTCTGTGTGAAACATCTCGCCGATATCATAAATCCTCTGACTTTCGAAAAATATTACCGGGTCAGTTCCCTGCAATGCCGAATTCATTAACCCTTTTGCATCATATGGGGTAGCCGGGAATACAACTTTCAGGCCGGGTATATGGGCAGTAAGTGACGACCAGTCCTGGGAATGCTGTGCGCCGTATTTTGAACCAACCGAAACTCTTATTACTACTGGCATTTTAATTATGTTCCCGCTCATAGCCTGCCATTTTGGCAACTGGTTAAATACTTCATCACCTGAACGGCCAAGAAAATCGCAGTACATAATTTCGGCAATCACCCTTCCTCCGCACATTCCATAACCAATTGCCGTGCCTACAATTGCGCCCTCGGAAATAGGTGAGTTGAAGAGACGGTGGTAGGGAAGGGCCTCTGTCAGTCCACGGTAAACAGCGAATGCTCCTCCCCAGTCGCGGTTTTCTTCACCCCATGCGACAAGTGTGGGATCTTTATAGAAGCGATCGATAACTGCTTCAAAAATGCCATCACGGAACTGGAATATCTTAGCTTTCGAGACGGGGTTACCGTCCTTGTCTTTGTAATATCTTTCCTTGTTTTTCAATGACTTAATGCGCGGATTATCTTGCAATGATAAAAGCACATCAGGAGTTCCCTCTTCCATTTTATCGACTGAACCGTTTGAGAACATCATACCACCTATACAGTCCGGATTTTTTTTCAGGTTTATCCTGGGTGATATATTATCATTGATACTCAGTTTCAGTATCTTAGTTATAAGCTTTTTGATTTCAGTTGTAATATTATCAAGATTCTCCTGTTTAGTTATTCCCGCAAGAATCAATGATTTACCATATGCAACAATTGAGTCTTCTTTCTGCCAGGCTTCTATCTCCTCTTTTGACCTGTACGATGAAGCATCTGAAGGTGAATGACCGCTGATCCTGTATGTCAGGGTATCAAGCAGAACAGGGCCTCTTTTTTCATTTATTATCTGTTTTTTACGTTTGAAAGCATCGATAACAGCAAGAGGGTTATAACCATCGATTCGCTCGGCATGCATTGATTCGGGATTTACACCTGCCCCGACTCTGGCCAGGATATCAAATCCCATTGTCTCTCCGCAGGTCTGTCCGCCCATTCCATAAAGATTGTTCATGAAGTTAAATATCAGTGGGAGCCCGCCTCTGTATTCCCCGTCCCACAGGGTCTTATACTGATCCATTGTAGCAAAACAAATGCCTTCCCACACTGGTCCACAACCCATTGATGCATCGCCAATATTGCATACGATTATTCCCGGTTTCCGGTTTATCTTTTTATAAAGTGCGGCTCCGACAGATATGTCGCCTGATCCTCCCACAATTGCATTATTAGGATAGATTCCAAAAGGGGTGAAGAAGGCATGCATTGAACCGCCAAGACCTTTATTGAAGCCATTTTCACGTGCAAATATTTCAGCCAGGGCCCCATAAATTAAAAAGTTGATTGCGAGATCTTTAACGTTGCCCTGAAACCCTTTCTCAACTACTTTAAGTGCACTTCCTCCGAAGTAATTCTTCATTATGGAATAAAGTGAATCTTCATCAAGGCTATGGATAGCTGATAATCCTTTTGCCAGGATCTCACCATGGCTCCTGTGCGATCCGAATATGTAATCATCGGGTCCCAGAATATACGCCATTCCGACTGCTGAAGCTTCCTGCCCTATTGAAAGATGGGCAGGTCCAGGGTGGTTATAAGGTATCCCGTTGTATTCATTAGTGGTCTTGATGAGATTTAGCATCGTCTCAAACTCTCTGATAACCGACATATCGTGGAATATCCTTACAAAATCCTCTTCGCTGAACGTCTTTTTCTCATCTTCGATTGATTTATTGTACTGGTTAACAGGTATTTTACCGAATTCAAGGAATTGTGGTTTTCTGATAATCTCTGGGTTGATATTCTGGCTTTTTGGCATATGCTAGATATTAAACTATTGTTTGATATTTTGTTTTTATGGCGGTTGGAGAGACAGGTCTGAGGCCTGTCTCTATATAAAAATTATGAAAAAGTATTTAATACCTGAATGCTTCAATCTGTTCTTTTATCTCTTTCAGGAACAATGTCGCCGGCCCTCCGTCAATGGCCCTGTGATCGTAAGTAAGTGAAAGTCCGATATATGGAACGAATTCAAATGTATTATTGCCAAGATTTACAGGACGGTTGATTATTGTACAGACACCCAGGATTGCTGCCTGTGGAAGATTAATCACCGGCGTGAACATTTCAACTCCATAGTTGCCTAAATTCGAAACTGTGAAAGTAGCAGCAGTACTTTGGATCAATTCAGGATTTATGCTTCCTTTTTTACAAGCCTCAGCTGCAGATTTCAGTTCTTCAGACAGTTTAACCAGATCCATATCATCCGCATTTTTCACGACAGGCACCATAAGACCCCGCGTAGTATCGACAGCGAGTCCTAGATGCACTTTATGAAATGATTTTATGCGATCCTCAAGAAAATGGCTATTAGCTTCCGGGAATTTGAGAAGCGCTTTTATGACACACCAGCAAATCATATCATTCAATGTTATATCCTGCTGACTTTCTTTAGCTGACAGTTTATTCTTGATTTTCTGTCTTGCTTCAAGAAGTGACCTTACATCGGCACTCATATGATGAGTTAACTGAGCTGAGTTTTGAAGGGAGGAATGCATGGCTCTGCCAATAAGCTTTCGCACATTACTGAGATGTTTTTCAGTGTATTCCGCGTCATCATTTTGAAGGACATTCTTAACAGCTTTGCCCTCATTATGCATTTTTTCAATATCCCTTGCGATAATTCTTCCGTTTGGACCTGATCCCTGCAGATCAGTGTAATTCAATCCTTTGTTTTCAGCCATACGTTTTGCCCTGGGCGAAATCCTGATCCTGTTGTCAGATTCAGGCTGAATTTCTTCTGCTTTTGCAGCCATTAAACCTTCTGATGCTTCAGGAACGGCGGAAGCTATAGAGGCTTCAGATGCTGCAGAGGCATTTGAGTGACCCGGATTGAAAGAATCTGTGTTTTCTCCGCTTATCCCAATGGCTGCAACAGTAACCAGAACAGGCACTTCGGCTCCTTCCTCAAAAAAAATGTCGAGAAGAACACCTTCAAAAGGTGACTCAAGATCAAAAGCCGCCTTGTCCGTTTCATATGAAAAAAGAACATCACCTACAAATACTTTCTCTCCTTTGCTCTTGTACCATTTTGTTATGATACATGTCTCCACAGACTGGCCCTGTTTTGGCATTATTACTGCTGTTGCCATTTATTAGTATTTATAATGTTACTCTGACTTCTTCATAAAGGTACACCAAGAGATATTTCAAAACTTCTTTATCAAAGTACATCCTGTTAACTTGTTACAATAAGTAAACTAAACTATTACAATTATTTATAGATGTTGCTATAAATCAACACTTACAAAAATAAAATATTTAACTTGTATTTACAAGTAAAAATATTATTTTTACTCACTATTTCCATTATTTAATTTATATCTGTTGATTTCTTTCATGGTAACGCCGAAAATCATACCCCGGTACAGAAGACTTTATGAAATACTCAGAAAACATATTTCTGAAGGTGTTTATACTGAGGGTGACCTTTTACCTTCTGAGAATGAACTATGCAAGTTATATGGAATGACCCGTCCGACGGTTCGTCAGTCGCTTAGCAATCTTGCTGCCGACGGATATATTATAAAACATCAGGGAAAAGGGAGCATCATTCATCACCTTCCGCGTGAGATTGGTATTCTTTCAGTATCGGGCACTACTTCGGCGGTTGGGGACCGTAAATTAAAGACCGCGATAGTTGTAAAGCCCGTATTGATACAATGGCCCGATGATTTTATGTTCCCTCTGGCAGAGCTGGAAAAGGAGTCGGGCTGTATTTATATGGAGCGAGTGAGACTTCTCGACGATGCTCCAATCTTTTACGATATCAGTTTTATTGGTAACATAAACCTTCCAAGGATAACTTCGCGGCAGTTTGAAAACAGATCTCTTTTTCAGATACTCAGAGAGTATTACCATATCGAGATAAAAGGAGGAGAACAGAGAATCAAAGCAATTTCTTCAACATTAAAGATCAGCCGGTTTCTCAAATTGGAAAAGGGACAGCCGGTACTTCACCTTGAAAGAAAACTTGAAACAAATAATCCCGGACTTTTTCTATACTCGTCTATTTACTGCAATACTGAAAAATATTCAATATTCGGTAGATTTTAGCAACCATAAAATTCTATTGTTTGAGAAGAAAATCGCTATTTTTATCGCAAAGGATTTTCTTAATAACCTATCAAATTAACTACAAATAATTAATCTCTATGAAAGATCAGAAAAGAACATGGTCAAGAAGGCAGTTCCTAAACTCAGGTATTGCCGGTATTGCTGGTATGATTATACTGCCGAAATTAGTGTCCTCTTCCAAATCAAAGGTTGTTGCTGATATAAAACTTGGTTTTATAGGCATGGGGCAGCAATCAATGTTTTTACTCAACGGTTTTCTTCAGATCCCCGGAGTAAAAGTTATTGCCGGATGCGATGTATACGGTGTTAAAAGAAAGCGTTTTGAAAAAAGGGTCACAGCATTTTATTCAAAAGCCGGGAAGGAATCCAAAGTTGATACATACGAAAAATTCGAGGATCTGTTAAGCAGAACTGATATTGATGCCGTAGTTATTGCTGTTCCTGATCATTCTCATGCAAGGATCGCCATAGCTGCATGCAAGGCTGGAAAGGATGTTTATCTTGAAAAGCCTATGACCTTTACCATCAAAGAAGGTCAGGAATTAAGAAAAGCAGTTCGCCAGTATAACAGGATTCTGGCCATCGGAAGCCAGCAAAGATCAGATCCGGGGTTTCAGCATGCCGTGAATCTTGTCCAAACCGGCGCTCTCGGTAGAATATCCAAAGTGAATGCTTATGTAGGCGCTCCTCCGAAACCATATAATCTGCCTGAAGAACCAATACCGGCTGATCTGAATTGGGATCTCTGGTTAGGATCACTGCCTGAAACCATTCATTATAACAGTCAGCTGGATCCTCCTATAACTATCGATCCTGAAAAGAATGAACAGTTCTGGGGTGCATGGCGCTGGTACAAAGAAACCGGAGGCGGATACACTACAGACTGGGGAGCTCATATGTTCGATATTGTGCAGTGGGGACTTGGAATGGATAAGAATGGTCCTGTTGAAGCATCTCCAATTGGTGACGGAACCGAATTCATGTCATTTAAATATGCAAATGGTGTTATTATGACATCAGAAGCTTTTGATGAAAAAAAGACAAAAGGTGTTAAGTTCTGGGGAGAAAAAGGCTGGATTGAAGTTTCAAGGGGATACTTTAATGCATCGGATCCAAAATTCATTCCTGCCAAAACGCAAGCTGATCCAAATGTCCCCTATGAAACAAAAATTCTTCACCAGCTGAATTTTATTGATTCGGTCAGGTCAAGAAAAGATCCTGTCGTTCCAGTCGAGATAGGACATAGCAGCTGTACTGTTTGCAACCTTGGGAATATTGCATGCGCACTTAAACGGACAGTCAAATGGAATCCTGCCACTGAAACATTTGTTGATGATAAAGATGGTGCAGCAACAAAACTGATGCATTACGAATACAGAAAAGGGTGGAAACTGGTGTAGGTGAAATCCGCTTGCATTAAGTTAGATATAATCTAATTTACCCTTCTCTTCTAACTTTTGATCCCATCCATCTCCCGATAGTTATCGGGACCCTACCGTTCTGTCTAAGGTAAGGAGAGCAACCAATTTTTTTTTCTCCCCTTCCCTTATTGTTTAAGGGAAGGGCCGGGGAAGGGTTAAGAAAGAATAAGAAGAGGGGAGGGTATGTTATAAAAACCTGGGATGGAAGATGAGGCAAAATAATATTGAACACAAGGGCTGGAATAATCTGCGAAATCTGGGGGAAATGTAATTCTTTGTTTCCGGCTGATCACGCTGATTTACGCAGAAACAAGCATAAAAAAAAAGCTGTACATTTCTGTTACAGCCTTTTTGGTATTAGTTTGAACAAGATTAATCTACTCTTTTAACTTTTATGGCAACCGGTCCTTTTTCTCTCTGTTCAATTTCAAATTCGACTGCCTGGCCTGCCTCAAGTTCGGTATGGGAAACCTCTAAACCTGAACGGTGGATAAAGATATCCTTGTCATCTTCTGTCTGAAGGAATCCATAGCCTTTTACTCTGTCATACCATTTAACAGTACCTTTCATAGTTTTAGAATTTTGTTACCTACCTGTAGTTATCTCTTCTGTTTCCTCCACCGCTTCCACCACTGCTTCCACCTCTGCGGTCGTTGTTATCACCACCTCTGAAATTACTTCTTCTGTCAGTCCGTTCGATTGATTCATTAACGATAATGTTTCTACCGCTAACTTCAGCTCCATTTAATTCTTCGAT
>Ga0075520_1001174_pt1 | contig 12369 bp, 12 predicted proteins | sample NGEPerB_FD_75100 | JGI IMG/M metagenome (GOLD analysis project Ga0075520, IMG submission 75100) | Arctic peat soil microbial communities from the Barrow Environmental Observatory site, Barrow, Alaska, USA - NGEE PermafrostAB12-B | ecosystem: Environmental > Terrestrial > Soil > Wetlands > Peat ... | reverse complement strand
GTCTAGTCGTCTGGACGTCAACAGCGCGCGCCCGTAGCTCAGTGGTCAACGGTTCTCTTCGGGGAGCCAAAGAGCAGCGGTCTTTCAAGCCGCAGGCCGCGGGTTCGATTCCCGCCGGGCGCACTCCAAGAAGTCCCTGCTAATGAGCGGGTTTTGGTAAGCGTTCAGTTGGTGGGTCTGTCTAGCTGAGGAGCGGGGCTGGGTGGCCGCGGGCGCTGGCGTTGAGCAGTTCGGTGAGGTAGGCGTGCAGGCTGCGGTGCTGCAGGCGGCAGGTGGTCGACGCGGATAGGAGCCTGGCGGTGCGTTCCTCGCCTTCCTCGGATTGGCTGCCGAGGCTGAGCTTGCGGTAGATGACGGCGCCGCGGAGGGAGCGCTCGGCGTGGTTGTTGGTCGGCTGGACGCCCGGCTCGGCGGCGAACGTCCATAGCGCGGGCCAGAGCTTGAGGAGGTTGCGGGCCATGCCGCGGCAGTATTTGTTGCGCGGCGACTTGCCCGAGAAGCGTCTGAGTGCGGGCTTCAGCTCGCGCCTGAGAGCGGTGATCTCTCGTTTGAGCTGGCGCCGGTCGCCGGTGTGGTCGAAGACCTCCCACGCCCAGAACAGCCGCTCGCAGACGTGCAGCCCGAGCTCCCCGAACCGCTTCTCGTCGGCGAGTCCTTCGGAGTGGGCGGTGAAGTCTCGCCGCAGGTGCGCCCAGCAGATCTGCCGACGAGCCAAAGGCAGATGGCTATAGGCCCACCATCGGTCTGAGGTCACGATCGCCCTGGTGTCGGCCAGCAGCGCCTTGGCGTGATCCTCGTGACGACCGGGGGCGATCTTGAAGAACGCGTGCTCGCCGGTGAACGCGCCCCACAGCGCACGCTGGGATCCCTGCAGACGCCAGCCCGTCTCATCCATGTTCAGATGCCGGCTGCAGCGGACCGCATCAAGCAGATCTTGGTGAGGGTCGGCGAGAGCATCACCGACGCGGGTGAGCACCCTGTCGACGGTCCCGGCCGAAAGACGCGCCTGAAAGAGCTCTTCCACGAGCTCCACCGCGTCACGACGCGAGACACGGTTGCGAACCGAAAGTGTCGCGATCGCGGCCTGCAGCCTGGGCCCCAGATGGCCGACCGCGACCTCACGGGGAACCTGGCCTGTGCGAGGAGCACCGCAGCCCGGGCAACGCACATGCTGGCAACGATGCTCGATGACACGGACCGCGATCACGGGCAGCTCTTCGACCTGATGGCGCGCGGGCTCGCCAACCGCCACCCGGTCGCTTTCGCTGAACGCATGGCCGCAGTCGCAGCTCACGGGCCAGTGATCGACAAGGTCATCCACCGCCCACGCCGGCAGCAGCGGCCGCCCGTGACCCTCATGCCCGGGCTGCCCTCCGGGCTTGCGTCCCGACCGGTCCTTGCCGCTCCCGGGGGTGCGCCGCGGCGGATCGGTGCTCGGCGGCCGCGACGAGTTTCCGGAGTTCTTGGCCAGCTGACGCTCGAGCTTCTCAACGCGAGCCTCGAGCTGCACGATGCGGCGATCCATCGCCAACAGCACCTCGACTACCGCCTCACGCCCCGCGTCATAGATCGCTTCAGCTTCAACGCGCTCCACGCCACAAAATTCGACGGAGCACAGTTATGTCCCCCCACCAACTGAACGCTTACAGAAGCAGGCCGATTTGCAGGTATTTCCAGGAGTGGGCCGTCCGGGAATCGAACCCGGAACCTTGGGCTTAAGAGGCCCCTGCTCTGCCGGTTGAGCTAACGGCCCGTGCGGGCGCCGGCGAGATCGGCCGGCTCGACGCTGGATTCTATCCAAGCGGCCGCTGCGGACGCTGCTTCAGAAGACAACGGTGCGCCGACCGTCGACGATCACGCGATCGTCCAGATGCAGCGAGACGGCGCGCGCGAGCACCATCCGCTCGACGTCGCGTCCGACCCGCTCGAGGTCCCTGGCGCCCTGGCGATGATCGACGCGCACTACGTCCTGATCGATGATCGGTCCGTCGTCGAGCTGCTCGGTGACGTAGTGGGCGGTGGCGCCGATCAGCTTGACCCCGCGCTCGCGGGCACGACGGTACGGGTCGGCGCCGGCGAACGCGGGCAGGAAGGAGTGGTGGATGTTGATGACCGGCATTCCCAGCCGCTCCAGGAAGCCGCTGCTGAGGACCTGCATGTAGCGGGCCAGCACCAGCAGCTCCGCCCTGCCGGTGAGCAGCCGGAGCATCTCCTCCTCGGCCCTGGGCTTGCCGGCGCGTTCGACGGGGACGTGCCGGAAGGGGACGCCCGCAGCGGCGGTTTCGCCTTCGAGGTCAGGGTGGTTTGAGATCACGCTCACGATCTCCGCGTCGAGCTCGCCTCGGCGTGCGCGCCACAGGAGGTCGAGCAGGCAGTGGTCGTGGCGGGAGACCAGGATCGCCAGACGCCGGCGCTGCCCCCACCAGCGGATCTCCCAGTCTATGTCAAGGCGCCGTGCGACCTCCGCGTCGAAGCTCTCCTGGAAGCCCTCCCGATCGACGGGCCCGTCGAGGAAGAACTCGGTGCGCAGGAAGAACCTGCCGCCGCTGGGATCCGAGGAGTGCTGGTGGGAGTCGACGATGTTGGCGCCCCGCTCGAACAGGAAGCCGGACACCGCCGCCACGATCCCCGGTCGGTCCGGGCAGCCGATCAGCAGGCGCGCGGTGTAGCGCGGAGCATCCTGGCAGTCCCCGGCGCCGGAGGAGTGGCGGGGAGTGCTCCCGGATGCCCCCTCCATGGCGCGCGCCTCGCGGCTATTTCTTCGTGGTGCTCGTGGTCTTGGGGGCGGGGGCGGGCGTGGTCGTCGCCTGAGTGCCCGTGAGCGTTCCGCCACTGCCAAGCTTGCCCGTGTACGTCTTGCCGTTGGTCGTGGTCGTGTACGTCTTTTCGCCGCCCGGGTTCTTCTTGGCTTCGGCCAGCTCGCTCTTCAGGCGCGCGCGCCCGGTGGACGGGGCGAGGCTGACGGCCCTGGCGGCGGCCAGGTCGCCGACGCGGACGTTCTTGGCCAGGTAGGCGTACTGGGCCAGTTCCGCGTAGCGCGAGACGCTGGTGGGTTTGGCGGCCACCACGATCTGCAGGACCTGCACCGCCTGGGACGGCCGGTTGAGAGCACCGGGCGCGTAGATCGGCAGCAGCAGCTGAGCCAGTTTGGCGCTCGGGGTCGGGGGGTTCAGGGCGAGATAGCTGATCCAGGCCTGATCTGCCCGCGAGAACAGTTCCTTGCCCTTGCCGGTCACCGCCCCAGCGCTGGTCACGTACGCTTCGCCACCCGCTTCGTGCAGCAGCGCTTCGGTCAGCTTTTCCCAGGCCTGCACGTTGCTCGGCTGCTGCCTGGTGATCTTGCTGTACTTCTTGATCTGGTTGGCGAAGCTGGCGCTGTTCGCGCCTTCGTTGTTGCTGGCCGCGTTCAGCAGCCCGCCGCCGCCCAGCCCGCCGCCGATACCGAAGCCGACCAGCCCCACGCCCATCAACAGCGCCAAGCTGACGTAGATCACGCGGACCGTGCGGCGTCGGCCGCGTCCTCTGAGATCGAACAGCATCAGTCCGACAGTCCTCGGTCTACGTGGTCGATTATCTGCTGCACGGTTGGCTCCGGCGGGTCGTCCTGTGGTGGCGGCGGGTGCTCGGGGGAACGCCGGTCGCCCTCGGTCTCGGCGCTCTGCTCATCGCCCTTGCGGCGCTCCGCGCGCACGACGAAGGATGCCAACAGGATACTCGCCTCATACAGCACGTACAGCGGCACCGTCTCCAGCACGAGCGTGACGGCGTCGCCGGGAAGCAGCGCCGCCACCGCCGCGCACGCCAGGACCGCGTAGCGGCGGTTCTTGCGCAGCTGCCGCGGCGTGACCAGTCCGAGGCGCGCGGCTCCCAGGATCAGCACGGGGACCTGGAAGACGAGCCCCATGGCCAGCAGCACGGTTGCTGCGAAGCCGTAGAACTGGCTCGCCTGGACGAGCACGTTGAACTCGCTGGAGTTGAAGTTCACGAAGAAGCGCACCGCCGCGGGCAGCACCACGAAATACCCGAACAGCACCCCGGCCGCGAACAGGAACGGCACCGCGCTCAGCAGCGGCGCCGCCGCGCGTCTCTCACTGGGGCTGAGCGCGGGCATGATGAACCCGTAGAGCTCGTACAGGATCACGGGCAGCGAGATGATCAGCGCGAAGTAGAGGGTGACGGTGATCGTCGTCGTGAACGGCTCGCCCACGCCGAGCGTCACCGGGTTGTCTCCGGGAGACTTGCGCGGGAGCTTGCCGGCATCTGTCTCGAGCGTGGCGAGCAGCGGCAGGAGCTGGGCGCGCGCGTGCGCGGAGACGCCGCTGCCGGGCGCCGCTAGGACGCCCAGCGCGGCCGCCGTGTCGCCGGCGATCCTCAAGATGCCTTTCTGCGCCAGCACCGCCTGCCCAACCGTTCCCTGCCCCTTTTCGACCTGCTTCTTGGTCTGAGTCTTGAGCGGTTCGTTGACGATTTCCAGCAGCGTGTGGTTCTGCCACAGGCAGACGCCGAAGACGACCGCGAGCACGGCTCCGCTGACGATCAGGCGGGCCCGCAGCTCATCGAGATGGTCCACGAGGCTGAGCCGCTCCTCGTGGTCGATCGTGCGGATCGCGCGGACCATGGGTCCGCTGAACCTACCACCGCGCGGGCGTGCCCCCCGATGCGCGGCTCGCGCACGCGCCAGCGCCGCGGAGAGCTCCGCTGCTCGAATGGGTGATAGGCCGCAGCGAGAATCAGGGGTGCGCGGCGCGGCGGTGCTAAAGGCGCCGCCTCCGCGCGTCGATGACGACTAAGACAAGCATGGACTCCGAGAACGACCCCCACATCGAGCACAGCCCGCCGCTGCCCGGCGGCGAACGGATCGAGGTCGTCTACGGCGAGCAGAGCCGTGCCGACGGCGCCTGCGCACCTGACCAGCTGCACCTCTGCTTCCACTGCTCCGGCGAGCTGGTCTACCCGCTCGACTGGTCCGAGGAGGGCGCCCGGCACTGGCGCGTGATCCTGCGCTGCCCGGAGTGCGAGTCCAGGCGCGAAGGCGTCTTCGAGCAGACGGCCGTGGAGCGCCTGGACGACGAGCTCGACCGGGGCTCGAGCGCGCTGCTGGGCGACCTGAGGCGCATGACGCACGCCAACATGTCCGAGGAAATCGAGTTCTTCGTGCGTGCGCTGGAGGCCGACCTGATCATCCCCGCCGACTTCTAGCGCTCAGCGATAGCGCTCCACGACCGCGTCGGCCACGAGCTCCAGCAGCGCGGAGCGTCCCTCGGGAAGGACCGCCGGAAGCGCCGCCTTGGCCTCGGCCACGACCGCCAGCGCCTGCTCTCTGGCCTCGTCCAGCGCGCCCGTCGCGGCGATCCGCTCGCACAGCGCCTCGGCTCTTTGATGCCCGCCGGCCCCGCTGAGCGATGCCAGATCGAACGCCGCCAGCTCCGGCTCGCGTTCGCGCGCGAGGATGAGCGGCAGCGTGACCGTGCCGTCGAGCAGGTCCGTGCCGCGCGACTTGCCCGTGCGCTCGACCGGACCGGACACGTCGAGCACGTCGTCGAGCATCTGGAAGGCCAGGCCGATGCGCCGCGCGAACGCGCCGAGCGCGTCCGCGAGGGCACTGGAGCCCTGCAGCGCGGTCAGGGCGCCCAGCCGGCAGGCCGCCTCGAACAGGGCGGCGGTCTTCAGCTCGCAGCGCCGCAGATAGCGCTCAACGGCCACGTGGGCGGCGTAGGCGTCCTCGCGCTGGAGCAGCTCGCCCTGGGCCAGCGCCGAGCTGGCTTCCGAGAGCGCGCGAAGCTGGGCGGGGTCCTCGTTGCGCGCCAGCTCGGCGAACGCCCGCGAGAACAGCAGGTCACCGGTCGCAACCGCCACCTGGCGACCGGCGACCGCAGCGACCGTGGGGCGCCCCCGGCGCAGCTGGGCGCCGTCGATCAGGTCGTCGTGGACGAGCGTGGCCGAGTGCACCAGCTCGACCGCCACGGCAGCGCGCACCAGCCGCTCCTCGCCATCGGGCGTCTCGGGCGGCCCGCCCGCGGACTCGGCCGCCAGAACGACCAGCAGCGGACGCAGCCGCTTTCCGCCGGCAACCACGGTGGCGTTGGCGTGGGAGGCGAGCGGCGCGCCGGCCCCGGCGGTGACCTGCTCGAGATGGCGCTCGGTACGCACCATCCGTTCGCGCAGCCCCACGCCGCCGCGGCGCATGATCGCGTCGAGCCCGTCCAGGTCCGCCGCGGAGCCGCTTGCAGTCGCGCTGCCCACGGAGCTCATGATGCCCGCTGCACCGCCACCGTGCCGGCGTGGATGGCGACGATCCCCCCCGCGGTGATCAGATAGCGGATGTCCGTCAGCCCCGCGCGCTCCATCTCCGCGGCGAGCAGCGCCGGGGTGGGGAAGCGCTTGACGGAGTTGGGCAGATAGGTGTACGCATCGGCGATCGTGGGCTGGGAGTCCGCGCCGCGTACGCGCGCCGCCAGTGCGCCTACAGCGCCCGCGAGCCGCCCGAGCACGGGGATCGCGCGGTCGAACCACAGGCCGTAGAAGACGGACAGCGGTGCGCGGGTGGGGTTGGTGATCTCCAGCACCACCACCCGTCCTCCGGGACGCACCACCCGGGCCATCTCGGCGAGACCGCGCCCGAGGTCCTCGAAGTTGCGGGCGCCGAAGCCGACGGTGGCCGCGTCGAAGGTGCCGTCGCCATAGGGCAGCCGCATGGCGTCGGCCCATTCGAAGCGCGGGCGCACGTTGCGGGCGTCCGCGCCGGCCGCCTTGGCGCGGGCGCGATCGAGCATGCCCTCGGAGAAGTCGCTGCCGACCACCTCGCCGTTCGGCCCGACGCGACGGGCCAGCTCGATCGCCATGTCGCCGGTGCCCGTGGCCACGTCCAGCACGCGGCTGCCCGCGCCGACCGCCGCCAGATCGGCTGCGCGCTCGCGCCAGCGGTGGTGCAGTCCGGCGGTCATGGCGGTGTTCAGGGGGTCATACACGCCGGCGATGCGGTCGAACATCGCGCGCACCTGTCCCGCCTGCAGCTTTCCGGCGCCGGCTCCCTGGCGAGCGGGCACGGCCCGGCTACTTGAGCTGCGAGAGGAAATTGACGATCGCTGTGAACTTCTTCGGCGGCAGGTTCTTGAACGACGGCATCGGCGCGGTCGGGTTCACGAGCGTCCGCGCGATCTGCTGGCGGTAATCCCGCGAGGCGACGTGCGTCAGGTCCGGTCCCGGCCCGGCGTTGCCGTTCTCGCCGATCTTGTGGCACGCAAGGCAGCCCGACTGGGCGACCACCTTCTTGCCCGCTTCGTATTCCGCGAGCGAGCTGCCGCCCGCGTGCACCACGGCGGGCGGCGTGGACATTTCGATCACCGTGGGCGAGCCCGCGTTGGCGCCCTCGTAGGTGAGGAAGGCCATCGCCGCGATCACGGCGATCCCGGTGATGGTCGCGATCGGGCGCCGCTCGGGACGGCGCTCGGGGCCACGGTCGTAGAAGGGCAGCAGGAACAGCATGATCATGCCCAGGGTCGGCACGCCGATCGTCGCCAGCCCCACCAGGCCCGGCGGCTTGATCACCCTCAGGACCTCGAACAGGAAGAAGAAGTACCACTCCGGTCGCGGCACGTAGGTGGTCGTGGTCGGGTTGGCCTTGGGGCCGAGCTCGGCGCCGAGGACGAGCGACATGGCGATGATCACCGCCATCACCACCACAGCCATCGCGCCGTCCTTGGCCACGGCGTAGGGGAAGAACGGCTTGCCCTGGGCCTTCAGGATCGCGTAGTCGCGGAGGTACTCCTCCTTCTCGCGCTGATTCATCGCGCGACCCCGCCGGATCGGGGGTCGCGGCCTGCTGCTCGTGCGCGCACCCGGCCTATACCTCCGCCTCGCGCAGCTCTGAGCGCTTCTCGGCTTTCTGCCACGGCGGCGCCGTGGTGCCCAGCTTGGCCACCAGATAGAGGTGCGCGCCGATCAGTGCGGCCAGCAGCCCGGGGACGAGCAGCATGTGGATCGCATAGAAGCGCGACAGCGTGGTTGCCCCGAATTCGGAGCCTCCGCGCAGGAAGTCGCTGAGGTAGGGGCCGATCAGCGGGCCGGTGCCGTTGATGTTGACGCCCACGATCGTCGCCCAGTAGGCGCGCTGGTCGAACGGCAGCAGATAGCCGGTGAAGGACATGGTCATGGTCAGGATCAGCAGCACCACGCCGATCACCCAGTTGAGCTCGCGCGGGTACTTGTAGGCGCCGAAGAAGAACGTGCGCCCCATGTGCAGGAACACCAGGATCACCATCACGCTCGATCCCCACTTGTGCATGCCGCGCACGAACTGGCCGAGGAAGACGTCGTTGGTGACGTAGCGGATCGATTCGTAGGCGCCGCCGGCCGCGTCGGGCCGGTAGTACATCGCCAGGAACACCCCCGTGACCGCCTGGGATAGGAAGGCGAACATCGTGGCCGAGCCGAGCGTGTAGAACCAGTTGGTGCCCTTGGGCACCTTGCGGAACATCAGCCAGCGGCCCGCGCCGCTGAGCGAGGTGCGCTCGTCAACCCAGTCGACGACCGTGATCCCCGCCTTCTGGGCGCCCTCCAGCGGTCCGCCGTCGCCGCCCGACTCGCCGGGACGTGGAGGCGGCTCCTGCAGCGCGGCGGGGAGCGGTGGGGCGGGAAGCTTGGGGAGCTTGGGCATGTGGATCGCTGGTCCGCGCGGCGCTTAGAGTTTCTGTGCGCCCGGGCGCGAGGGGTAGAGGTACTGGCCGATGCCGTCCAGCGGCTCGCCGGGGTCGCGCGGGGAGAAGCGGCGCAGCTCGCTGTTGACGCTGAAGCGCGGGCCCACTTCGACGCTTTCGCCGGAGACGCGCGTGTAGAAGCGGTCGAGCGGGCGTACCGGGGGTCCGCCGACGCGGCGGCCGAGCAGATCGTAGACGCCGCCGTGGCAGGGGCAGATGAAGCGCTCCGCCGCGTCCACCCAGCGCACGGGGCAGCCGAGGTGCGCGCAGCGGCTGGAGATGGCGATGTAGGGCGTGCTGCGGTCGTAGGCGTCGGTGTCGATTTCGCGGTTGAACCTACGCACGTACACAGTCGTCTTGCCCGCCTCGCCGATGTTCGGGGCGACGGTCAACACGACGGGGATGTAGTTGGTGTCGGAGAACGAGCCCTCGGTGCCCACGGGTTCCCAGTGTTGAGGCGTGCCTTTGAAGATCGGCCCGATCGCAAAGCCCAGGGCCGGCAGCGCGAAGGCGCTCGCCGCGATCGCGCCCGTCGTGTGGGCGGTGCCGGTCATGAACCGTCGCCGCGTGACCGTCTCACCCTCGAAGGCTCCGGGGATCTGGCGGTCGAGCGTGAGCTTGGACTTGTGTTTCGCGCGTTTGTCTGACACCGGCGCTAACAATATCGAGGCGCGATTCAGGGCGACGCTGGGGCAGCCGCAGCGCTTGTGCGCATCGCCTCGATCGCGTCGGGGGCCCCGGCGCAGACGAGATCCTTGGCGCGCCTGTGCGCGTCGCTCGGTCCCCAGCCGACCGCGCGTGCGCCCGCGCTCCACACGGCGTCGGCCAGCGCCCCATCGCCCGCGCCCTGGGCGAGCGCGCTCAGCGTGATCGTGTCCGCCAGCTCCGCCACCGCGATCGTGTCGCCCAGCGCCACCACGCGCGCCAGGCCGATCGCGTAGAGCTGATCGCCCGCCAGCAGCCCTAGGTCCGCCTCGGGCACGCGCACGACGCGGGGTGCGCCGTAGTGCAGCAGATAGCCCTCGTAGATCGCCTCCACCAGCAGCTCGTACTCCTCGCGCCTGCCGGCCGCGCGCGGGCCCTCCGCAGCGACGGCCGCCGGGCTCGGCGCGGCCGCGCGCGCAGGGCCGGGCGTGGCGGCCGGCTCCGGGCCCGGCGTGGCGGCGGGCTGAGGGCTGTGAGCGCCCGCCGGCTCGGGACGTGGCTGGCAGCGGGGCGCGGGTGAGACAAGCGTCGCCATCAAGCCCCCCTGCTCGTGCAGCAGTCGCCTCAGTCGCTCCAGGCCGTCCGCCACCGCAGGCCGTGTGGCGGCGGCGCTCATCCGCGCGCGCCGGGGTCGGGTAGGCAGGCGAAGGCGTCCGCGGCGGCCACCAGCGTGCGCTCGATCTGCTCGGGGGTGTGCGCCAGCGACGGGAACCACGCCTCGAACTGCGAGGGCGGCGGGTACACGCCGCGCGCGAGCAGCTCCCGACACCAGCGCGCGTGGGCGTCGAGGTCACAGCTCTGGGCGTCTGCGAAGCAGTGGATCGGGCGCTCGCTGAAGAACACCGTCACCAGCCCGGGCGCACTGACGAGCTGCACGGGATAGTCGCCGGCCGCTTTGCGCAGCCCGTCGGCGAGCTGTTCTGTGACGGCCGCCAGACGTGGATAGGCGGTCTCGTCGAGCAGCTCCAACGTCGCCAGCCCGGCGGCCACGGCGAGCGGGTTTCCCGACAGCGTTCCCGCCTGATAGACCTCGCCGGAGGGGGCGAGCATGCGCATCAGATCCGCCCGTCCGCCGACCGCGGCGGCGGGCAGTCCTCCGCCGATGACCTTGCCCATGATCGTCAGGTCACCCCGCACGCCGGCCAGTTCCTGCGCGCCGCCGCGCGCGACGCGAAAGCCGCTGATCACCTCGTCCAGGACCAGCAGCGCGCCGGTCGCCCGCGCCCGCTCGCGCAGTAGCTCCAGGAACCCCTCGCGCGGTGGGACGAGGCCCATGTTGGCGGGCAGCGGCTCGGCGATGATCGCCGCCAGAGGCTCCCCGTCGGTGGCCGCGATCACCGCGTCGGGGTCGTTCCATGCCACCACGATCGTGGCGGCGGTCGCGCTCGCGGGCACCCCCGGGCTGGCTGGCAGCGCCTGCGTGGCCAGGCCGGAGCCCGCCTGTGCCAGCAGCCCGTCCACGTGGCCGTGGTAGGCGCCGGCGAACTTGAGCACCCGCGCACGGCCGGTCGCGGCGCGTGCCAGGCGGATGGCGGTCATCGACGCCTCGGTCCCCGAGGAGGTCATGCGCAGCATCTCCACGCCCTCCATCCGCCGCGCGACCTCCTCCGCGAGCTCGACCTCGCCGGGAGTGGGCGCGCCGAAGCTCGTGCCCTTGGCGGCCGCCGCGGCGATCGCGTCGAGCACGTGCGCATGGGCGTGCCCGTGGATCAGAGGCCCCCACGAGCACACGTAGTCCACGTAGCGGTTGCCGTCCACGTCAATCAGCTCCGCGCCCTCGCCGCGGTCGATGAAGATCGGATCGCGTCCGATCGAGCGCATCGCCCGCACGGGCGAGTTGACGCCGCCGGGGATCCTCAGCAGGGCGCGCCGGTAGAGCTCCGCCGAGCGCGTGTCGGTGAGCTGCGCCGTCACGAGCCCACGCTCAGGCGTGCCTGCTCTCCCAGTTCTTGAAGTCCTCGGTGAAGTAGGTGAGGCGGATCTTCTTGAACTCGGTGGAGGAGTAGAGCGTGGCGCGCTCGTGGATGCCCGTCTGCTCTGCAATCGCGTCCAGCACCGCGTCGCACTGCTCCTTGGAGCGGCCGTGGGCCATCGTGAAGACGGAGTATGGCCAGTCCTCGTAGGTGGGCCGCTGGTAGCAGTGCGAGACGCCGCGGAACGCGGCCATCCGGCAGCCCAGGTCGAAGATCTGCTCGTCTGGCACCTTCCACACGCCCATGCCGTTGGCGGAGAAGCCGGCGCGACGGTGGTAGAGGATCGCCGCCACGCGGCGCAGCAGCCCACGCTCCTGCATCCCCGCCAGGTGGTCGAGAAAGCGCTCATGCGAGAGCCCCAGCTCGGCGGCTGCGGGCGCGTACGGCTCCTCGATCACGGGCATGTCGCCCTGCAGCGCGCGGATCGCGGCGATGTCCGAATCGTCGTAGGGCTGGGGGTCGAGCTCGATCGGCTCCTTGACCTCGGCGGCGCTGGACAGCGCCTTGGTGTCGCCCTCCATCTCCAGGTCCATGCGGATCTTGAACAGCCTCAGCGTCGGCAGCTGGCGCAGCGACGCCGCGCCGGACTCGCGGGCCAGCACCTCGAGCGTGCCATCCAGGCCGAGCTTGGAGTCCGGCTCGGTGGCGATCGTGAACCACAGGTTGAACTCGTGGTTGCGTAGGTAGTTGTGGGAGACGCCGGGGTGTTCGTTGATCACCTGCGCCGCTCTGTGCGGGTGCTCGGGGTCCACCTTGGCGGCCACCAGCATCGAGGAGTAGCCGAGCGCGCGCGTGTCGAAGATCGGCGTCACCTGGCGGATGATGCGCTTGTCCAGCAGGCGCTGGACGCGGCTCATCACCTCGGACTCCTCCACGCCGCCCAGCTCGGCCACGCGCAGGTAGGGCCTGGGCGCGATCGGGAAGCTCCCCTGCATCAGGTTCAGCAGCCTGCGGTCGACGTCGTCAAGCGGCACCGCCGCGCCGTCCTTGCGGCT
>Ga0075520_1001173_pt1 | contig 12372 bp, 9 predicted proteins | sample NGEPerB_FD_75100 | JGI IMG/M metagenome (GOLD analysis project Ga0075520, IMG submission 75100) | Arctic peat soil microbial communities from the Barrow Environmental Observatory site, Barrow, Alaska, USA - NGEE PermafrostAB12-B | ecosystem: Environmental > Terrestrial > Soil > Wetlands > Peat ... | reverse complement strand
TCGCTGACACCCACCCTGACGCCACCGATCCGGGTCTTGTGCCGGCCGCCGGAGGCGAGTTTGACCGCCAGCGGATAGCCGAGTTCGGCACCCGCCAGCGAGGCCTCCTCGACGTCGGTCACCACCCGCTGGGCGCACACCGGGATGCCGTAGGCGGCCAGCACCCGGGCAACATCCTCTGCTGCCAGCCATTCCTGTCCGGTGGTCAGCGCCCGGTCGATGACCTCGGCGGCCGCCGCCACATCGATCCCTGCCGGGCGGGTCGCCGGCGCCGTGGGAGCCGCGGCGATCCGCGCGTAGTTGGCGGCGGTCGCCAGCGCGACGGCGGCCGGTTCGGGAAAGGTGAATACCGGCAATGCTCGCTTCGACTCGTCCCGCCGGATCGAGGAGGAGGTGCCACCCACCCGCACCGCCACCACCGGCTTGGCGGCGGCGCTCGCGGCGTCGGCGATCAATTCCAGTGCATCGTTGGGATCGGCGAGGGCGGTATCGGTCAGCACCACCAGCACCGCGTCCACCTCGGCGGCTGTCAGCACGAGCTGCACCGCGTCACAGATCTGGCTGGGAATCGCGGTGGCCCCGAGATCGATCGGGTTCCTGGCGGACGGCGCGGTCGGCACGATCGCCCGCAGTTGTTGCGCCGTGGAAGGTTCCAGTGAAACGACCTCCAGCCCAACACTCTCGGCGGTGTCGGCAGCGAGAATGTTCGGGCCGCCGGAGTTTCCGATCACGGCGACGCGATTCCCCTGCGGCAGCGGCTGATCACACAACACCCTGGCGGCGCTGAGCATCTGCTCCATCGTGTCCACCCGAACGACACCCGCCTGGACGAAGAGCGCGTCAATCACGTCGTCGGACGCTGCCGCCGCAGCGGTGTGCGAGAGCCCCGCCCGTTGCCCCGCCGTCGAGCGACCGGCCTTGATCGCGATGATCGGCTTCCGCCGGGACACCCGGCGGGCGATCCGGGCGAACTTCCGCGGGTTGCCGAAGGACTCCAGGTACATCGCGATGACCCGGGTGCGGTCGTCGTTCTCCCATGCCATCAACAGGTCGTTGCTGCTCACGTCCGCCCTGTTCCCCACGGAAACAAATTGTGAGACACCGGGTCCCCACCGACTGGCGGCCTGGACGACGGCGATCCCGAGCGCTCCGGATTGGGAGACAAGGCCCAGCCCACCGGTTTGCAGGGGCAAGGGCGCAAACGTCGCATTGAGGCGAACGGCCGGATCGGTGTTGAGCAGACCGAGGCAGTTCGGGCCAACGAGTCGCACTCCGTAGCCGCGGGCGATACCGACCACCTCGTCCTGCAAGATCCTCCCCGCGGGGCCGGTTTCGCCGAATCCGGCGGTGACCAGCACCACGCCGCGCACCCCGCGGGCACCGCAGGCGCGCACCACGCCGCCGACCCGGCGCGCCGATACGGCGACGACGGCGAGGTCCGGCGTCACCGGCAGCAGATCGGCCGACGCCACACAGGGGACGCCCAGCACCGTTTCGTGCCGCGGATTCACCGCGTAGACCTGGCCGGTGAACCCGCCGGTGAGAATGTTGCGCAGGATCTGATGGCCGACCGCAGACGGCCGCTCGCTCGCGCCGATCACTGCCACCACGGCCGGGGCCAGTAGCGGACGAAGACTCGCCTGGTCGGCGGAGCGTTCGCGGGCGTCGATCGCGCCCACCGCCTCCTGGTCGGGGGTCAGGTCGATGGTGACCTCCGCGGTGCCACCGTCGTATCGCACCACGGTGTGAAACCCGGTGTCGCGCACCACATGCATGGCCAAGTAGTTCTGCACGAGAATGTCTGCGATGAACTCCCCGATGCCGGCCCGGCGGGCGTCCTCGGCGAGGTGCTCGATCAGCAACGTGCCCAGCCCGACATGCTGGCTGGCGTCTGCGACCAGCAACGCCAACTCCGCGGAATCGTCGGTCAACCGCTCATAGGTCGCGACACCGACCAGTCGGCCGCCCACCCAGGCGGTCAGCGAGTGGTGGGCGGGACCCGGCGGTCGCCCGAGCCGTCGCACATACTCATCCGTCGCACCGCGATTCAAGCCGAAGAAGCGCAAGTAGAAGGACCGGTCGGACGCACCCCGGTGCAGTTCGCGCAGAGCGTCCAGGTCGGTCGGTACCACGGGTCGGATGTGCACCAGCCCGCCGTCGGCCCGCACGGCATCGACACCGCCACGTCCACCGACAGTCACACCTCCACCATCCCCTACCCGCATAGCCGGCGAGGGTCGTTCGGGGTGTCGATCCGGTCACCCCAGAGGTGTGCTTCACGGGCGTTGACCTGGGCTGATCAGCCGGATCGCCGGTGGTCCCGACAACCCACGGCGGGTCTGGCCCGCGAAGAAACGCGCGCTACGACGATGCGGCGGAGCCGGCGTCCACCCGGAAGACCGGATAACCCGGCGCGATCTCCAGCAGTCGCGCGTCCGAGCTCTTCGCGTCGACCCCGTCGAAGAAGACGCCGACCTCGAACTTCCACCGCTTCAAGTACCGCCGGAGAATCACCGGCTTGTCCCCATCGGGCAGTTCGACGGCGCGGAACGGCTCGATGCGACGTCCCAGGCGGAGTTCTCCGCCGCCGGCCACCCGGATGTTGCGGACCCACTGGGTCTGCCCGCGCGGCGCCACCAGATAGCGCTGACCATCAACGACCAGCAGGTTGACCGGGGTGGTCCGCCATTCCCCGCTGCGCCGGCCGCGAACCCGCAGTTCGCGGCTACCGAGGATGCTGACCCCGGCCCGGGCCAGCCAGGCCACCGCCGAGTTGAAGACAGTGGTCGCGCGGCCCGGCTCGAGGTACCGGTCGCCTCGCAGATCCGTCATGTCCAATCCCTTCGGTTCGCCGTTGAGAGCACTGCTCTCGTTACAGAGCATGCGCCGCAAAGTTTGCAGTGTCAAGAGCAGTGCTCTCGTTGAGCACTGGCGCTCTCGTTTTCGGGTACTGTCGGGCCGATGAACGCCTCGACGTCGGCGCGCGCGGTGGCCCGCCGCGAGCTGACCCAGGCCATCACGAGCGAGGCGCGCCGGCAGATCGCGGAGCACGGCGCCGACGGCCTGTCGCTGCGGGCGATCGCGCGGGAACTCGGGATGGCGTCCTCGGCGCTCTACCGCTATTTCCCGAGCCGGGACGAGCTGCTGACCGCCTTGATCATCGAGGCCTACACCGCGCTGGGTGATGCCATCGAGGCTGCCGACGCACGCGTTGACCCGACCGATGTGACCGGACGCTGGCTCGCGATGTGCAAGACGGTGCGGGATTGGGCTCGGCAGCAACCTCACGAATACGCACTGCTCTACGGATCGCCCGTTCCCGGATACCGCGCACCCGCGGACACCATCGATCCCGCGGCACGGATTCCGCTCGCGTTGCTCGGCCCGTTGCGTGACGGCTGGCGCGCCGGGAGCGTCATCGACCGCACTACCGTTCCGCTGACCAGCGGTCTGTCCGGTCAGCTGCACACTCTCGCCGAGCAGATAGCGCCGGACCTGCCGCCGGCGGTGATCGGCGCCGCGATCAGCGCGTGGACCAGGCTGTTCGGCCTGATCAGCTTCGAGCTGTTCGGCCATCTGGTGGGCAGCGTGGATCCTGCCGACGAGTTCTTCGACCATGAGATCACCGCGATGGCAACCCAACTCGGATTACCGGCGAGGTCCTGACGGCCGTGGAAGGTTCCTCCTGACATCGGCCCCGGCTTCCCGGCGAGGGGTTCCGCGCAGCGAAAGAACCGGCCGAGCGAGCCGGTCGCGGGGATAGTTTGTTCGCGGGACGAAAGCTCACCGCGCCCTGCGGGTAGCCCCTGGAGGTACCGGTGGAGATTCGGTGGATCGCGACGACCGGGGTGAAACACTTTCCTGATGCCGACCTGGCGGACGCCCTTCGCGATGTGAACAACCGCACCCCGGTGCCGAAGCTGCACATCTACCCCGACCACCATTACAGCGCGATCAACGGGCTCGCCCGCGGGTCCGACGGCTTGCTGCATTTCCAGCCGCTGAAGACGTTTCTGACTCCGCGCATGCTGTGGACCGTCTTCGGACCTGCCAACACGACGATGTCCAGTGCGGACGTCAACCATGACCTGGACATCGTCCGTGACCAGGTTGACCTCGGAGAGATCTGTCCCGCCAACGCTTTCGACCTCATCGCCGCGATACGGTCGGTGATGCTGCGCGGTCAGGAGGAGCTGATCGGCGGAAGTGCCCGCCGGGTGGCCGATCTCGAGGGTCGGGTGATGACACACGACCCGGTCGCTGCAGAGATGGTGCTGCAGGACCTCTTCGAGGTGCGGCACGACCTGCAGGCGATTCGGATCAACGCGGCCCAGGCGTACGAGGTGTACGACAATCTGCTGGACCTGCTCAGCGTCGACGAGACGGTGATGCGCATCGACACGAAACGATTGGCGTTGATGCGCCAGCAGTACGGGCATCTGAAGAACTCCGCCGACCTGGAACGCGAGTACCTGCAGGAGGTACTCGACCTATTCCAAACCCGGGTCTCGAACGAGCTCAACCGGTTCGTCCGCAAGATCACCGCGTGGGGCACGATCGCGATTTCCTGGACTGTCGTCGCGGGGATCTACGGGATGAGCTTCTCGAACATGCCGGAGTTGGGCTGGTCGTTCGGGTATCCCGCCGCGCTGACCCTGATGCTCGTGGTGGGGGTCGTGCTCTGGTACCTGTTCCACCGGAAGCACTGGCTCTGAGCCGGCACTCACCCGCCCTGGGACCGAGCATGAAGACCTGGCGTGTACTCCCACTCGTTGGAAGGCGGCACAGAACGGCGAGCCCGCCAGCGGCGGTGCCGGACACTGCCCTGGTGACCATCCACGACGAACCGAAAATCGATTGTCACAACCACCTGCTCGACCCGGCTCACTTCCCGTACGCGCCCGACGCCTGGTACGACCCGGTCGAGAACGAGCAGGGCACGGCACGCCAACTCACCGATCTGTTCGGCGCCTACGGGTCGCGTCACGCCCTGGTCGTGGGACCGAACTCGGGCTACGACACCGACAACCGTTGCCTGCTGGACTTCCTCGATCGTGGCAACGGACGTTTCAAGGGCGTCGCGGTGGTCGACAACCACATCAGCCGCGATGACCTGGTGAAGCTCCGCGAGCGCGGGATCGTGGGTACCACGATGCAGGCCGCGTTGCTGGGTGCCGACGCCTTCCGCGACACCGGAACGCTGCTGCGGGATCTCGCCGAGCTGGACATGTTCGCCGACGTGCAGGTCGAGGCCGATCAGCTGATCGAGATGGCCCCGATGCTGGAACCGTCCGGTGTGCGGGTGCTGATCGATCATTGCGGTCGCCCCATCCCGGCACGGGGCTGCAACAGCCGGGTTTTTCGACGGCTACTGGATCTGGCCGCCAGCGGCAGATACTTCGTGAAGATTTCCGGTCTGGTGAAATGCTCGGCGACGAGATATCCCTGGCACGATTCCTGGCCATACGTTGAAGCGCTGCTCGAGGCGTTCACCCCCGATCGGTGCCTGTGGGGATCGGACCGGCCGTTCCTGAGAGCTCCCGAGCGCATCGATTACGGGCTCGTGCCGGCCCTTGTCGAGAAGCTGATCCCCGATCCCGCGGATCGCCGGAAGGTGCTGTGGGACACCCCGGCGCGCTTGTTCGGATTCGCCGAGCCGCAGGGACCGACAGTGCGATGATCTGACCCGCCGGCACGACGTCAGCCGCGCTCCCGCGTCCGGCCGGGACCATCCGGTCGATGAAGTGCGCCGCGACCTGCAGGGGTGCAAGGGTTCTCATCATCAAGATCGAGACTCACCACGGCCGGGAGGCAACCTGCGGACGACGACTCAGGGTCGGCGATCGTGAGCGTGAAACTTGCCGGCGACAGCCGCGGCCTGCGCCCGGCGGTGGATTCCCAGTTTCGTCAGCAATGCAGACACCGACTTCTTGACGGTGTTCTCGCCCAACGTTGTGCGCTCGGCAATCTCCCGGTTCGTCAGCCCCTCGCCGATCAGGGTCAGCACCGTCTTCTCCTGATCGGTCAATCCCGCCAACGGGCCCGAGCGCGCGGCATCGGCACTGATCCGTTGGCGCAGCGCCGCCACCGCCCTGACGTCGAGCATCGACGTGCCCGAACCAACCGTGCGGACAGCCGATACCAGATCCATGCCCTGGATGTCCTTGATCACGTAGCCTGCGGCGCCGGCCAGGATGGCATCCACCATCGCCTCCTGGTCGGTGTACGACGTGAGGATGAGGCACTGCAGCCCCGGCATCCGAGACCGCAACTCCCTGCACATCTCCACCCCGTTGCCGTCCGGCAGTCGCATGTCGAGCACCGCGACATCCGGTCGCATCGCGGGGATCCGGGCCACGGCTTCGGTCACCGACGACGCCTGGCCGATCACCGTCAGGTCGTCTTCGGCATCCAGCAGGTCCGCTATGCCCCGCCGCACGACTTCGTGGTCGTCGACCAGGAACACCGTGAGCAATCGCGCCGTCATCGACGGCCAAGGAGCTCCGGTGTCGCCGATACTGCCTACTCCATAGGACATCCCGACCGACGGCTGGTATCCGCGGCCGACGCTGCCGGACTGGGCGAAAGGTTCGGCGTCCAGTTCAAGGATGTCCGCGGGAATGGCCCGTTGGGCAGTGTCGGTGTCGGAAAGCCGGGGACGATCGGTCAGTAGCGCGTCGGCCAGCGCGACCGCGAATTGCTCGCACGACTGGTACCGCTCGCTCGGGTCCTTGGCGAGCGCCCTTGCCACCACCGGATCTGCCGCACGAAGGTCGGCTCGTCGCTGGGAAACGGGTGCCGGGAGATCGTTCAGGTGCGCCCACAGCAACGCTGCCACGTCGTCCCGAGCGAAGACGGCGTGGCCGGTGAGGCATTCGTAGGCAACGCAACCCATGGCGTACAGGTCGGTCCGGGCATCAATCGACTGGCCGCGGATCTGCTCCGGGGCGATGTAGTCCAACGTTCCGATCAGGTTGCCGGTGCCGGTCAAATTCGTCAGCTCGGCTGCATGCCGGGTGAGTCCGAAGTCGCCGAGGTACACGTGCTGATAGCCGTGGCGCTCGGCCACCGGGGAGAGCAGGATATTTGCCGGTTTCACATCACGGTGGATCAGCCCGGCGGCGTGCGCCGCGTCCAGTGCATCGGCCACCGGAGCGAGCACCGCCAAGGCATGCCCTGGGTCGAGCGCGCCACCCCGACGCAGCAGGGCGGCCAGATTGCCGCCGCGGACACAGCGCATCGCGAGGTACAGCAACCCTTTCTCGGCGCCCGTGTCGTAGATCGGGACGATGTTCGGGTGATCGAGCGACGCGGCGAAATGCGCTTCGCGGAGGAAACGTTTGCGGAATTCCGGACTCTCCGCACGCTCCCGCATCAGTACCTTCAACGCCACCCGACGTTCCAGGCGCGAATCGGTGGCCTCGTACACCACTGCCATCCCGCCGCGGCCCAGCAGCGATTCGATGCGGTACGGCCCGACCCGGAACCCGACCGGAAGGTCGTGCGAGATGGGCGGTTCCGAGGACTCCGGCGCCCAGCCACCGGTCAAGGGATTTCACCTCCAAGGGCGAAGCTATGCGCACTCACACAGAACGGACTTCTCCCGAACCGACCGACCAACAACGCGTCGCCCGCGGGCGAGCAGTTGCAACGCACACCCCGCGTCCGTCCCGGCAACCCTATACGCGTCATTCCGGCGGGGGCAGCGGTGAGGCGCCCTCGATCGACTGGATCAAGGATCGCAGCAGCGCGGCCAGCTCGGCCCGCTGGCGGGCCGACAGGCCGCGCGGGTGCTGGGCGAGTCGCTGACCCGGCAGCGCCTCGTCGCCGGTGCGCCGGCATCGTGGGCGTGGCCTTGCTGGTCCTGCAGGCAGACGGCCGGCTGGATGCCATCGGGATCGCCGCCGCGGTGGGCGGCGTACTGAGCATGGCCTGCGGGATCGTGCTCACCAAGAAATGGGGTCAACCGGAACGTCCGTTGGTCACCACTTCCCTGATCACCACTTCCCTGATCACCACTTCCCTGACCACGGCGTGGCAGCTGATCGCCGGCGGGACCTTCCTGCTGCCGCTCGCCCTCGTCGCGGAAGGGCCGCCCAGCCAACCGTTGACCGGCCAGAACCTTCTCGGGTACGGGTATCTCGCGCTGATCGGGGCGGCGCTGGCCTACACCCTCTGGTTCCGCGGGATTGCGGCGCTGCCGGCCGGGTCCATCACCTTCCTGTCCCTGCTGAGCCCGGTGGTGGCCGTGTCGGGTGGATGGGCGGTGCTGCATCAGTCGCTCGCCGTTGGGTAGATCGTCGGTGTCGCCATCGTGCTGACCGCCGTGCTGGTGGTCACGCTGCACACGACGCCCGGGGTGGGCCGCGGCCCGAAGCGACGGGTCGGGCCTCGCCGATCGAGGGCGGTAACGGTCTCCGATCACCGCTTCGCGGTGACGTGCCAGCCATGAGTCGCCGTCATCACACCGCCGGCTGTGCCGGAAACGGCCCGTCGACCAGGCACTCTGTGCAGGTGAGCGCCCACAGGAATGAGCCGGCCGAGTCCGTACCGAGCAGCCGGTGACCGGCTTGGGCGAGGTGATCACCGAGGTCCTGACGCTCGGAATAGCGGTGGCCGCTTCGCCGTTCCCGATCATCCCGGCCATCCTGTTGCTGTTCACGCCGCGGGCCAGAGCGACAAGCTTCGGGTTCGTCGGTGGATGGGTGATCGGCGTCCTGGTCGCCACGAGCGTGTTCATCGCCCTGGCCACGATCGTCGAATTGGCAGACGAGCCACCGACATGGGCGTCCTGGACCAGGATCGTGATCGGCGCCGCACTTCTCGCGCTGGGCCTGCAACGGTGGCTGACCCGCGGCAAGCAGCAGGATGCGCCGGCGTGGATGCAGTCCATCGACCGCCTGACCCCGCCTACCGCGCTGCGGTTGGGTCTGTTGCTGTCCGCAGCAAACCCGAAGGTCCTGCTGCTGACCGCGGCAGCCGGGCTCAGCATCGGTGCCGCAGACCTCGACGCGACCGAAACCGTCATCACCACCGCGGTTTTCACCGTGGTCGCGGCGAGCACAGTCACGTTGCCGGTGCTGCTGACCTCATCGCGGGAGAGCGGATCCTGCGTCCGCTCGGCAGCGTTCGGACCTGGCTGCAGGACAACAACGCTGCCGTGATGGCGGCGGTGATCCTGGTCATCGGTGTGCTGCTGGTGGTCAAGGGCCTGCAGGGCTTGTGACCTGCGGGACCTGGTGCGCGTCGGATTCGGCCCGCGCTTCCCACCAGCGAAGGACACGCATCGCTCGGAGGGTGTTCCAGCAGCTCGGTCCGGCCGGCTCCATCAGGAACCACGTCCGACCGGAGTACCCGCGGTACACCGGCCACGCACCGTCCGCGCGACGAGCCCGGCGTACGACCTCGATCGCCTCACCAAGGTCCGGGTCGGCGGGCGCTCCCGCCGCGGGGAAATGCTCGAGACCGCGCAGCACGTCGAAATGCCACTGGGGCGGGAACGGGAATCTGCGCAGCGCCGGGTCCAGGACCTCTCCGGTGCGGTGCGACCGGTACAGCCGGTGGTCCAGGAAGAACCGGCGGCCCCGGCGCATGGCGTCTTCGACCGGCAGCTCACCCCCGGCCCTTTCGTACTCCAGCAACGCCTCCAGCACGCTGATCGACGTATGGAACGACCCGTGACGTGAGCCGTCCCGCACCGACCGGCAGTTCCAGCCGCCGTCGTCCAGTTGCTGGCCGAGAAGCCAGCGGACGGCGCCTTCGCGATGTTCGTCGCAATAGTCGAAGCCGAAGGCCAGCGAGACGAGCATCGCGGTGATGCACGCCTCGGGGTGGCCGATGGAACGGGCGAGAGTGAGCCCGCCGTCCTGAAAGTGCGCACCCTGCCAGATCTGCCGGCACCCCACGAGCGCCCGCGGGTGACCGGCCGGCAACCCGAGCCGCTGCAACAACAACAGCGTGTAGGTGGTGGAGATCCATTTCGGGCTGTACAGCGCGCCCGCCCAGCGACCGTCGGGGTCCTGCCGCGCGAGCAGTTGCGCACCCCAGCCCTGGCTCGCGACGCGGCGCCGCTCGCGCTCGACGTCCTCCCGGGCGGCACCCGCGAGGTCCCGCAGGACCTGCCAACGAATGGCCGGGTCACCCTCCAGCAGCCAGGCCAGCACTGATTCGTCCGCGGAGTCCGCGGGACCCGCCGGTCGGCCGCGCAGTGGTCGAGTACCGGCGTTCACGTCTCGCGTCCCCAGCCGCCCCCGCCCGGGGTGACGACGGTGACGACGTCGCCCGCCCGCAGCCGGCGGGCGACCTTGGGTGGCAGTTCCTCTGTGGCGATCTCGGTGGCGGACTCTGCGTCTGTTTCCGTGGCGGACTCCGTGCTCGACCGGGCGAGCAGGTTGCGGCCGACGGCCCCGGGCCCGCCACCCGCCAAACCTGGCGGCGCGTGCCGGCGCCGGTCGGTCAGCAGGTTGACGGTGGCGTCCTCGAGAACCCGGATGGATCGGACGATGCCGTCACCTCCCCGGTGCGCTCCCGTCCCGCCGGAGCCGTCGACGAGCTCGTACCGCTCGACCCGCATCGGGTACTCGAGCTCCAGCGCCTCGATCGGCGTGTTCAGCGTGTTCGTCATCCCGACGTGCACGCCGGACGGGCCATCGCCGGTGCTGGAGGCGCCCTGGCCGCCCGCGACGGTCTCGTAGTACGTCCACCCACGGCCGCCGATGACGGTGTTGTTCATGGTGCCCTCCCCCGCGGCGGGCACGTCCGCCACCTGGGACAACGCCGCCAGCACGGCGTCGGCCAGGCGCTGCGAGGTTTCCACGTTTCCGGCCACCACGGCGTGCGGCGAACGGGCGTTGACCAGCGACCCCTCGGGAGCCTCGATGGTGAGCGGCGCGTAGGTCCCCGCGCAGGCGGGCACGTCCTCGGGCAACAGCACCCGGAGCGCGAAATAGCAGGCCGAGCGGGTGACCGCGAGCGGGCAGTTGACGTTGCCCGCGACCGCCGGCGAGGTCCCGGTGAAATCGATCCGGGCGGAGTCGCCGTCGATGGTCACCACCACCTCGATGGGGATGTCGTCGTCGGTGACACCGTCGCCCTCGAGTTCGGTCACCGCCCGGTAGGCGCCGTCGGGAAGCTGACGCAGCGCGTCCCGGGTGCGGCGTTCGGCGTAGGCCAACACCTCGTCGAACCCGTCGAGCACCGTCGACAGGCTCCACCGTGCGACGAGTTCGGTGATCCGCACCTGGGCAACCCGGTTGGCCGAGACCTGCGCGCGGAAATCACCCCGCCGCAGCCGCGGCGTGCGGGAATTGGCGCAGACCAGGGCCAGCACGTCATCGGTGAGCCGGACCGGCGGGATGATCAGTCCCTCCTGCCACAAGTCACGCGACCCGGCCGGCATCGATCCCGGTGACATCCCGCCGACATCGGAATGGTGTGCCCGGGTGACTCCGAAGCCGACGATCTCGCCGCCGGAATCCACCGGGCTGACCAGCGTGATGTCCGGCAGGTGGGTGCCACCGGTATAGGGGTCGTTCAGAATCCAGACGTCGCCCGGCTGCGGATCACGGGCGATCACCGCCGCGACCGATTCGGGCATCGCACCCAGATGCACGGGGATGTGTTCGGCCTGCGCGACCATCCGCCCTGAGACGTCGAACAGCGCGGCCGAGCAGTCCCGCCGCTCCTTGATGTTGGAGGAGTACGCCGAGCGCACCAGCACGGTGCCCATTTCCTCGGCGATCCCGGCCAGCGCCGACCGCAGCACCGACAGGGTGATCGGGTCCAGGCTCATGGGCGCGCCTCCTGGTTCTCCTCGACGGCCGTGCGTGCCCGAACCCGGTCGGCCGCGACTCGGTTGCCCTCGTCCCGGGTGAGCACCAGCGTCCCCACCTCGTCGACGGCACCCGACCAGCCCGATCGGACCAGGCAGGTTGACTCCGCGAACTCCACCACCGCAACGCCTTTCACCCGCGACCCACGCCCCATCGCGGCACGGTCCAGCACCAGAGCCTCGACCGCAGCGGAGTCGGTGAACACTGTCCGGCGACCCGCCTCCGCGTCGCCGCGCTCGTCGGGTTCGTGCAGGTCGGGGCTCGCGCCGGGCACCGTGGCCACCAACCGGATGTTGACGATCTCGACCGGCTCGTCGTCGATTCGGTGGCCGTAGCGGCGTTCGTGCTCGGCATGGAAAGCCCGCACGAGTTCCTCGACGGTCGACCCGGAAACGGTCAGCTCGAACGACTGACCGGCGTAACGCAGGTCCGCCAGACGCTGGGTCGACGGGCCATCCAGGTCAGCGGTCGCGACCGCCTCCAATTCGGCGAACGCGGCCGCCAGGCCGTCGCCTTCGTCGTTGGGATCGTGCCCGTCGGG